>Ga0101943_1002057_pt1 | contig 13926 bp, 22 predicted proteins | sample DewCreD2012metaG_5_FD_75244 | JGI IMG/M metagenome (GOLD analysis project Ga0101943, IMG submission 75244) | Hot spring sediment bacterial and archeal communities from British Columbia, Canada, to study Microbial Dark Matter (Phase II) - Dewar... ... | reverse complement strand
CGTTGCGGCCACGCAGCCCTCACCTCGGCGGCGTCGCCCGCAGGGGAGCGCGCTCCCCCTCGGGCCGTCCGCGCCGCTTTCGCCGGCCGCTGGCGGCTCTCCTCCGGGTCGGGGCACACCCTACGACGCGCCGGCGCGGGGCGGTACCGCCCCCCCGGGCGCCCCTGCACGCCGGCCGGGCCCGGGAACGTCTTTCGCGCCCAGGAGATGGGCATGTACGTTGCCGGAAGGTTCGCGGAATATTCCGCTGCGGAGGCTTGCGCTCGTGCAGCACCGTGCGTCGCCGCATCCGTCGGTCCTGATGCTCGTGGCCAACGCCCTGTCCCTGGTCGTGGCATGTCTCTCGCTGGCCTATCCGCACCTGTTCGGCGGCCCGCCGGTGCCCGAGGGGCTCCGGCAGCTCAAGCTGGAGCTGTCGCGCCTGACGGTGCTCTTCCTGATCTCGGGCGCCTGCGGGCTCGTGGCCTACGCGGTGAAAGCGCGGCGCGATCATCCGCTGGCGCTCGCGCTGGCGGCTGTGGCCGTGCTGCCGTTCGTGGTGACCGCTGCGCGCGCGGTCCAGACACGCGTGTGGATGGGTGCGATCCTGTCCGCGGCGTTCGCGGTCGGCGTGCTCGTCGACGCGGCCCGCAGGTGGCACGGCCAGACACGGGCCGGGCCGATCTCCACGGTGGCAGGCGCGGCCCTGGTCACCGCGCTCGCGTTTGCCGCGCTGGGTCTTGCCGCGCCCGGGGTGCTCGGCTGGCCCCGGGGGGCCTGGGTGGCCGGTGTCCTGCCGCACCTGAGCATCGCCATGGTCGTGGCGGCTGCGCTGATCGTCGCCGCGGCCGCGGTGCCCCGCCTGCGCGTCGGCGCGCAGGGGGCGGCCGCACTGCCCTTCCTGGCGCTGGCCGCGGCGTCCGGAACGCTGGGCCGCTGGGTCGGCGTGGTGACCTACGGCATGCTCGGCCTCGGCCTGGCCCTGGAGCCGTGGCTTGCGGGTCTGCAACGGGAGCGCATCCGGCAGCGCCACGGCCAGTCGCACAGCGTGACGGTGTTCGAGTTCGCGACCGAGGGGACCGCCTGGGCCTTCACCCTGCTGGTAGGGCTCGTCGCCCTGCTGGCCGACGATTTTGCGCGCCGGGTCTGGTTGAGTGCCGTGGTGGCCACCAGCAGCCTGTTCACGGTCGTGTGGTTCCACGTGAGACCCGCCGGACGCGGCATCGAGCGCACGGTCTTCGGCGCCACGGTCTACAGCGCGCTCGCCACAGAGCTCGTGTGGTTGACCGGCGGCGCGCACAGCCCCTACTTCTTCCTCGTGTTCCTGCCCATCCTGGCCCTGGCCTGGACGCACGCGCCGCGCGCGATCGTCGTGCCGGTCGGCCCCCCGGTGGTGGCCGTGGTGGCGGACGTGCTTCTGGCCGCGCGCGACGGCCTGCCGGCGATGGCGCGGGTGGCCCTGGCCGGCGTGCCGAGCCTGGTGGGGCTGTGGCTGATGGCCGGACTGGCGTACTTTCTGGCCACGCGCAACCTCCGCGGCCGCCTCAAGGCGGAAGTGGCGGCCCGGCAGCTGGACACCGTGCTCGCCCACATGGCCGACGGTCTGGTGTGCACCGACGCCGCCGGGCGCATCCAGCTGTGCAACCGTGCCGCTGCGGTGCTGCTGGGACGCACGCGCGAGGAGCTCGCCGGCGTCCCCATCATGATGGCCCTCCCCCTGCGGCAGCTGGACGGCACGCCGCTGGCGCCGGCGGCGCATCCGGTGCGCCGGGCACTGGGCGGCCAGCCCGCGCAGGGCGTGCGCGCGCAGCTGGCGGTGTCGCCGCCCTTGCCCGTGGCCGTGACGGCGACGCCGCTGCGCGAGGACGGGCAGGTGCAGGGCGCGGTGGTGCTGGTGCGGGACATCCGCCACGAGCTGGAGATGGAGCGCGCCCGCGAGGACTTCCTCCACATCGCCTCGCACGAGCTGCGCACTCCCCTGACGGTGATGAAGGGCAACCTGGAAATGGCGCTGGAAGCCGATCCCCCCGAAATGGTGCGAGCGCCGCTGGAGGACGCCCTGGCGTCCACGGGCCGCCTGATCCGCATGGTCAACGAGTTCCTGAAGGCCGCGCGCCTGGACCAGGGGGCGCTGACGCTGCGGGTCGCGCCCGGCGACCTGCGGCCCGTGGTGCAGCAGGCCGTGGACATGCTGCGTGCCGACGCCGAGCGCAAGGGGCTGACGCTGACCTACGCGCCGCCCGCAGACCTGCCACCGGTCCGGATGGACCCCGAGTACGCGCTGCAGATCCTGGTGAACCTCATCGGGAACGGCATCCGCCACACCGTGCGGGGCGGCATCGAGATCACCCACGCGGTGGAGGAGGACACCGTGGCCACCTACGTCCGCGACACCGGCGTGGGGATCGCCCCCGAGCACCGCGAGCGTCTGTTCACGCGCTTCGGCCAGATCCAGCGGGGGCTGACGCGCACTCCCGGCGGGAGCGGGCTGGGGCTGTACATCTCCCGCAAGCTGGCCGAGCAGATGGGGGGCACGGTCGTGCTGGCGGAGAGTGCGCCGGGGCAGGGCAGCACCTTCGTGCTGCGCCTCCCCGCGGCGGCCGTGCCGGCGGGCAGCCGCTGAGCCCCCGCGGCGTCGTCCAGCCGGGCAGCCGCCGACCGCCCGGGATGCCGCACCGTCGGGCAGCCGCCGACCACCCGCCATGCCGCATAGCCGGGAGCCGCTGCCCGCCCGGGATGCCGCGCAGCCGGGCGCCGCCGTTCGTCCGGGGTGGCGTTCAGCCGGGCGGGCGCACGAACAGGAAGTAGACGATCAACCCGAACAGCAGCCAGAAGATGACATCCATGCCGGCCGAATTCGACGGTGCGGGCGGCCGTCCTGCGCGCGTTGACGGTCACCCCCCCTCTGCTATAATGCTCCGGGGAAACGAGCCCACGTAGCTCAGGTGGCAGAGCGTGTCCTTGGTAAGGACAAGGTCACCGGTTCGAGTCCGGTCGTGGGCTCCAGGACGCAGGGCCGCCGCAGGCGGCTCTCTTCCTTGAGAGGGAGACACCGCGAGAGGAGCCGGACGCGATGGCGAAGCCGAAGTTTGAGCGGACGAAGCCGCACGTGAACATTGGGACGATTGGGCACGTGGATCATGGGAAGACGACGCTGACGGCGGCGATCACGCATGCGATGGCGGCGGTGGGGCTAGCGCAGGCGAAGGGGTACTACGACATTGACAATGCGCCGGAGGAGCGGCAGCGGGGGCTGACGATCAACATCAGCCATGTGGAGTACGAGACGCCGGCGCGGCACTATGCGCACGTGGACTGTCCGGGGCATGCGGACTACATCAAGAACATGATCACGGGGGCGGCGCAGATGGATGGCGCCATCCTGGTGGTGAGTGCGGCGGACGGGCCGATGCCGCAGACGCGGGAGCACATTCTGCTGGCGCGGCAGGTGAACGTGCCGGCGGTGGTGGTGTTTTTGAACAAGGTGGACATGGTGGAGGATCCGGAGCTGCTGGACCTGGTGGAAGTGGAGGTGCGGGAGCTGCTGAGCCGCTACCAGTTTCCGGGGAACGAGGTGCCGGTGGTACGGGGGAGTGCGCTGCGGGCGCTGGAGGTGCTGCAGGGGAACCCGAAGGTGCAGCGGGGGCAGGACCCGTGGGTAGACGGGATCTGGGCGTTGATGGAGGCGGTGGACCGGTACATTCCGACGCCGGTGCGGGAGGTAGACAAGCCGTTCCTGCTGGCGGTGGAGGACATCTTCACGATCACGGGGCGGGGGACGGTGGCGACGGGGCGGGTAGAGCGGGGGCGGGTGAAGGTGGGGGAGGAAGTGGAGATTGTGGGGCTGCGGGCGGAGCCGAAGCGGACGGTGGTGACGGGGCTGGAGATGTTTCGGAAGACGCTGGAGGAGGCGCTGGCGGGGGACAACATTGGGGTGCTGCTGCGGGGGGTGGAGAAGGACGAAGTGGAGCGGGGGATGGTGCTGGCGAAGCCGGGGACGATCAAGCCGCACACGGAGTTTGAGGCGGAGGTGTACGTGCTGACGAAGGAGGAGGGGGGGCGGCACACGCCGTTCTTCACGGGGTACCGGCCGCAGTTCTACTTTCGGACGACGGACGTGACGGGGGACATTGCGCTGCCCAGCGGGGTGGAGATGGTGATGCCGGGGGACAACGTGACGATGCGGGTGAAGCTGATCACGCCGGTGGCGCTGGAGGAAGGGCTGCGGTTTGCGATCCGGGAGGGCGGGCGCACCGTGGGCGCCGGCGTCGTCACCAAGGTGATCGACTAGCCATGGCGGTCGCGCAGAAGATCCGGATCAAGCTCAAGGCGTTCGACCACCGCGTGCTCGACCAGTCGGCGGAGAAGATCGTCACCGTCGTGCGCAAGTCCGGCGCGCGGGTGTCGGGTCCGGTGCCGCTGCCGACCAACCGGAACGTCTACTGCGTGATCCGATCCCCCCATATCGATAAGGAGTCGATGGAGCACTTCGAGATCCGGACCCATCGACGCCTGATCGATATCCTCGAACCCACGCAGAAGACCGTGGACGAGCTGATGCACCTCGACCTGCCGGCCGGGGTGGACATCGAGATCAAGCTGTAGGGGCCAGGACCATGGCGGCGATTCTAGGGAGGAAACTGGGCATGACCCGCGTGTTCGACGAGCAGGGGCACAGCGTGGCGGTCACCGTCATCGAGGCGGGCCCGTGCGTGGTCGTGGACCAGTGCACCCCCGAGCGCGACGGCTACGCGGCGGTGCGCGTGGCGTTCGAGCCCGTGCCCGAGCGCCGCCTGCCCAAGCCGCAGCGGGGCGTCTTCGCCCGGCGCCGGCTGCCGGCGCACCGCATCGTGCGGGAGCTGCCCGTCCCCGAGCGCCCCGTCCAGGTCGGCCAGACCATCACGGTGGCGGAGTTCCAGCCGGGCCAGCTCGTCAACGTGACGGGCACCAGCATCGGCCGCGGGTTCGCCGGCGCCATGAAGCGGCACGGCTTTGGCGGCCAGCGGGACTCCCACGGGGTCTCCCTGATGCACCGGGCCGTGGGCTCCATCGGGTCCTCGAACGTGGCGCGGGTGTTTCCGGGCAAGCGCATGCCGGGGCGCCACGGGCGGGCCCGGGTGACGGTGCGGCGCCTGCGGGTGGTGCGCGTGGATCCCGAGCGCAACCTCCTGCTGGTGCGCGGTGCGGTGCCGGGCACGCGGGGGGCGCTGCTCGTGGTCCGGACGGCGTAGGGGGGCCTGGGATGGTCAAGGCGCCGGCAGTGGACGTCACCGGGACGCGAACCGGCCAGGTGGAGCTCCCCGCGGCGATCTTCGGGCTCCGGCCGCACCGGCCGCTGCTGCACCAGGCTTTGGTGATCGAGCACGGCAACGCGCGGCGAGGCACCCACGCCACGAAGACGCGCGGCGAGGTGCGCGGCGGCGGCCGCAAGCCGTGGCGGCAGAAGGGTACAGGGCGGGCCCGGCACGGCAGCCGACGGTCGCCGCTGTGGAGGGGCGGTGGGATCGTCTTCGGGCCGCGGCCCCGCGACTACCACCGGAAGCTCAACCGGCGCGAGCGCACCCTGGCGCTGCGCGCAGCCCTGTCGGCACAGGCGCAGGCGGGCCGCGTCACGGTGGTGCAGGCACCGGCCGAGGCGGCTTTGCGGACGGCGCTGGCCGCGCGGCTGCTGCAGGCCGCGGGCGCCGCGGACGGCGCCGTGCTCATCACGGGTGCGGCCGACGCGGCGCTGGCGCGGGCAGCCGCCAACCTGCGCGGCGTGCGGGTGCTGGCGGCCCGGCGCCTGGCGATCCGCGCCCTGCTGCTGCCCCGGCCGATCTTGATCACGCAGGCGGCGCTGGCGGAGCTGCAGGAGGTGCTGGCGGCGTGAACCCCTGGGAGATCGTCCGGCGTCCGATCATGACCGAGAAGAGCCTGCGGGGGAGCGAGGCCGGCAAGTACACCTTCGAGGTGGCGCCGGGCGCCACCAAGATCGCCGTCCGCCAGGCCGTGGAAGCGCTGTTTGCGGTCAAGGTGCGCAAGGTCAACATCATGAACCTCCGGGGGCGCACGCAGCGGCGGGGACGCCACGTCTACACCACCCCCGGCATGCGGAAGGCGATCGTCACGCTCGCCCCCGGCGCCAAGATCGACCTCGAGAGCCTGACGTAGGCCCGGGAGGACGGCCATGGGCATCAAGGCGTTCACACCCACGACACCAGGCCGGCGCTTCATGACGGTGTCCACGTTCGACGAGATCACCAAGCGCACCCCCGAGCGGTCGCTGGTGCAGCCGTTGAAGAAGTCCGCGGGGCGCAACAACCAGGGCCGGGTCACCGTGCGCCACCGGGGCGGCGGCCACAAGCGGCGGTACCGCGTGGTGGACTTCAAGCGCGACAAGGACGGCGTCGTCGGCCGGGTGGCCGCCATCGAGTACGACCCGAACCGCTCGGCGCGGCTGGCGCTGGTGCACTACGCCGACGGCGAGAAACGGTACATCCTGGCGCCGGTAGGCCTCAAGGTGGGCGACGTGGTCACCTCCGGGCCCGACGCCGACATCCGGCCGGGGAACGCCCTGCCCCTGCGGGCCATTCCCGTCGGCACCGTGGTGCACAACGTAGAGCTGCAGCCCCAGCGGGGCGGGCAGATCGTGCGCGCCGCCGGGGCCGGGGCGCAGATCATGGCCAAGGAGGGCGAGTACGCGCACCTGCGGCTGCCCTCGGGGGAGGTGCGGCTCGTGCACCTCGACTGCCGCGCGACGGTGGGGCAGGTCGGCAACGTCGAGCACGAGGCGATCAAGCTCGGCAAGGCCGGGCGCCAGCGGTGGCTGGGGCGGCGTCCCACGGTGCGCGGCGTCGCCATGGACCCGGCCAGCCACCCCCACGGGGGCGGCGAGGGGCGCTCGCCGATCGGCATGCCCGGCCCAGTGAGCCCGTGGGGCAAGCCCACGCTGGGGGCCAAGACCCGCAAGCGCCAGCGCAGCGACGCGCTGATCGTGAAACGGCGTCGCTAGGCGGGGGGAGCGCGAGGGGGCGGGAACACCTCATGGGACGTTCGCGGAAGAAAGGTCCGTTCGTCGACGAGCACCTGCTGGAGAAGGTGCGGGCGTTGAACCGTGCGCGCGAGCGGCGCGTGATCAAGACATGGTCCCGGCGGTCGACGATCCTGCCGGAGTTCGTCGGACACACCATTGCCGTGTACGACGGGCGCAAGCACGTGCCGATCTACGTGACCGAGCAGATGGTCGGCCACAAGCTGGGGGAGTTCGCGCCGACGCGTACGTTCCGCGGGCACGGTGCCCACACCGAGCGGTCGACGGCGTTGAAGTAGGCGCGGGAGGAGCACCATGGAAGTGAAGGCAACCGCTCGGTACGTGCGGGTCTCGCCCCGGAAGGTCCGCCGGGTGCTGGCGGGACTGCGGGGGCTGCCGGTACGCGAGGCGCAGGCGCGTTTGCAGGCCATCCCGGGCCCCCTTCCCCGGACGGTGGGCAAGGTGCTGAAGTCGGCGGTGGCCAACGCCGAGAACACCTACGAGCTCGACCCCGACGACCTGGTGGTGGCGCGGGCGTACGCTGACCGCGGGCCGGCCATCAAGCGGCTGGTCCCCAGGGCGCGCGGGCGGGCGGACATCGCGGCGCGCCGTTCGAGCCACATCACCATCGTGGTGGGCGAGCGGGCGACCCGCTGAGGCGGAGGCGATCACGTGGGCCAGAAGGTCAATCCCATCGGGCTGCGGGTGGGGATCACCCGTGACTGGGAGTCGCGCTGGTACGCCAAGGACATGGCGGCGCTCATCGCGGAGGACCAGCAGATCCGCACCCTGATCAAGCAGAAGCTGCACCGCGCGGGGATCTCGCGGGTCGAGATCGAGCGCGCCGCCAACCGCGTGCGGGTCATCATCCACTCGGCTCGGCCCGGCATCATCATCGGGCGCGGCGGGACCGGCATCGACGCCCTGAAGAAGGAGCTGGAGGCCGCCACGGGCCGCCAGATCCTGCTGTCGGTCAACGAGGTGCGCCGCCCCGAGCTGGAGGCCCAGCTGGTCGCCGAGAACGTGGCCCAGCAGCTGGAGCGGCGCATCGCGTACCGGCGGGCGATGAAGCAGGCCGTGCAGCGCAGCCTGCGGGCGGGCGCCCGGGGCATCCGCATCGCCTGCAGCGGCCGACTGGCGGGCGCGGAGATCGCGCGCTACGAGTGGTATCGCGAGGGGCGCGTGCCCCTGCACACGTTGCGCGCCGACATCGACTTCGGCGTGGCCGAGGCCTTGACGACCTACGGGCGCATCGGCGTCAAGGTGTGGATCTACCGGGGCGACGTACCCCCCAAGCGGCGGCGCGAGGCCGAAGTGCGCCGAGCGCCGCGGCAGGAAGCCGCCGACGTGCCGGCGCCCGTGGGCGGCGCCGGGGCGCCCGTCGTGATCCCGACGCGCACGGCGGCGGTGACGGTCAGGAGGCAGGGCACGGATGTTGATGCCCAAGCGCACCAAGTATAGGAAGGCCCATCGCGGCACCATGGCCGGCAAGGCGTACGCCGGCTCGACGGTGGCCTTCGGGGAGTACGGCCTGCAGGCGCTGGCGCCAGGTTGGGTGACGAGCGCGCAGCTGGAGGCCGCGCGCCGTGTCATCACCCGCTACATCCGGCGAGGCGGGAAGCTGTGGATTCGGGTCTTTCCGGACAAGCCGGTCACCAAGAAGCCGGCGGAGACCCGCATGGGCGGCGGCAAGGGCAACCCCGAGTTCTGGGTGGCGGTCGTGCGCCCGGGGCGCATCCTGTTCGAGCTGGCCGGCGTGCCCGAGGATCAGGCGCGGGAAGCGATGGTGCTGGCGTCGCACAAGCTGCCCATCGACACCAAGTTCGTACGGCGGGTGGAGGCCTGAGGCATGAGCGCGCGGGCGCTGCGGGAGCTGTCGGTGGCCGAGCTGCGCAAGAAGCTGGAGGACGCCCAGCGCGAGCTGTTCGCGCTGCGCGTGAAGATCTCACAGCAGCGCAACACCGGACGGATCCGGGAACTGCGCCGCGAGGTGGCGCGGCTCAAGACCGTGCTGCACGAACGCGGCGAGCGGGTCTGACGGTGCTCACCGAGCGGAGGCGAGGCATGACGGCGCGTGGCCGGCGGAAGACGCACCTGGGCGTGGTGACCAGCGACAAGATGCAGAAGACCGTGGTGGTAGAGCTGGAGACGGTGACCCGGCATCCGCTCTACAAGAAGACGATCCGACGGACCCGGCGGGTGAAGGCGCACGACGAGGCCCAGGTGGCCCGGGTGGGCGACGTGGTGCGGATCATGGAGACCCGGCCGCTGTCGCGGGAGAAACGCTGGCGGGTCGTCGAGGTCGTGCGGCGGGCCCACGCGTAGGAGGACGGCATGATCCAGCAGCAGACGCGCCTCAAGGTGGCGGACAACACGGGCGCCCGGGAACTGCTGTGCATTCGGGTGATGGGCGGCTCGCACCGCCGGTACGGGACCGTGGGCGACGTGATCGTCGCGTCGGTGAAACAGGCGATCCCCAACAGCCCCATCAAGAAGGGCGAGGTGGTGCGCGCCGTGATCGTACGCACGCGCAAGGAGCTGCGGCGTCCGGACGGGTCGTACATCCGGTTCGACGACAACGCCGCGGTCCTGCTCTCCGACGCGCAGAACCCGCGCGGGACCCGCATCTTCGGTCCGGTGGCGCGGGAACTGCGCGAGAAGCACTTCATGAAGATCGTCTCGCTGGCCCCCGAGGTGCTGTAGGGGCCGGGAGGGGAGGAGCATGGCTGTCCAGGGGCGCCCGCGGTTGCACCTCCGGAAGGGCGACATGGTGGAGGTCTTGGCGGGCAAGTACCGGGGCAAGCGGGGCCGTGTGCTGCGGGTGCTCCCCGACCGGTGGGCCGCCATCGTGGAGGGCGTGAACGTCGTCAAGCGCCACGTGAAGCCCAACCGGAAGGTTCCCCAGGGCGGGATCGTCGAGAAGGAGGCCCCGCTGCCCGTGGCGCGGCTGATGGTGGTGTGCGCCCGCTGCGGGGAGGCCAGCCGGATGGGCCGCCGCGTGCTGGGCGACGGCCGCCGGGTGCGCTACTGCAAGCGCTGCGGGGAGCAGCTCGACACGTAGGGCGAAGCGAGGAGTGCGATGGCAGCGAGGCTCAAGGAGCGGTACCGGACCGAGGTGGTGCCGCGCCTGCGTGAGCGGTTTCAGTACCGCAACATCATGCAGGTGCCGAAAGTCGACAAGGTCGTGATCAACATGCGCGTCGGCGCCGCGGTCCAGGACCCCCGGCAGATCGACAAGGCCGTGGAGGAACTGACGGCGATCGCCGGCCAGCGGCCCGTGGTCACCCGGGCGCGCCGGTCGATCGCAGCGTTCAAGCTGCGGCAGGGCATGCCCATCGGCGCCAAGGTCACGTTGCGGGGCGAGCGCATGTACGACTTCCTCGACAAGCTGTTTTCCATCGCCCTGCCCCGCATCAAGGACTTCAAGGGTGTCTCGGAGCGCGCCTTCGACGGGCGGGGGAACCTGAACCTGGGGATCAGGGAGCAGCTGATCTTCCCGGAGATCGACTACGACAAGGTGGACAAGATCCGGGGGATGGACATCACCGTGGTGACGACGGCCCGGACCGACGAGGAGGCGCGGGAACTGTTGCGCCTGCTGGGGCTGCCGCTGCGCGAGGCGGGGATCGGCCCCGACGGGGAGAGGGGAGCCTGACGTGCCCAAGAAGGCCATGCTGGAGAAGTGGAAGCGCGACCCCAAGTTTCCGGTGCGGCGGTACACCCGCTGCCTGCGGTGCGGACGCCCCCGTGCGGTCTTCCGGCGGTTCGGGCTGTGCCGCATCTGCCTGCGGCAGCTGGCGTACCGGGGCGAGATCCCCGGCATGGTGAAGGCGAGCTGGTAGGAGGGCGCCGTGGGTGGTGTGGTGACCGACACGATTGCGGACATGCTGACGCGGCTGCGCAACGCCAACGCGGCACGGCACGACCACGTGGTGGTGCCGGCGAGCCGCATGAAGGTGGAGATCGCGCGGATTTTGAAGGCCGAGGGGTTCATCGCCGACTTCCAGGTGATCGACCGCCCCCCGCAGCCGCAGCTGCGGCTGCAGCTGCGCTACGGACCGCGGCGCCAGCAGGTGCTGACCGGCGTGCGACGGGTCAGCCGGCCGGGGCTCCGGGTCTACGCCAAGCGCCACGAGGTGCCGGCCCTGCGTCGGGGCCTGGGCGTTGCCATCCTGTCCACCTCCCAGGGCGTGATGACCGACCGGGAGGCGCGGCGGCGCGGCATCGGCGGCGAGGTCATCTGCTACGTGTGGTAGGAGGGGCGCAGATGTCGCGCATCGGTCGTCTCCCCATCGCCGTGCCGCCGGGCGTGACCGTGACGGTGTCCGGGCGGACCGTGGCCGTCACCGGTCCCAAGGGCACGCTGACCCGCGAAGTGCACCCGGAGATGCGCGTGGCCGTCGCGGACCAGCAGGTGACGGTGGCGCGCCCGAGCGACCACCGGCAGCACCGGGCGCTGCACGGGCTCACCCGGGCGCTGATCGCCAACATGGTCAAGGGCGTGGTGGAAGGCTATCGCATCGAGCTGGAGATCGTCGGCGTGGGCTACCGGGCCGCCAAGCACGGGCGGACCGTGACGCTCCAGGTGGGGTACTCGCACCCGGTCGAGTTCACCCCACCGCCGGGCGTGGAGGTCGACGTCCCGCAGCCCACGCGCCTGGTGGTCACGGGCGCCGACAAGGAGCTGGTCGGCCAGGTGGCGGCCCGCCTCCGGGCCGTCCGGCCGCCCGACCCCTACAAGGGGAAGGGCATCCGCTACGCCGGGGAGCGGCTCCGCCTCAAACCGGGGAAGGCCGGCCGCGCCGTGGGCAAGGCCTAGCAGGGGCGCCCGGGAGAGGATGGTCACGGTGATGGGTGTCGGGATGGGTGCCGGTCGCACGCCATCCCCGGCCGCGACGGCCCGTATGGTGGGAGGAGACGGAGAGGATCGTCATGTTAATCCGTGCTGATCGGAACGCCCTGCGCAGGCGTCGCCACCTGCGCATTCGGGCACGGGTGCGCGGCACGCCGTCCCGGCCGCGGCTGTCGGTCTTTCGGAGCCTCAAGCAGATCTACGCCCAGCTCATCGACGACACCGCCGGCCGCACGCTGGTGGCCGCGTCCACGCTGGACCCCGAGGTGCGCGGACGCGTGGCCGGCAAGACGAAGACCGAGGCCGCCGCGGTCGTCGGCGAGGTGCTGGCGCAGCGGGCGCTGGCGGCGGGCGTTCAGCGCGTGGTGTTCGACCGGGGCGGGTACAAGTTCCACGGCCGGGTGAAAGCCCTGGCTGACGGCGCCCGGGCCGCGGGCCTGCAGTTCTGAGCGGGACGGGAGGAGACGCGTGGCACAGCGGATCGATCCATCGACGGTGAACCTCTCGTTCGAGAAGGCGGTCTTCATCAACCGGGTCGCGAAGGTGACCAAGGGTGCCAAGCGGTTCAACTTCAGCGCCCTGGTGGTGATCGGCGACGAGAACGGCCACGTCGGCGTGGGACTGGGCAAGGCCGCCGAGGTGCCCGACGCCATCCGCAAGGGCGTCGAGGACGCCAAGAAGCACCTGATGCAGGTCCGCCGCGTGGGCACCACTATTCCCCACGAGGTGGTGGGCGCGTTCGGGGCGTCCTCGGTGCTGCTGAAGCCGGCCGCCCCGGGGACCGGCGTGATCGCCGCGGGGGCGGTGCGCGCCATCCTCGAGGCCGCAGGCATCAAGGACATCCTGACGAAGGTGCTGGGGTCGACCAATCCCATCAACGTCGCCCGCGCGACCCTCGACGGTCTGGAACGCCTGCGTCTGCCGGAGGAGGTCGGGCGGTTGCGGGGCCGGCCGGTGGAACTGGCCGCCCGCCGGGGATAGCGCGGCGCAGACGCCACAGGGCCTGGAGGAGTGGGGACGATGGACATCACGACGTTGACGCCCGCCCGGGGTGCCCGGCGCCGCCGACGCCGCGTCGGCCGCGGGCTCGGTTCGGGCCGCGGGGTCTACGCCGGGCGGGGGCGCAAGGGGCAGAAGGCCCGCTCGGGGCGCGGTCCGCGTCCGGGCTTCGAGGGCGGTCAGACGCCCCTGATCAAGCGGCTGCCGTTCCGCCGCGGCGTGCGGGGTGCCGGCAGCAACATGACGGGCGGCAAGCCGCGGCCGCCCGTGCACGAGGTGGGCCTGGCCGCCCTCAACCGGTTTCCTGCGGGCAGCGAGGTCACGCCTGACGTGCTCCGGCAGGCCGGGCTCGTCGGCCGCGGGCCCGTGAAGATCCTGGCCTCCGGTCGGCTGCTGCACCCGCTCACGGTGCGGGTGCACGCCGTCTCCGAGGGCGCCCGCCAGGCCATCGAAGCCGCCGGCGGCCGCGTGGAGCTCCTGCGCCGATGATGCAGGTGCGCTCGCTGTCCAATCCGCTGCGCATCCCGGACCTACGCCGCCGCCTGCTGTTCACGGCGGTGATGCTGGCGCTGTACCGGCTGGGGGCCCACCTCCCGGTGCCGGGCGTCAACGTGGCGGCCATCGAGAGCCTGTTCCGGCAGCAGGGCAGCCTGTTCAGCTTCCTCGACCTGTTCGTGGGCGGCGCGCTGTCGAACTTCGCCATCTTCGCGCTGGGCGTCTTCCCGTACATCACCGCCTCCATCATCTTCAGCCTGCTCCAGGTGGTGTTCCCCCGGCTCAAGGAGATGGCCACCGAGGAGGGCGAGGCGGGCCGCCGGCAGCTCGGCATGTACACCCGGTACCTGACCGTCGTGCTGGCCGTGATCCAGGGCATCGGACAGATCTACCTGATCCAGAGCCAGGGCGCGATCCCCGAGACCCGGCCCCTGGTCCTGGCCACCATCCTCGTCACCCTGGTGGCCGGCACGATGCTGCTGACCTGGATGGGCGAGATCATGACCGAGTACGGCGTGGGCAACGGCGTCTCGCTCATCATCTTCGGCGGCATCGTCGCTCGGCTGCCCGCGCAGACGGCGCAGACGCTCAC
>Ga0101943_1002055_pt1 | contig 13935 bp, 10 predicted proteins | sample DewCreD2012metaG_5_FD_75244 | JGI IMG/M metagenome (GOLD analysis project Ga0101943, IMG submission 75244) | Hot spring sediment bacterial and archeal communities from British Columbia, Canada, to study Microbial Dark Matter (Phase II) - Dewar... ... | reverse complement strand
TTCCCCCCGCCCAACGGGGCGCTTGAGCGCCCCTGGTTCTGTGAGCCAGGCCGTTTACGGCCTGGCGACGGGGAGAATTCGCAGCAGGCGTTTGCAATACCCTCAGACTTGCTGTTCAGTTGCCTCTCCGCTCCATTGGGAGTACAATAATAGTAGACTCCGGAGAACATCACCACAAGGAGTGGAGGATGCACGGCATGATCAAACTGTTCAGCGGTAGCGGTTGCCCGGAACTGGCCAAAGAGATCAGCGATTACCTGGGGATTCCCCTCTCCGGGCGGGACATCATCCGGTTCCCCAATGAGAATATCTTCGTCCGTCTCCACGAAAGCGTTCGCGGGCAGGACGTCTTCCTGATTCAAACCACTTCCTCGCCCGTGAACGAGAATATCATGGAACTGCTCATCTTCCTGGACGCGCTGCGACGGGCTTCCCCGGACCGGATTACGGCGGTGATCCCATACCTGGCCTACGCGCGGTCGGATAAGAAGGACCAGCCGCGGGTGCCCATCACTGCCCGTCTCATCGCCGACATGATCGGCATTGCCGGGGCCGACCGGTACATCACGCTGGACCTGCACGCCGACCAGATTCAGGGGTTCTTCAGCATCCCTGGAGACGCCCTGACTACTTTCTCAATCCTCTCCGATTACCTGCGGGAGAAACGACTGGAGAACGCCGTGGTGGTCTCAGCGGACCTGGGCTTCGCCAAGAAGGCGCGCAACTTCGCCGAAGAACTGGAACTGCCGCTGGCGATTGTGGAGAAGCGGCGAACGGCCCGTGAGGCGGAGGCGTTGACCTTGGTCGGGGATGTGGCGGGAAAGGACGCCATCATTGTGGACGATGAGGTCAATACTGGCGGGTCCATTGTGAACGCGGTGCGGATTGTCCGGGAGAACGGGGCCCGCGATATCTACCTCTGCTTCGCCCACGCCGTTCTGGCCCCCCCGGCGGTGGAGCGTCTGCGGGAACTGGAGATCAAGGAGATTGTGACCACGAATTCCATCCCCATCCCGCCGGAGAAGCGATTGCCGAATATGAAGATTTTATCGGTGGCCCCGCTGCTGGGGGAGGTCATTCTGCGGGTGCATGAGGGCCGCAGCGTGGGCGAGGTCTTCCGCCGATACCACCGGTATCGGTAACATTTGATAACGGCAACCGACAAACCGGCCCGGAGGCCTGATATGTCCAGAATTCTGCGCTATCTGGGGGGAGCGCTGGGCGCGCTCCTCCTCCTGCTGGTGATTCTTCTGGGGTACGGGTACTTTCGCCCCAACCGCGCCCGGGTCGTGGACGCGCTGGGGATAGAGCACTGGGCCGCCGTCAGCGACGGGGCCCACAACTCCAATACCGACCTCATCTACTGGCGGGGCGCGTTCTATCTGGTGCACGCGTCCTCACCCTGGCACTTCGCCAGCGAGAAATGCCGTCTGGTCCTCTGGCGCTCGGAGGACGCCCGCCATTGGGAACGGCTGGCGGAGTTGAACGTCCCCGGCGAGGACATTCGCGACCCCAAATTCGCCCCCATCGGCGACCGCCTGTTCCTCTACGCCCTGAAAAACGTCGTCTTCACCGCCGAACCATATACGACGGTGCTCTCTGTCAGCGATGACGGGCGCCACTGGACGCCGTTCCAGGACGTAGAACCGAAGGGCTGGCTCTTCTGGCGCCCGAAAACCCGGGACGGCACGGTCTGGTACGTCCCGGCCTACTGGCACGAGCATGGCCGTTCCATTCTCTTACAGTCCACCGACGGTTATCACTGGGAGACGGTAGCCACCATTTACGACGGGGAACGAAACGACGAAGTGGACATAGAGTTTCTCCCCGACGGGCGGATGCTGGCCACGGCGCGCCTGGAAGGGAGCGGGAGCATCTTCGGAGACCCGGCGGCGTCCACCCTCATCGCTATGGCCGCCCCGCCGTACACGGAGTGGACGTACCACCGCAGCCGGGTGACCCGCCTGGACGGGCCGGCGCTCTTCTCGTACAACGGACAGGTCTACGCGGTGGGCCGCTACCAGCCCCAGCCGGGGGGCCCGCTGACGGAGTTGGGAAGTGTCCTCAGCCGCAAGCGGACCGCGCTGTTCCGGGTGGACGAGGACCGCCTGACCTGGCTCTCCGATCTTCCCAGCGCCGGAGACACTTCCTACGCGGGCACTGTTATCCTGGGGGATTTCCTTTACGTCAGTTACTACACCAACGACATCCGTCGGGATGTCCCCTGGCTGTTGGGAATGGTCCTTCCGTCCGAGATCCGCATCGCCCGCATCTCCCTGGCTGCGCTGGAGGGGATTTCCCGGTAAAAAATTGTTTTTATGGCGGCGGCGAAGCCGCCGCCATAAAAACAACATTTCGCTACCGCGGCGCCGTAGCGCGGGATTTATCCTGCGGGGGACAGGATAAATCCTATGTTACGGGTGCGGCTGGAGTGCAGGATGTACCCCGCATAGGGCGCCAATGTCAAGGAAAGGAGGACCAGAATGGACCGGCCCTGGCTGAACCACTACGACCCGGGCGTCCCCCACGAGATAGAAATCCCCGACGTTCCCTTCACCACCATCTTTGATCGCACCGTCTCCCGATTCTCCAACGTCACCGCCGTCTACTTCTACGGCCACCGCTGGACGTACCGCCAGTTGGACCGCATCGCCAACCGCTTCGCCAACGCCCTGATCGGCCTGGGCGTCCGGCCCGGCGACCGGGTGGCGTTGCTCCTTCCCAACTGTCCCCAGTTCGTCGCCGCCTACTTCGGAGCATGGAAGGCCGGAGCGGTGGTCACTCCGGTCAACCCCCTCTACGCCCCCGGCGAGATTGCCCATCACCTGAACGACTCCGGAGCGGAGACCCTCGTCGTCCTCTCCCGCTTCTATCCCCGGGTGCAGGCCGTCCGGCAGGAGACGCCGCTGCGGCACGTCGTCGTCACCGCCATCCGGGAGTACATGGGGGTGCCCATCCGCTGGCTATATGCGCTGCTCAAGGAGCGGGCGGCCGGAGACCGGGTCTCCGTGGCCCCCGGAGACCACCGCTGGGCGGACCTGCTCCGCCGCGCCAGCGACGCACCACCGCCGGTCCGCGTGGGGCCGGAGGACCTGGCCCTCCTCCAGTACACCGGGGGGACAACGGGCACCCCGAAGGGGGCCATGCTGACCCACCGCAACCTGGTCGCCAATATGACGCAGGCCCACGCCTGGATTCGGCCCGTCCTGCGCGAGGGGGAAGACAAAATCCTCTGCGTCCTGCCCTTCTTCCATCTCTACGGCATTGCTGCCTGCCTGCACCTGGGGGTCCTTCTGGGCGCGACGTTGATCCTGCTCCCCCGCTGGGACGTGAAGGAGGTCCTGAAGGCCATCCACCACCTGCGTCCCACCCTGTTCCCCGGCGTGCCGACAATGTACATCGCCATCAACCACTACCCCGACCTGGGCCGGTACGACCTGAGTTCCCTGCGCTTCTGCCTGAGCGGGGCGGCGCCGCTGCCTGCCGAAGTCCAGCAGGAATTTGAGCGCCGGTCCGGCTGCCGGATGGTCCAGGGCTACGGGATGACGGAGGCCTCACCGGTCACTCACCTGACCCCGCTGGTGGGGGAGACGCCGCTGCGCAGCACGGGCCTGCCCGTCCCCAACACCGACGCGCGCATCGTGGACGTGGAGACCGGTCAGCGAACGTTGCCCCCCGGCGAGGAGGGGGAAATCATCGTTCGGGGGCCGCAGGTGATGAAGGGGTACTGGCAGCGGCCCACGGAGACGGCCAACGTCCTGCGGGACGGCTGGCTCCACACCGGCGACATCGGCTATATGGACGAGCGCGGCTTCTTCTACGTGGTGGACCGGAAGAAGGACATGATCATCAGCGGCGGGGCCAAAGTCTTCCCGCGCGAGGTGGAAGAAGTGCTGTACCAGCATCCGGGGGTGCGGGAGGCGGCGGTGGTGGGCGTGCCCGACCCGTACTGGGGGGAGGCGGTCCGGGCCTACATCGTGCCCCGCGAGGGCGTCCATCTGGAGGAGGCCGAGATCATCCAGTTCTGCAAGGAGCGCCTGGCGGCCTATAAGGTCCCCAAGTCCGTGGAATTCCGGGACGAGTTGCCCAAGACGCTGGTGGGGAAGGTGCTGCGCCGGGTGCTGCGCGAAGCGGAAGGCGTGAAACGTGAAACGTGAAACGTGAAAAACGTGAAGGAGGAGCGATGATAGATTTCCGACTCACCGAGGAGCAGGAGCGCATCCGACGGCTGGCCCACGAGTTCGCCGAGCGGGAAATCCGGCCCGTGGCCGCCCACTACGATGAAACGGAGGAGATGCCCTGGCCCGTGCTGGAGAAGGCGGCGCGGGTCGGGCTGACCTCCTTCCAGTATCCGGAGGAGTACGGCGGAGGCGGGATGACCAGCGCGATCGTCGCCTGCCTGGTGGCGGAGGAACTGGCCTGGGGATGCCTGGGCATCGCCACCGCCATCGCCGGGGCCGGGCTGGCGGCGGTGCCCATCATGCTGGCGGGGACGCCGGAGCAGAAGACCCGCTATCTCCCCCGCTTCTGCAACGGCGTCTACCTGGGCTCCTTCGCCCTCACCGAACCGGAGGCCGGTTCGGACGCGGCGTCGCTCCGTACCACCGCCGTCCGCAAGGGCGACCGGTACATCCTGAACGGCCAGAAGCGGTTCATCACTCACGGCGGCATCGCCGACCTCTATGTCATCTTCGCCACCGTGGCGCCAGGGACGGGCCACCGGGGCATCACCGCCTTCATCGTGGAGAAGGATACGCCGGGCCTCTCGGCGGGGAAGAAGGAGAAGAAGATGGGGATGCGCGCGTCCCACACCGGCGACGTCATTCTGGAGGACGTGGAGGTGCCGGTGGAGAACCGCCTGGGGGAGGAGGGACAGGGCTTCTACATCGCCATGCAGTCCTTTGAGCACACCCGACCGATGGTGGCGGCGATGGCGGTGGGGGTGGCCCGGGCGGCCTACGAGTATGCGCTCCAGTACGCCCGGGAGCGGGTGCAGTTCGGCAAACCCATCATCACCAAGCAGGCCATCCGGTTCCTGCTGGCGGACATGGCCACGGAGATAGACGCGGCGCGCCTTCTGGCTTGGCGGGCGGCGTGGATGGTGGACCAGGGGATACCGGCGAACATCCAGGCCAGCATGGCCAAGGCCTTCGCCGCCGACGCCGCGATGCGCATCACCACCGATGCAGTGCAGATTCTGGGCGGGTACGGCTACATGCGGGAGTACCCGGTGGAGAAGTGGATGCGGGACGCCAAAATCCTGCAGATTGTGGAGGGGACCAGCCAGATTCAGCGGGTGGTCATCTCCCAGATGCTGGCGATGGGGATGGAGTGAGGACAGGCTACAAGTCGCAGGTCGCCCTGGAAGTTTGGCTTTTGGGGAGAGGAGGACAAAAACCGATTTTGAAGTCGCCCCGACAGACAGACAAGAACAAAAAGAATATATTTTTCATTTCGGCGACGAAGCCGTCGCAAGGCAACTTGAGGATGCCCAGGGGGTAAAGGAAGGGGGCATGCCGATGGAGCAGGAAGCGGGGAGCGTGGAAAACGAAAAGCACCATACGCTCCAGGAAGAACTGGCCCACATCCGCTACCTGCTGACGGAATTGGAGACGTGGACCGATATTCCTCCGAGGGTGAGGAAGCGGCTGAGGATCCGCTACCTCCGGCGCCAGCGGGAACTGGAAGTCGCGCTGGGGTTGCGCTCCCCGCCCCTCACTCCGGACGCTGCGCGGGAACTGGCCTGGCAACTGAACCGCGCGGAGCAACTGTTCTTCTTCCTGAAGCGATGGGAGCGACAGGGATGGCTGGACCCTGAGGCCGGTCCTGCCCTGGCGTTCCGTCTCCGGAGGGAACTGGCCGAGGGACATGCCCGCCTGAAAGAGGCCGAAATCCCCGTTCCGTCCTTCACTTCTTTGAAGGACTGGCTGGGCCTGTTGCGAGCGACGCGCGCCGAGGTGGAACGCCTCCAGCGGGAAACCTCCTGGCTGGACGAAGCGCACGTCCAGGATGCACTGGACGACCTGGATGCGGCCATCGCCGGGCTGGAGACCGAACTGGGCCTGCGCCCGCGCCCCCGCGCGAAACTCCCGCCCGCTCCCCCAAAAGTCCCCCCCGCCGCGCCCTCTCCCCCTCCTCGCCCGCCCCGCCAGCCGCTGACCTGGGAAAAAGTCTGGCAGACCCTCCTCTCCGAACGAACCCTCCGCACCCTTCTCTTTATCGGTGCGTTTCTCGTCTTCGCCTCCGCGGTCACCCTGGTCGTCTACAACTGGGAACGGTTCTCCCCCTGGACGCAGGTCGCCATCCTCTCCGCGTTCACTCTGTTCTTTTACGGACTGGGGTGGTACGTGCGCGGGCCGATGCGGCTGCGGAACTCCGGCATCGCTCTCACTGCCACGGCCTCCCTCCTGGTTCCTGTGGACTTCTACGCCGTCTATCTCTCGGGGGGCATCTTCCCCCGCGACGCCTGGGCTGAGGTCTGGTGGCTGACATCCGCTGTCTGTCTGGTCGCCTATACCTTCACCGCGCTGAGGGTCCGGGCAGAGTTTTTCGGCTACCTGGTGGGCGTTGCCCTGGGGAGTCTGCTGACGGCCTCCCTCCAGATCGCCGGGGTCTCTTCGGACGTCTGGTCCCCCTTTGTCGGCGGTCTGGCGTTGGGATTGCTGGCGGGCGAGTCTCTCTGGCCGCAAGTCTTTCAGCGGCCCTTCCGCCACCTGGCCCTGCTGACCACGGCAGCGGCCGCGCTGCTGACCACCGGCCTCTGGCTGGCCGCGCGGGGCACCGACGGGGTCGGGCTCCCGTTCCGGACCGCGCTGGCGGTGGACTGGTGGCTGGCGGCCGCAACGCTGGGGCTGGGGACTGCCCGCTACCAGTGGGAAGGGCCCCGGGTGGCCGCGCCGTTCCTCTCCGCCACCTGTCTCTCCCTCCCACTGGCCTCATACACAACGCTGACCCTTCTTTTTGAGCGCCGGGGCACCCCGGCGGGCTGGCACGCGCTGGCGCTGGCGTTGCTGGCCCTGGCCTACGTGGGCATGGCCCTCCGCCTCCGGCCCCGCCTCGGGGACGCACAGGAAAACGGCATCCTCTCCCGTACTCTGCTGGGCTGGGCGACGGCTCTGGGCATGCTGGCCACCGGATGGGGACTGATGGATATGGCTGCCGCGTCGGCGACCCACGCGGCCCTGGCGGTGACGGTGGCCCTGGCTGTCTGGGGATGGCGACTCCCCCACCTGCTGCCGCTGACCAGCCTGCTGGCCCTCTCCGCCGGACTCACGGGCGCCACCACTCAGGGGCTGGACGTGGCGGAGTACGGCCTGGTCCCGGCGTCTATCGCTCTGCTCCACGTCATGGGCGCGCTGGCTCTGGCGCCCGCTGCGGCGTACACGGCCCGCCTCTACGGGGCCGCGCTGGTCCTGGGGGCATTGGCGCTGATCCCCCCGCTGGGCGTCCTGGACCGCCCCTGGCTCATTTATACACTCGGGCATTTTATCCTCCTCTCCGGCTGGATGGCCGCACTGTCCCATACGGACCAGCATCCCGGCCTGGACCGTCTCCTCCCCCCAAGTTCCACTGGCCGGATGATCCTTCGTGGCCGAAGTCTCCTTCACTGGATTACCGCCATCCCCATCCCGCTGTGGTTCGGGCTCTTCTGGAGCGAGTACATCCGCCGGGAAGACGCCTGGGAAGGGCTGGCCCTGAGCGGTCTGGCGGCGCTTCTCTTCTGGGCCAGCCGAAGGATGGTCCGGCGCGACCGTTCCTGCGGCCTCCCCTGGGCCATGGCGGGCGTCCTGGCGGGCGCGCTGGGCGGCGCGCTATCCCTCTATCACTACGACCCGTTGCCCGTATTGCTGACCCTCCTGGTCCTCTCGGCTCTCTCATTCGCATACGGCGCCGTCCTGCGCCGGGGGGAGTGGCTGGCCGTTGGCGGGCTGATCCTCCCCTGGGGTTATGGTCTGGCTCTGGACTACCTGGGCGTCCCCGCGGACCCGCTGAGGGCGATGCTGGCCGTTCCCCCGGCCCTGTACCTGCTGGTCGGGGTCTGGCTGGAGCATCGGGGGACGGCCCGGTCGTTCCTGCGCCCGCTCCACATCGCGGGCCATCTGGTCGCGCTGGCCGCGTTCTGCGCCGGATGGGTGGGACTGGTGGATTCCCTGACGGCGAACGTCCCCTGGAGCGATGAGGCCCGGCTCTGGACAGTCGCCGGTCAACTGGTTCTGCTCCTGGCCTATGGGACTCTGGCCTGGTTCTGGCGGGCCGAATGGTCCGGGCACATCGCGACCTGGCTGGGCGTCTGCGCGGGGGGCCTCGTGGCGACGGTCTACAGCCAGGGGCGCGGCTCCTCGGCGGCCAGGGCGGCCTTCCTGGCCATCCTCTACGTCCTGACCGAGCGGGCTCTTTTCGTTGGGCGGCACTCCGCCTCGCTTCGTGCCTTACTACCAACTGGGCGGCACGCCGCTTCGCTTCGTGCCGCCCTCCGAAAGGGGCTTCAGGCGGTCGGGAACCATGCGTGGCCCATTTTCCGGCGCCCCCTGCTGATCGCCGGGTGGGCCGTCTCCGGCGGAGCCGTCTTCCTGGCGCTGGTGCGCAACCTGGTCATTCTGGGCGGGGGGCCGGTACGGGAGAACTGGGCCATCGTCGCCCTGCTGATGGTGGTCGCGCTGTACGGGGCCAGCGCGTGGATGTTCCGGCGCCCGCTGTTTCTCTGGCTGGCCGCCCCGCTCCTCATCGCGCCGTGGACGATTCTCACTCACCGGGGCTGGTACCTCTGGGAACCGCCGCCGCTTCCCCGCTACGGGCTGGCCTGGGTCGTGCTGGCGGGTCTGCTTCTGGCCGGGGGACAGGTCCTCCGGGGGCGGTACGGGACGCCGCTGCGGGTGACGGCCCATCTCCTGCTGCCCTTCGCGCTGATCTGGGGCGCGGCCGACCGCATCACCTCCAGCGTCACCTTCGGGCTGGCGGTGGCCTTCTACGCCGGGGCCGCGCTGGCGGACCACCGGCGAGGACGGAAAGGACTGGCCAGCGCGCGCTTCCTCTACCCGGCCGCTTTTCTCCTTCCCATCTGGGGGATTTACCTCCTGGCCCGCTTTCGCCCCGACCTGCCCCAGACCCACTTCGGCATCCTGCTCCTCCTGTTCGGGCCATTTCTCTTCAGTCTGGGGCGTCTCCTTGCACCGGGTTCAGCCCGCCGACGCCCTTCCGGCCTCCCTGGCGGGATACGCCTCCGCCCTGGCCGGGACGATGGTCGTCAGTCCCGACCGTCCCCTATTGGTGCTGGCGCTCCTCTGGAATACGGGACTGTCGCTGATCTCGGTGGTGGCGCTGAAAGAACCGGCGTGGGGGTATCCCGCCGCCGCCTTCCCTGCCGGGGCATTGCTCCTGGCCCTGGCGGAACGGGGGTTCCCCCCGGACTGGCGGGGCCTGTGGCTGGTGGGGATGAGCGCAGTCTACCTGATGATCGCCGGGGCGTTGCGACGACTTCCCATCCGGCAGTACGCCACTCCGCCGATGGTCACGGCCTACACGGTCATGGCGCTGGGGCTCCCCATCTCCGGATACGACCCCCTGGCGGCGGCCTGGACGTTCGGGGCGGCGGCTGTTCTGTACGCCCTCTCCGCGTTCTGGCTGAGGGAACCGCTCTTCCTGACCCCGGCGGCCGGGCTGGCGCCCGTTCCCTACACCGTCGCGCTCCAGCAGGCTGCGTGGATTCCTTACGAAAACTGGGGGCTGGCGCTGTGGCCGGGCATCCAGGCGGCCGGGGCGCTGGGCTGGGGCCTGGACCGATGGGGTGGGGAGTGGCCGGAGTTCCCGTGGGGGCAACCGGCCCGCTGGCTCTCCGAGGCGGCCCGACGGCTGACAGGCTGGTGGCCGCTGGCACCCTACCTGCTGGCCGCGCTGGGTACGGTGGCTGCCGTCTCCTGGTCGTGGGAGTTCCCCTTGCAGAGGGCGGCGGCCTTCGCTCTGGCCGCTCTGGCCTGCGGCGGAGCCCTCTGGCGGTTCCGGCGGCGGGGATGGCTGATGGCGATACTGGTCGGGGCGCACGGGGCCTGGTGGAGCTTGGTCGCTGCGGCGGCCCGGGGGCAGATTCCTCTGCCCGACCCCTGGCCGTCCCGCCTGACCCACCTCTCTTGGGCCGCGTTCGCCTTCCTGCCCGCCTCTCTGGCAACCCTGCTGGTGGGACTGACGGTCCAACGGCGGTGGGGGGAGGGTCCACCCTTTGGGCCGATGGCCTGGCCCGGCTGGTCCCGTCCCTTCTACTGGCTATTGCTCCTGGATATGGCGGCGGTGCAGATGGTGGGGATCCGGGACTCTCATCCGGGGACGCTGATCAGCCTGACCCATACGGCGATACTGGGCGCGCTGGCGGTGGTGTGGAGCCGGAAGTTTCTGGCCTACGGTGCGGTGGTGCTGGGGCTGGTGGCCCTGATGGAGCGGCTGGTCTGGGCCGAGGCGCCGCTGACTGACTTCCCGGTGGCCCTGGCCCTGCTGGCACTGTTTTACGGAGTTGTCGGCTACCTGCTGGAATACGGGCGTCGGGGGCAACCTGGGGGGGTCTGGCGGGTACTGGAGGAACCGCTGCGGGTCGGTGGGCAGATTCTGGCGGCAACGGCCATCTCCTGGGCGCTGGCGGCGGGCCTGGACGTAGGGCACTGGCTGGTGCGCGCCCTGCTGGGCCGCTCTCTCCCGACCCGGGAAGAAACCGTCATCGTCCAGATGGTGGTCCTGGTGCTGGCCCTCACCGGCCTGATGTACCTGACCGCGTCGCTGGTGCGGCGCTGGTCCTGGCGAGGGTACGGAGCGGTCGCCATGCTGCTGGTGGCCTGGAGCCTGGAATGGTTTCTGGTCTGGGGACAGCGGGAGGTCCAGGGGTACGCCGTCCCTGCGGGGGTGTATCTCCTGGGGGTCGGGTATCTGGAATGGCGTCAGGGCCGCAAGACCCTGGGGCGCTGGATTGACCGCGCCGCCGTGCTCCTGCTGCTGGGGTCATCCTTCTACCAGTCCCTCTCCGAGACCTACGGCTGGCCGTATGCGTTGCTGATGGGGGCCGAGGGACTGCTGCTGGTCTGGTGGGGGAGCGCCCGCCGCCAGCGGCAGTTCCTCTACACCGGCACCCTGGGCGTGGTCCTGGCCGTCACAGGCCAGTTGCTGCGGGAGTTGTTTACCATCACCAACGCCTGGATCGCCTTCGGTGTCCCTGGCCTGGTCATCCTGGCGCTGGTCATCTGGATAGAGCGGCGGCTGGAACGGCTGCGGGAACTCTCCCAGGAGTGGCGGGGGCGGCTGGAAAGGTGGGAGTAGCGCAGGATTTATCCTGCAGGAGGATAAAATGGAAGCACAGAGTCCTTCCGGTGGAGTGCCCCGCTGGGCGAAATGGCTGGCGGTGCTCTGGGGGCTGGTCTTGCTGATGCTGATGATGCCCCTTTGCTACGCGGATGCACTGTTCTCTTGCAGCGGATTGGTCCTGGGAGGCCTTTGCGGAGGCGGGCTGTTCTGGCACGGCATCCGCGCTCTGACTGGGAAGCCATCCCGCCCCCTCCGGCTACCGGCCGTCTGGGTGCTGGTCGGGGCGTGGGCCCTCTCCCTGGTGATCGCCCTGAGACTGGCGTCGGGGGGGATGATCGGCGAGTTCGTTGCGTCTCCCTTCGTTGCCCTGGCCGCGGCTCTTCCCCCGCTGATCGCGGTCGCTCTGGCCCTGAACTCCCGTCCGGAGGGGATGACCTGGCGGCGGGGACTGTCGGCCTTCGCCGCCGGCGCTTCGGTTTCCACCTTGCTGGCCCTCATATTGGAGGTTCTGGTTCCCTACTTCGTCCTCTGGGACATCCTGGACTGGGGGGAGCCCATTCGTCGCGCGCTGGAGGAATTTACGGCATTGCTGGCGGGGCGGGAGGTGGCCCGGGCACTGACCCGTCCGTTTTTCCTGATCGCGATGGCCAACTACTCCGTCGTCGGGCCGGTCATAGAGGAATTCACCAAATCCCTGGTCGTCCTGCCCCTGCTCCGCCGGGTCTCCCGCCGGGACGCTTTTCTCCTGGGCGCTACGGCGGGGGCCGGGTTTGCTTTTCTGGAAAATATGGTTTATGTGATCTTCGGAAGGCTGGATTGGGGCGGGATTCTGGTCACCCGTGCCCTGGGGGCGGCGGTCCACCCTCTCGGGACCGGCCTGATGGCGCTGGCGTGGCAGGCGTTGCTGCACGGGGAAGCGCCCCACCGCTGGATGCGCTGGGCGGGGGGCGCCATCGCTCAGCACGGGGTGTGGAACGGGGGGATTCTCCTCTGGTCGGCCCTCTCCGGCACGTCCTTCCTGGGCATCATCCAGGAGACCCGGGTGATCGGGATGGAGGTCGCCGCCGGGTTGCTGGCGTTGCTGGCGGTGGCGGGCGCGGCTGCCGCCTGGAGTCTGCGGTCCCTCTCCCGGTATCTGGCCGGGAGAGAGGACGTCACGCTCTCCCTGTCTCTGCCGGAGGTCCCCACGGAGCGGGCCGTGGCCCTCTGGGCAGTGGTCAGTCTGATCGTCCTTCTGCCTCTGGGGCTGGCCCTGTTGAAGGATTTGTGGGGGAAGTAGAATGGGCAGAATGCTCCGCTCCCCTCATTTGTATATTGCGCTGGCCCTGTTGCTGGTCAACCTGCTGGCGTGGGCGTCGGCGTTGCGGCCGGAGAGACCGGCCTATCAGGCGGAGCCGGTCCTGGAGCCCGACCTGGCCGACCTGCGCCAGCGCCTGCAGGAGGGCGGGCACAGCGGCGAGACGTTTGAACTGCACATCACCGACCAGGAGGCCGCTGAGACCATCGCCTGGTTCCTGCAGAATCGCCCCGAAGTGCCGTTCCGCCATCCCCGCATCGCGTTCCATCCGGGGGAGATAGAAGCATGGGGAGAGACAACCGTCCTGGGGCTGCGCCTGGCCATTCACGGGCGGGCGACGATGCACCTGCAGGACGGGGTTCCCATCGTCCGGTTGACCGAACTGGGGGTGGCCGGGGCGCCGGTGCCGGGGTTGGTCCTGCAAGCCGTTCAGGACGCCGTGTACCAGCAGGTAGACCTGACCAACCGCCCCCTGCCAGTTATGTTCACGAGCCTGGAGATTCAGGAGGGGGAGATGGTGGCGACGGGGGTGATCCGGTAGCGGGTTCGCCCTCACACCACCCGCCCGTCCCGCAGTCGGAGGATGCGGTCCGCCGCCTGCGCGACGGCCTCGTTGTGGGTCGCCACGAGAACTGTCACCCCCCGCTCCCGGTTCAGTTGCCGCAGGAGAGCGACAATCTCGGCGCTGGCCCGGCTATCCAGGTTCCCTGTGGGCTCGTCGGCCAGGATGACTTTCGGGGTGTTGATGAGGGCCCGGGCGATGGCAACGCGCTGCTGTTCCCCGCCGGAGAGTTGCCCCGGCAGGTGATGGAGCCGGTCCCCCAGGCCCACCGCCTCCAGTAACTCCTGTGCCCGCTCCTCCAGGCGGAACTTCAACCCCCGCCGGTAGGGGATCAGGGGGAGCATCACATTCTCCAGCGCGGTCAGCGTGGGCACCAGGTGGAACATCTGGAAGACGAAGCCGATGCGCTCCCGTCGGAAGTCCGCCAGCGCGTTGCCCCGCAGGGTGCCCACATCCACCCCGTCCACCACCACCCGCCCGGAGGTGGGCCGGTCCAGCGTGCCGATGAGGTTGAGCAGGGTGGACTTGCCGCTACCGGAGGGTCCGGTGATGGCAATGAACTCCCCGGCCCCGATTTCCAGCGTCACCCCGTCCAGCGCCCGCACCGGCGCGCCGTCGGCGTAGATTTTGGTCAGATTCTCCGTCACAATCATCGCGCCTCCGAAATGCCGCCGATGGCGTGAAACGTGAAACGTGAAGCGTGATTTGTGATTCGTGATTAGTGCTCCGTATCTCGTCTTCCGTGATCTTTGCCCTCTGCGACCTTTGCTCCCCTGCTCCCCCGCTCCCCTGCCCC
>Ga0101943_1002052_pt1 | contig 13952 bp, 9 predicted proteins | sample DewCreD2012metaG_5_FD_75244 | JGI IMG/M metagenome (GOLD analysis project Ga0101943, IMG submission 75244) | Hot spring sediment bacterial and archeal communities from British Columbia, Canada, to study Microbial Dark Matter (Phase II) - Dewar... ... | reverse complement strand
ACGAACGCGCGTGGTCGTCAAGCGACGACGCCTTCGGTACAATTACGGGGCGATGGGCATGACTTTTCTGGATCGGCTCAATCGAGAGGTGCTGCTGGCCGATGGAGCGATGGGGACGCTCCTTCTGGCGCGGGGGATTGAGCCCAAGGCGCTCATGGAGCAGAACCTCACCCATCCGGATCTCATCCGCCAGGTCCATCTCGACTACATTCGGGCGGGCGCGCAACTGATCGAGACGAACACGTTCCTGGCGAATCGGCTGCGTTTGGCCGAATATGGCTTGGACTCGGAGCTTGAGGCGATCAACCGCGCGGCCGTTCGCATCGCGCGCGAGGCCGTGCGGATGAGCGGCGAGGAAGTCTTCATCGCGGGTTCGGTGGGGCCGCTGGGCGCGTTGGTCAAACCCTATGGGAATCTCACGCTGGACGATCTCTCGGCGGCGTATGTCGAGCAGATCGCCATCCTCGTGGACGAAGGGGTGGACGTCATCATCATCGAGACACATCCGAGCCTGCTGGAAGCCCTTGAAGCGGTGCGCGCGGCCAAGACCGTTTCGCCCACGACGCCGATCATCGCGCAGATGACGTTCTTGGAGGATGGGAAGTCGAAGTTCGGGGATGACCTGCGTCGCTCTCTGGAAGCGTTGGCCGCTGCCGATGCCGATGTCGTGGGCGTCAATTGCAGCGGGCCGCAGATGACCTACGACATCATCTACGAGTTCCTGACGACGACCGATCTCCCCGTCTCCATCATGCCGAACGCGGGTCTGCCTCAGTTCATCGGTGGGCGGACGATCTATCTCTCCTCGCCCGAGTATCTGCGCGAGTATGCGCGCCGTTTCGTCGAAGCCGGCGCCAATCTCCTCGGCGGCTGCTGCGGGACGACGCCCGAGCATATTCGGGCGATGAGCACCGTCGTGCGCGGTCAAGTCCCTCGGCGCGTGCGACAGCGCACCGCCGTGTTCGTTGAGGTGAAGGAGGAGCCGACGGCCGCACCTTCCACGGTTCCGCTTCGGGGGAGATTTCGCGAGCGGCTGGGTCGCGAATTCGTCGTGACGGTGGAGGTTCACCCTCCTTGGGGGTTGGAGTACCGGTCGCCGATCGAGCGGATTCGTCAACTGGCGCACTGCGGCGTGGATGCCGTGAGCGTCCATGATCCGCCCGAAGCGCGCGTGAGCCTGTCGAGCCTCGTCTTCGCCTACCTCGTTCAAACGCAGGCGGGGGTCGAGGCGATCTGGCACCTCTCCTGTCGCGATCGCACACTCGCGACGATTCATTCGGAGCTGCTCGGAGCAGCCGCGCTCGGCGTGCGCAACATCTTAGCCCTCACGGGGGAGGCGGCGAGCGTCGGCGAATGGCCGCGCCGGCCCTCCGCCCACGATGTGAGCCCAACGGGAGTGGTGAAGATCATCGAGGGCTTGAATCGCGGGCGCACGCTGACGGGGAACGACATCGGATCGCCGACGGACTTTCGCGTCGGCGTGCTCGTGCAGGTCGGCGCCGAAGACCTCGATGCCGAACTGCGTAAGCTCGAGGAGCGCGTAGCGGCCGGAGCGCACTTCATCGTCACGACGCCGGTCTTCGATGTGGAACGCTTCGAGCACTTCCTGAAACGCTGTGCCGGGTTCGGCCTCCCCATCCTCGTGGGAATCCTCCCGTTGAAGAGCGCGCGCCACGCCGAGTTCCTCCATCATGAGGTACCGGGGATCACGATCCCCGACGCCGTGCGCGAGCGCTTGCGTCGGGCTCAGGAGGATGAAGCCGCCGAAGGGATGCGCATCGCCCGCGAGTTGATCGCGCAGCTCCGGCCGCATGTGGCGGGCGTGCATCTGATCCCCCCCTCGGAGCGATGGGACGCGCTGCCGGAGGTGCTCGCCGCCTGTCTGCCTCAGGAGCAGAGGACGGACGCGCTCGGCGTGTGAGCGCGCCTCTCCGTGCGCATGAGGGAACAGCGCTTTCCCCGCATGTCCGGATAGGCTAAACTATCTCCCTATGCGGCGCGAGGTCTATCTGGACAATAATGCGACGACGCCGGTCGCTCCAGAAGTCGTGGAGGCGATGGCTCCCTATTGGCGGGAGCACTTCGGCAATCCCTCGAGCGCGCATCGAAAGGGGGTGGAGGCTGAACGGGCCGTGCGCCGGAGCCGCGCGACGATCGCGCGCCTGCTGGGCGTGAACGAGAGCGAGGTCATCTTCACGTCCGGGGGCACGGAGGGGGATAACCTGGCGATCAAAGGCGTGGCCCGCGCGCTGCGCCGTCGAGGGATGCACATTCTCACGACGAAGATCGAGCATCCCGCTGTCCTGGAGAGCTGTCGGGATTTGGAGGCCGAGGGTTTCCGCGTGACCTATCTCGACGTGGATGCGGAAGGGATGGTGACGCCTGAGGCCGTCGAAGCGGCCCTCACGCCGGAGACGATCCTGGTCTCGATCATGCACGTCAATAACGAGCTGGGGACGATCCTCCCGATCTCCGAGATCGCCGAGCGCGTGAAGCGTCGAAATCCGGAGATCGTCATCCATTCCGATGGCGTGCAGGCCATTGGGAAGACGCGCGTGGATCTGCACGGGGTGGATCTCTATACGATCAGCGGGCATAAGATCCACGCGCCGAAAGGCACGGGGGCGCTCATCGTGCGCGAGGGGGTGAGGCTCGTGCCGCTCTTCTCCGGCGGGGGACAGGAACGGGGGCTTCGCTCGGGGACCGAGAACGTGGCCGGGATCGTCGGCCTGGCGCGCGCGTTGGAGCTGATGTATGAGAACCTGGAGGAGAAACTCGCGCACTTTCGGACCTTGCGCGAGCGTTTCCTGGACGGTGTGCGGGGGATCCCCGGAGCGCGCATCAATTCGCCCGAGCGAAGCGTCTCGACGACGGTGAACGTTTCATTCCCGGGCATTCCGGCCGAAGTCCTGTTGCACGCGCTTGAAGAAGAAGGTGTTTTCGCTTCCACGGGGGCGGCGTGCGCGAGCCGGAAACGGCGACGCAGCCATGTCCTGGAGGCCGTCGGCTTGCCGCCCGAGGTCATTGATTCCAGCGTGCGCTTCAGCTTCTCCCGCTACACGACCGTGGAAGACGTCGAGTGGGCCGTGCGCGCGCTTCATCGCGCCGTGGAGCGGCTCACCATCGGGCCGCCCGTCCGACGCTGAGACTCGTTTGACGATGACGCAGGCGATCCTCGTTCGCTACGACGAGATCGGCATCAAGGGGAAGAATCGCCCGGATTTCGTGCGCCAGTTGGTCGCGAACATCCGGCGAGCGACCGGTCTCTCGAAGGACGAAGTCCGGATCGAGTGGGGACGGATTTATCTCCACCCCTCCGGCGATCTGCAGAAGCTGCGCGAACGCCTCTCGATGGTCTTCGGCGTGAAGAGCTTCAGCGTGGTCCTCGTCGTGCCGCATGAGCTGGAGCGCATGCGGGAGGCTGCCGTCGAGCTGGCCCGCCGCGCTGTGGCGCGTGGGGTTCGAACGTTCAAGATCGAAGCGCGCCGGAGCTTCAAGGCGTTCCCGTTGAACTCGATGGAGATCAACCAGGAATTGGGACGCGCCGTCTTGCGCGCGCTGCCCGAGCTGCACGTGGATGTCCATGCGCCGGAGGTCATCATCGAGGTCGAGGTGCGACAGGAGGGCGTTTTCCTCTGCTCCGAGCGCATCGCCGGTCCTGGGGGACTTCCCGTCGGCATCGCTGGCCGCGCGCTCCTGTTGCTCTCGGGGGGCATTGATAGTCCCGTCGCCGGCTGGATGCTCATGAAGCGCGGCGTGGCCGTAGATGCCGTGTACTTCCACAGCCCACCCTATGTGGGCGAGAAAGCCAAAGAGAAGGTGCTGGAGTTGGGGCGCGTCCTCGCCCGCTGGCGCGCCGAAGCGCTCACCGTCTACGTGCCGCGCTTCACGGAGATCCAGGTCGAGGTCTCGCGCGTCGCCCCGCCGTCACTGTGGACGATCCTTTTTCGCCGTTTCATGCATCGGGTGGCCGAACGGATCGCGGAGACGCACGGCTATGGAGCGTTGGCCACAGGCGAGAGTCTCGGTCAGGTCGCCAGTCAGACGATGGAGAACCTGGCCTGCGTGGACGCCGTGACCCGAATGCTCGTCTTGAGACCCCTCATCGGCTGGGATAAGGCGGAGATCGTGCAACGGGCTCGCGAGGTCGGAACGTATGAGATCTCGATCCTCCCCTATGAGGACTGCTGCGTGCTCTTCGCCCCACGCCATCCGGAGACGCATGCGCGTTTGGAGCGCGTGGAAGCGATCGAAGCGCGTCTGGATATTCCGCGTTTAGTCGAAGGCGCTCTGGAACGCCTGGAGATCTTCTCCGTGACGGAGCAAGAGGTCTCTTCGGTCGCGACTTCTCCCTCCGCGTGATGTCCCGTTTTCCCGCGAGGGGCCGGGCTCATCCCCGCTGAACTGAAATTGAAAACCTTTTTCGATTCTGCTATAGTCTCCCCTTGCGGTCCGTCGGGACCGCGCATGCAAGGTGAGGAGGGAAGGGAGATGACGCAAGCCTTCGTCATCGTCTTGCGAGAAGGGTTCGAGGCGTTCTTGATCGTCGCCATCACGCTCGCGTATTTGCGAAAGACGGGGCGAGTGGGGTTGATCCCGGCGGTGTATGTGGGCGTGGGGGTCTCCATCGCGGCGAGCGCGCTCCTCGGCTATTGGCTTTTGCAAGGTGTGAACCAGGCGCTCTGGGAGGGGATTTTCGGTGTGGTCGCCGCCGTGCTTGTGGCGACGCTGGTGGTACACATGTGGCGGACGGCGCCGCGATTGAAGCAGATCATGCATCGGCAGATTGATGAGATCGCAGCGCGGCGCACGCCGCGTGCGGCGTGGTTGGGCATATGCGCCTTCACCACCGTTATGATCACGCGCGAGGGGATGGAGACCGCCCTCATGCTCATGCAAGTTCGCGGGGAATACTTCTGGGGAGCCGTCCTCGGATTGGGAGCGGCGATCCTCATGGCGCTGCTGTGGACGCGGCTGGGGCATCTCATCAATTTGAAGCTCTTCTTCCAAGTCACGAGCATCTTCCTTCTCCTCTTCGTCGGGCAAATCCTCATTTATGCCTTCCACGAGTTGGCCGAAGCGGGTCTGTGGCCGAACAGCGAGTATCTGCACGAGATCACCGAGCCGTATTCCCCGACGGGTCTGTACGGCCGGTGGTTCTCATTCGGCATCGTGCTGATCTGCATCGGGTGGCTGGCCGTCGCCTGGAGCGTGGATCGCGTGCGCCGATTGGGCCTCAACGGCGGGCGCATGTTGCGGAGAAGCGCGCTTCGGGATGCGAGTTGAGATCGCCCGATCGGGGCGAGAGACCGCATCGGTCCGGGTGCGGTATAATCCGAGCCGATGGGCGTGCCTCTCCGCATTCGCTGGCTCATTGCTTGCGGGCTCGCTGTCGGCTCGTTGAGCGGGTGCGGGCCACCGGAATCGGAACGTTCGCGACCGCTGGAGCGCGCGGTGTGGATCGAGCGCGCGGCCGAGACGGTGACGGCCGATGAGGAGCGAGCGCTTCGACTCATCGGGCCGCGAAAGATCTTCCTCAAGCTCGGCGACCTCGACGTGGAGGGCGATCGCCTTCGGTGGGCGTCGGACTTACAGCCGAGGGCGGTATCTCTGCCGAGCGAGCTGATCTTCGTCATCGGGGGGACGAAGCGTTTCGTCGAGCGCTCGCCGCAACTCCCGGAGATGTCGCTCGCCGAACAGATGGGAGCGCTTTTGCGCGAGGCCGTCGAGCGAGCGAAGAAGGTCGGCGTCTCCTGCTCCGGCCTTCATCTGGACCTTCCCGTGAGCGAATCGGCACAGTGGTACGAGCGCGTGCTCGCGCGCGTGCGCGCGCACCTGCCACGTCCGTTGACGCTTTCGGTAACGATTCCGATCGCGTGGGGGCGAGGGCGCGTTCCCTCGGATCTTCTGCGCAAGCTCGATTTCTTCGTTCTCCGTCTGGTGTCGGAGGAGAGGCCGAAGGATCTCGCTTCGCTCCGCGCGAGTGTAGACGTTCGGGAGATCGGCTCCTGGATTCGTCGGTTCGAGCAAGGGGGCGTCCCCTTTTACGTCGAGGGGCGCGCTCAAGGGCAGTGCTTTCTCCTCGATCCGGAGGGGCGGATCGTCTCCGCGTTGGGCGCCATTCGTCCTTTCGATCTCTTGCGGCGGTTCGGCCTGCGGCTCGTGGAGAGCTATCCGCTCGGAGTCACCGAGGCGCGCATGCGCATTCCGACGGATTTCTCCGGGGAGTATGTCGTCATCTTGGAAGCTCGGACGACATCTCGTGTTGGAGATCGCGTCTTGCGTTCTGGGGATCGCCTCGCGTGTCGTCTGCCGACGGCGCGCGCCTTGCGCCGTCAACTTGAGGCCATCGAGGCGGCGCCGGGGATGTGGAAGCGCGGCTATGCGCTTTGGTCTTCGGGGGAAGACCTTCCGTTGACGCAAATCGCCCTTCTGGTGCGCGGTGGGGTTCTGGAGCCGAAGTTGGCCGTGAGGGGGGAAGTTCAGGCGTCTTCCCTGGTGCTCCGCGTCGAGAACGTGGGGCAGCAGGAGAGCGCCCTTCTGCCGCGGGCCGTCGAAGTGCGTCTGCGCATCGAGGGCGCCGTAGTGCACCGGATCGCTCCCGGAGATTTCGCCGAAGTCGTGCGCGAACCCGCTTCGGATCAAGGCGCGGCGGTTGTTCGTCTCACGTTCTATGCCGATGGGGTGGGAATGGGGGACGTCCTGCGCACTGCGGTGAAGATCGCACCTCGTGATGCGAGCGTTCGCATCTTCGCCTCATCTCGCGTGCGAGACCCGGACGACTTCGTCACCCTTTCGGGGCCCGACGTGGAGATCCTCTCGCGCTCGCGGTGATCGCCGAAGGCATGAAATCTTCCGACCGCACGTGATAAAATGGCTCCGATGCGTCGAGCGGATGACGTGAGATGCGCGCTCGTCGGGCTGGCCCTTCTTCTCGGAGGGGGCATCGGATGGGCGTCTCAGTGGCCGCCGGACCCTCCGTTCCGCGAAGTGCAGGTGGAAACGCGCGTCCAGGAGTATGCGCGCCGATTGCACACGCTCTATCGGACGGCGGAGAGTTTGGCCGAGTTGGGGGATTTCGAGGAAGCGTTGCGCTATTACGATGAAGCCCTGCAGCTTCAACGTCAGCATCGGGATCGGCGCGGGATGAGTCTCACGCTCATGGCTATCGGCGACACCTACCTCTTCCGCATGGGGAAGCCCGAGCTGTCGCTCGATGCGTATGCGCAAGCGCTGGAGCTGAAGCGCGAGATCAAGGATCGGAAGGGAGAGCCCGAAGTGCTGCATCAGATGGCGTATGCCTACTACGTGATGGGGCGAACGGAGGAGGCCGAGCGCCTCTATCATCAGGTCCTCGAACTCTCGCGCAAGGCGAAGAATCGGCGCGCCGAAGGCAATGCGTTGAACGGACTGGGGAATTGTCGGCTCGCGCAGGGGCGGGCGCAAGAAGCGCTGGCGTTGTACGAGCAAGCGCTTCCGGTGCGGAAGAAGGCCAAAGACGATCGCGGCGTCGCCAACACGACGTACAACATGGGCCGAGCTTACATGGCGCTCGGGCAGGCGGAGCGGGCGATCGAGTACTTCACGAAGGCGCTCGCGCTGCGTCGCGAACTGCTCGATGTGCGGGCCGAGGCCGAGACGCTCTTCGATTTGGCGCGCGCCTCGGTGCAGGTGAAGCGTCTCGACGACGCGGTGCGGCATTTTCAAGAAGCGGCACAGTTGGCGCGCAAGACGCGGCGGCCGCGCCTGGAAGTAATGGCGTTGTATGCGGCCGGGGCGATCGAACTCGGTCGTGAGCGCGCGGAATCGGCCATCGCGCTCTTGCGGCCAGCGCTTGAGCGCGCTCGCGGGAATCCCGATTTTCGTCGGGAGCTGCGATTGATTTTGACGAGCCTCGGATCCGCGTATCTTCTGGCCGGACGGTACGGCGAGGCCGCGCGGACGTATGGCGAGGGGGTGCGCGCGGCTCATGCCGATGGGGATCGCTTCTGGCTCGCCGAGTTATTGTTCGGATTGGGACAAGTGCAGGCGGCGCAGGCGAGCTACCGCCATGCTCTGGCGTGTTATTTCCAGGCGCAACGCCTCTTGTCGGAAGCGAATTCCCCTCTGGCTCAAGCCATCGAGCACCATCTGCGCGAGCTTCGCGAGCAACTCGGCGAGGAGCGGTTCGCCGAGATCGCGGCGGAAGCCCGCGCGCACTTGGTGGGGCTTTTGCGCGAACTGACCGGCGTGGAGTCCTGGTGACGCGCTCACGGCGCAGCGCTTTTCACGACGACTCCCCCCTTCATGACGAAGACGACGCGCTCCAACCGTGTGATGTCTTCCAACGGGTTCCCCTCGACGGCGATCAGATCGGCGAACATCCCCGGTTCGAGGGCGCCGACGCGATCCGCCCATCCGAGCAGCTCGGCCGCCCAAATCGTCGCCGAACGGATCGCATCAAGAGGCGTCATCCCGTATTTGACCATAACGGCGAACTGCTTCGCATTGTCGCCATGCGGATAGACGCCGGCGTCCGTCCCGAAGGCGATCTTGACGCCCGCGCGCACGGCACGCGCGAAATTCTCTCGTTGGAGTGGGCCGACTTGTCGCTCCTTCTCCAACGCTTCCGGGAGCATGCCCACGCGCTCGCCGTGCTGGATGATGAACTCGTGGTTGTAGATGTCCATGACCAGATAAGTTCCCCGCTCCTTCGCCAGCCGAAGACCCTCTTCATCAATGAGGCTCGCGTGCTCGATGGAAGCGACGCCAGCGCGGATCGCCGCTTTGATCCCCTCGGCACCGTGCGCGTGCGCGGCGACCTTTCGACCGAGCTTGTGCGCCTCCTCCACGATGGCGCGCAATTCCTCGAACGTGTACTGTTGCGTCCCCGGTTGATCCCCTTTAGAGAGGACGCCGCCGGTGGCGCAGACTTTGATGAGATCCGCCCCATACTTGATCACCTCGCGGACCTTCGCGCGCGCGGTCCAGGGGCCATCGGCCACGGCTTCGGCTTTATATCGAAATTCCGGAGCGAGCAGGTTGTTGTCGCAGTGGCCACCGGTGATTCCCAGGGCCGGACCGGAGACCAGAAGGCGCGGTCCGAGCACCTCGCCTTCGGCGATGGCCTCTCGCAGGGCGACGTCCGCGTAACCGGATGCTCCGAGATTCCGCACGGTCGTGAATCCGGCTTGAAGCGTGCGCCACGCGTTGGCCGCTCCGTGAAGGGCTTCTCGCGGCACCGAGATGCTCAAGGCTCGATATCCCGCGTGTTCGGGATTGACCGTCAGATGCACGTGCACGTCAATGAGTCCCGGCAGGACCGTCAAACGGCCGAGATCGAGAACGGGCGTCTCCTTCGGAGCACGCGCCAACAGGACGTCGGCTGGGCCCACCTCCGCGATCCGATCTCCCTCGATGAGGATCGCGTGATTCGCGAGCACGCGCCCATGACGGACGTCCACCAGAGCCCCCGCTTTCACCAGCAGGCGGGTGGGGCCGGATCGCGCCCCTGCGTTCGTCGCCATCGGCAGGAGAATAGTGAGAAGGATAAGGATCACGACGACTCTCGTTCGTCTCATCTTCGGCCTCCCCTGGCGATGATGTCTTCGGAGAGTTAGCACACCTTCGGGCGAGCTGGCAAGTGTCGGCGGTGTGCACCGTGTGAGCCTGCCGTGCGGATATTGACAGCGTGAGGCGAAGCATATTATAAGAGAGCCTCTGACGGGGGCAAGGCGTGACCGTGGGCTTCAGAATCGGGCGAGGAGCGAGGGCGCGGTTCTCAGGACGAATATCTCGGCAGGGCGAGGTTGATCCTGCGACGAGATTCGCCGCGGGGCGCTCGTGTGCGCATGCGTCATCATAATCCGTACATCGGCTGGAATCGGCAGGCGAGAGGGCGAGCGAACAGGCGTTTCACAACCGAAGTGCTTCTTCTTCCCCACGCGTTCCGGATTCGTGAGCGCCTTTGCGTCATCGGCGATGGCGCGAAGGGCTCGCGCGCGGACTTCGATGTTCAGGGAGAGGAACTATGAAGACATCGCCACCGGCAACCATCGAGCGGGAGGCGCCGGCTGCCGAAGCGGCCGAGTCCTCGTCGCTCCCGGAGACGGTCAATAAACTGCGGCGTCGCCTGGTGTGGACCTCGGTCTGGGGATTTCTGGCCACCAATTTCCTCATGTTCCTGCGCTTCTTCTTCCCCAGGGCGCTCTTTGAGCCGAGTCCGGTCTTTCGGATCGGCTATCCATCGGATTTCAGCTTAGGTGTGGACACGCGCTTTCAAGACCAATATCGCATCTGGGTGGTGCGCACGACCGATCGGCTCTTTGTGATCTACGCCCGGTGCACGCACTTGGGATGCACGCCCCTGTGGAGCCCGAGCGAGAACAAGTTCAAATGCCCGTGTCACGGCAGCGGCTACGATATGGAGGGGATCAACTTCGAAGGTCCGGCGCCGCGCCCGATGGATCGCGCGAAGGTCGAGCTGGATGCTGAGGGGCAGATCGTCGTGGATGTGAGCCGGCTCTACACCTACAAGGAGTTCAACGAGCCCGGCGCCTACATCCCTCTGTGAGCGCGCGCGTCATGGCGCGCCATCTCGTTTTTCTGGGAGGGGCACTATGGATCGCGAGAAGGAGGGGCGAGGCGGCGTTGGGGTCCTGGAGCGCGTTCGAGAGGAGACCGAACATCTCCGGATGCGGCTTAAGGAAGAGTTCGAGGGGTTGAAGCAGGACCTCAAGGAGCCGCAACGCACGCAACTTTGGAGATCCATCTTTCGCGTCCCACATGAGCGCACGACGCCGCGCAATCGCACGCTCGCCGTTTTGGCCAACGTCTTCCTGCACCTGCATCCGGCGCGCATCAATCGCGATGCCGTCCGCTATAGCTACACGTGGGGCATGGGAGGCATCTCCTTCTACCTCTTCATCGTGCTCACGTTCACGGGCGTCCTGCTCATGTTCTACTACCATCCGACGAAGGTGCAGGCGTTCCGGGACATCCTCTATCTGGAGCATGACGTGCCGTTTGGGCGGCTGCTGCGTAACATGCACCGGTGGGCGGCGCATCTGATGGTCATCACGGTGTGGCTGCATATGTTCCGCGTCGTGCTCACGGGGTCGTACAAGCGACCGCGCGAGTTCAATTGGTGCGTGGGGGTGATCCTGCTGGTCCTGACGCTGCTGTTGAGCTTCACGGGGTATCTTCTGCCGGACGATCAACTGGGATTTTGGGCGGTGACCGTTGGGACGAACATGGCGCGGGCGACGCCGCTCATCGGACATGAGGGGCCGTTTGGGCCGCAGTTGGGAATGACGCCCTACAATGACGTGCGCTTTGCGTTGCTCGGCGGTTCGATCGTGGACTCGAATGCGCTCTTGCGCGCCTACATCTGGCATTGCATCGCGCTGCCGCTTTTGGCGGCCATCTTCATGGGCGTGCACTTCTGGCGCGTTCGGAAGGATGGGGGGATTTCGGGGCCGGCCCCGGTGATGTTGGAGTCGGAGATGAAGCCGGTGCGGAAGGTCTGACCCAACGGGATCCGTCGTGGAGGGGCAGATATGGATTGGTATCAGCTCTGGCAGATCATCTCGGCGCCCGACAACGTTCCGATCGTCGGGTTGCTCGTCATCGTCCCGTTCTACACCTGGTATGGATTGCGGCAAGCCCGGGCGAACGATCGGCTCATTCAAGAGCTGGAGGCGAATCCCGAGCTGGCCAAGACGCACCATCGCAAGACGTTCCCGTATCGGCCCGGCTGGCCGACGGAGGTCCACGTTTGGCCCTATCTCCTGCGCATCGAGTTCCTGGCGGCGATCATCGTGACGGCGCTGCTGATGGTGTGGTCGCTCACGCTCGACGCGCCGCTGGAGGAGCCGGCGAATCCGAACCTGACGCCGAATCCCTCCAAGGCGCCGTGGTATTTCGTCGGCCTGCAGGAAATGCTCGTCTATTTCGATCCTTGGTTCGCCGGCGTCGTGCTGCCGACGCTCATCATCATCGGACTCATGGCCTTCCCCTATGTGGACGCGAATCCGCTCGGGAACGGCTACTACACGTGGCGGCAGCGGACGGTCGCCATCGGATCGTTCCTGATCGGCTTCTATCTCTGGATCGCGCTGATCATCGTGGGCACGCTGATGCGGGGGCCGGGATGGATGCTCTTTTGGCCGGGGCAGACGTGGGATCACACGCGCTTGGTCTATGAGGTGAATCGAAATCTGCCGGATATCTTCGGGATCACGAGCGATTGGGGGAAGGGGATCTTCGGCTTCTTCGCCGTCGTGCTCTTTTATCTGGCCGCCGGCTTCGGGATTCACAAATTGGTGACGCGCTCGCCGCTCAATCGCAAGATCTATGAGCGGACGAGCCTCCTGCAGTATCTCGTCTTTCAATTCTTCGCCATCACGATCCTGGTCGGCCTTCCGGCGAAGATCCTGCTGCGGCTTCTGTTCCGCATCAAGTATGTGTGGATCACGCCCTGGTTCAACATCTGATCGTGAGCGGAGGGGAAGGCGCCATGGAGAGAGAGAACCTCGAGCTGGAGAATCGGGCGGGTCTTGAGGAGCCTGATCCGATCACGAGTCGCTCGATGAGCGGTCCGCTGTTGATCGCCTCGCTTGTGCTCGTGGGCACGCTCATCTGGGCGCTCTATGATGAGGTCTATGGGCGACGTCCGTGGAAGGCGATGCAGCGGGAGTTCGTCGAACGCTACACGGCCTATTTGAAGCGGGTCAGGCCGCGACAGGCGGCGACCGAGGCCGCGCTCAAGCAATCGCCCGAGTACCAGAAGCTCGAGCAAGAGTTGCGAGCCGCGCGCCAAGCCGTCGCCCCGCGCGTGCAAGAGCTCGACCGAGAGCTGGCCGAGATCGAGCGGCAACTGGAGGCCATTCGACCGGTCTTTCAGGACGCGCGAGCGAAGATCGGGGCGCTGACCTATGAATGGGAGGTAGCCGGCAGCGAGCGCGCCAAGGCGCGGAAGATGCGCGAGATCGAGGAGGCCAAGCGCGGTCCGTTCCGCGTGCGCTTGATCGCTGCCGATGGGGAAGGGAAGAACCAAGAGTGGCGCCTGACCTTCGATGAGTTGCAGCGCCGATTCCTGACCCTGCAGGAACGCAAGGCGCAATTGGTCTCCGAACGCGCCCGCTTGTTGGAGCCGGTCGTGGAGATCGAGAAGAAGATGAATCAGTACCTGCAGGACAACCTCGTCGGGCTCGATCAGAAGCAGATTGATGGCCTACTCCGCAAGATGGAGACGTTCAAGATCGAGCTGAAGCAGATCCACGTTCAGGAGGGGGATCTCGTTGACCGCTGCATCTCCTGCCACGTGGGGATCTTGGAACCGTTGCCGCTGACGGAGCAGATCATGGGGCGGAAGGCCTTCGTCAGCCATCCGAATCCCACGCTGCTGCGCATTCATAACCCCGAACGGTTCGGGTGCTCGCCCTGCCACGGTGGAAATGGGCGCGCGACGACGAGCGTCGTGAAGGCGCACGGATTGAACAAGCATTGGCTGTGGCCGCTCTATCGGCCGGAGAATTACGAAGCCGGTTGTGTGCAATGCCATTTCCGAGATCGCGTCCTGGAGGGGGCGGAGGTCTTCAATCTCGGGCGCGATCTCTACGAGCTGAAGGGATGCGTCGGCTGCCATCGCTATGAGGGGTACGATCGCGAGACCGAGGCGCTCATCGAAGTCCGGAAGACGATTCGCCAATTGAATCTGGAGCGCGCGGAGAATGAGCGGGAGATTCGGCGGGCACTGCGCGCCGCCGATCAAGCGACGGATGATCGCGAGGCGCGGCGCCTGTACGCCTTGGCCGAGACCCTGCGCGTCAAGAACAGCCAGATCGCCGATCGGTTGGAGCAACTGGAGCTGCAAGCGAAATACCTCATGCAAGACCAGAAGAAAGTCGGACCGAACCTGAAGGAGATTCGCCTGAAGCTGCGCAAGGAATGGATTCCCGTCTGGATCGAAA
>Ga0101943_1002048_pt1 | contig 13979 bp, 9 predicted proteins | sample DewCreD2012metaG_5_FD_75244 | JGI IMG/M metagenome (GOLD analysis project Ga0101943, IMG submission 75244) | Hot spring sediment bacterial and archeal communities from British Columbia, Canada, to study Microbial Dark Matter (Phase II) - Dewar... ... | reverse complement strand
CGGCCGGCGTTGAACGGGAATCGAATCGTCTTCCGAATCGCCGTTTCACGAACCACGGGGGACTTACGCCCCGCCGCTCTTGTTCGCGCGCGTTCGCCCGCCCGCGGAATTGCCACTTTTCCGATGTACAAACGAACAATCAGCGTCAGGAGCGGCGGGCGTCAGCCCGCCGTGCGGTTGAGAATCGCGTGGCCGGCACGATTACGTACATATTCGGGCAGCTCGTCCCGCTCAGCACTAGGAGCGGCGGACGTGAGCCCGCCGTGCGGCGCGCTGACGCACTTGCAATGGCGCTTCCGCAGTTGCTCGGCAGACTGTCGCCGGTGGGTTGGCGGACGCCGTTGCAACCGCGTTGCCGTAACCCCGGGGGCTTACGCCCCCCCGCTCTTGCTCCGGATGTGCGAGTGTCGCCGTGCGATAGGGCGTCTTGTGATGCATGAGCGTTCCGGCAACCACGGGGGGCTTACGCCCCCCGCTCTTGTTCGCGCGAAAATGCGTTTGTACAGCGCAAAAGTCGCTTTTTCACCGGCGAACGAACGCCATACACAGGAGCGGCGGGCGTGAGCCCACCGTGGTTCGGGAATCGCGCCTGCGAGGACAATTTCCTAGACATCCGCGCGCAGTCGTCATGCGCAACGTCAAGAGCGGCGGGCGTGAGCTCGCCGTGGCTACGGGAGCTGCACTTGCAAAGGCGCTTCCGCAGTTGCTCGGCACACTGCCGACCGGCGTGTTGGCGGACGCCGTTGCAATGGCGTTCGTGTAACTCACGGGGGACTTACGCCCCCCGCCCTTGTTCCGGATATGCGACTGTCGCCTTGCGATAGGGCGACTTGTGATGCATGAGCGTTCCGGCAACCACGGGGGGCTTACGCCCCCCGCTCTTGGGCACATGCGTTCGCGCATCGCAAAAGTCGCATTCCCTTGCAAGCGCGTTGCCCAATCGCCAAGGGAACTGACCCCCCTCGCACCTGTTTCGGCGGAGATGCGTTTGTACAGCGTAAAAGTCGCTTTTTCGGCGCCGAGCGAACGACGTGCACCAGGAGCGGCGGGCGTGAACCCGCCGTGTGATCGGGAAACGCCCTTGCAACGGCGTGGCGCAATTGCTCGGGAGACTGCCGGCCAGCGTGTTGGCGGAGGCCGTTGTAATCGGTCGCCGCAACCACGCGGGGCTCACGCCGTCGAGTGCGCCGACGCTGTCCCCGGGAAGCCGGGTTGCAATCGCACTCGCCCAACCACGGGGGCTCACGCCCTCGCTCCTGTTTCGCGTGTGGGAGTGTCGCCGCGCGATAGAGCGTCTTGTGATGCATGAGCGTTTCCGTAACTCCCGGGGGGCTTACACCCCCCGCTCTTGTTCGCGCGCGTTCGCCCGCCGACGGATCTGCGACTTTTGCGATGCACAAACGTACATGCACAGGAGCGGCGGGCGTGACGCCGCCGTGGTTCGGCAACCGCATTTGTAACGGCACGTCTGCACGCCATCACGGGACGACGTGGCGCGCGTGACGCCAGGCGTGGGGGGCGTGAGCCCGCCGTGGGGATCGGGAACCGCCCTTGCGAGGGCTATTCCGCACACGTTCGCGGACACTCGTCGCGTGCGAAAGCAGGAGCGGCGGACGTGAGCCCGCCGTGGGACGGGAAACACACTTGCAAAGGCGCTTCCGTAATTGCTCGGTAGACTGCCGACCGGTGTGTTGGCGAACGCTATTGCAACCGCGTTCGAGTAACCACGGGGGGCTTACGCCCCCGCTCTTGTTCGCGAATGTGCGTTCGTACATCGCAAAAGTCGCATTCCCTTGCGAGTGCGTTGCCCGATCGCCACGGGGGGCTTACGCCCCCCCGCTCCTGTTCGCGTGCCGTTCGCCCACCGACGGATCTGCGACTTTTGCGATGCACAAACGCACATGCACCAGGAGCGGCGGGCGTGAACCCGCCGTGGCTACGGGAGCTGCACTTGCAAAGGCGCCTCCGCAAATGTTCGGCAGACTGGCGCCGGCGTGTTGGCGCACGCCGTTGCAATCGCGGTCGCGCACCACGGGGGGCTCACGCCCCCCGCTCCTGTTCGCGTGCCGTTCGCCCACCGACGGAATCACGACTTTTGCGATGCACAAACGAATAATCAGCGCCAGGAGCGGCGGGTGTAAGCCCGCCGTCGCGGATGGGCAACGCACTTGCAAAGGCGGTTCCGCACTTGCTCGGCAGACTGCCGCCGGCGTGTTGACGAACGCCGTTGCAATCGCGTTGCCGCAAGCACGGGGGGTTTACGTCCCCCGCTCTTGTTCGTGAATGTGCGTTTGTGCAGCGCAAAAGTCGCTTTTTCGCCGGCAAGCGAACGCCGCGCGGTCGCGAGTCGGAAAACATGCCGGCAAGCCCGTAATTGAGCTAGAGCGACGTCGCGGAGGCGACTTCTGCCGATTTGGCAAGCCGCCGCGGAGTGCGGTGCGGTCGATCATTCGCCGGTGTTGCGCGGGAAACCTTCGATTTCCAGGCGGATTTCCTTCTGGTTCGGCGCGATTTCTACATTCGGCAAAACGTAAGGGGAATGCGTTTGCCCCATATCCGGTGGCGGCGCGATGGAGACCTCATATCGGCCCGGAGGGATTCCGGAAACCTTCTGGTCTCCTGCCAGCGTTTGCAAAGTGAAGCTGCCATCTCGTTCAATGTTACCCACGGCGCGGATGGCGGGGTCACGGAGCAAGCGAAACTCGACTACGCCCCCGTTCACGGGTCGGCCATCTTTGTAGAGCACGACGCCGCGCATCTCCTGGGTTTGCGGAACATACACGACCACGCGCTGGCATCCCAGGTTCAGCAGCAGACTGTACAACAACACTAAGCCGCATCGCCGCATCTTCTTCCGCTCCTGTGATAGGACATGACAAGCCTGAAAGTGGCAAGGCGAACAGAAGGCGGCCGCCCGGTTATTGCCAGTCGGAACCGAGCGGATTGCCGTCGGCGGGATGGCAAGCGTTGGCCCAGGTAGTGGCACTGACGTTGGCCGACACGAATCGCACCGCGTGATCCCCCATGGCCACATTGATCCCGCCGGTATGCGGAGACTGTGCCCGCGCCGGGTCGCAATTCTGCAAGTAGCGTGGCTGCACCTGGAACAGCAAACAATTCGTGTATCCACTCGGCGGGTTCTTGTTGGAAGTGTTGGTGCAGACCACCGGCCGCCAGATGCTGTTCGCATCCGCCCACAGGCTGCCATAGGCGAAGCTCAGGTTGTTCGTCCAGCCGCACGTCGCATACAGCTCCGTGAAAAACATGGTATTGGACGTCCCGTCGGGAATATTTGCCGGGATAGTGGTCGCCCGGGGAATACCGGTGTTATTGTGCCAGCCAAAGACATTGTAATTCGCACCATACGAGGCCGCTCCCCAGTTGTTCGCCCCTCCGTACGTGGTCATGCACTTGCCATTAGCCGCCGAAGGGTCGCTCGGACATACGTAAAGGCGGATCACTTCGTCATATCGGCCACCCCCGTATCCGTTGGGCGACATTTGCTTATACAGATTGTCCATTTCGATGTACGGCAGCAGGAACGCGTGCGGCGTGTAGTTGTAGCCCTGGAACGGCCCGGTAAGCGTAATCCGACACCCAGGAACCACATCCGCGCAAGGAGCCGTAAAGGGCGGCAAAACGTTGTAGTCGTTGTGGAGATTGTGCACGGCAATGAGAATCTGCCGCAGATTGTTCCCACAACGCATGCGATTCGCCGCTTCCCGCACACGTTGAATGGCCGGTAAAAGCAGGGCCATGAGTAATCCGATGATCGCAATCACGACCAGCAATTCGATGAGCGTGAAAGCTCGACGCCGGTACGAACCGTTCCACATGGCTTTACCTCCTGCTGAGGAATACAAGAAATTTTCGGCGTGCCACCGCAACACGCTGTCTATTGCCCCTGCAACCATTCCCCCCGCTTTGGCTTGCATCTCGACGCGACCGTCTCGATACCCGATACCTCTTACGCATCCTAGCAAGTTTCTCGCAGTGGTCAAGCATTTTTTCAACCCGGTCGCAGAACTGAGGTGGGTCAGTAGATCGTTCGCTGTCGGTTGTCGCGTTGGCATACTGGACGCCGTTCGCCATTCGCTTTGCTCACAGGAGCGGGGCTGGTGGCCCTGGAGCAGCAGAAGGCAGCGAGGTGGAGCAGCGAACGCAACGGAGCGAGCGGCGAGTGGCGACAAGTAGCGAGCGGCGAGTAGCCCACTCGCAGGGAGATCGCCTGCCTGGAATTGCTTTACTTACAAGCCCGTAGCGCTCTGGTGGGCGCCCTGGCCGCGGAGGCAGAACCGTGGGGGCCACTTGGGCTTGACAACAGCGTCGCGATATCATAGTGTATATTTGTACACATATGAATGTGGAAACCGCCATCCTTCAGCTGCCCTGGAACCGACGCCAACACGACAGGAGAGCTCTAACCATCGGGACACGAAGGAGGAGTTGGTGCCTTCGTAGCCTAGTGTCCTGGTGGTTGGGCGAAAGCGGAGCCAGCCCATGAATCAGCTGCTCTCTCTCGATTCACCGGCACTTGGGTACCGAACCTCAGGGCAGGTTGTCCGCTGCGCAGCCGCTCTCTCTCCCTATAGCGGACACAACGACATTATAACTCCGGACGCCGTTACTGGCGTGGGAACATTAGAATGCCCGTTGGAGGCGGCCGTCATAACCCATCGCGCGTGCTCACGTGTGGTGCTGCATCTAGATATAGATGCTTTTTTCGCATCGGTGGAGCAGTTGACGGACCCCCGGCTGCGAGGTCGGCCGGTGGCGGTAGGCACTGGAGTAGTGGCTAGTTGCAGTTACGAGGCACGGCAATGGGGGGTGCGCACGGCGATGCGACTGAGCGAAGCACGCCGACTCTGCCCGGAACTCATCGTGGTGCCGGGATATTATCCGCGATATGAAGCGATTGCCCGGCAGCTACTGGCGTTCTGTCAACAATTTACCCCGCAAGTGGAGTGTGCCGCCCTGGACGATTTTTATTTAGATTTAGGCCCCGTGGATGTCCGCGAAGGTGAACATGTCGGTCGGCAATTGCGCCACTGGGTGCGGGAAGTATTGCGACTCAGCTTATCTATCGGTGCGGGGAGTTGCAAACTGGTCGCGGAAGTCGCCACGCATCAAGCGAAACCGGGTCGGCAGGTGCTGGTGTTTCCCGGTCGGGAGCAGGCTTATCTAGCCCCCTGGCCAGTTACGATGTTGCCTGGTGTCGGACCGCTGGCGGCACGGCAATTAGCCCGGATCGGTCTGCGCTATGTCGGTGATCTGACACGGGTTCCCGGGCGGTTATTAGCAGGTTTATTCGGCTGGCGTGGGCGCTGCTGGCATCTATACGCGCAAGGGATTGATCCCAGACCGGTTCGGGCACACCACCAACCGCAAAGTATTAGTCGCAGTACCAGTTTTGCTCCACCGGAATCGGATCCACTATTCCTTCGCGCCATGCTGACGTATTTGCTGGAACGAGCGGCGAGCTGGATGCGCTGGCTATGTCGGCGGGCGGCAGGCGTAGAAGTGGCGGTGCGTTATAGTGATGGAACTGCCCTGGCGAAATCCTTCCCTTTGCGACCGCCAACCGATCAGGACGCGGAGTTGCGACCACCTGTGTTAGAGACTTTAGCCCGATTATTAGAGCGACAGCTTCCTATACAATGGTTAGCGGTTACCTTACGACCCTTGGCATACCCGGATGGCCAGCTCTGGTTATTTCGCGAGCCGCAGCAGGAGCGGCAAAAACAATTGCAGCGCTGGAAGGATGCCATTCGGCAACGGTTTGGCTTTTTATCCTTGACTAGCGGCGAAGAGTTAGTGTTGTTACAACGACTGACCCACGATCGGCAACGCCTGATTTTGCGTACCCCGTGTCTGACGCGCTGACCGGGAGCCGGACATGCCGGCACGACTGGTCGCTTTACATGTGCATAGCTGGCACTCTTTGCTGGAGGGTGTAGACTCGCCGCGACGGTTACTGGAAGCGGCAGCACAGCGGGGCTACCTAGCATTAGCGTTTACGGATACTAATAATCTCTACGGCCTGCTGGCGATTCACGATCTGGCCTGGCAATACGGAGTGCGACCGATTTTCGGCGCCTGTTTACGTTCCCTCAATCCGACCCGACAACGAAGGGCACTATCGGCAGACCAGCGGAAGTCCGCACTCCGCTGCACCGTCTTGATTTCCGAACCCATCGGATATAGCAACCTGTGCACTATACTAAGCCGACTGCACTTATATCAGGCGCCCTTGCTCGATTTACTCTGCGAATATTCTGATGGCTTACAGGTATTAGTGGATTCGCCGCATTGGTTTGAGGTCTTACAACCGGTTTTTGGCGAGCGCTTATGGGCGGAATTGATTCGACCAGGGCGGTCTGTAAAGCAGGAGCGGATTTTATTAGAGGCTGCGGCGCAACGACGTATTCGCGTGGTCGCCAGCTGGGCGGTGCATTTTGCAGAACCACAGGGCTGGAAGGTATTCCGCTTACTCCAGGCGGTTCGTCAACGGCAGCTGCTAAACCGCCTGCCTGGACGTCTCGCCATCACGCCGGCGCATCACTTGCTGAGTACGGCGGAAGTGTGGCGGCGATTCGCCGATATTCCCGAAGCGCTGGTGCATGCGGAACAACTGGCCGAACGCTGCCGTTCGGATGTTCTGCCGCGGCAACGGATCCTACCAGCGCCGCCGGAATACTGGCGAGCGGGGGATCCAGTTTCCCGGCTGACGTGTTTACAGCAGCAGTTACGGCAGCGATGTTCCGAGGCTTTGCGCCAGTATAAAGGGGGTCCTGCGGAAGCCCGCGCGCGGTTGCAGGAGGAACTAAGTATTATCGAACAGCGCGGCCTGGCCGGCTATTTCCTCGTCGTCCAGGAGATTGCTCAGCAGGCACGACGCCGGGGTTATCCGATGGCCTTGCGCGGTTCCGCCGGGAACTCCTTAGTCTGTTATCTCCTGGGTATTACCGATGTGGACCCCTTGCGCTATCGTCTACCACTGGAGCGGTTTCTGCATCCGGGCCGGGGCGATTTACCAGATATAGACCTGGATTTCGATTGGCGGGTACGTGATGAAATCCTCCGTTGGATGGTGCAACGCTTCGGGGAAGAACATACAGCCCAGATCAGTTCGCACTTATTTTTTCAGCCGCGCTCCGCGTTTCGCGAGGCTGCGAAAGCTTATGGTCTATCCGACCCGCAAATATCGCAGCTCTTAGTCCGCCTGGATGCCTGCTTAGAAAGCTTAGTAGATGAGCAGGCGAATACCTCTTCAGCATGGCAACGACTTCGCCTAGCGGGAAAGGAATTATTACCGGAATCCGCTTGGCCACGAATATGCGAATCGGCACACTGGCTTCTGGGCCGACCGTATCATCTCTCTTTGCATCCTGGCGGAATGGTACTCACGCCAGACCCTCTGTGCCGGCATGTGGCGTTGCAGCGTGCTCCCAAAGGTGTAATCATGACGCAGCTGGATAAGGATGGCGTCGAACGCCTTGGCTTAGTGAAGATAGATATCCTCGGGAATCGGGCTCTGGCTACCGTGGCGGAGGCCCGAAGCTTAGTGGGTATCCGAGCGGAGCTATGCGAAAGCGACCCGGCCACCTTACAACTGCTGCAACGTGGCGATACCTTAGGAGTGAACCAACTGGAATCGCCGGCCATGCGCCATTTACTCGTGCAATATCAACCGCGGAATCGCGACGATTTAGTGCAGGTGCTGGCGCTGATTCGTCCGGCAGCGGCGTCGGTGGGGAATAAGGACTTGTTTCTGCGTCGTCGGCAAGGTCTGCAGCCGACACCACGGTTGCCGGCGCTATTAGAGCCGATCCTAGGAGAGACCTATGGCCTGATGGTCTTCGAGGACCAGGCGCTATTAGCGATTCAGGCGGTGACGGGCTGGCCAGCGGCGGAGGCGGATCGATTGCGGAAAGCGATCAGCGAAGGGCTTCCCGCCGACCAGGCTGCGGATTGGTGGCAGCGGTTTTTTCAAGCCTGTCGCAGTCGTGGTATCCATCGGGAAACTGCCGCACAAATCTGGTCGCAACTCGCCCGTTTCAACGCCTATTCTTTTTGCAAGAGCCATGCGGTCAGTTACGCTCTACTGGCCTGGGAAGCCGCCTGGTATAAAGCCCACCATCCTCTACCGTTCTGGACAGCCGCACTGAATAACAATCTCGGCATGTATCCACTCTGGCTGTATATCGAAGCAATCAAGTGGTCTAATATACACTTATTGCCACCGTGTGTGAATCGCTCGGATTTAGGTTTTCAAATAGATGGGAACGCTATTCGTGTGGGTTTGGGCAGCATTCGCGGTGTACCCCGGGCCCTATTAGAAGCACTGATACGGGAACGGGACCGGCATGGGCCATTCACCAGTATTCGCGACCTCTGTCGTCGGGTAGCTATCGGCCCGGAAGCGCTGGCGCATCTGATGGAGTCTGGGGCGTGTGCTTTTACCGGCCTGCCACGGGAGGAGATGTTCTTAGAAGCGGCCCTCTACTATCGGCACTGCGATGAGACGGCTATATTTGCGGGGTATCTGGGTAATCCGCCCCCATTATTACCCCGCGGGAATCCAGATATGGATCGGTCAGCCAGACCGCAGGACTTAGTGGAGGCGATCCGGCAATGGGAGACGCTGGGGTTTGTGTTGAAGATGCCCTTGATGGCGCTTTTTCGGCCGTACTTGCCTTCCGGTCTAGCGGACAGTCGCGCTCTGCAGGAGCCGCCAGGCACTTGTCTGACCCTGGCCGGGCTGGTAGCTGCCAGTCGTACCACCACCACTACCGACGGCAAACTCGTGCAATTTCTTACCCTGGCGGATGAATGGGGCCTGGTCGAGGTGACGCTTTTGCCCGATACGTGTCCGCTGCTGCCCTGTCCGACGCTCGGCCCCTATATCGTGACCGGTCAGATTGCAAGCCATCTTGGCGCCCGCAGTCTGACGGCGACCAGCAAGCCGAAACCGTATAGGCAGCACGGCTGAGCTCCCCAGAGGGCTCGCTGGCTGCAGGACTTGCCTGTCGGCGCTGAGGAGTGGATTTCTCCGTCGAATTGCGGCAGTGAATCGCCTTGGGGCACCAGCCGATGCCTGCACCGCAGACCAGAAGTGGCTGGCCAGGGCAGACGCGGGCGGCAGCGGTGTCGCATCTCCCCTCTGGCAACAAGCCGGGCATGGGTTCGGTAATCGCCCGTGGACTGGCCGGTTGTGCTAAAATGGTAAGGCAACAAAAGTCGCAGCCGCAAAGCAACAGACCTGAACCAGCGGTCCATTCGTCTGTAAGAATTGGCCCGGATGTGCTAAACTGTCGGTTCGGGGAGTCGCGTGACTCGTCCGAAGACGCAGCGACGACAGCGGAACGGGCATTTTCGGAGTGGGATATGCGTGTCGGGATCCTCACGGGAGGTGGTGACTGTCCCGGATTGAATGCGGTGATTCGCGCCGTCGTCCGCAAAATCCACAACGCCGGCGGCGAAGTCCTCGGTATCCTGGAAGGCTGGCGCGGCCTGGTCGAAGACCGCACGCGACCTTTATCGGTCGAGGAAACCGATGGGATCATCGGTCAAGGGGGGACAATTCTTTTTTCTTCACGCACCAACCCGTTCAAATCGCCGGAAAAAGTCGGAAAGTTGCTCGAGGTGGTTCACAAGCATGGTCTGGAAGCCATCGTGGCCATCGGCGGGGAAGACACGCTGGGAGTTGCCTATCGCCTGCACCAAGAACACGGTGTGCCTGTGGTGGGCGTGCCGAAGACGATTGACAACGATCTGTCCGCCACGGATTTCACGTTTGGCTTCGACACGGCGATCAATGTCGTGGTCGAGGCAGTAGACCGGCTGCGGACTACAGCGGAATCCCATCGCCGCATCATGGTCGTGGAAACTATGGGGCGACACGCCGGCTGGATCGCCTGCCTCAGCGGCATCGCTGTCGGCGCTGACTATATCCTCGTGCCGGAAGTGCCCGTGCAACTGGACCACGTCTGCGAGGTACTGGGACGGCGACGCGAGCAGGGGCGCCCCAGCAGTATCGTCGTGGTCAGCGAAGGAGTAACGCTGCCTGAAGAAGCGACCGCCCAGCAACGCGAACTGGACGAATTCGGTCATGTGCGCCTGGGTGGCATCGGCGCGGTGCTGGCGGCGCTGATTGAAAAGCGGCTCGGCATCGAAACTCGCTATGTCATTCTCGGACACTTACAGCGGGGCGGTCCGCCTACCGCTTACGATCGCGTGCTGGCAACGCGCTTCGGCATCAAAGCGGCGGAGCTGGTGCTCAATCGGCAATTCGGAAAAATGGCGGCGTTGCGCGGCACGGAGATCGTCGCCGTGCCTCTGGCCGAAGCCGTTCTGCAAATCAAGAAACTCGACCTTCGCTACTACGAGGAAGCCCAGGAATGGTTCCTCGGCGCCTATACGCAACCGCGTTTGCAGACGCCATAATGTCCCGCAATCACAAAGACATCCCAGCGGTCGGGATCAACCCGCCGTGATTCGGCCAACCCAAGGCTCCTCTCGTCTCTTTTAGGGTCTCGGCGGTTAGACGTTTGGGGCAAGCCCGGTCAGTGGCGAATTCCGGCTCTGGTGAAGAGTGCGCCACCGCATCCGGAGCCAGTGGACGTTGCCCCGAGCCTCGCTGGCAAGGCCAGGGGAGCTGTCGAACCGACGGACTGAGTTCGGCACTCGATTATGGTACGCACTGCGCGACTGTTTCCCCGACCTGTACCGGTCGAACCGACGGACGGAGTTCCGCATTCGCTTATGGGGATTTCGGCATCTTTCGCTCCCCGGAAGCGCGGGCGCAAAAAAGCTGGCAAAACCTGGCAGTCCAGGGTTGAGCCGCGGCCGGCTGATGGGTCGCCGTAGTGGAGGTGGCTTAGTCCGGCTGGGCTTCGATAGCCTGCACCACCAGGTCGCCGACTTCGCTGGTGGAATAGCCCATTTGTCCTGCGGCCATGCTCTTGAGTTTGTGCGCGGTGACGAAAGCCACCGCCTGCTCGACGCGCTGGGCCGCTCTTTTTTCGCCGAGAAACTCCAGCATCATCTTCAGGGCGAGGATGGCGGCCAGGGGATTGATCTTGCCGGTGCCCGTGTATTTAGGCGCGGAGCCGCCCATCGGTTCGAACATACTGGTGCCGTTCGGGTTGATGTTGGCTCCAGCCGCCACGCCCAGCCCTCCCTGCAGGATCGCCGCCAGATCGGTGATAATGTCGCCGAACATGTTTTCCGTCACGATGGTGTCATACCACTCGGGATTCTTGACCATCCACATGCAGCAGGCGTCCACGTGGTTGTAGTCGGTCTGAATATCGGGAAACTCGCGGGCCAGCTCCTGGAAGACACGCCACCACAAATCATGGGCGTAAGTCAGGACGTTGGTTTTGAGCACGAGGGTGAGTTTTTTCTGGTCGTTGCGTTGGCGACAGAACTCGAAGGCGTAACGCAGACAGCGTTCGACACCGTGGCGGGTGTTGATGAGTTCCTGAGTGGCGACTTCCCAGGGCGTCCCTTTATGCAGAAAACCCCCGGCGCCACAATACAGGCCTTCCGTGTTCTCGCGGATGATGACGAAATCAATGTCTTCGGGGCCTTTGTTTTTGATCGGTGTCTCCACGCCGGGATAGAGCTTGACCGGGCGGAGATTGATATACTGCTGGAACTCGAAGCGGAGGCGCAACAGCAAGCCACGCTCCAGAACTCCCGGCGGCACATCGGGATGGCCGACCGCACCCAGGTAAATCGCCCGAAACTGTCCCAGCTCACGCAACACCGAGTCGGGCAGAACCTCGCCCGTTCGCAGATAACGTTCCCCGCCGAGATCGTATTCGACGGTCTCGTAAGTGAATCCTTCACGCCGGGCAACTGCACGCAGGACCTTCAGTCCCTCGCGCACGACCTCCGGTCCCGTGCCGTCGCCACCGATCACTGCGATCCGATAATGCCGCATCAGTCATTCTCCTGGATGCAGAGGCATGCACGGCCTTCGGGAAAAGGGTTGTGGAGGAGGGCGTCGTGTTCGCATCTCCCGCGCAGTGCCCCTGGCCAGACCATAGCACGTCGGGCGGACGCTCGACGTGCTGTCCGCTGGCTTTCCCCAGGCCGCTACAAAACCGAGCCAGCCACCTGGTTGATACGTTGACACCGCTGCCTTGGTGGCCGACAGTTTTCTCTGCTGGCATAGCATATTCATAGCATACAAAGCGACGCCTCCGGCAGAAGGAATGCCATCATGATACGAACGCCCACCGGTCACGCGGCCCACTGGTGCCCGACCGCCACGAGTATACTGGCGGCCCTTTTGGTGCTGTCGAGCGGTTGTGGAAGCCAGGTCAGCGTCCGCGACTCGGCCAGCGCCACCGCGACCAGTTCGGCTGCGGCAGCACCTGCTGCTTCCGCCACCGACCAGCCCGAACGCGACCGCCAACAACATCTCGATCTCGAAGCCACGCTGGCCTCGATCCCGGACGACACCACTCCTTTACGCCAACGTCTTCAGGAGGAGTGCGAGGTCCAATTCCTGTGGGACGACCGCGAGGAGGGCAAGGTTTACGTGGCCCAACTGGGGTTTCAGAAATCATTAGCTGACGCACACCTCGTTGCCCTGGCCGGCCTGGCTGGCCCACTGGACATTACGCTGACGAATACGGCTATCAGCGATGATGGGCTGGCCCTCCTAGCACGGATGCGCACGCACCAACGCCAGGGGCGGCCATTGCTGGCTGAGGTTTACGAACTTCACCTCAATCGCACCCGTGTCAGTGACCGCGGGCTGACACACCTGGCCGCCTTCCCGACGCTGCGCGTCCTCGACCTCAGCGATACCCGGATTACCGACGCCGGACTCGTTCACCTCGGGCACCTGACTCAGTTGCAGCGATTGTTTCTGGCACGTACCAAAGTCAACGGTTCGGGATTAGCGCAGTTGGCGACATTATCGGCCTTGCGGGAACTCGACCTGGAAGGCACACCGCTGGACGATGATGGTTTGCAGCAACTGCCAGCCTGGCCGAAACTCCGGAAGCTGGTGTTACGACGCACACGGGTCACCGATGCCGGCCTGGAACGGCTGCGAGTTCTCCCGGCCCTCGAGGAACTGGACTTGACCGACACGCGTATCACCGACGCCTGCGTCGCCACTATCAAGGAACTGAAACATCTCCGCCGGCTGCGCATCGCCGACAATAAGGGCCTGACCGAGTCCGGCGCAATCCAGCTGCGTATCGCTCTGCCCGACCACGTTCGCATCGAATAACCAGGAATGCGTTTCTTGCAGGCAGGCCTGCTCGAATCCCCGCCGGTGCTGACAACGCTTCCGGTGCCGTTCGCGGTTGGCGTCTGGTCGGCAAATAACGCCGCGGGCACCGCACGCACGAGGCGGTGGACTGACACCCGCCTGGGGCACTCGACCAGCCGCGGCGGCCCCGGCGGGCACCGCACGCACGTGCGAAGCGGTGGACTGACGCCCCCCGCGCCGGTCGGGAATCGCATGACAAGTGCGATGACGCCCACGTCCGCACACGCTTGTACCGCGCGCGAACAAGAGCGGGGGGCGTAAGCCCCCCGTGGCGATCGGTCAAGGCACTCGCAAGGGAACGCGACTTTTGCGATGCATGAACGCATGTGCACAGGAGCGGGGGCGTGAGCCCCCCGTGGTTGCGGCAAAGCGATTGCAACGGCGTGCGCCAACACGCTGGTCGGCAGTCTGCCGAACAATGGCGGAGGCGCCTGTGCAAGTACGTCTCCCGTCCCGAAGCCACTGCGGCTTCACGCTCGCTGCTTCTGGCGCTGAGTGTTCGTTTGTGCATCGCAAAAGTAGCAATTCCGCTGGCGGACGAACGCGCAAACAATAGCGGCCGGCGTAAGCCCCCCGTGGCGATCGGTCAAGGCACTCGCAAGGGAACGCGACTTTTGCGATGCATGAACGCATGTGCACAGGAGCGGGGGCGTGAGCCCCCCGTGGTTGCGGCAAAGCGATT
>Ga0101943_1002042_pt1 | contig 14017 bp, 15 predicted proteins | sample DewCreD2012metaG_5_FD_75244 | JGI IMG/M metagenome (GOLD analysis project Ga0101943, IMG submission 75244) | Hot spring sediment bacterial and archeal communities from British Columbia, Canada, to study Microbial Dark Matter (Phase II) - Dewar... ... | reverse complement strand
CCGGCGGCACTACCCCCGCCCGAGGGCCGGGATCCCGGTGCGGGTCTCCGTCGACAACGGGGCCTCGGACTTCTTCACGGTGGTCGAGGTGGGGGCCGCCGACCGCCTCGGCCTGCTGTTCGACGTGACCCGGACCCTCGCCGAGCTGGGGCTCGACGTCCACCTGGCGAAGGTCGCCACCTACGGGGCGCGGGTGGTGGACGCGTTCTACGTCCGCGACGTGCTGGGGCGGAAGCTCGAGGATCCCGGGGCCATCGCCGCCCTGGAGCGGGCCCTGGTCGAGCGGCTGGGCGGGTGAGGCCCGGCGGGAGCCGGCCGGGTCAGGGGCGCTCCGCCGCCAGGAGCTCCCCGAGCCGGCGGGCGAAGGCCGGCGCGTCCCCGTGCCCCTCGTGCTTGAAGTAGACGTAGGCGTCCCGGCCAGCGGCGAGGACCGGCCGGAGCCGCTCGGCCCAGGCCCGGAGCTCGTCCTCCCCGTAGCTCGTCCTCCGTAGCCGCAGGAACGCGAAGGGGTCGGCGGCGAGCTCGCCGTCCGGGGCCGGCCGCTCGTCGGTCTCGGCCACCACCCAGGCCACGCCCTGCTCGGCGAGGAGGTCGCGGGCCTCCTCCCACGAGGGGTGGCGGAACTCCATGGCCGCCAGCACGGGCGGCAGCCCGCCTAAGAACCGCTCGAGGAGCGTCCGGTCGTAGCGGAGCGAAGGCGGGCACTGGAACAGGATCGGCCCCAGGCGGTCGCCGAGGAGGCGGGCCCGCTCCAGGAACAGGCCCACGGCCTCGTCGGCGTCGGCCAGCCGGAGCGTGTGGGTGATCCGCTGGTTCGCCTTGAGGGCGAACCGGAACCCATCGGGGACCCGCTCGCGCCAGGCGAGGAGCGTGCGCTCGGACGGGTACCGGCGGAACGTGTAGTTGACCTCGACCGTGGGGAACCGCTCCGCGTAGTAGGCCAGCATGTCCTCGCGACGGGTCCCCTCGGGGTAGAAGGCCCCCACCCACTCGTCGTAGGCGAACCCGGAGGTCCCGAGGTACAGCCGGCCCGGCACGCGTGCATCATGGCAGGGATGACGGCGCCCGAGCAGGGCCTCACGATCTCCCACCCCAGCCGGTGGACGGTCCGCGGGGCCTGGGCCGCGCCGCCCCATGCCGTGGCGGCCCTGGTCCTGGCGCACGGGGCCGGCGCGCCCATGGACCACCCCTTCCTCGTGGGGTTCGCCCGCGCCATGAACGCCGAGGGCGTGGCTACGCTGCGGTTCAAGTCCCCCTCCGTGGAGGCGGTCCCCGGATCCCGAGCCCGTGCTCCGGCACGCCTGGACGGTCGCGTTCGAGGCGGCGGGCCGGCGCTCCGCCGGGCTCCCGGTCCTCGCGGGCGGGAAGTCGCTCGGGGGGCGGATCGCCTCGATGTGCGTGGCCGACGGGCTGCCCGCGGCCGGGCTCGTGTTCCTCGGCTACCCGCTGCATCCCCCCGGGAGGCCCGAACGGCTCCGCGACGAGCACCTGTACCGGATCCGCGTGCCGATGCTGTTCCTGCAGGGGACCCGGGACCCCTTCGCGCGGCCGGACCTCCTGGCCCGGGTGCTGGCGCGCCTGGGGGAGCGGGCGACGCACGTCCCGGTCGAGGGCGGCGACCACTCGTTCCGGGTCCGGGGTTCGGGGGCGGACGACCGGGCGATCGGCGCGTCGCTCGCGGCGCACGCCGCGCCCTTCGTCCGGCGGGTGGCGGGGGCCGGCTGATGCTGCGCCGCGACCGGACCCAGGAGACCGCCTGATGCCTCGCCGCCACCGCCGGGCGCCGCAGACCCCGCCGCCCGCGCCGCGGCCACGGGCGGCCGCCCCCCTCTGGGCGCTCCTCGCCGGCTACGAGGTCCGTCAGGTGGGCGGGGAGAAGGAGTACCGCTGCCCCGGCTGCGACCACCCGATCCGCCCCGGCGTGTGGCACCTCGTGGTCGTGCCGGAGGACGCGCCGGAGGAGCGCCGCCACTGGCACACCGGGTGCTGGCGGGTGGAGCTCCGCCGACGGGGCCTGGGCCGCGCGTAGCTCCGCGGACGCGGCGTTGGCCGCGCGCAGCAGGCCCGAGCGGACGCCCTGGCTATCATCGGGTGCATGACGCCCGAAGCCCGCGCCGTCATGTGGGAGCGCGACGGTCGTTGGGTGGGTCGGATCGGGGGCGAGGAGGTGGCGGCCGCGAGCCGCGATGAGTGCCTGGCGGCGCTCCGCCGGCGCGCGGGGGAGGGGACGCTCACGGTCGAGGTCGTCCCGCCCCTCGCCGGGGTCGCCGAGGCCGCCCGGATCCTCGGCTGGGACAAGCGGAGGGTGTCGACCTACGTCCGCCGCGGCGCGTTCCCCGAGCCCGTCGCGGTCCTCGCCTCGGGGCGGGTCTGGCGGCGGGAGGACGTGGAGGCCTTCGCCGCCACCCGCCGGCGCCGGAGGGCTTCCCGGTGAGCGACCGCGAGCGCCCGCGGCTCCTGTTCCTCGTCCGCCACGGCGAGGCCGACCAGGCCTCCGACGACATGCGCACGACCCCGCGGGGGCTCCAGTGGGACCCGCCGCTCTCCGCGCGGGGGCGGGAACAGGCCGAGCTCCTGGCGCGGCGCCTGCTGCTCATGGAGCCCCGCCCCGCCGCCGTCTACTGCTCCCCGTTCCGGCGCGCCCGGGAGACCGTCGCGCCGTTCGCCGAGGCCGCCGGGGTGGAGGTCGCGCTCGACGAGGACCTCGGCGAGGCCTACGTCGGCGAGTGGGAGAACCACTCGTTCGAGGAGATCCTGGCCACCGACGAGGACCTGCTCCGCCGGTTCCGGGATCAGGAGCCGATGTGGAGCCTCGCGCCCGGCGCGGAGCCCACCGATGCCCTCCGGGAACGGGTGGTCCGCGCCGTGGAACGGATCCTCGCCCGCCACCCCGAGGGCAACGTGCTCGTCGTCGCCCACGGCGGCGTGATCAACGCCTACGTCGGCCACGTCCTCGGCCTCGAGCAGGAGATGTTCTTCCTCCCCGACCACGCCTCGCTCTCCTCGCTGTTCGTCGAGGGGGAGCGGCGTCGGGTTCGGTTCCTCAACGACGTCCGCCACCTCACCGACCCGCACCTGTTCCACGTCGGGGCGTCGGCGGCGGAGGCGCCAGCGGCCGGCGGGCCGGGACGCGGACCGGCCGGGTGAGGCGCCGGACCCGCCGGCCGAGGACCTGGGGGCGGCCGGACGTGGCGAGAGGGCCGCGGGGAAGCGCGGCCCTCTCGCGCGAGCACCCCGCGGGGCGCGGCTCAGGCCGCCCGCGGGATCCGGGTCTCGATCTCGGTGGCCTGGTCGTGGACCCGTCGGGCGGTGGACGCGATCAGGTCCAGGACCTCGTGCCAGAACGCGGCGACACCCCCGAGCGCGAGCCCCGTGGCCACCGGGCCCATCCACGCGGCGCGGAAGGTCTGGTTCCACGCGGCGAACGCCGAGTAGTCCGTCACCCACGTGAGCAGGACCCCCGCCACGAACGCCAACAGCAGGCGGATGCCGCGGGGCATGTCCCAGGCGTGGCGCACGAGGTCCACGAGCTTCGCCACCGCGAGACCGAGCAGGAGCACGGTCGCGAACACGTACATCGGTCCGACACCTCCTTCCGCTATCAACCGACCACCCGGGGGCGCAGGAGGTTACAGGAGCCACAGGAGCAACACGGAGCGCGGCCCGCGGGGGCCCGGTCCCGGCCTCTATACTTCTCGGCCACGCCCGGAAGGAGGCGCCGTGAAGTTCCTCTCCGACGAGTGGGCCCGGGCCCTGAAGGAGGCCCTGAACGCCGACGAGGAGTTCCGCCGCGGGACCGCGGGCCAGACGGTCCGTCTCCAGCAGGTGATCCTCACGCCGGAGGGCGAGGTCCGCTACTGGATCCGGATCGAGGACGGGACCATCGACCTCGGGCTGGGAGAGGTGGCCGACCCCCACGCCACGATCACGCAGGACCACGCGACCGCCGCGGCGATGGCCCGGAGCGAGCTCTCGCCGGTGACGGCGTTCATGACGGGCCGGCTCAAGCTCTCGGGCGACCTCGGGGTCCTCATGGGCCTCGCCGGTCCCTTCTCGAAGCTCCCCGAGGTGATGGCGGAGCTGGACGTCGAGTACTAGCGGGCCCCGGCCCGCGCCTCGCCAGCCTCGGGCAGCACGACGAAGGTGCCGGCGGCCCGGGCGAGCAGGGTCCCGGCGCCGTCCTCGACGTCGGCCTCGGCGTAGGCGGCCCGTCGCCCCACCCGGAGGGCCCGCCCCCGGGCCACGATCCGGCCGAGCGGGGCCGGCGCCAGGTACGCCACCGAGAGCTGGGCCGTCACCTGGAGGAACCCAGGCTCGAGGGCGGCCCGGACGGCGAGCCCGCACGCCGTGTCGGCGAGCCCGGCGATCACGCCGCCGTGGACCAGCCCCGCCGCGTTCAGGTCGTGCTCGGCGGCGGTGAGGGCGACGTCCACCTCACCGGGCGCCACGCGGAGCAGCTCGATCCCGGCCCGCTCGTGGTAGGGGCCCAACCGGACCCGGGCTGCGAGGTCCTCGTCCGTCATCCCTTGACGTAGGGCTTCCCGTCGGCGGCGGGCGGCCGTGCCCGGCGGACCACGCCGGCCACCACCAAGATCGTGGCGAGGTAGGGCGCCATCAGGAGGAACTCCGAGGGGATCGGCACCCCCAGGATCGAGAGCTTGGTCTGGAGCGAGTCGGCGAACCCGAACACCAGGGCCGCGCCGAAGGCTCCGATCGGGTTCCAGCGGCCGAAGATCATCGCCGCGAGCCCGATGAAGCCCTTGCCCGCGGTCATCCCCTCGTCGAACCGGCCGACCGAGCCCAGCGTGAAGAACGCCCCGCCGATCCCGGCCACCATCCCCCCCAGGATCACGTTCCGGTACCGGGTGGCGAGCACCCTGATCCCGACCGTGTCCGCCGCGCGGGGGTGCTCGCCGACCGCCCGGACCCGCAGGCCCCACCTCGTCCGGAACAGCCCGACGTGGACCACCGCGATCAGGGCCAGCATCAGGTAGACGAAGACGTTGTTGTCGAACACCACCGGGCCCACGATCGGGAGGTCCGAGAGCACGGGGATCCGCAGCTCCTGGAAGCGGCCGGGGGTGTTGAGCGCCTGGTTCCGCTGGAGGAACCGGGCCGAGAGGAAGCTCGTGAGGCCCAGGGCCAGCAGGTACAGGAAGAACCCCGCGATGATCTGGTCGACCTGGTAGCGGATCGCGAGGACCCCAGGATCCACCCCATCGCCCCGCCCACCACGGCCCCGAGCAGGAGCCCCAGCCACAGGTCGTCGGTGACGCTGGCCGCCACCGTCCCCGAGAGGGCCCCGGCCAGGAGCATCCCCTCGATCGCGATGTTGATCACCCCCGAGCGCTCGCAGAGGACCCCGGAGAGCGCGCCGAACGTGATGGGCACCGCCCGCAGCAGCGTGCTCTTGAGCATCCCGAGGAGGTTCATCTCGTCGCCCCGGGCCGCCCAGGCCAGGAAGGAGAACACGAACAGGGAGATCACGACGCCGAGCACGAGGTTCGTCCGGGCCCCGAACCCCCGGGTGAGCTGGACCCCGCCGAGGAAGGCGCAGACCGCGGCCAGGAGGTAGGCCGTGGCCCGCACCGGCACCACGAGGTCGGGGAGGGTGACGAACGTCTCCCGCCCCCCGAGGTTCAGCCCGAACCGCGCGTCGCCCGGGCCGGAGCCCGCGCCGAACAGGAGCGCGATGGCCAGGGCCACGGCGAGGAAGAACAGGCCGGTGGCCCGGGCCCGCGCCGGGGAGACCGCGCGCCCGGCCACGGCCACGCTCATGGGGCCTCCTCCGCGGGGGCCGGCCGGGGGGCCGGCGCCCCGCCCGCCGGGCCCGGCGTCGGGCGGGTCCGGATCCGGTAGATCCCCCGCACGATCGCGGGCGCCGCGATGAACACGACCACGAGCGCCTGGATCACCACGATGATGTCCACCGGGGTCTGGGTGGCGGCCTGCATGCTCCGGGCGCCCGCCCGGAGCGCGCCGAACAGCAGCGCGGCCAGGACCACCCCGACCGGGCGGGCCCGCCCCAGGAGGGCCAGCGTGATCCCGTCGAACCCGAACCCCGACGAGAACCCCGGGGTGAGGCTCGGCGTCACCGAGAGGAGCTGGTTGGCGCCGGCCAGGCCGGCCAGAGCCCCGGCGAGGGCCATGATCGCGAGGTAGGTGCGGGAGGGGCTCATCCCCGCCGCCCGCGCCGCGTCGGGGTTCGCGCCCACCGCCTGGAACCCGAACCCCACCGTGGTCCGGTCCAGGAGCCACGCCACGCCGGCCGCCACCGCGAGCGCCACGAGCAGGCCGGCGTGGACCCGGAGCGAGGGACCGAGGAGGTGAGGGTAGGCCGCCTCGACCGGTTTGGAGATGGGGTCGGTGCGGTCGGGCCGGCGGTAGAGCTCGGTGGAGAGCATGTAGAGGGCGAGGAAGGAGGCGACGAAGTTCAGCATGATCGTCGTGATGACCTCGTGGGCCCCCGTCCGGGCCTTCAGGTACCCCGGGACCGCGCCCCACGCCGCGCCGCCCACGGCGCCGGCCAGCACCACGGCGGCGAGCCGGAGGGGCCCCGGGAGGCCGGTGGGCGAGAACCCCACGACGGCCGCGGCCACCGCCCCCGCCGTGAGCTGGCCCTCCCCGCCGATGTTGAACAGCCCGGCCCGGAAGGGGAGGGCCACGGCGAGCCCGGTGAGGACGAGGGGCGTCGCCGCGACCAGGGTCTCGGAGAGCGGGTTGAAGGCCCGGGCGATCTCGCGGGCGTCGCCCGTGCGGAACGCCTCCGCGTACCTCGCGGGGTCCCCGAACGCTCCGGTGACGAGCGCCCGGTAGGCGTCTCCGACGGCCCGGGCGGAGGCGGAGAGCGCGCCCAGCGGGTCGCGGAGGAACCGGCCCCAGGCGGCGAGCGCGTCGGGCTCGGTGAAGACGATGATCAGGGCGCCGACGAGGAGCGCGGTGAGGACCGCCAGGGCGGGGATGAGCACCGTCTCCCGCCACCCGCGGCCGGTGACGATCTCCACGAAGCCGGTGGGCTCCCGGGTGACGACCGGGCCCGCCGCCCGCGCCTCGTCCTGGGGCAGGACCTCGACGCCGCCGGGGGGGCGGGGAGCGCGGGGGCCCTCGGGATCACCCACCGGCCGCGGCCTCCTCCAGCCGGGCCCCCGCCATCAGCAACCCCACCCGCTCCTTGGTGGCCCGTTCGGCGGGGAGCACGTCCACGATCCTCCCCCGGTACATCACGGCCACGCGGTCCGCGAGGGCCAGGACCTCGTCCAGCTCGGACGAGACGATCAGCACGGCCACCCCCCGGTCCCGCTGCTCGACCAGGCGGCGGTGGATGTACTCGACCGAGCCGACGTCGAGCCCCCGGGTGGGCTGGCTCGCCACGAGGAGCCGGACCTCCCGGGAGAACTCCCGGGCCACGATCACCTTCTGCTGGTTCCCGCCGGAGAGCGTGGAGACCGGCAGCTGGACCGAGGGCGTGCGGATGTCGAAGGCCCGGGCCCGCTCCTCGGCCGCCCGCAGGACGGCCTCCTCGTCGCGGACGATCCAGCGGGCGAACGGCGGCAGGTCGTAGGTGTTGAGCACCAGGTTGTCGGCGATCGTGAACGTCACGATCAGCCCGTCCTTCTGGCGGTCCTCCGGCACGTGGCCGACCCCGGACCGGAGCACCCGCCGGGGCGTCCATCCGGTCGCATCGCGGCCGAGCACCCGGACCGTCCCGGCCTCGGGGGGCCGCAGGACGGTGCGGGCCTCGACCAGCTCGGTCTGGCCGTTCCCCTGGACCCCCGCGACGCAGACGATCTCGCCCGCCCGGACCGCGAACGAGACCCCGTCCACCGCGACCTGGTCCCGGTCGTCGCGGACCACGAGCCCCTCGACCTCGAGCACCGGCTCGCCGGGCCGGGCCGGCGGCTTCTCCACCACGAGCCGGACGGCGCGGCCGACCATCATCGAGGCCAGCTCCTCCTCGGTGGTCTCCCCCGGGGTGGTGGTCCCCACGACCCGCCCCCGCCGAAGGACCGTGATGCGGTCGGCGACGGCCAGGACCTCCTTGAGCTTGTGGGTGATGAAGATGATGGAGCGGCCCGAGGCCTTGAGCTGGCGCATCACGTCGAAGAGGTCCTCGATCTCCTGGGGGGTGAGCACCGCCGTCGGCTCGTCCAGGATCAGGACCCTGGCCTCCCGGTAGAGCGCCTTCAGGATCTCCACCCGCTGCTGGACCCCCACCGGGAGCTCCTCGACGAGCGCGTCCGGCGGGACCTCCAGGCCGAACCGGCGCGACAGCTCCTCGACCTTCCGACGGGCCCGGCGGAGGTCGAGGAAGCCCAGCCGACCGGTGGTGATCTCGTCGCCCAGGATGATGTTCTCGGTGACGGTGAAGACCGGGATCAGCATGAAGTGCTGGTGGACCATCCCCAGCCCCGCCGCGATCGCGTCGCCGGGGCCCTCGAACCGCACCGGCCGCCCGTCGAGCAGGACCTCTCCCTCGTCGGCCCGGTACAGGCCGTAGAGGATGTTCATCAGCGTGGTCTTCCCGGCGCCGTTCTCGCCGAGGAGGGCGTGGATCTCTCCCTCCTCCACGACGAGGTCGACGTGGTCGTTGGCCACGACCCCCGGGAACCGCTTCGTGATGCCGCGCAGCTCGAGGCGCATCGGACGACCCTCACCGGGCAGCATACGGGGGGCGCGGACCCCGCGCCCGCGCCCCCCGCGTCGCCGCCTCCCTAGAGGTAGTCGTTGTGGTCCGCGGAGACCGAGCCGTCGATGATGCCCTGCCGGAGCTCCTCGATCCGGTCCTTCAGCTCCTGGGGCACGTCGTCCTCGAACTCGTGGTAGGGCGCGATCCCCACGCCGTTGTTCTCGAGCGTCCCGACGAAGACGCCGCCCTCGAACGTGCCCTCGACCACCTGCTCGATGGCCTCGAACACCGCGACGTCCATGTTCTTCATCACGCTCGTGAGGAACAGCGAGCAGAACTCCGAGGCCGAGACGCAGCCGTCGGTGTCCACCCAGATCGCCAGGTCGTCCTGGGGCGAGTCCTGGAGCGCGGCCGTGGTGCCGAAGCCCACCGGGCCCGCCACCGGCAGCACGATGTCCGCCCCCTCGGCGAGGAAGTCCTCGGTCACCTGGCGTCCCTTGGTCTGGTCCTCGAAGTCACCGGTGAACGTGCCGTCCTGCTTCGCGGCGTCCCAGCCCAGGACCTCGACGCTCGTGCCGTTGTCCTCGTTGTACTTCTGGACGCCGGCCCAGAACCCGTTCATGAAGATCGTGACCGGCGGGATGTTGATGCCGCCGTAGGTCGCGACCTTCCCGGTCTTCGTCATCCCGGCGGCGAGGTAGCCGGCGAGGAACGCCGCCTGGTCGGTCGCGAACGTCAGGCCGAGGACGTTGTTGTTCTCGATCTCGCCCTCGCCGTAGGCGAAGTCGACGATCGCGAAGGGCTGGTCGGGGTTGGCGTTCGCCGCCTCCTTCGTGGCGTCCCCCAGCAGGAACCCGACCGTGATGATGATGTCGCAGCCCTCGTCCAGGAACGCCTGGATGTTCGGCGCGTAGTCGTCCTGGGTCTGCGACTCGAGGAACTTGGCCTCGACGCCGAGCTCGGACTGGGCCCGCTGGACCCCGGCCCAGGCCGTGGCGTTGAAGCTCTTGTCGTCGATCCCGCCGACGTCGGTGACCTGGCAGGCCTTCATCCCCTCGCCCGGGAGGCCGCCCTCCTCGGGCGGCTGCTCCTCCGCGGCGCGGGCGCAGGCCGCCGTCGCCAGGGCCAGGGCCGCCAGGACCGCGAGGATCCGGAGCCTCGGCTTCATACCCCCTCCTTCCCTCTCCGTTCCCGCCGAACATTACGTCAGCCGGGTCGCCCGGGGATGCGCCGGGCGGCCCCCTCAGGTCGTGCCGAACAGGCGGTCGCCGAAGTCGCCGAGCCCCGGGAGGATGTAGCCCCGGCCGTTCAGCTGGCGGTCCAGGGACGCCGCGTAGATGTCCACGTCGGGGTGCTCGGCCTCCATCTTGGCCAGGCCCTCGGGGGCCGCCACGACGCAGACGAACCGGATCGATGCCGGATCCCCCTCCTTGATCGCCGCGCAGGCGGCGGCCCCCGACCCTCCGGTGGCGAGCATCGGGTCCAGCACCAGCACGTGCCGGTTCCGCACGGGCGGCAGCTTCCGGTAGTAGGACTGGGGCAGGAGCGACGCCTCGTCCCGCTCGAGCCCCACGTACCCCACCGCGACCTCGGGGAAGAGCTCGGTCACCGCCTCGAGCATCCCCAGGCCCGCGCGGAGGATCGGCACCGCCACCAGATCCCCCGAGAGCACGCGGCCCGTGGTCCGCTCGAGCGGGGTCTCCACCTCCACCTCCTCCCAGGGCAGGGTCCGCGCCGCCTCGAGCACCAGGGCCAGGGCGAGCCGCTTCGTGAGCGTGCGGAACACGGGAGGAGGGGTGGTCCGGTCCCGGAGCGCCGTGAGCAGGTGCTGGGAGAGCGGGTGGTCGACCACGGTGAGCGCCACGGCGCCGCATCCTACCGGGGAGGGCGAGCAGGGGCGAGCGCGCCCCCGGTTGCCAAGCCCGAGGCGGCGTGCCAACATGCGGGGCGTGCAGCGGTACTCCTCGTTCGGCTGGTTCTACGGCGGGCCCGGCCCGGCGTAGCTGTCTGCCAGCCGACGGAGAGGCGCAGCGACCCCGGGCCAGCGGCCCGGGGTCTTCCGTTCCCCGGGCCCCGCGGAGGGAGGAGGGAACGCGATGGTCGTGGTGATGAAGACGGACGCGACCGACGCCGACGTGGAGCGCGTCGCCGAGAAGGTCCGGGAGGCGGGCGGGGAGGCCTTCGTGTCCCGGGGCCGGGTGCACACGATCATCGGGCTCGTGGGGGACACGGCCCGGTTCGAGGCCATCCCGTTCCTCCAGCTCCCGGGCGTGGAGCGTGTGATCCGGATCGGGAAGCCCTACAAGATGGTGGCACGGGACCTCCACCCCCAACCCAGCACGGTCAAGGTGGGGACCGCGGAGGTCGGGCGGGGGTCGGTGACCCTGATCGCCGGGCCCTGCGCCGTGGAGACCGAGGAGCAAGCCCTGGCGTCCGCCAGGGCGGCGAAGGAGAGCGGGGCCACGATCCTCCGCGGCGGGGCGTACAAGCCCCGGACCTCGCCCTACTCCTTCCAGGGGCTCGGGGAGCGGGGGCTCGAGATCCTCGCGATGTGCCGCGCGGAGACCGGGCTCCCCGTGGTGACCGAGGTGCTCGAGACCCGCGACGTGGAGCTGGTGGCCGAGTGGGCCGACGCGCTGCAGATCGGCACCCGCAACATGCAGAACTTCGCGCTGCTCAAGGAGGTCGGGCAGGTCCGCAAGCCCGTGCTGCTCAAGCGGGGGCTCGCCGCGACCGTCGAGGAGTGGCTGATGGCCGCGGAGTACATCGCCCAGCGGGGGAACTCCGAGATCATCCTGTGCGAGCGGGGGATCAGGACCTTCGAGCCGTCCACGCGGAACACCCTGGACCTCGCGGGGATGGCCGTGGCCCAGCAGGAGACCCACCTGCCGGTGATCGTGGATCCCTCCCACGCCACGGGGAAGCGGGCGCTCGTGGGCCCGATGGCGAGGGCCGCGGTCGCCGCCGGGGCCGACGGCGTGATGCTCGACGTCCACCCCAACCCAGAGGAGGCGCTCTGCGACGGCCCCCAGGCGCTCACGCCCGCCGACCTGCTGGGCTTGGCCGCCGACCTCCGGGCCGTCGCCGGCGCCCTGGGCAGGCCGATGGCCTGAGCGGACCGCCGTCCGCGTTCCGGCCTCCGGTACCGGACGCCCCGGAGGCGTTCCCGACCTGCCGGTTTGACCACCGGGGTTCCGTCGGATAGATACCGGCCGACCGTGCGGAGGCCGCCGGGGCGACAGGAGGGGGGCGCTCGTTCGCGTGGGTCGGAGCCGGCTCCTCGGGCGACGAGCCTTCACCCAGGGTTCGCGACGCCTCCTCCGCCGCGTTCCCGAAGCTTCCCCTCGGGGTGGGACCCTCCGCCCCGTGCCGGACCGGAGGAGGTGACCGTGAAGCGCACCCGGACGATCCTGCTCGCTCTGTCGGTCCTCGCCGCGCTCATCCCGCCCGCGGCCGCCCGGGCCGCGAAGCCCGCGCCCCCTGCGCCCTCGAAGCCCTCGGCCGAGCGGGCGATCTTCTTCGCGGCCGACGGGATGCGGCCCGACCTGGTCGACGCGTTCGCCGAGGGAGGGGCGATGCCGACCTTCGCCGCCCTGATCGAAGAGGGCGTGAAGGGCGACGACGGGCTCGTCCAGGGGTTCCCGCCCAACACCGGCGTGGGCTGGTACACCCTCGCCGCGGGCACCTGGCCGGGGGAGCACGGCTCGACCAACAACACGTTCCACCGGACCGGGGCGTCCTTCACGGGCCAGACCCGCTTCTCCGACGCCGGGATCCTCCAGGCCGACACGCTCCCGCAGGCCGCCGAGCGGGCCGGGAGGACCGTCGTGGCGGTGGAGTGGGTGGGGGCGCGGTCCCTCGTCCCCGAGCTCCAGGGGCCCGTCGTGGACTTCCGGACGTTCTTCTCGCGGCGGGGGGTGCTGGTGTTCCCCTCCGACCCGGGCGAGGCCGCCGGCGCGGCCGGCTTCGGGCTCGAGTACCAGGTGGCGTCGTTCGCCGCGGCCACCGGCTGGTCGAACGCGCCCGCCGGCGACGACGACGTGAGCCCACCCCAGGAGGCGGTGCTCACGATCCCCACCACGAGGCCGGCGGAGAACCCGACGAGGGGGTTCGACCTCTACGTCTTCGATTCCCTCGACGATGGGACGCCCGCCTACGACACGGTGCTCCTCGTCCCGTCCTCCGCGGGGAAGGACGCGACGCGGGCCGTGGCGAGCTTCGGCGAGGGCGACTGGGTCGACGTGAAGTTCGAGCTCTCCGGCCCCGGTGCCGGCCAGACCGCCGGGTCCTGGATGAAGCTGATCGAGCTGGCGCCCGATCTGTCGGCGTTCCGCTTCTACTTCACGTCCCTGGCGCGGGCCAACGCGACCTACCGCGGGTGCACCTTCGCGCCGGACTGCGCCAACCCCACCACGGGGTTCGAGGAGATCCTGAACCGGCGGTTCCCGACCTCGACCGCGGCCGACTTCGCGCCGATCGAGGCCGGGATCATCGACGAGGACACCCACGTGGAGCAAGGGCTGATGTGGGCCGAGGCCCACCACCGGTACCTCCGCTTCATCCTCGGCACGGAGCCCGTGGAGACGGTCGGGGGAGGGACGATCGACGGTCTCGGGGTGCAGCCCGACCTCCTGCTCCTCGGCCACCCGGTCACCGACGAGATCCAGCACATGTACCTGGGCGTCGTGACCGAGACCGAGCCGGGGCCGGGTGGCACCTCGATCCCCAACCCGTTCTTCGACGACCTCCACGGCGATGGGACGCCCGACGGCCGGGTCGCCGAGCGGCGCGCCTTCATCGAGGCGGCCTACGCGCAGGCCGACGAGACGCTCGCCCTCGGGATGGAGCTCCTCGACGGCGAGGAGGCGGTCGTGGCGAGCTCCGATCACGGGTTCGCCGCCCAGAACCAGGCCGTGAACGCCCGCTTCGTCCTCTCCGGGGCGACCGTCGAGGGGGACGCCGGGACCATCCCGGTGCACCCGAGCGGCGCCACGGCCACCGCCAACTGCGGCGCCGGGGCCTCGGACCTGGCCAAGGCCTGCTGGGCCGGGGGGACCGCCCAGATCTACGTGAACCCCACGCTCCCCCCGGGGGTCACGTACGAAGAGGTCCGCGGGGCGGTCGTGGAGGCGTTCGAGGGCCTGGCCGACCCCGCGGTCCCCGGCCGCACCGTGGTCTCCCGGGTCTTCCTCAAGGAGGAGCTGCGGGACGTCGACGGGAGCGACTCGCTGCACCCCAACCGGAGCGGGGACGTGGTGGTCGTGACCCACCCGCCCTACCAGTTCGACGCGGCGGTCCCCGGGGAGGCCATCGCGTTCTCCCGGTTCTTCGGGCAGCACGGCTACCTGCCCGACCTCGTGGACCTCGAGCACAACGTCAACATGCACGGGA
>Ga0101943_1002032_pt1 | contig 14096 bp, 11 predicted proteins | sample DewCreD2012metaG_5_FD_75244 | JGI IMG/M metagenome (GOLD analysis project Ga0101943, IMG submission 75244) | Hot spring sediment bacterial and archeal communities from British Columbia, Canada, to study Microbial Dark Matter (Phase II) - Dewar... ... | reverse complement strand
TCCACCGCGTCATGGAGCAGGGCGCCGAGAGCTTCGCCGAGGCCACCACCTACCTGCCCGAGCTCGAGGAGTACAACATCGGCCCCGACGCCTACCTCCGGCACCTCGAGGCCTCCAAGCGCGAGCTCGAGATCCCGGTGATCGGCAGCCTGAACGGCGTCTCCCCCGGCGGGTGGGTGCGCTACGGGAAGCTCATCGAGGACGCGGGGGCCGACGCGCTCGAGCTCAACGTCTACTACATCGCCGCCGACCCGCAGGAGACGGGGGCCGAGGTGGAGCAGCGCTACCTCGACCTGGTGGCGGCGGTGCGCCAGGCGGTGCGGATCCCCCTCGCGGTGAAGATCGGACCGTTCTTCAGCTCGGTCGCCAACATGGCCGTCCGTCTCGTCGAGGCCGGCGCCGACGGGCTCGTGCTCTTCAACCGGTTCATGCAGCCGGACATCGACCTCGAGACGCTCGAGATCGACCCCACGCTGCACCTGTCCACCTCCGAGGAGCTGCGGCTGCCGCTGCGCTGGATCGGGATCCTGTACGGGAGGGTGCGAGCCTCGCTCGCAGCGACGACCGGCTGCCACACCGCGGAGGACGCCCTGAAGCTCGTCCTCGCCGGGGCCGACGTGACGATGATGGCGAGCGCGCTGTTCCGCCACGGACCCGAGCACGTCCGGACCGTGATCGACGGGATGGCCGCCTGGCTCGAGGAGCACGAGTACCACTCGGTCCAGCAGGCCAAGGGCAGCCTGGCCCAGATCAACGTGCCCGACCCGGCCGCGTACGCCCGGGCGAACTACATGGAGATGCTCGTGCGGTTCACCAGCCCCTTCGACTGGCGGGCCGCCCCGTCGGAGCCGAGGGCCTGAGCGGGGCCTACCGCCCCGCCCAGGCGCCCGAACGTCGGATCTCAGAAGCTGAACAGCGGCCCGGTCACGGTGAAGCGCACCGCGTCCCCGAGGCCCGCGAAGAGCGCGAAGAGCACGATCGCCATGCCGAGGAAGGTCACGTTGCGCCAGAACAGCTGCATCTGGATCATGCGCTGCATCCGGTTCTCGACCTTCCAGAACGCGTGGAACCACAGGGCGGTCGGGATCACCCACAGCCCCATGAGCAGCGCCCCGAGGTCCGGCCAGATCCCGAGCGAGACCGACGTCGCCGCCGCCAGCAGGTAAAGGCCCGAAGGCCACCCGGCGAGCGTCGGCCAGGGGAAGCCCGCCGACTTCGCGTACCCCTCGGCCTGCGCCCTCTGGAACAGGTGGAACGACGCCGAGAAGAAGAAGAACAGCGACACCGCGATCCTGCCCGCGAGCAGGACCGCACCCGCCGCATCGCTCATCGCATCACACCTCCTCCGCTCCCCACGATCTCTTCCTCTGCTACTTCCACAAGGATAGTAACATGAAGAACGGATGTGACCGACGGGAGGCAAGCCGAAGGTCGGGGGCGTAGGCTTGGGGGGGATGCGCCGACGGACGACCATGACGACCGAGAAGGCCGCGGGTGATGAGCGCTCCTGCCCGGCGACCGCCGCCCTGGAGCTCCTGGGGCGGAAGTGGACGGGCTACATCCTCTGGGCGCTCCTCGAGGGTCCGCGCCGCTACACCGAGATCCTGCACGCGGTGCCGGGCATCACCGACCGGGTGCTCTCGGTGCGCCTGAAGGAGCTCGAGCGCGCGGGCATCGTGACCCGGCGTCAGTACGAGGAGATCCCCGCCCGGGTCGAGTACTCCCTCACCCCGCGGGGACGGGACCTCGCGCCGATCATCGCCGAGATGGCCCGCTGGAGCGAGCGCTGGGGCCGGCGCGCACCCGACGCGTCGGAGCCGACGGAAACCTGAGCGGCGCCGGCAGGTCAGGCGCCGAGGAGCCGGCGCAGGACCATCCGCAGGATGCCGCCGTCCCGCAGGTACTCGACCTCGGCGGGCTGGTCGACCCGGACGGTGACGGGGAAGGAGCGCTCGCGGCCGTCCTCCGACCGGGCCCGGACCGTGGCCTCCTGACCGGGCGTGATCCCGCCGGCGAGCCCGAGCACGTCGAAGACCTCGCGGCCGGTGAGCCCGAGGGACGCGGCGGAGTCCCCGGGGCGGAACTGCAGCGGCACGATGCCCATCCCGACCAGGTTCGAGCGGTGGATCCGCTCGAAGCTCTCGGCGAGGACCGCGCGGATGCCGAGCAGGGCCGGCCCCTTCGCGGCCCAGTCCCGGCTCGAGCCCGAGCCGTACTCCTTCCCGGCGATCACCAGCAGCGGCACCCCCTCGGCCCGGTAGCGCATCGCAGCCTCGTAGATGCTCGTGAGCTCGCCGTCGGGCAGGTGCACCGTCCACGGGCCCTCGGTGCCCGGCGCGAGCGCGTTGCGCAGCCGCACGTTCGCGAACGTCCCCCGCACCATCACCTCGTGGTTGCCCCGACGCGAGCCGTAGGAGTTGAAGGCCCTCGGCTCGACCCCGTGCTCGATGAGGTAGCGGCCGGCCGGGGAGTCGGGGCGGATCGAGCCGGCCGGCGAGATGTGGTCGGTCGTGACCGAGTCCCCCACCATCACGAGGCAGCGCGCCCCGAGCAGGTCGGTGGGCTCGGCCGGCCCGAGATCCTCGAAGAACGGGGGCTCGCGCACGTAGGTCGAGTCCGGGTCCCACGCGTAGACCGGCCCGCTCGGCGTCGGCAGCGAGCGCCACCGCTCGTCCCCCTCGAAGATCCGCGCGTACTCGCGCCGGAACTGCTCGGGCGAGACGGCCTCCGCCATCGCGCGCCGGACCTCCTCGGGGCTCGGCCACAGGTCCCGCAGGTACACCGGCCGCCCCTCGGCGTCCGTGCCGATCGGGTCCGCCGCGAGGTCGATCCGGACCGTGCCGGCGAGCGCGTAGGCGACGACGAGCGGCGGCGAGGCGAGGTACGCGGCCCGGACCAGCGGGTGGATGCGCCCCTCGAAGTTCCGGTTCCCCGACAGGACCGCGACGACCGCGAGATCCTCGGCCTCGACCCGCTCGGCCACCTCCGTCGGGAGCGGGCCGGAGTTGCCGATGCAGGTGGTGCAGCCGTACCCCACGAGCGCGAACCCGAGCTTCTCCAGGTACGGCGTGAGCCCGGCGGCCTCCAGGTAGTCGGTCACGACGCGCGAGCCCGGCGCGAGCGAGGTCTTCACCCAGGGCTTGGACGAGAGCCCGAGCTCGACCGCCCGCTTGGCGAGGAGGCCCGCGGCGAGCATCACCGAGGGGTTCGACGTGTTCGTGCAGCTCGTGATCGCCGCGATCACCACCGTCCCGTTGCGGATCTCGCCGGCGTCGGGGCGCTCGGCCCGCACCCGCTCCCCGTGGACCTCCTCGAAGGAGGCCCACACGCGGGGCAGCGGGACCCGGTCCTGGGGGCGGCGAGGACCGGCGAGGCTCGGCTCGACCCGCGAGAGGTCGAGCTCGAGCACCTCGCTGAAGACGGGCTCCGGGTCCTCGTCCCGGCGGAACAGCCCCTGCTCCTTCGCGTACCGCTCGACGAGCTCGACCCGCTCCTCGCGGCCGGTGAGCCGCAGGTACCGCAGGGTCTCCTCGTCGATCGGCCACAGGGCCGCCGTCGCCCCGTACTCGGGGCACATGTTGCTGAGCGTCGCCCGGTCGGCGAGCTCGAGGGTCGAGCAGCCCGGGCCGAAGAACTCGACGAAACGGCCCACCACCCCGTGGGCCCGGAGCATCTGGGTGAGCGTGAGCACGAGGTCGGTCGCGGTCGTCCCCGGGGGCAGGGCCCCCGTCACCCGCACGCCCACGACCTCGGGCCAGGGCAGGAACATCGGCTGGCCGAGCATCGCGGCCTCGGCCTCGATCCCGCCCACGCCCCAGCCGAGCACACCGAGCCCGTTGACCATGGTCGTGTGCGAGTCGGTCCCGACGAGCGTGTCGGGGAAGGCCTCGCCGTCGCGCACGGCCACCACCGTCGCCAGGTGCTCGAGGTTCACCTGGTGGCAGATGCCGGCGCCGGGCGGCACCACGCGGACCGCGTCGAAGGCCTGCTGCGCCCAGCGCAGCAGCGCGTACCGCTCGGCGTTGCGCTCGTACTCGAGCTCGATGTTCCGCTCGTAGGCCTCGGGCGTGCGGAACAGGTCGACCTGGACCGAGTGGTCGATCACGAGGTCGACGGGGATCACCGGGTCGACGCGCGCGGGGTCGCCGCCGGCCCTCGCCATCGCGCTGCGCATCGCGGCGAGATCCACCACCGCCGGCACCCCGGTGAAGTCCTGCATGAGCACCCGCGAGGGCATGAAGGCGACGTTCGCCCCGGGCGCGGGCTCCGGCCAGCGCGAGAGCGCGAGCACATCCGCGTCGGTGACGTCGCGGCTCCCGGCGCGTCGGAGCAGGTTCTCGAGCAGGACCTTCACGGTGTGCGGGAGGCGCGAGGGATCCCCGCCGCCGAGGTCCGGCAGGCGGTCCAGGCGCCGGATCGCGACCGGCCCCGCCGAGGTCGCGATCTCACCCCGTGTGCGCTGCAGCTCGCTCATGCCCCCTATCGTCCCAGACGTCCGCGCGAGCCGTGCGCCGTAGGATGGCCCTCGTGCGCGCGATCCGGCCCGTCGCGGTCCGTCTCGGCCCGCTCGCCCTCGTCCTGCTCGCGGCCTGCGGCGGGCGGGAGGTCACCCTCCCCTCCCCGAGCGCCACCCCGACCCCGCAGCCGCCGAGCCCCACGGTCAGCCGGACCCCGACGGCCTCGGCGACGCCGACGGTCGCGCCGAGTGCAGCCCCGGAGCTCGACCTGCCCCGCGACGCTCCGACCGTCCTCGCCGAGCGGGTCGATGCGGCGGAGATCGCGCGGGCGGGGTACGCGTGGCTCCTCCCCCCGAACGCCGTGGTCCTCGGGGCGCGCACGACCGAGGGCGCCCTCACCCAGATCGCGGTCGCCTGGTACCGGGGGGAGGACCCCTTCGCGCGCCAGAGCGGGCTCGTGATCTGGCAACGCTTCCCCGACCCACCGGCCTGGCGGGCCGTGTTCGCGTTCACGGACCGGCCGGGCGACGGCGTCCTCGGGATCGCCCTCGAGCAGGAGGACCTCACCGGCGACGGGCTCCCCGACCTGCTCGTGCGCGAGGACACCGGCGGCACGGGGGCGTGCGCGCGCTGGCGCGTCCTCGTCCCGCGCACGGGCGGCGTCGCGGAGGCCTGGCGGCACGAGGCGTGCGACACGACGGTCGACGTCTCGCGCGGGCGGCTCGTGGTCCGGGAGGCCGTCTTCGGCCCCGACGACCCCCACTGCTGCCCGAGCCTCTTCCGAGTGCGGCTCCTCGCCTGGAAGGGCACCGACTTCAGGCAGACCAAGGCGTACACGCTCGAGCCCTGAGCCGCCGCGCTCCGTCCCACGACCGAACCCCGGACCGACCTCGGGCTTACGCCGAGCGGTTCCCCGTCCGATACAAGGCAGGAGGAACCGTGGGGATCCGAACCCGACTCGCCGAGCTCGGCCGGGCCTCGCGTCGGCGCACCCTCTGGGGCGCGCTGACCGGGGCGCTGTTCGTCGCGTCCGCGCTCGCCCTCGGGCAGGCCGGCAGCGTCGAGGAGCGCACGCTGCGCGAGGCGAGCGCCTCGGGCGTCGCGCTCGTCGCCCACACGCTCGCCCCCGAGCTGCGGCCCTCCGACGCCGCCGGGCCCATCACCGGCGACCGCTACCGGGAGCTCGCCGAGATCGTGCAGCAGGGGGTGCTCGCCGACGGCACCGTCCGGTCGGTGCTCCTGTGGGCCCCCGACGGGACGATCCTGTTCGCGAACGACGCGAGCCTCGTCGGCGACCAGGTCCGCTCGATGCGGGTCACCCTGCTCTCCCTCGGGACGGAGCCCCTCACCGACGTCGACCGCGGTCACCTGCGGACGCTCGTGCCGGTCCCGCTCGCCCCCGGCACCTCGGTGGTCGTCGAGCTCGACCGGGACGCCCGGCCGCTGTCGGCGGCGACCGACCCCTGGCGACTGCTCGCGCTGCTCAGTGGGGCCGGCGCCCTCCTCTCCGGCCTCGTCCTCGCCCGCTCGCTCACCCGGTCGGCGGCGCGGCCCGAGGGGTTCGACGAGGACGTGCTGCGCTCGGCGATCGTGCACCGGCGACGGGCCGAGCGGGAGCGAGACGAGGCCCTGGCCAGGGCCGAGCACCTCGCCTCGGAGCTCGAGCGGACCCGGTCGGAGCTCCGCGCGGCGGAGCAGCGCGCCCGGGAGGCCGGCCGCGAGGCCGACGACGGCGCTCGCCTGCGCGAGCACCTCGCGCTCGCGGCCGAGGACGTGAAGCGCCTGGAGCAGGAGCGCGACGAGCTCCGCGAGCGCCTGGCCGAGGCCGGCAGGGCGGTCGAGGCCGAGGCGGCCCGCGCCCGCGAGGAGCTCGCCGGCGCGCACACCGAGATCTCCCGCCTCGAGTCCCTCCGGGACGGGCTCCAGGAGCGAGCCGCGAGGGCCGAGGAGCGGGTCGCCGAGCTCACGAAGCAGCTCGCCGAGCTCCGGGCGCGCCCCGACGTGGAGGCCGAGCTCGCCAAGGTCCGGCGCGAGACCGAGGTGCTGCGCCGCGACCTCGACGCGGCCCGACGCCGCGCGGAGCAGGCCGAGCGGCGCAACGCCGAGCTCGAGGAGGTGCACCGCGAGCTCGCCGCCCGCGTGCGCGAGCTCGAGGCCAGGCCCGACCTGTCGGCCAAGCTCGAGGCCGCGACCTCCGCGCTCGACATCGCCCGCGAGCAGATCCGGGCGCTCACGGCCCGGATCGAGGCCGCCGGCGAGGACGCCCGCGAGCTCGAGCGCGCCCGAGCCGCCGAGGCCGAGGCCCGCGCCCGCGAGGAAGAGGCCGAGGCCGCCCGCCACCGGGCCGAGCTCGTGGCCGCCCGGGCGCTCGAACGGGCCGATCGCGCCGAGGCCCTCCTCGCCGCGATCGAGGCCGAGCTCGACCGCCTCCACCTGCTCCCCGAGCTGCGGACCGAGGGCCCCGGGCAGGACCCGCCGGGCGCCCGGCCCGCCGAGGCGCTCCCCGCCTAGCCGTTTTCCGGGACTCCTGATCTTCCCGTGGGTCGCTGACGCTTCCTCCCAACCCTCTGCACCCTGTCTGACCTGCACGCGCCCGTCCCGACGATCAGCCGGAGGCGGCACGAGAAGACGCGCACGTGCCGGTCCCTCGTAGGGTTCGGCCCAACTGTCGGTCGAACCTTCCCCGAGGAGGGGAGCACGTGCGCGTCACCACGGCATTCAACACGATCTTGGCGATCCCTGGCGCCTCGGTCACCACGGTGGCCTTCTCGCCTGCCGGCGTGGTCGTCGGGCTGAGGCTCCGGCGGAGGCGGCTCCGCTGCCCGTGCGGGTTCTGCCCCCGGGCCACCTACGACCGATCGATCCGTCGCTGGCGACACCTGGACCTCGGGGCCTGCCGGCTTCACCTTCAGGCCGAGATCCGCAGGCTGGACTGCGGTCGGTGCGGCCGGATGCGCACCGAGGAGGTGCCGTGGGCGCGTCCCGGCGCCCGGCTCTCCCGCGACCTGGAGGACCTGATCGCCTTCTGCGCCCAGCGGATGGACAAGACCACCGTGGCCCGGCTCCTGCGCGTCTCCTGGGCCTCGGTCGCCCGAGCCGTGGTCCGCGTCGTCGCCGATCACCTCGACGCCGCCCGTCTGGACGGGCTCTACCGCATGGGCGTCGACGAGGTCTCCTACCGCAAGGGCCACCGCTACCTGACGGGGGTGGCCGACCACGACCGGGACGGCGCCGTCGTGTGGGCGGCCGAGGGACGGGACGCGGCGACCCTGTCCAGGTTCTTCGATGCGCTCGGCCCCGAGCGCACGAAGGAGCTCGAGGCAATCTCGACCGATATGGGGGCGCCTACGCCAGGGCGATCGACGATGCCCGTCGCACCCGAGGGCTCGACGCAGCGGTCTGCATCGACCCCTTCCACGTGATCAAGCTCGCGAACGGGGCGATCGACGCCTGCCGACGCGAGGCCTGGAACCAGGCTCGGCGGCAGGGCGCCGACGCCCGCTGGATCAAGCACACCCGCTGGGCGCTGGTGAAGGACCCGGGGACGCTCACGACCTCCCAGCGGCTCGTGCTGGAGGAACTCCGGCGATCCCGGAGCGTGCTTCATCGGGCCTCGCAGCTGAAGGAGGCGCTGCGCGACGTCTACCGGGTGCGGTCCTTCGGCGACGCCCGCCGGCTCCTCGATCGGTGGCTCGCCCGGGTGTGTCGCTCGAGGATCCCGTCGTTCGTGAAGCTCTCCCGCACGATCCGCGCCCACCGCGAGGGCATCCTCACGGCCGTCGAGCTCGGGCTTCGAACTCGAAGCTCGAGGGGCTCAACTCCAAGATCCGGTTGATCAACCACCGGGGCTACGGGCGCCACTCGGCGGCGGCGGTCATCGCGATGATCTACCTCTGCTGCGGCGGGATCACCGTCGAGCTACCCACGGAAAGGTGAGGAGAACCTCAGGGGCATTTTCACCACAGTCAACTCGTCATCTTGACTCCTGTTCCTCTCGAGATAACCTGTAGGTGCTTGAGAGCTCCGGGGGTGGGAGATGCGCCAGCGGTTCTTCCGCGTTGCTCTCGTCATGATGTTCGGCGCGGCTTTCGGAGTTGTTCGGGTAACACCGGCCTATGCGATCTGCAGTTCCGACAACACCAATAGCCACACGGTCGGTGGGGTGCCGCACGGCTGGAGCCGAGTATTCTGCCAGCCCTCGAACGACAACACGTTCACTGTCTGGACGAACCATGGGCACGGCACCAAGTACGTTGCCCTTGTGCACGCTGCACTTGAGCACACCCACTGCGACAACCTGGCGACCGGTTCGACCAATGCCACCTGCTCGAGGAGCGGTCTGAACGTTCATCACGCGAGCTTCCATGGCACCGGAAGCTCATGCTACGACCGATACAACGACGGGCATGGATTCGACTGTCATGTCATGGAGGCACTCCCATGATCGTCACGAAGTGGGCTGCGACGAAGTGGCGGCTGATGGTTGCGGTTGGGGTCGTTTTGGGGGCGCTCGTAGTTGTCATCGCGAACGGTGTATCCGCGAACCCGACGAACCCTGCTTCATCGTCCGACCCGGGCAACGTCGTCGGGGTGAACGCCAAGCTCGGAAGCACCACGCGAACCGTGGCCGTGGGTGGTGTCACATGGACCGTTAGCGCCTACTCGAGTCCCGGTGGCCCGTGCGTCGGCGTCGTCGCCTATGTGGACGGGGTAGAACAGGGACGCATCGGAGGTGGATGCGGAACACCGGACGATCCCCGGTTGTGGTGGGGGATCGGCGGCATCGAGATCGCGGGTCAGTGGTTCAACGTCGCATACGGCCTGGTTGCCCAGGCTGTGGACGCCGTGCGGGTCACGCTGGGCGATGGAACAGTGATCACAGACGATGGCGTGGCAGCTGCAGACGGCGTGTGGATCGTTGTGGTGCCCGGTGATCCGCTGAGCCAAGGAAGCGATGTCGCGACGATCACGGCGCTGAGTGCCGGGTCTGAGATCGCCACGGACAGGCCTCCATCGATCGTTGCCTATCGCCAACAGATCAAGGCGGGTCTCAAGGGGGAAGTGGCTGCTGGCGGGTAGGTTGAGCCCTCCGTTCCCATCCGGTTCCGTCCATCGAGCACGCTGGTTCCGAGCTTGCCTGATCCTCGTGGGCACGTGTCGGGGTACGGTGGAACGTGTCGCGATGCGATGTCGCCGCCGGAAACTAGGGACCACCTGAGACCAGTTTCGCCAAGAACTAGCTGTCGTTCCCACCGACCTTGTTGACGAGGACCACCATCGGCGGGAGCCCTCCCAGCGCGGTGTGGGGCCGTCGCTGATCGTAGGTGTACAGCCAGCGGGGCAGCGCCCGGCGCCGTTCCTCGTTCGAGCGGCAGAGCCTCGCATAGGCCCGCTCGGAGATCATCGTGCCGATGAACCGTTCCGCCTTCCCGTTCTCCTGCGGTCGGTAGGGCCGCGTGGGCCGGTGGCGAGCCCCGATCGCCGCCAGGGCCTCGGCGAAGGCCGCCGATGCCGTGTAGCAGAAGGCCCGGTCGGTCATCCTCCAGCCCCCGCCGTCCGGGATCCTCCCGAGCTTCTTCACGTCCAGGTGCAGGAGCTCCCCGGGGAAACGGGCCTGGTAGCGCACCGGGGCCCCGCAGGTCCGGTCGGCCTCCCGCAGGCGGGAGAGGCCGTGGCGGCGCAGCACCCCGTAGATCGTGGAGCGGGGCATGCCCAGCTCGTAGGCGAGCCGGTGCGGTCCCTGGCGCAGCCGGGCGCGGGCCCGCAGGATCCGGTGCACCTGGCGCGGGGGGAGCGCGTGCGGGCAGCGCCGCGGCCGGCTCGGCCGGTCCTGCAGCCCCGCCTCCCCCTCCTCGCGGTAGCGGCGCAGCCACTCGTAGGCGGTGGCCCGGGAGACCCCGAGCGACTCCGCCGCCGCGGACACCGGCCAGCCGAGCACCGTCACCCGCTCGACGAGCAGACGCCTTCCGAACGGGGTGAGCTTCGCCCTAGGATGGGCCATGAGAGCCTCCTTCCGGTCGGACTGACCCTTCTTCAGCCCCGAACCGTGCCAGGAGGCTCTCGCGTGTCAACAACGTTCGTGGGAACTACACCTAGCGCCGAGGCCCGCGGGGCGTCGCTCAGGTCTCGACCCGCACGCGGCTGCCGCGCGGCGACTTCTCGACGACGAGCCGGACCGGGATCCGCGCCGCGAGCTCCGGCACGTGCGTGATGACCCCGACGAGGCGACCGTCCCCGCCGAGCTGCTCGACGGCCTCGACGACGACCTCGAGCGTGTCGGGATCGAGCGTGCCGAACCCCTCGTCGAGGAACAGGCTGTCCAGGCGCGCCCGCTCCGTGACCGAGAGCGAGGCGACCTGCTCCGACAGGGCGAGGGCGAGGGCGAGCGAGGCGAGGAAGGTCTCGCCGCCGGAGAGCGTGCGGGCGCTGCGGCGCTCCTCGCCGTTCCAGGTGTCGACGACGGAGAACTCGTCGTCCTCGTAGACGAGCCCGTACCGGCCCGAGGACAGCGCCGAGAGGCGCGCCGAGCCCGCCGTCGCGAGGACCTGGAGCGCCTCCTGCTGGAGGAACGCGATGATCCGGTCGGCCCGGAGCTCCTTCGTGAGCGCCTCGAACCGCGCCCGCCGCGCCCGGTGCTCCTCGACCTCCTCCATCAGACGGGCCAGGCGCTCGAGGCGCTCGCGCAGCCGCTCGAGCTCGGCTCGGGCCTCGGCGGTGCGGCGGGTCGCCGCCGTGCGGGCCCCCTCGGCGAGCTCCAGGACCTCGGCGACCGTCCGGACCTCCACCTCGACGAGCCCCTCGAGGGCCTCCGCGGCCTCTCGGACGAACGCCCCCTCGTCCGCCGCCCGCTCGGCCGCGGCCGCCCGCACGAGCGCCGCCGCCCGCTCGAGCACCTCGCTCCACCTCGCGGCGGCCTTCGCGAGCCGGGCCGCGGTCTCGCCCCCCGCGAGCGCGGGCGGCGTCGGGGGCACGCCCCGCACACGGGCCCGCGCGCGCTCGAGCAGCGGCTCCACCTGGAGCGAGCCCAGCATCCCTCGCGCCTCGGCCACGCCCCGGGCGAACTCGTCGCGCTCCTGCTCGGCCCGCCGTGCCGCCTCCCGTGCGGCCTCGAGCTCGTCGCGGGCCCGCGCCTCGGTCGCGGCGAGCTCCTCGAGCCGGGCGAGCCGCTCGTCCACGAGCGCGAGCGGGTCCTCGGGGACCGAGCCGAGCGCGGCGGCGAGCTCGGCCTCCAGGCGCTCGGCCTCCTCGGCCGCGCGCGCGAGCTCCCGCTCGCGCCGCTCGAGCTCCCGGCGGGCCGTCGCGACGACGGCGGCGGCGGCGTCCCGGCCGCGGACGGCGGCGGCCAGCGCGGCCTCAGCGCGCTCGACGCGCGTCCGGGCCCGGTCCCGGCCGGCCTCGGCGCGCGCGAGCTCCTTCGGCCTGCCCGCCCTCGGCGCCCGCTCGATCCTCGCCCCACAGACCGGGCACGGCTCACCGACCCGCACGCCCGCCCGCACGGCCGCGACCAGGTCGGCGTGACGCGCCGCCTCGAGCGCCGCCTCGGCCTCCTCGAGCGCCCCGCGCGCCGCCGCGAGCTCGGCCTCGGCCGGCCCGACCCCGGCCTCGGCATGAGCGAACACCGCCTCGTCCTGCGCGAGGGCCTCCCGGGCGGTGGCGAGCTCCGCGTCCCGCGCCACGACCCGCTCGCGGGCCTCGAGCAGGCGCGCGGCGGTGGCGCGCAGGGCGGCGAGCTCCACGGCCCGCCCCCACGCGGCCTCCGCCTCGGCGCGGGCCCCGGCGGCCCGCGCGAGCGCGCGCTCGGCCGCTCGCGCGGCCTTCGCGCGCTCGCGCACCCGACCCTCCACCGCCTCTGAGGCCACCGCGAGCGCCTCCAGGGTCTCGGCGGCCGTCGCCGCCGCCCCCGCCGAGCGCTCCAGGTCCTCCGCGAGCGCCGCGAGCTCCTCCCCCTCGCGCGCGGCCCGCTCCCAGGCGGCGGCGACCTCGCGTACCCGAAGCTCCGCCGCCGCGAGGGCCCGCTCGCGCTCCTCCGCCTGGAGGACCTCGGCCTCGGCGGCCGCGAGCGCCTCCTCGGTGACGCCGGCGTATTCCTGCTCGAGCAGCCGCTCGCGCGCGACCACCTCGACCTCGGCCGCGCGCCGCAGCTCCCCCGCTCTCCTCGCCAGGCGCTCGAACAGCTCGAGCCCGAGGAGCTCGGTGAGGATCGCGCGCCGCTCCTTCGCGTCGCCGACGAGGAACTCGGCGAAGCGGCCCTGGGGCAGCAGCACCGAGCGCGTGAAGGCCTCGTAGTCGAGCCCGATCGCCTCCCGGATCAGCGCGTCGGCCTCGCGCACCCGGTCGGCGCCCTCGCCGGCCTGGACCCAGCCGCCGTCCTCGAGCCGCTCGAGCAGGATCCGCGTCTGCCCGCGGCCGGCGGTCGTCGAGCGCGTCACCCGGTACCGCTCCCGCTCCACCGCGAACTCCAGGGTGACCGACATCCGCGGCTGCCCCTGGCTCACGAGCTGGCCGACCTGCCGTCCCACCCGCTCGACCGCGCCGAAGAGCGCGTAGGTCATCGCGTCGAGGATCGAGGACTTGCCCGATCCGGTCGGTCCGGTGATCGCGAACAGGTCCAGGCCGTCGAAGGCGACCTCCTGCTCGTCGCGGAAGGCCGTGAACCCCTTGAGGCGCAAGGCGATCGGCCGCACCCCTCACCCCTCCCCGAGCTCGAGGGCGAGCACCTCGTCGAAGGCGGCCATGAGCTCCTCGGACGGCTCGGCGCCGTGCTGGTGACGGTGGTAGGCGACGAACTGGTCCCGGGGATGCAGCGAGGAGACCGGCTCGCCCTCCGGTCCCTCCTCCCCGCGCTCGTAGACGAGGTGGACGTCGAGGGCGTTCGGCAGCTCCTCCCGGATGCGGTCGGCGATGCCGGGGACCGGCCCCTCGGTCTCGACGAACACCCGCAGGTGGGCGTCGGGGAGCTCGCGACCTCGCGCCAGGACCGCATCGAGCGTGCCGCGCACGTCGGCGAGGGGGCGACCGGCCGAGAGCGGGACCTCGCGGACCTTCGCCGGCTTGCCGGGCGTGGCCTCGACGATCGTGACCGACTTGCGCTGTCCGGCCTCGCCGAAGTCGAGCTGCAGCAGCGAGCCCGCGTACCGGGCCGGGGCCGGCGAGCCGCGGACCGCCTGCGGCAGGTGGACGTGGCCGAGGGCGAGGTAGGACACCGTGCCGGGCAGCCGCGAGGGCGGCACCGCGTAGGCCATGCCGATCGTGAGCTCGCGCTCGCCGCCGCCGGGCGTGACGAGGGCGCCGTCGGTGAACAGGTGCGCGAGGACGAGGTGGACGTGCCCCGGCGTGCAGGCGGCGGCCATCGCGCCGAGCAGGTCCCCCATGCCCTGCGCGTAGGCCCGGAACCAGGTCTCGCTCGCCTCGAACAGCGCGGCGGCGTCGCCGAAGCGGCGCTCCGGCACGAACGGCACGCACACGACCTCCGCGACCTCCTCCCCCGAGCGCGAGGGGATCTCGACGATCCCGCCCTCCCGAGGGCGGCGGACGCGGGGGACGACGCGGACCCCGATCGAGGCGAGCAGCCCCGCGAACGCCTCGAGCCTCGCCGCCGAGTCGTGGTTGCCGGGGATCACGACCGCCGGGATGCCGGCC
>Ga0101943_1002029_pt1 | contig 14117 bp, 17 predicted proteins | sample DewCreD2012metaG_5_FD_75244 | JGI IMG/M metagenome (GOLD analysis project Ga0101943, IMG submission 75244) | Hot spring sediment bacterial and archeal communities from British Columbia, Canada, to study Microbial Dark Matter (Phase II) - Dewar... ... | reverse complement strand
CCCGCATGATTGGCCTCGGTCTCTCGCCAGGCTCACACGTAGTGCCGGATTATCGACCGCCGCACGTGGTGTTCGGAACGCCTACGCCCTATACTCCAACGCCAACACCAACAGTGACGCCAACCAGGACACGTACGCCTACGCCGTAGTGGCCTCCCAGTCGAGCAAATGTCGGCAGATACACGCATGTGCCGACATTTGCTTAAGCGAAGCAGGGGGCAGCCGGTGCGGCTCCGACTGCCCCCCAGGGGGTGAGGGGGAGTACCATGCGTGAACAGGCATGGCCTCTTGGTGCGGTGGCTATAAAAGCACAACTTGCGAGTTTTGTCAAGCTACCGAACGCACTGCAAGGCAAGATTGCGAAAACTTTCCGTGGTTTCCTTGCACTTCTCGGCAATTTCTCCGGCGCTTCGCATGGGTACGAGAAGGAGATTGCAATTCTCGACCACGCGAGTGACCGTTCCCATGAACTTCTTGTAACTCAAGAAGAGCTCATCGGCGTGAGGCTCTAGCTTGCAAGCCTCAAGCGCTCTTGTTCCCTCAATCAGAGTGTCGAGGCAGGTTCGCGTGAGCTCTATGCAGTCAACGCTGCCTGCGTTTGCGCGATAAGCTCCGCCGCCGATGGATGCGACGGCGACCAACAAAGCGAACGATAAGGACAGTAGCCGCATGGGTAATTCTCCTTCTTCTCGTACGGGCGCTCCGGCAATTCATCAGCCAGAGCGACCGAAATGTTCCCCTTGATTTTGTCCCAACGGGCTTCAGTGCTCGGGACAATCCCGAAAATTATCTTACTAGAGTCGCGGTGGCAGCCAATCACAATGGACAACGGGACGCCCTTCGCCCGCATATACACTTCGAGCTGGTCCTCGTAGTCGGAAAAATCGCCAGCCAAAAGGCGCTCGAACTGAAACTGACCAATGCCCTTTACATCAGCCGGAACAACAATTGGAATTGCACTTTCGACAACAGGCTTATGTGCAGTGTGCAGTACAACACTAACCTGGGGAGCGTCCCAGATGCGCATGCGCTTGGGGCACGTGGCAGAGCCCAAGATTCGTTCATCCAACACGAGATTCAAATCCGTGTAGATGCGTCGCCCAGAGGGAAACGGACTCGGCGCCTCTAGTTGCTCCCCAGGTAGGCTTAAACCGGTTATGTCAAGGGCTGTAACAAGTAGTTGTTCAATCTGCTCGCCAAGGAACCGGCGAATGACCCCGAACGAACTTTCCGTGTCCGTGGGCTCGACCCCATGCTCGCCGTACCAGAGACGGCGGACACACATTCCGGCGTTCCAGGCCGAGATTCTGCGAGCAGAATTCGGCTCTACCGCATTGGAAAGAGCGCGCTCGATTAGCTGTTCAAGCATTGCCCTTCCCTTGTTGCATTTGCTGCAGATGTTGCTGCAGTACCGCCCAGTACGACATGAGCTCTACAAGGCTCGCTTCCGCAAGCGAGCCGCTGGGAAGATGCTGCCGCCGAAGCTGGGCCACAATCATGGGCTGCGTACGCAAAAGCTCTCGTTCAACCCTGAAAATGTCATTGCAAATTTTGTTTTTGTCGCCCAATTCGTTAGTTTGTTGACTAGTCGGCTGTTTAGGGGCTTGTTCAGGTGCTTTTTCTGGCTCACTGAAAAGATCCTGTTGAACGAGTTTCTTGCGTCCCCGAGTGCTCTTGGGCGCTGCCTTGGGTGCGGGCTCAGGTTCCGGCTCTGGTTCCGGCTCAATTACGACTTCCGGTTCTTGCGGCTCGGTTCTTTCGCCTTGAGCCTCGGAAAGCATGGCCTTGAGCTCCGAGACGTACATCGTGAGACCCAAGTGGCCTGAAACAAAACTGACCTTGTGCGCTTCACGAAGTTTCTCGAAGCTCTCCCCAGTAGCTTCGTGGACCTTGCGCTCTAGCTCCTGGACAGTCCGCAATAGCTCTTCGTCGTACACGTGCTCAGCGTGAATCCAGTACTCTTCCGGAGGAGCGTTCTGGTCCGGCTGCTTTTTGGTAGCCTCTGTAACGCTCAGAATTTCGTTTTTGGAAGACTTTTGAGGCTGGCTAGTGGTAGACCCTTCCCCCGGGGTAGTTTTCGCTTCCTGGGCCATTTTAAGCCGTTCAAGAGCCCCTCTTGGAGCATGTTTCTGCGTGGCTTCGAGTTTGGGGGTGTCTTCTTCGCCCGATTCGTCGCCGAGTTCCTCGATTGTCGGACCGGACGGACACGCTTCTGGGAACGCGCGACGTAGGGCTTGGGCTTCGGCGACTTTGGCCAGTTGGCCGCGTGGCCTACGGGCCCACATGGGGGAGATGGCTCCGGTGGCATCGAGATTGACGCATTCGTCCCAGTACTCGATGGCTTCGTAGGCTCTCGGCTCTCCGTGCTGCCAGCGAAGCACGAGACAGCGAACCCACGGCGGGACGCGAATTTCGAGGGTGTCCGCATAGCGGTTTCCGCGCGCATCGCGCCGCCAGAACTTGTATTGCTTAGTCTCGTAGCTTTCTTCTGGCGGAAACTCGAAGCGCACGCCAACCATTTCGCCGCTGCGTTGCGCTCGAATGCGGTGGAGCGCGATGCCAGGGATGATTTGCCATTGGCCGGCGATTTTCACCACGTGCACGGGCCTGAGCATGATGTCGATGCCCTGTACGGCGCAGTAGTCGAGCGCCAGGCCAACGATGTTTTCCGGCGCTTCGGGCCACCACATGGTTTTGGCGAGCTGAATGAGCTGGGCGCGAGCTTCGCCACGCGGGGTTGTTGCCACAACGTCTGCTTTCATTGCGCTTATCCTCCCTCTGGTTTGGTGCGCGAAAAATATCACCAGTGCGCAAAATTGTCAATAGCCCCTTGCTTAGCGAAGCGAATGGCCGTAAAAGAATTCGCCATGCCGAAGAAGCATCAGGCCAAAAAAGTCGTGAAACCGCCGCGCAAGAGAATTGGCGTGGTGGTAGAATTTAGCTGGGTGCGCTACGGGCGGCTTCAGCGCTGGGCGCACTCGCAGAACAAGACCACGGCGGAGCTCATTGCCGAAGCGATTACTCTTGGCCTTGCGATGCTCGGCGTCATTCCGTCGCTTCCGCCCGAGACGGTCGAAGCGCCGGAAATACCCAAGCGGCTCGATGACGTAGCGCTGAACGATACCTGGTTTGCTCTCGATTAGCGAGCTAATTTTTCTTGTGGGGAGGGTAGGGGATGTACGAATGGCAGCTTAAACTGGCGCGCATGAACGGCGAGGCTGTGTCTTACTCACGAGCTCTTGCCAGGCTTATTGGCGTGGGGCCGGCGATTGTTCTCAAGTGCATAGGCGACGGCGAACTAGAATTCCAGCCAGGTCCGGGAGGCGCTTTCTTTGCCGTGCTGGAGCCCGAACGAATCATGGACCTTACAGGTCTAGGTCGGGCAGAAACGCTAATGGCCCTGGAGCTACTCTCCCGTCACCAGATTCTCGAAAGTCTCGGAGGCTTCGTTTACGCAATTCACCCAGAGAAGATTATCGCGCTAACCGAAATGGCTCCTGTCGAAGCTGAAATTGTGCATGCGAAAAGAAGAGGGGAAGACCAACGAGGTTGTTCGATAGAACAACCGAGTTGGTCTTGGGGTGATGATTCATTGGGGGTTGAAAAGGGGGTACAAGATAGAGATAGGGTAGGGAGAGGCATAGTGGTAGATAGGGGGGTTATAGGGGGGGAAGAAGGAGAGGAGAGGGAAGGGGAAGAGGAAGAACTAGGGGGAGAAAAGGGGGTGACTGCAAAAAAAATTTGGTCGCGCGAAATTTTGGAAAATAGTCGGCTAGTTTCGGCGAATCAGAGCGAAAAAAGCACGCAAACTAGTGAGCTAATTCCCGCTCAGGCAGGCAAAAATCCTAGCTTGCTATGTCTGGGAATGGGGGCAGCGACTCGCTCCGTGGTCGATGTCTCTCCGGACCCGCCAAAGCCCAAGGGCAAACCAAGCAAGACGGCAGAGAAAGCCCAGAAGGCGCATAAGCAAGCTATGGAAATAATCACATCGTGGCTTGAGGATGAAATCTCTCAACTGGAGCGAGAAGCCGTCAATCGCCTTGTTCCCGAGGGGTACACTGGCAGAATCACATGGCTCACTCCGTACGCCATCGTGTGGGATTCGTATTTTGGCGCGAAGGCGCACAGAATCATCATCCACCAGTGTGCCCGTTACTTCCGTGAAATTCATCTCCGCGCTGTACAGCATGGCGCTCTTGACGAATTCGTGGCCGCCTGGGCGGAGTACGTCGGCGAAGCATTCCGAGCACGGAAAGACATCCAGTACATCTCGCCAGCGAAGTTTGCATCGACGTATAAGTACTGGGTTGACAAAGTGAGAAAAAAGCGTGTAGAGAGGGAGAGAAAGAATGAGCGATTGGACTAAACAAAGCGTTGACCTAACTGTTGAACAAAGCGAGCTAGAGGCCGTGGCCGGCATTGTCGCGCGCCTGCTCGAAGCTCTTGGTGCGCGAAATTCTTACGAAATTGCCGAGGCTTACGCTGAGGCCGTAGGAGACATTCCGAAAGAACTTGTCAAGCTGGCGTGCGCCCGACTGCTAAGAACGGCGATGCGGCACGTTCCAAAGCCCGCCAGAATCAGGCTCGAATGCGCAAAAATCTTCTTTGACTGGAAATACCCGAGCCCCGAAGTCGCATTCGTGAACAGAAGAAATTACAAAGACGTTAGCGAACTAGTTTCCGGAAGCACTTACGTCGGAAATTACGCAAGCGAGTGGAAAAAAGTTTACAAAGCGGCTGTAAAGGGACTTTACAGGCAGGCTTTAGAAAAACCTTTCGGAGAATGGGAGTCGATTCCCAAGAGCATCGGCGAGTTTCTCGCTCGGCGAAATCGAAGGGCAGAAATCAGGGCTCTGCCCTATCGCGCTAGTGAAGAAGAGCGAGAGGAAATGCGGGTAGCCTTCCGAGCTTTGGCAGAGAATCTCCGCCACAAAGTCAGCGCGTAGGCGGGCTCGGCCAAATGCGGGTGCGGAAGTATCCGCGTTTAACAAGATAACTCGTAACCCAAGTGTATTCTTGGTGGTAGAATCGAGCCAGGTGCCACTTTAGCGCCCAGACTTGCGTTTCCGTGGCCTTGCTTTTCACGTCTTCGGCGACAAGCGCCCCCTCCGGTACTCCGGCGATTACGTTCGGCGACTTCGTCCGGTAGATGAAATCGACGATGAGGTGCCGAGGTGGGCAACCGTCCGGTGTGACCGGAAGGGGAAATTGGCACGCTAAGTCGGAAATTTGTCCGGCGCGTTCGAGCAATCTCAACTGCTCGAACCGCAGGCGTTCGGCTTTGGAATCAAACCCGAGTGTTGGCGCTGCTCGATACTTGTTCATGAATTAGCTTCATAATCAAACTAGTTAAGCCGCACAATGATATGGTCGGGTATCCCCACTGAACGTGTCGGGAGACGGCAGTGGCCAGTGCTTCCAGGGAGTTTTGAGGCCAGGCGTGAGTCGGTGAGCAAAACTGGCGACAAACCGAGACGATTGCGCCCCGAATCCCGTCGGTATCTGGCTTCGGTTTTCCGGCGATAAGACATTCCGACACGGCGGCGTCTGGGGTCTTGCCCACGCCATAGTGGTAGCGGGTCTCGGCGATGTACCAAGGTCCACAAACGGGATGGAAGCGTTTTCCGAAGCGTACCCAGGTAACAACGGCGCCGTGGTTGGGTCGAACAATCTCCGTCACGATGAGTTCGCCCCGTCGCTCGACTAGCTTACTAAGCCCAGCAAACGGGCTCGGATGCCCGTCGTGAGTGAACGCCCTCAGAAACTGACTATCTCTGCACGCTGAACACGGAAACTCGTGGGGGCATGAGCGCGGGAGTTCGATGCGTCTCGTTGCGCCGTGGCGTTCGTCTTGTTCGATTGGATGAGAAACCGTTTCTTGAAAGTGACGAGCCACTCTTTCGATTGGACGCGAGCCGGTTTCTTGAAAATGGCGAGCCACTCTGATTGCTCGCTGTGCAAAATAGCTGTCTAGTTTGGTGACAATGTCCGTGCATGCAACGAATCGCGCGTCGTTTGGAGCAGTGAACGTGTAGTATTCGCGGGCAATCTGGAAGGTCGGCGAACGGCTCATGGGGTCGTCTCCTCGAATGCGCCAGCGTACCCGCGCACGGGGTCGCCGTAGATGTCCACGAGCCCGTGAGCCGGAGCCCAGACTTGGAGGAACGCGCTTACCTGCCCCTGGTCCCCCATGCAGGTGTACTTTGTTTTTCCGGCGATCGTGCTTCGGCCCAAGAAGCCGATTTGCATTAGCGCGCTAGCTTCGGGCAAGTCTGGCAGTGGGGTTTCTCTCATGTCTTTGACCGTTACGCCAGGCGCAAGTTCGATCTCTGGGGCACCAGAGAGCGCGACGGAGGCTTCGTGGATCTGCCGTTCGATTTCGAGAGTCGACACTTTGCGGTATCGCGCTTTCTCGGCGACGCGAAATTCAAACAGCGCCTCTGGGCTAACTCCGGGGCACTGCCCGGCGTACGCAGCGCGTAGGCAATGGTCGGCTGCCGCCACGCACGCGGCTACGTTAGCGGCAAACGGCGGAAGTGGCCACGGGCTAGGGCCGCTGCCAATGCGGTAAAACTTTGGGTACGGGACTGGGTCGAGCCCGTACCCGAACAGCCGAGCGAGCTGCCCTAGGGAGCTAGCACGCCAATAGTCTCTGGGCTCTAGCGAGTATCCTGGATGCCCTGGCTTGTGATGATCGACAACCACACGGCGCCCAGGGAGCTTTCCGCATGCCGGGCCATCGCATTCAATGAGCACGTGGTTACACACGCGAATCGACCGCGGTATTGTGCCGATTAGCGTGCTAGTGTTGTACGCTTCGGACGGATTAACCCAGCGTTTCGCGCGATTGCCGGCCATCAGGACAATCGCTTGGGAATGGTGAAGCCAGGCGGAAATGCGCTCCATCTCGGGGTCGCTTGCTCCGAGAACGAAAACCGTATTAGTCGGCAAAATATTGTCAAGCATATGTCCCTCCCAATTGATGGTAGTCGAGCAATTGCCACTTTTTCGCGCTAGGATGCAGGCCAACGATAATTTGGCCCCAACATACATCGCGGCCTTCGCTTTTGCGTAACTTCTCCTCAGTCGGCTTCTCCAGGTGCACGGCGGAGACACCAACGGGGCTAAAGCGCATTCTCAGGTTGTGCAAATTGTGTTCGCTGCGGCCCGCCCAGTATGCCGTGAGGTCGGTAGGCCCTTCCCATTCCGGTTGCAGGAGCGCATCCACGATTGTTCGGCCCGCAAGCACGCGGCCCGATTCTGTAACCCCCAACCAGCGGAGCCGAATCTTTTCGGGGCAGCGATAAATGGCGCTTAGTAAGCTAATCCCTCGCGGCTCGAACCAGTTTTCCTGCTCCTCGAAGCCTTCTTCCTGCCAAGTAATGGTCGGGAACACGAACCAAGTTACGTCGCCTTCGCGGAACATGGGCACGGCCGTGTGCGCTTGTTGCGGCCACCAGTCTACTTTTGGCGGCGCTTTGCCACGATTGCATGCTGGGCATCCCGTATGCCCGTTGAGCCAATCATGATAAAATGGCAACGGGCTTGCGATTAACGGGTCGCAGAACCAGCTTGGCCCGTAATGCGAGAGCCACGCAGCAATGGCAACGTTTGCCAGCTCCCGTACAACCCTGTGCCTAGCAAGATAATTTTTTGCCAGGAACAGCATCGGGCAGGCCTTCGGGAGCGCGAAAGGCCAAGGCTTTGAGTAATACTCGTTGTTGTACCAGTACCACTTTAGCTGGCTAATCGGACTGTGCGAGTGGACTGTCCACGGAATGGTGTCATTCTCAACAAATCTGCTCAAGTAAGCATAGTCGCTGCTTGTCATCTAATACCCTCCTCACCCAATTGTAAAATTGTTCACTGTGACGAATCAATACTGTGCCCCAACAGTAACGCGAATGCAAGTCCATAGGACGGCCATCGAGCAGGTGTTCGTCTGGAATCCATAGCGGCGCGCGCACGGTGGTAGAGAGCCCCTCGAACCGCACTTCGACGTGTGTCTCGTACAGGCGGTTGAACCGTAAGCCAGCTCCTGCGTAATAAATTAGGCTGCGGTATGGCGGTGGCGGAGAGCCGGCGAGCAAGGCGTCGATCGGCGTGCTGCCCCATCGTGGCGGCCCGTCCGGCGTGGTGACAACGTAGCGCCATTCGACGGTCTTTCCGACGGCGAGCCAAGAGAAGAGAGTTATGAGGTGCGGCTCGAAAAAGCAATCGATTCCCTCCGGCGTCCGCACGCAAGGAACGGCCCAAAGAACCGAGCGCTCGCTTAGCATGCTAAGCGGAATGGCTTGGCAAGCCCGCCTTGGCCAATCGAGGCCGAAAGCCCGCAAGTGGTGCGATAAGTCTTTGCAGGTTCTTTCGGAGACTGGCGGAGTGCCAGCATACCAGGAGTTTGTTGTGCAAAAGGTCGCATGCATGGGACTCCGAAACAGGTGATGCACTGGCGAATCGAAGCGTGAAATGGGCTGAGAGAGCCACGCGGCGCCAGTGTCGGTTGCGGCGTGCTGCGCAAGGATATAATCGCGCTGCTCCTGAATCCATCGAATGCCCCAGAAGAGTGTGGAGCATACTTCTGGTGGCTCGCCCAGGTTACATCCCTGCCAGCCGCTCGGATGCAGCGTGGGAGCAAAGTAAAAGCTGGGTTGCTTAGGCGAGCAAATTGACGAACCAGGATCTTGGCCTTCAAAAATCCGTGTCAAGTAATATCGTGCCACCATTGTTGTTTTTTCTCGTTGGAGTAATAAAATTCACGCGCGCGCAAATCCGGTGCGAGCGCATAGAGCACTTGGCCCCAACAAAAATGCTTGTGGTCAACCGGCGCTTCCATGTTCATGAATTCATAATCGCGCAAACAATACTCGGGGACGTAAAGCGGTGCGTGAATCCTAATTTTGCTGTTAGGCACTTTGAGCGAGACCATTGCAGGATAGAGCTTGCCTGCCCAAAGGTCGCGCTCCTCGTACAGAATCGAATGATGTAGCGGTGGTGGTTCGGGTTCAAGAATCGCTTCCGTCGGCGTCCGCCCCCAACGTGGCGTGCCATTCCGTGACGCCACAACGAACCGCCACGAAAGCGGAAGGCCCGCAGCCACCCAAGTTAGCGCGCTAATTCCAGTGGGCTCGAAGAATAAAGGCCCGTAGGTGTGTTCGACGCACGGCACGCCAAACAGCCAATGTTCGGCGTCAATCCGTTCGAGGGGAATGGCGACACAGGAAAGCCTTGGCCACCACGACGGCCCGTGTTCGTGGGGGCACTTCACGCACAAATAAGCGTAACGCGGGGCTTTGCGTGGCCGTGTCGGATGTAGCTCAGCTTCGGGGCTCAAACCTAACAGGTGGTGCACCACGGTTGGACTTTGCCCCATAGGCACGTGGAGCCAGCACGTCGCGGCAAAGGCGACGGCGTCGCGCGCAAGGTTCTTGTCGCCCAGCGTCCCAAGCCGCAAAATCCGCCCGAAAGCGGCGCACACGGTTGGCGGCATGTAAGGCCAAGGCCAAGCGTCCCGCACGCGCATGAGGTCCACGGTTCGCCCAAGCGACAAGGCCGGCAAGTCGGGTTCGTTGATGCAATCGTACATCCCGCGAAAGAGGTTTTCATAGTACAGCATGGCCACCCCGCCCCCGCTTAGCGTACTAGAACGGCCCAAGGTGGCACGTGTTCGACGTACTCAGGCGCCACCCCTACCACAAGCACGGGAACGTCTGGCTTTTCCGTTGGCCAATTGCCCCAGGCGTCAGCCGTGCAAATCACCACGACGTCAGCGCCCGACGCTACCGCGTCAGCAATGGCAGGCCGAAAATCCGTTCCCCCGCCCGTATAGTGCGCTTCCGGAACAGGTTCCGTGCTTGTCAGCTCATGGCGTGCAACAAGCCGCGCGTCGAAATCAGCAACAATCAGCGTCGAACCAGCCGCGACGGTTCGGGCAATCGCGACGGCTTCAGCCGCGTGCCGCTCGACGTCTTGGAAACCTTGCGAGCCGGAAACGTCGCGCGCAATGTAGACGCAACCGGCATCCCGTCGTTTCCGTGGCATGACAATGCCAGGCGCCGAACGGCGCGAAAGCCTAAGCCAATCGTTCCGGCCCCCAAGCCGTCGCAGATAGCTAGCTAGTGCGGCTTGCCAATTGGTTTCAGACGGCAACCGGCTTGTTATCGTTCTCAGGGCTTCCGCCGCCATATCGCCCGCGCCCGTTAGCTGTGCGATTGCCGCGACGCCCGCAAGCTGGCTTTGCGCATGTTGCGCCGCTTGTGGTTGGCTTGCGTCGAAAGCGCAAAGCGTAGCGCCTTCGGTAGCGTCGCCTTCGCTGTTGCCGTCTTCGCTGTTCGGTTCCCCCTCAGAACCGCCGCCGCCCCCCGTTTGGCCTTGCGTGCCGCTTTCGCCCTCTTCGGTTTCCGATTCTTGTTGTTCCGGTTCTTGTTCCAGAGCCGCCGCAATCTGTTCGGCGCATTGTCCTCTAAAACGCTCATGACGCAAGGCAATTGCCGCGACAGAATCCGGAGCGCCCGCCGCTTGCGTTATGAGCAAGGCGGCTTCGGCTTCGCCCGCCTGTTGCCGCGCCGCATAGCGCGCTAGGCGCCAGCCGTGACCAAGCGCAACATGCGCCGCGCCCATGAGAAGAGCGCCGCGCACGTCGTCGTCGCTTGCCTGCTCAAGCCAAGCGGTAGGCCAAGCGATTGACACGTTGCCGGCTTCGTCGCACGAGACGACGGGCACCCGCCCGCCCTGTTGCATGGTGTGCTTGATTGACAAGGCCGGCAAGGCCCATGCTTCGAGCCCGCGCGCGCTCGAAAGCCATGTTAGCGCCTTTGTTATTTTCCGCATTTTCTCACCCCTCTTCGCTTTGTCGCTGTAGTGCTTTTGCCTGTTCGAGTAGTGTTTTGCATTTTAGCACAAGTTTGTCACTATCGCAAGCGCTCGAAAGTAACACGTCTTGCGTTTCTTGCATTAAGGCAATGGCTTGCCAATCCCCCGCTTCGTGTGCGACGTCTGAAGCCGCAATGACGTCTGGCATTATTTTGCCAAGCAAGGCTTCAAGACGTTTCGGGCTTTTGTTTCCCGTCTCGATTATCTTACCAAGCCACGCAACCAGCCTTTCCGGCAATTCAGCCATTGCCGAACCAAGGCAATCTTCGCGCCACGCTTGCCATGGTTCGGTGTTCGGTGTTGGCAAGTAGTACGCGCTAAACGCGAAAACCGAACCAAGCGCGTCTGGTGGTAGCATGCGCACACGCAAAGCCGCCGGCGCCGCGTCATAATGCGCGCGATAAGCGTTCGTGCTTTCGCGCAAGCACTCGTTCCAGTGTTGTTCTTCGGCACGGATTGCCGAAAGCCAACGGTCCAAGTGTGCGTCATGTACCCAACGGCCCGTTGGTCCAGGCCAAGAAAGGCGAGAATGGGTTTGATAGGCCCGCACGGTTGCCGAACGAATCTTCGACAATGAATCGCCCGCCAAGTCTTCTATCACAGAAACGCGCCCCGTGTCCGCATCCTGTACCCGCGAAGCCAAATCAGGTCGCGCCTTTTTCCCTCGCCATGTTCTAATCGTCAAGACTACCATTTGCACGGTACTTCCCCCCTTTCCTTAATCTTGTGCGAGCAGGTCTATGTTGTCTTTACACCAAGCCGCAACGCTTTTGCTTTTCACCAGCCAAGCGCGCCGCCGCCGGTGTAGAGAACGCAACGCGAAAGCCGCATACGGCGGCGCAAGCCGTACGATGTACTGACAAACGGCGAGCGTTGTTGGTTCGTCGACACACCAGGTGACGCAAGACGTTGCCGCCAACCATTGGGCTGCCGGCTCGTCCTCCGGTGGCGTAGGGGTAGTGGTTGGGGCGAGTAGCACGCTTTGTTTATCGGGCATCGACGTTGCGACGCGCGCCCATGCTTGGTACGCCCCCGCAACGGCTTGGCCAACGCGCGCCGTCATGCGTGCCGGTTCGGTGGCGTTGTGCCTTAGCACGCTTTCCCAAGAGCGATAGTCGCCCCAACGCCCCGACACGTCGCTTGACGGTCGCCACGTGTACAAAAACTCACCCGCCGTGGACAAGTGAAAGGCCGCGACTAGCGCGCTAAGCGCCGTCGGGTAGGTAATCGTGGCCCAATCGGCCCACGCTTCAACTTCTTCGGCCCAAGGCCAAGCCGGCTCAAGGCCGTCTTGTAGTGTTGGTGGAACCGGCACGCTGTAAGCCGCGTCAAATTCAGAGCGTAGGCTTTCGTCTAAGCCAAAGACGCCCGCACGGTCTTGCACGCGGTTTGTCGCGCCCCACACCAGCACGGCGCCACGGTCGCCCAAGGCCCCGCCCGCGGTAATGAGCGCCTTGACGGCGCCTTGGACATCAACCGGCGCCTTGCCAAGGTCATCCAAGAACAGCAAGACGCGCCCCTTGCGCGCTAACTCTCCGACACGCGCAAGCGTTTCTAAGGGCAATTCACGGGCAACGCCCGCCGACACATCCGGAGCAATCGCGCCCGCGAAGTCTACCCGTTCGCGCAAGCCAGCAGACAACACCACACACGGAAGGCCCAAGGCGTCCGCTAGCGCGCGAACGCGCGCTGTTTTCCCGATACCAGGCGGCCCAACAAGCAAAACGCGCGCGCCCGTTTCCAATTCTTGCTTCAAAATGCTCATACCCAATCCCCTTTCTTTGGTTTGTTGCGCAATTATAGCATGCAAGCGCACTTTGTCAACTAGTGACTATTGCAAGCTCAGCGAAACTTCAATTGCAAGCCGCCACGCAAACCGGCCCGATTCAGCCATGCGGATTGTCACGGTAACGCGCCCAAGCGCGCACGTTGCCGTTTGCGATCCTTCAAGCCAAGTTTCCCCAAGCCATTCAATCACGTAGAGTTCGCTAGGCGGTTTGGCCAAATTATCGCGCAAATCCGGCGACACGGCATACAGCATGTTGACGGTGTGGCGAAATTGCTCAAGGTTTTCGTCATCATCACACCCCAACACCCAAGTTACTTTTTGCGTGTTCATGGTTCACCCCTTTTCGAAAAGCACGGCGCCGCCGTAACGGCGCCGTGCAACGTTAACGGTTCAGCCCTTCAGGGAAAATTTGCCGCCCGCACTCGTCACACTTAGCCGGCAAGGTGTACCACCCGCGCGCGAAGTCGCCCGCGCGAACCGGCGACCAAGCCGCCTTGTCTTCAGCGTCACAATCCGCGCCGGCGTCGAACGAACACGGCAAGCAAAGTAGCGCGTCGAACGTATCCCAAGCTAAAATCGGATTGCCTTTGCTCATACGTCACCCCCTTGCCAAATTTGGTAGCCGCACGCGCCGCAAAACAGGTCTTCGCCACACTCATCAGCGAAAACCGGCGCCACTTCGCGCAACTCACATGTGTCTACGTCACCCAAGTCTAGGCCGGCGTCACGCGCCCAACTTTCCGCGCAAGCAACGCAAAGCAAGTCGCCCTCTACGGCGTAACCGATTACAATAGCTTTTCATACCCCTTTCTTACTTTTTCCGCTTCCGTGAACGCGGAAAGTCTTTGGCGGCGTAAAACGTGTGACAGCCCGCACACCAGAGCCACCAACGGCCCGCTATGCGCTCAAGGTAAAGCGTGGTGTTCCCGCCGTGGCCCTTGTTGCACAAGTACTGTGTTGCTTTTGGCTTCATACCCAATCCCCTTTCTTGTTGGTATTCTTTCAATGCCGGCGTAACCGTACCCGCACGGCGCAAGGCCCGCCGGTAGCCTTGCGCCGCGCAAACTAGCCGCGCAAACTAAAAGAGCCCTAACGCAATTGCTCACCCTCCTTTTGCCTCGTGTACTGAGCCTATTCGTCGTCGTCGTCGTCGCAGAACGGCTCCCAAATGACGGTTAGGCACCAGTCGCAGGTGAGGACGTCGTCACTATCGCTGCAATCCAAGGCGAAGAGCGGAGCGACGCTAGCCACTGCGCATGCGTCAGGATCGTCTAGGTCTACGCGGGACCGACTCGCCCAATCCTCGGCGCACGCGGGGCAGAGCAGCTCGGCTTCGACGCCATACCCTACGACTGCGCAACCATCACTACCGTAGTATTCCATGACTCACCCTCCTTTTGCCTCGTGTTTCTTTGTGGGCACAAGATATACTAGTACGCCAATGTTGTCAATAGGGGCA
>Ga0101943_1002023_pt1 | contig 14158 bp, 12 predicted proteins | sample DewCreD2012metaG_5_FD_75244 | JGI IMG/M metagenome (GOLD analysis project Ga0101943, IMG submission 75244) | Hot spring sediment bacterial and archeal communities from British Columbia, Canada, to study Microbial Dark Matter (Phase II) - Dewar... ... | reverse complement strand
CTACTCGCGCCATCCCTATGATCACCAGCATCGCATGTACACCTTCCGCGTGCAGCAGGGGCGCCTGAAGGAGCGGGAGGGCACGATCTACATTCCCAGCACATGGCGCCATCACGTCAGTGAGCCTGCCTGATGCCTGAGAGCACTGTCCATCTTCCCCAAGCTTCGCTCATCGTTTTAAACTGGAATGGCCGGGAGCTTCTGGCCCGCTGCCTGCCCTCGGTCCTGGCCCAGGATTACCCTGATGCCGAGGTGCTCGTGGTGGACAATGGCTCCACTGACGGCTCCTTAGACTGGCTGGCTTCGGCTTATCCCCAGGTTCGCCTTCTGCCCCAGGGGCGCAATCTGGGCTACGCTGGCGGGATGAACGCGGGCCTGCGCGTGGCACAGGGGGAGCTGATCGCCTTCCTGAACAACGATGTGATTTTGCGGCCCGATTGGTTGCGCCGGCTGGCCGAGGCCATAGCCGACGATGGGCGCATCGGCGTGGCCGGGTGCAAGCTGCTCTACCCCGAAGGCAACCTGATCCAACATGCCGGCGGCATCCTGCGTTATCCTCTGGCGCTGCCGGACCATTATGGGTTCCGCCAGCCGGACACAGGCCAGTTTGACGAAGTCAAGGACGTGGACTATGTCACGGGTGCGGCGTTCGTGGCGCGCCGCGAGATGCTGGACCGGATCGGCGCCTTTGACGAGAGCTTCTACTTCTATTTTGAGGATACGGACTTGTGCTTCCGCGCCCGCGCCGCCGGCTGGCGTGTGGTGGTTGTGCCGCAGGCGGTGGCCGTCCATCTGGAATCGGCTACAGCGGTACGGGATAGCCCCTCTTACTATGCCTGGTTCCATCGGGGGCGCCTGCGCTTTGTGCTTAAACACTACACGCCGCAGCAGGTCCTGGAGGACTTCCTGCCCGCCGAGCGGGCGCGTTGGCCGGAGGGCATCGCCGCTGCCGAGCGCGAGCCACTGCGCCAGGCGTATCGTGAAACAGCAAGGGACCTGAATGCCATCCTCTCACACAGGACGGAGGACGGAGGACGGAGGATGGAGATACATCCGGCGACGATTGAGCGCATACGCCAGGGGTTGTATCACCTGGCGGCTTTGGGCGCCTCCCGGCCTATAGAGGCGCTGATAGACGCGCTCTACGCGCGCGCCACGCTACGCGAACATGTCTTTGTCTCCCATGTGCCGGTAATTGGGCCGCTGATCGGGCGCTTCCGCGCCTTATGGAACAGTGTCTCAACGCGCTGGTATGTCCTGCCTCTGGCGGCGCAGCAGTCTGAGCTCAACACCCTGATAGCGCAGGCGTTAGAGGAGATGCAGGCCGCTATGGAGGAGCAGCGGATGCGCTTGGAGGACATGCAGGCGACCCTGATCGCCCTGGATCGGCAGTTGACGGCTCTGACACGCCGGATGGCGGTTGCGGAGCGGCAGTTGCGCTTGGATGGCGACCAACCTCTGGCGGGCCAGGGCGATGGATCGCATTCCCCAGATATCGCACTGTAAACGGTGCGGCTTTGTGAGCGATGCGCATTGCCTATTTCAGCCCCCTACCACCTCAGCGCAGCGGCATCTCTGACTATAGTGCCGAGCTATTGCCCTATCTGGCGCAGAGGGCCGAGGTTGAACTGATTGTGGAAGATGGCTTTCAGCCGGACGCGGCCCTGGGGTCGGCCTTCCCGGTGCGGTCGCTGACCGAGTTTGAACGGCGCTGGCGGCGCTACGATGTGTGCCTCTACCAGGTGGGTAATAGTATCCTGCACGCTTTTATTTATAAAACGCTGGCCTCCTATCCCGGCATCACCGTATTGCATGAGGTCTTCCTGCATCACGGCATCGCCGACAGCACCGCCTGGCGCGGTGACTTCGCCGGCTATGTGCGCGAGATGGGCTATAGCTATGGGATGGAGGGCGTGCGCATCGCCTGGGCGGTGCGCCGGGGGGAGCGCCCCTACCCTCTGTTCACGCACCCCTTGAACGAACGGGTGCTTGACCTGAGCCTGGGGGTGATCGTCCATAGCGCCTATGCCCGCGACCACGTGCTAGCGCGCCGGCCGCACCTCCCTGTGGCCCACATTGCGCATGGGGTGACCTTGCCTCCCCCTATGCCCGATGGGCGGGCGCGGCTGGGCCTGCCGGAGGAGGCCCTGATCGTGGGGTCTTTCGGGCTGGTGACGCCGGAGAAGCAGATGGGCCTGGCCCTGCGGGCCTTCGCTCATCTGCGCGCTCGCCGGCCAGAGGCGATGTACCTCGTTGTGGGCGAGGTGCTGGCCTCGCATCCGCCGCTCATGCCTTTGATCGCTGAACTGGGGCTGCAGGAGAGCGTTCACTTCACAGGCCGCGTGCCCGACCTGGTGACGTTCATGGCCTACATCGCGGCGACGGACATCGCCATCAACCTGCGCTATCCCACTGTGGGCGAAACCTCGGGTAGCCTGCTTCGGGTGATGGCTGGCGGGGTGCCCGCTATCGTCACCGATGCGGGCTGGTACCAGGAGTTGCCTGAGGGCACGTGCCTGAAGCTGCCGCCGGAGGCGGATGAGGCGGCCCTGGCCGCGGCGTTGCAAACACTGGCAGACGATGTGAACCGTCGTCAGCAGATCGGCGCAACGGCCCGCGAGTACATTGCGCAAACCCACCGCTGGGAGGATGCGGCCAACGCTTATCTGGCCTTTATTCGGGATGTGCTGACAGGCTGATGCGTATCTTGCACGTCGTTCAACGTTATTGGCCCGGTGTGGGTGGGGCGGAGAAGCATCTGCAAGAGATCTCTGAGCGGCTGGTCCGCGATGGGCATGAAGTCACAGTCTATACCACCGATGCGGGCGACTTTCAGTACCTTTGGGATGGGCGCAAGACCCCTCTGGAAACCCTGGAGGAGGTTCACAATGGTGTTACGATCCGGCGCTTCCGGCTGCGCCATTTCCCACTGTCGTACCGGACCTTCCCGGCGATGCGGCGCGCTTTAGTGATGCTCTCAGACCTGGCGTCCTTGTGGCCTGACGCGTTGGGAGAGCGAATGGAGGGAGTGTGGGTCAATCTGCTGTTCCGGCTGGCCCATTACATGCCCTGGGTGCCTGGCCTAGCGCGCGCCCTACGGGAGGCGCACGGCCAGTTTGATGTCGTGGCCGGTATGACGATCCATTATGAGTCCCTGCTGGAGCCCGCCTGGCGTCATGCCCGGCGCGAACATATTCCTTTTTTGCTCTATCCGCTTATCCATCTGGCCGAATCTGAGCGCAGCTCACTGCGCCGCTATCACACTATGCGCCACCAACTGGCCCTGGCGCGGGCCAGCGATGTCGTCTTCGCTCAGACCGGGCTGGAGCGGGATTTCTGGATACGGCAGGGGGTGGCGCCGGAGCGGATCGTTATAGGCGGTGTGGGTATCAACCCCTGGGAGCTGGCGGGCGGCGACGCGGCGCGGGCGCGTGCCCGCTTCGGCCTGGCCCGGCCGATTGTGCTGGCGTTGGGTGCGGCGGCCTATGATAAGGGCACATTCCACACGGTGGAGGCCATGCGCCGTCTGTGGGCGCGGGGCGTGGAGGCGGACCTGGTGATCGCCGGGGCGGTGACGGATGGTTTCGCCCGCTGGCTGAGGGCCTCTGAGCGGGGGAAGCGCGATCCGCGGCTGCGGGTGTTGGGGAGCGTGAGCGATGCGGAGAAATGTGACCTGCTGGCTGCCGCCTCCGTTCTGGCGCTGCCCTCGCGCACCGATTCCTTCGGCATCGTCTTCCTGGAGGCCTGGTTATATGGCCTGCCAGTGGTTGGCGCCGCGGCGGGGGGGATCCCCGACGTGATTGTGGACGGTCAGGACGGCTATGTCGTGCCCTTCGGCGACGTGGAAGCGCTAGCCCAAAAGCTGGCGCGTTTGCTGGCGGATCCGGACCTGGCGCGGCGGATGGGCGAGGCTGGCCGGCGCAAGGTGCTGGCGCAGCATACCTGGGACCATGTATACGCACGGGTGAGGCCGAGTTATGAACGAGCATGTGAGCGACGATCAAATCCAGTTTGACCCGCAAGGCGAAATTGACATTGAGGACATTATGCGCCAGATCCGGGCGCATATTGCCCGGCGGCAGGGGCAGGCGCCTGGCCTGGGAGTAGGAGGGGCTTTCAGCCCCGAGGTATCGCCACGCCAGGGACGCCTGAAGCCGGAGCTTTATGATGAACTTTACCAGGCCAATGTAGCCTATGATAAGGCCTACGTCTCGCTTGAGTTGACGCCAACCCGTCTTCCATTTGTGGGGGGGCTGTGGCAACGGGTGCGTCGGATTGCGCACAACCTGGTCATCTTCTATGTTAACCGGCTGGGGGTGGCGCAGATTGCCTTTAATCGCCACGCTGTGCGCGTGCTGAACGAGATCGTGCGCAGCCTGGATGAGGACGAGATGCTGGAACGGGTGGCGCGGCTGGAGCGTGAGGTAGCCGAGTTGCGCGCGCAATTGGATGGAAGACGGATGACGAAGGACGGATGACGAAGATCGCCTTCGTCCCACCCTGGTATGGCGCGGACATCCCCGGCGGCGCTGAGGCGCATACCCGCCGAACGGCGGAGGAGCTACACCGGCGGGGCTTTGAGGTGGAAGTGCTCACAACCTGCGTGCGTGATTTCTACGCCGATTGGAGCCACAACCACTACCGCGAGGGCCTGGATGAAGTGAACGGCGTGCCGGTGCGGCGTTTCCGCGTGCGGCAGCGCAACCGGGCGGCCTTTGCTGCCGTGAACTTCAAACTGATGCACGCTGTGCGAGTGACGCCGGAAGAGGAGCGACTCTTCATTGAAGAGATGATCCACAGCGAGCCGCTGTACCGGTTTATCGCGGAGCACCGCGATGAGTATGTCTTCTTCTTCATACCGTATATGTTTGGCACAACCGTGCGCGGCGCCATGATTTGCCCGGAGCGCTCCTGGCTGATCCCCTGCCTGCACGACGAGTCCTATGCCCGCTTGAGCCTGTATCGCCCGGTGTTTCGCGCCGTGCGCGGGCTGTGGTTTCAGTCTGAAGCGGAGATGGAACTGGCGCAACGCCTGTACGGGCTGCCAGCGTGGCCCGACCAGCACATGGTTCTGGGGGGTGTGGGGGTAGATACGGACTACCGGGGCGATGCGGCGGCGTTCCGTCGCCGCACCGGGATTGAGGGGCCGTTCGTGCTCTACGCCGGGCGCAAAGATGTAGGCAAGAATCTGCCGCTGCTGATAAACTATTTTCGCCGTTACCGGCAGGAACGCGATACCGGCCTGGCGCTGGTGCTGATCGGCGGCGGGCCGCTGAGCGGCAGCCGCGACGAGGGCGTTGTTGACCTGGGCTGGGTCTCGGAGCGTGAGAAGTTTGATGCCTACGCCGCGGCGACCGTCTTATGCCAGCCCTCGCTTTACGAAAGCTTCTCCCTGGTGATGATGGAGTCCTGGGTGGCGGGGACGCCCGTGCTGGTGCACGCCGATTGCGCCGTGACCGTAGAGCATTGTCGCAAAGCCAACGGCGGGCTGTATTTCCGCGACTATGAGGAGTTCGCGGCCTGCCTGGACCTGCTGTTGGCGCGGCCAGACCTGCGCCAGCGCCTGGGCCAGCAGGGCCGGGCCTATGTCCTGGCGCATTACACCTGGGATGGGATCGCTGAGACCTATCGGCGGATTGCGGATTCTTCGCTATACTCAAAATGACCATGCGGATTCACCAGATGACTGCAACCCTCTCCCCCGGAGATGCCATCGGCAACTATGTGCTCACATTGCGACGCATTTTTGCCGAATTGGGCGTGGCGGGAGATATCTTCGCCGACCATGTGCATCCAGCGCTAAGCCACCTGTGGAAGCCTTCCTCAGAGTATCGCCCCACAGGGCACGATGTGCTTTGGTTCCACTACAGCATCGGTGCAGACAACTTCCGCTCTTTGGAGAACAACCCCGACCGGCTGGTGATGGACTTTCACGGGGTCACGCCGCCCCACTTGATAGAGCATCATGAGTTGCGGCGGCTGGCACAACAGGCACTAGAGGCCCTGCCCAACTACGCGGATCGTTTCCGCTTGTGTATTGTCCATTCCGATGCTGGCAGGGGGATGCTGGTGGCGAATGGCTATGGGCGACTGGAGAAAGTGCCTTATGTCGTGGATAGCGCCCATCTGACGGGTGTTGAGGACATGACCCTGTCGTGCCTGCTGTCTCGCCTGCGCTATCTCCTCTTCGTGGGCCGTATTGTGGCGAATAAAGGTATCCTGGACCTGGTCCAGGTCTTCGGTCATATTAAGCGATGGCGCCCTAATCTGAAGCTCATGCTGGTGGGAGATACGACTCTCATGCCTGGCTATGTTAGCCAAGTGGAGGCGATGATACAGCGGCTGGGCCTGACCGATGATGTGCTCCTCACGGGTAAAGTTCCTGACGAGATGTTGGTGAGTTTCTATAGACACGCTGCTTTGCTGGTGACTTTATCGGAGCATGAGATGTTTGGCGTGCCCGTGATTGAGTCGCTGTACTATGGCGTGCCGGTGGTATGCAATGATGTTCCAGCGCTGCGCGAGGCGGCAGGCGAGGCTGGCATGGTGGTGCAGGCGAAGCGGCATCTTGAGGCTGCCCAGGCCATCCATGCGTTGCTTGAGGACCGGGAGCGTTATGAGCAATTGCGAGCCGCAGGGCGCGTTCGGGCTCTGCAATTCATGCCGGAGATGCTGCGCGCACGTATACACACTTTGCTTCCGTTGATCGTGGGGGAAAACGCTTGATGATGCGCATCGCATTTGTGGTGCCGCGCTATGGGCCAGAGATCAATGGCGGGGCGGAACTGGTTTGTCGTCTGCTGGCCGAACGCCTGGTGCGCCACGCCGAGGTGGATGTGCTCACCACCTGCGCCCAGGACCTGATGACTTGGCGCAACCACTATCCGCCCGGTATTGACATAATTAACGGCGTGCCGGTGCGCCGTTTCCCGGTGGACTATGAGCGGCATCCCCTCGCCTTTCAGCGTTTCAGCGAGATGATGATGGCTGGGCCGCGAAGCTTCTTTGATCAAGTGCAGTGGATGGCCTTGCAAGGCCCATTCTCGTCGGAGTTGTTGAACTATCTCAGCCAGGCGCGTAACCGGTACGATCTCTTCCTGTTCATGCCCTATCTGTACTGCACCACCTATCTGGGTGTGCAGCGTGTCCCGGAACGCGCCGTGCTCTACCCTATGACGCACGACGAGCCTCCGGTGTATCTGGACCTGTTTGAGGCACTGTTTCACCTGCCGCGTGGCTTCATTTACAATACGGTTGAGGAACGCGACTTTGTCCACCGCCGTTTCCATAATGCCCATATTCCCTACCGTGTGTTGGGCGTGGGCATTGACGTGCCGCGTGTCCCGGATGAGGCCATACCGCCAGGGGAGTACATCGTCTATGCCGGGCGGGTGGACCTGAGCAAGGGCTGTGATGCCCTTATCCAGTATTTTATACGTTATAAGGCTGAGCACCCAGGGCCGCTGCGGCTGATTCTGATCGGCCAAGTCTCCATGGAAATCCCCGATCATCCGGATATTTGCGCGTTGGGCTTCATCCCGGAGGAGGAGAACACCAGGCGCTTCGCCTGGCTACGGGGGGCGCGGGTTTTCGTCATGCCCTCCCCCTATGAGAGCTTATCGCTGGCGACGCTGGAGGCCTGGGCCTGCAGTGTACCTGTATTGGTGAATGGACACACGGCGGTCCTGCGCGGTCACTGTCGCCGCAGCAATGGCGGGCTATACTATAACGACTACGACGAGTTTGCCGCCGCGCTGCACCTGTTGCTGACGAACGAGCCGTTGCGCCAGGCGCTGGGACGCAACGGGGCGCGCTATGTGGAACAGAATTATAGCTGGGAGACGGTGGAACGGGCCTATCTGGAGTGGCTGGGGGAACTCTCTGAGCGGGGGCATTAAACTTCCTGGGCAGGTATGGGATATATCAGGTCGCTGGCTTTGCAGGGGGCCCAAGCGCTTCTACGAACAGATCGGCCAGTTATCTTGTCAGAGTTGAACCCCATGCAACTCAAACGGGTCTCCAACTGCTCCGCTGCTGAGCTTGTCTCTCAAGTTGAATCGTATGGTTACGACTGCTACATCTTGAAAGGACGCGAGCTTGTGCGGAGGCACATCACCGATGATAGCGATGAGATCAGGTCGGTGGTCTTCTTGCCCCGTAATTTATGACGGCGAGGGATCCTATTAGATGAACAACCTGATCTCTGTTTATCAAAACCGCCATCGGCTCCTCCAAGCTATCCGTGGCTGGATCGGCGCAATCTCTGTGCCACTCAGCCTCTTTATGGTAAGCCGGGTGGGGACCTACGCGCTGGCATAATGGACGCAGATGATGCGTTATACGGCAGTCATATTCCCTTTATTTGTATTTGCGGCACTCGCATTGGAACGCAAACAGTGGCTTTTTCAGATGGTCACGTATATTAGCGTGCTATTATTTGCCCTATTTGCTATTCTGTATACTCACGCTTACTGGTTCTAACTGGAGCTATCAAGATAATTTAATTCCATTGCATTAAGCGTCGTCTTATGTCTCCCCGGCGCGAATGCTTACTACACCCCCTCCATTCGGCCCCTTATGTTTTTTGCGAGTCAGTTGGCTTCTCGGACCCCCTTAAACGCCGGTTGCCGGTGAATAAAATCAGGGAAAATACTGATTGACTGGATGCTTCCTTTTGGTTTATGCTGCTTATTACCGCTCTTTCCTGCTCAATGAGAGCAACACAAATCGGTCTGGATGTCTAAGCGCTTAGTACAACAGTTATATCGCAGCAGAGCATCCTTTATGATACTGTCATGGTAAAAGGCTGAAAGCGGAGCGCTGAAAGCTCTCATAGGGAAATTACATGCGGTATATACCTCGTCGTACCTTCGTTTTGTTCCTGTTCGCAACGCTGGTGTTAGCCGGCCTGCCGGCGTCCTCCCGTGCACAAGAGCCGGTTAACCCGGACTATCTCCTCCCGCCCCAACCGGGCTTCCCGGTGGCGCTTGCGGGGTCCGGAGTGATGTTCGCTTCTCCCACGCTAGCCGACCTGGATGGCAACGGCCAGGAGGAGACGGCTATTATAGGCACAGATGACGGCTGGGTCCACGCTGTCCGCGCCGACAACGGGACTGTGCTCTGGTCGCATAATACCGGTCCGGACTTCCATGCTCGCGAACCCGGTTGCCGCAATGCCTACACGCGGATACGCAGTGCTCCGGCTGTCGCCGATCTGGATGGGGATGGGACCCAGGAGGTTGTCGTCACAGTAGGCGACATCCCTGAACTCCATACATCGGGTGGCCTTATTGTCCTGCGCAGTTCCGATGGCTCCGTTTACCCTGGCTGGCCTTATCTGACAGAGGACTATTTTGGGCAGGATGGGAACCCAGCGCTCTACCCGGATGGATGTGCGGATGGGTTTGTGACCAGCCCGGCGGTGGCCGATCTGGATGGGGACGGCCGGCTGGAGGTCGTCGCCAGCGCCACCGATATGCGCGTGTATGTCTGGAGGCTGGATGGCACGTTATTGCCGGGCTGGCCGCGTGTGACCCACGATACCATGTGGTCCTCGCCTGCCATTGCTGACCTGGATAACGATGGCTGGCCGGAGGTGATCATCGGCAGCGATTCGCATACCGACCCCTATTTCAGTTCGTACAATGGGGGTGCTCTGTGGGTGTTCCGCCGTAATGGTGCCTCTCTCGCCGGGACACCGTGTTACTTTGATCCCGGCACGCCCTCTGGTTCAAATCACACTATTCAATCCTCGCCGGCTGTAGTCGATCTGGATCAGGATGGGTGGTTAGATGTCCTTATTGGTACTGGCCCTGGCTCCAGCCCCACCCCGCCCCGGCTGTATGCTTTCAGCGGTTATGCGCTCACGCATAACAGTTGTGGCTCTGTGCCTGGCTGGCCGGTCTCCACGAACGGCTATGTGGCCTCAGCGCCGGCTGTGGGTGACCTGGAAGGGAACGGCAGCCGCGACGTGGTGGCCACCACACTCAACGGCTGGCTATATGCCTGGCGTCCCAATGGGGCGTTGTTAAGTGGGTTCCCTATACGCCCTTCGGATCATGCCGGTCAACCTGCCGGGGCCAATCTCAATTCGCCGGTTCTGGGCGATCTGGATGGGAATGGCAGGCAGGACATCTTCTTCAGCTTTTTCTGGGAAGTGGGCATTGTGCGAGACAATGGCCGCCAGCACACCTCGCCAGGGCCCTGGCCTGACCCTTATCGCCCTTCGCTCCTCACCGATTGGACCATCAACGGCATTCCAGCGTTGGGCAATGTGGATAGCGATAGCAGCCTGGAGGTGTTCGTTGGCGGCACGGCCAGTGGCGGCAACGGCGCCAGGCTCTATGCCTGGCAGATCAGCACCACACACACGCTCAACTGGCCCATGTTTCGCCAGAACCTGCTGCACACCGCCGTGTACTTTACCGGCGGCAACGATGCCACCCTCGTCTCGCACACATTGCCTGCCACGCTGCCTCCAGGTGGCAGCCAGGGCGTCCGCGTCGTCATGAAGAACACGGGGACCAGCACCTGGACGCCGGGCAACTATCGTCTGTGTGCGCCACAAGGGAACGCTTTCGGCAGCTTCACCTGCGTGGATTTGACCCAGAGTGTGGCGCCCGGCGCCACCGCCACCTTTAACTTTACGCTGACCGCACCGGCTGGCCTGGGCTTTTACACGAACACCTGGCGCATGCGCCAGGGCAGTGGTGGCTGGTTCGGTGACATCGCCGGAGATCAGACCGTTGTAGGTAACCAGCCCGCCCTCTACGTGTTGACGACCGATCCGAACCGCAACGGCACCATCGTGTATCCTGGCGGCATTGCCCCCGACCTGGGCCAGCCACGCGACCGCGGCATCCCACCCTGTACGGAATACACCGTTCATGTGGCCCCCCAGGCTTTCCGGCTGACCACCGACCGGCGGGGCTACTATATGGTGTTTGCCAATGACCGCGTCTGCTGGGGAGGGGCCGCCCTGGATGTGGGCGGCGTGGCCTGGCCGCTAGAACCACGCACCATTCAGGATATTGCGGTCTGGCCGGGGACGGTGACCTACGTCACCTTGGATGCCGATGGCGAGTTGCGCTATGCCTCTGTACCACCGCCCATTAGCCTGATAACCACTGCGCCCGCGCCCTGCGGCCCCATGCAGACGGCGCGCTCTGTGGCGCTGACGCCGGATGGCCGTGGCCTGTACGTCATGGATGCGCGTGGGTGTATCTACCGAAGCGACCGTGCGCCGGAGTTGCCTCGCCTGAGCAATGTCCCTTTCGCCGACAACAGCGCTAAAAAGCTGAAGCTGACACCTACCGGCACGGGCTACTATATTCTGGATCAGTATGGGCGTGTATGGAACGGCGGCGACGCACCGGCCTTGACGCCCCGTTACAGTATGGCCTCCTCAGATTGGGCACGGGATTTTGAGCTGACCTCCGGTGGCCGGGGCTACTATCTGCTGGCGAAGGATGGCAGCATCTGGACGGGGGGGGCAGCGCCGGCCCTGACGTTCAATGTCCCACCAACCTGGCCAGGACAGGATGTAGCCCGCGACCTGGAGCTGGCCTACAGCATAGAAGAGGCCGGCCTGGCCGTCCCACCGCCAGCGTCGCTGGCATTCATGCGCGACCTGCAGGGCAACACCTCTGGCAACGTGACCCTGCACCTGGAGGGCGCTGGCGGCCAGACCATGACCTGGCAGGCAAGTCTAAGCCCCAACGTGAGCTGGCTGCGCCTGAACGCGCAATCGGGCACAACGCCCTTTGACCTGGTCCTCAGCCATGGCAACCTGCCCTCGTGCTCCAATCCGCCGTGCACCTTCAGCACGACGTTTAGCCTGACGGTGACAGATGGCTACGGCCAGCAGTACAATTACGCCAGCGCCATCACGCTCACCGTGGTAGAGCAGATGTGGCGGCTGTTCTTACCGACAGCCAATCGTTAATGTAGGGGCGAGGCGGCGCCTCGCCCCTACCGGGTGGCTATCCCCGGCTGGCTCGCCGCAGGAGCAGGCGGGCCAGGCCCAACACCAGCGCCCCAAGCAGCGCAGCGGCCCACAGCACCACGCCGCCCCAGGCCCCCTCTCCACCCGTTGAACTGCCTTCAAAGCGCACCAGCTCCACGGAGGTGGGGGTGAACTGGACGACCCAGTATTCGGTGCTGGTGAGGATGTTCGTATCCGCATCCTTACGGCCCCCGAATACCCAGAAGGCAGGCGATGAGGCCGTGCCCAGGGGCGGGATGAACGCGCCTGCCTGGTTGCGCCGGTCCTCAATCAGCGGGTCGCCTGACGCTCAGCTATTCGTCGCCACCGTATAGATAAAGGTCTCGTTGTATTCTTGGGGCCACTGGCCACAGCCGGCGTACACGATCACGCCGTTGGGGCTGTAGGGGCTGCTCAGGCCGACCGCCTGGCCCTCGTCGCAGCCGGGCAGGCCGGTGGAGGGGACAACGGGCATATCGGCGATCATCTGCCAGCCTGCTGGCAGGTTGGCCGGGTCCAGGCGTTCGGCGCGGGGTGTCACTTCCAGAAGCTGAGTTGAGCCGACAATGTCCCCGCCCAGCGCATAGACCATCCCGTCCAGGACGGCGGCGGCGATATAGGCGCGGGCCTGGCTCAGGGGCGCATTCGCATTGGTCCACTTGGACCCGGCGGGCGCCATGGGATCAAACACCCAGGTCTGGTCGGACATCTCGTCCTGGGGGCAGTTCCGGGGCGCAGCCGCATAGCCGCCGAAGACATAGGCTTTGTTGTTGAATACAGCCACGCCGCCGGGGAAGGGCAGGCAGTTGCTGGCCGTGCGCCCGTTCCAGGGGTCGGTGGCGCCGTAGTTCACCACCGTATTGGTCGCCGGGTAATAGGCCTGGACTGCCTGCGTATTCACGCCATTGCCGGCGCGCCCGCCGAAGACATACAGCCCCCAGCCGTTCGCGTCTTGGAGCAGGGCCACGGTGTAGTTGGAAACGGGCACAGGCAGGTCCACACCGGTGTCAGCGAAGACGCCGGTGACCGGATCAAACGACCAGATGCTGCCATCGGTGGAGTTGTCCACCATGCGCCCGCCCAGGAAGTAGACCTTCCTGAACTCAAAGGGCACCCATTCGCCGTCAAAGCGCCAGTACTGGAATCCGGTGGGTGGGCCGGGCTGCCAGGCGGTGGGGACGCCGGGCTTGTCTGAGTTTGCCGCAGCGGGGCTGGCAAACAGCACGATGAGCAACAAAAGCACAAGGCATCGCGAAATGGTGCGTCCTGACATGGCTGCCTCCCTCGTGAGTTGCTTGGTCGCCGGTGGGGCCGGCGACGTCAGGCCGGCATGGGCCGGAGAGCCAATCGCTGAGGGGCTGGCCGCCGGATGTTTTCAGCGCCTCTTCCATACCCATTCTATGACAGAATAGTGCTGACGTCAAGCGCAAAAATGCGCTTCTGGCCTTCTATATCGTTGTAAGGTAGAATTTGGGGGCACAAGGAAGGATGATGACCTCTATTCAAAGGTCTTCGGCATCCGGCTGGCCGAGCCGGTGAAAGCGGTGACGATTGAGAACCTGTAAAAAAATCACACCAGAACCACCCGGCTGGCCGCTCGCCGCAGCCGGTCTCGGATCGCCAGCCCCAGTCCGCGCTCACCGAAATCGCGGGCCAGGATAAGGTCCACGTGTTGCTCGTCCAGCGCCCGCAGCCCGATGAACAGGTTACGCGCGATCTGCGCCAGATCACTTGAGGGGCCAAGGTAGAAGGGGAAGACCGGCAGATAGCTGAAATACGGCCTATCCTCGTCCGCCAACAGCACACCCACGCGCTGCCCCTCGGCCTGCTTCAGGAGCGCCAGCCGGGCCATCTCCGCCCGGGCCGCAGCAGGCGGTCCCAGACACAGGATAAGCTCAGCGCGCGGGGCATAGTGTCGGCCCAGCAAGCCCGGTGAGGGCTGTGGACCCTCCGTCGCCGCTGTTTCAGTGCGCACCGCCACCGGGCCGATCAAGGCTTCCAGGGCCTCTCTCGGTAGCCCACCCGGCCGCAGGATCAGGGGCGGCGTGCGTGTTACATCCAGCACGGTGGATTCCACACCGATAGTCGTCGGACCGCCATCCAGGATCAAGTCAATTCGGCTGCCCAGGTCATCCACGACATGCGGTGCTGTCGTGGGGCTTGGGTGGCAAAAGC
>Ga0101943_1002020_pt1 | contig 14175 bp, 10 predicted proteins | sample DewCreD2012metaG_5_FD_75244 | JGI IMG/M metagenome (GOLD analysis project Ga0101943, IMG submission 75244) | Hot spring sediment bacterial and archeal communities from British Columbia, Canada, to study Microbial Dark Matter (Phase II) - Dewar... ... | reverse complement strand
CTGTTACGCAAGGGTGGTGTAGCGGGTGCTAAGCACCGCTAACGCGAACAGGAAGTGGGAATTGTCCTGCAACCTGAGAAAGAATCCTTCGCCTTTAGGCGAGGGAGAATGTCAACAGAGCAGGGTGGGACAGGATCTGTTTTGGCAGCAACCCATGCCCACCCTACTGTGGGGCTGTTCGCGACAGCGGGACGGAGTCCTTTGTTCCCGACGTCTTCTATCTTGAAGGCCTGTAGGTAGGGATACCCGGTTGCAGGGCTGAGCGTGGAACTTGTACCTCTGGTGTAGAGGACAACTGCAATTTTCTCGGAGACTTGCATACTGGGTTAAAGGGTGTTGTCAGCGCTGCCAACTGTGATCGCGGGTGTCATCTCCAGCATTTCCACCGTCCGGGATCCCGACTGGGATGTGCAAGTGACGGGCCTCTACAAGCGTTTTGGCGATTTTGTGGCCCTCAATGGCATCGAGCTGAACATTCGGCGGGGGGAGTTTTTCGGCCTGCTGGGCCCTTCCGGCTGTGGCAAGACCACCCTGCTGCGCATCCTGGCCGGCCTGGAGATGGCCGATGCTGGGGAAGTGGTGATTCGAGGTCGCCCGGTGGGCCACTTGCCCGCGCATAAGCGCAATGTCAACACCGTGTTTCAGAGCTATGCCCTTTTCCCTTTTATGACGGTGGAGGACAACGTCGCCTTTGGCCTGCGCATGCGGGGTGTGCGGGGGGAAGCTCTGCGCAAGCGGGTAGCCGCTGCTCTGGAATTGGTGGAGATTGCAGATCTGGCTGGGCGTAAGCCTCATGAGCTGTCGGGAGGACAACAGCAGCGGGTGGCTTTGGCTCGGGCTCTGGTGAACGAGCCGGAAGTGCTCTTGTTGGATGAGCCGCTGTCGGCGTTGGATGCCAAGTTGCGCAAGCAGCTTCAGGTGCAGTTGTGCGAGTTGCAGCGCCGCCTAGGCATGACCTTTATTTTTGTTACCCACGACCAAGAAGAAGCTTTGGTAACCAGCGACCGGGTGGCGGTGATGCGGGCAGGGCGCATTGAGCAAGTGGGCCTTATCGATGAGGTGTACGAGCGCCCGGCGACGGCCTTTGTAGCTGACTTTTTAGGGGCCAGCAACCTCATCGAGGGGATCGCCTGTGGGACGGACTGTGTGGATACGCCCCTGGGAAAGCTGAAGGTGTTGGGGATCCCGGCCAGCTCGGGACCAGTGCAATTGGCTATCCGCCCAGAAAAGATTCAGCTCTCCCGCAGCGCCTGGGATCTGCTGCCCAACCAGGTGCCGGTGTGGGTGGAAAACCTCATCTACACCGGGGCCGAGAACCAATACCTATTGCGGACAAACCAGGGTCAGCAGCTCAAGGCCACGGCCCTCAACACCGATATTGAGGATACAGGGTTTGAGATTGGCGCAGCGCTGGTGGCCCACCTACCCCCGAAAAGCCTGATCCGCTTGCGACCCGACCCCCGTCAGGAGGAGACTGGATGTTGAGGCTGCTGTTTCCCACAGGCAAGCGGATCCCTTCTTCTGGCCAAGCCCAGGTGCGGTTTGGGGAGCTGCTCACCCCATGGCAGGAGTTGGGGCGCAGCCTGATTTTTGCCGGGCCAGGGGTGCTGTGGGTGATGGTTTTTCTGGTGCTGCCGGGGCTGTTGCTGTTGGTGTACAGCTTCCTCAGCCGCGGAGAGTTTGGCCAGGTTCAACTGCCCCTAACCCTGGAGAACTATCTGCGCATTCTCGGCTTTGGCCCCTTGGGATGGACACCCATCTACTGGCAGATCTTGGGCCGCAGTCTACTGGTGGCGGGGGTGACCACCTTTTTTTGCGTGCTGCTGGCCTACCCGTTGGCTTTCTTCATTGCCGCCCATCCGCCCCGACAACGGGAGCTGTTGCTCACCCTGGTGGTGGTGCCCTTTTGGACGAACCTGGTGATCCGCACTTACGCCTGGATGGTGGTGCTGGCTCCGGAAGGGTGGCCGGCTCGCTTGGCGGCCTGGCTGGGCTGGATCCCGCCGCAAGCGGCTCTGTATCCCAGTTGGCTGGCAGTTTATCTGGGCATGGTCTATACATTTTTGCCCTACATGGTCTTACCTTTGTACACGGCGGTGGAGCGCATCGATTGGCGGTTGGCGGAAGCGGCCCGCGATCTCTACGCCAAGGGTTGGCAAGTCTTCTGGTGGGTGCTTCTGCCCCAAACCTTGCCCGGGCTGACGGCGGGCCTCATTTTGGTCGGGATCCCGGCTTTCGGCATGTTCGTGGTGCCGGATCTGTTGGGGGGCAGCAAAACGCTGTTGATTGGGAATGTGATTCAGTTGCAGTTTGGCTCCAGCCTGGACTACCCTTTCGGGGCGGCCCTCAGCTTTTTGGTTACCGGCCTCACTCTGGGGTTGATCTACGCCTATAGCCGGTATGTTGGCACCCGCAGCCTAGAAAATCTGGTTTGAGAAGCTGCTGTGGGCCTTGAGCAAAGCCGCCAGTTGCTTGCGCATCAGGATCCCGGGCTTATCGGCCAATTCCTGAATTCAGTTCCGTAGCCCGCGCCACACTCTCTATATTGGGATATTGAGGATCTTGCAGATCCCAGCAAACCCACTCCCAGGGGATCCCGACCTTGTGGGGAAACCTTGGAACCTTTGGTAGGGTGAAGGTACCGGTCTTGCGTTTGAGTTTCCAGAGGGATCCCTTGACCTCAACTTTGCCTTCTCAGACCCTCTTGCAGTCCAGAGCTTTGCACACCCCTTCCCCTGCCTGGGATGCCATCGTCATCGGCGCGGGGATCGGGGGATTGGTTGCGGCCAGCCAGTTGGCCGCCAGGGGATACCGCGTGCTGGTGCTGGAGAAATACCTCATTCCAGGGGGCAGCGCCGGCTACTTTGAGCGTCCGGATCCCTTGGGCAATGGGATCTACCGCTTTGACGTGGGCGCTTCCATGATCTTTGGGTTGGGCACCCAAGGCACCACCAACTTGCTGACCCGGGCTCTGGCAGCGGTGGGCCAGTCCTTGGAGTCCATTCCCGACCCGGTGCAGATTGCCTACCACCTGCCCAATGGCTTAAATCCACGGGTACACCGGGATTACGAGCAGTTTTTACAGGAGTTATCGGGCTATTTTCCTCGGGAAGCCCCCGGCATTCGCCGGTTCTACGACAGCCTGTGGCCCATCTTCAACAGCCTCAATGCCATGGAGCTGCTCTCGTTGGAGGAGTGGGGCTATCTGTTTCGGTCTTTTGTGGGCAATCCCCTCGGCTGTCTGACCTTGGCGCGCTATTTGCCGGTGAATGTGGGCCAGGTGGCGCGGCGCTGTCTGCGGGATCCAGATTTGCTGCGCTTTGTGGATATGGAGTGCTACTGCTGGTCGGTGGTGCCGGCGGATCGCACGCCCATCATCAACGCCGGGATGGTGTTTTGTGACCGACACTACGGCGGCATTAACTATCCCAAAGGGGGGGTGGGGCAAATCGCCCAAAAGTTGGCCCAAGGGCTGGAGGCCCATGGCGGGCAGATCCGCTACAAAGCACCCGTGCGGCGGATCCTAGAAGAAAAAGGTCGGGCGGTGGGTGTAGAACTGGCCAGCGGGGAAAAGCTCTTTGCCCGCACAATCATCTCCAATGCCACCCGCTGGGACACCTTTGAGCGCCTATGGCCGGGATCCCTGCCCACGGCGGAGCGGCAGTGGCAAAAACGCTACCAACAATCCCCCAGCTTCTTAAGCTTGCATCTGGGGGTGCGGGCCGAGGCCCTGTCCGGTGAACCCTATTGTCACCACATTCTCCTGGAAGATTGGGATCAGATGGAGGCTGAGCAGGGCACCCTTTTTGTCTCCATCCCCACCCTGTTGGATCCCGACCTGGCTCCCCCAGGCCGCCACATTGTTCACGCCTTTACTCCCAGTTGGATATCCACCTGGCAAGGGCTGAGCCCCAGCCAGTACCAGACCCAGAAACAGCAAGCCGCTGACCGCCTCATCTGCCGCCTGGAGGCCCTTTGGCCCCAACTGGGATCCCACATTGAACTGAAGGAGATAGGCACTCCCCGCACCCACCGCCGCTTCTTGAGCCGCAGCAACGGCACCTATGGGCCCATCCCCAGCCGGGATCCCTGGGGCTTGCTGGGCATGCCTTTCAATCGCACCGCCATCCCCAACCTGTACTGCGTGGGGGATAGCACCTTCCCCGGCCAAGGGCTCAATGCCGTTGCCTTCTCCGGCTTTGCCTGCGCCCACCGGGTGGCAGCGGATCTGAGTTAGGCTGCCCTTCTCCTTGCTTACCGCTTTGGAAAAGCGAGTTACCCGTTCTCAAAACGCGGACATAGACATCCAAACATCCACAAGACAGAGGCAACCCAACGGGGTCATTCTCAGTAGCAGTGAAACTGTTGTTCCGTTGATCCCCAACTCCCCTCTTCCTCTGGGAAAGGGGCTGAGGGTAGGGGTTGAGCGGCGTAGGGGGTTTGGGGGACGTTTGTATCCACTTGAAATGACTATACTGGGCAGGGCTGGAGAATTTCTATCCACCTTGTGGCCGATGTCAGACTCGACACTTACAGACAAACTTCTGACCGGGATCCAAGCTCAGCAGGCAGGAGATCTGCGGCAAGCAGAAGCCATTTACTGCGAAATCTTGGCAGATTTTCCTGAACAAGCAGACGCCCTTCACCTATTGGGAACAGTAGCTCAAGCCAGGGGAGACTTGGAATGGGCAGCGGCTCTCATTGCAGAAGCCATTGAGCAAAAGCCTGAAGTGGCCCTGTATCATCACAATTTGGGTGTCGTCTATGAGTCTTTAGGTCAACTGGAGAAAGCGCTATCCTGTTATCGGCAAAGCCTGAAACTAAATCCACAGGCTGCTGGATCTGCTCTTCAAGCTGGGAAAATCTTGGTTAACCTGCGACGTAGCGAAGAAGCCATTGCCCTACTCAATCCTCTGGTGGAGAACTTGGATGGACAGACTGGGATCCCTTTGGCAGAGGTGCATCTTAATCTGGCCATTGCCTACCGAGATCAAGGAGAACACACTGTTGCATTGGATCACCTGGAGAAAGCAATGGCTTTGGATCCTCACTTGGAGCAAGCTCGTTGGTTTTATCATCTGTATCTGCCAGTAATCTATCAGAGTGAGGAAGAACTTAAATTCTTTCGTGTTCGCTTTATTGAGCACCTGGATTGTCTTATTGAGGAAACTCCCCTGGAAACGGAGGAGCAATGTCGCAGAGCGCTGTGGGCGTCAGGACTGGGAACCAATCACTACCTACAGTACCAAGGCTACAACGACCTGGATTTGCAGAAAAAATATGCCCAGTTCGTTCAACGCATAGTCAACGCCTGTTATCCCCAATGGAGATATCTTCCTCGCCGATCCCAACCAGGGGAGCCCATCCGAATTGGGTTTGCCTCAGCTTCCCTGCGAGCTTGCTCTTACAGCCGCTTGTCTCTGGGTTGGGTTAAGTACCTGAATGCCAATTGGGCTGATGGACAGGCTAACTCTGAGCAAAAGTTTCAAGTTTTCGCCTATCACTTGGATCCCAGAACCGATTTCATGACAGACGGTTATCGTCAATATGTTGACGTGTTTAGACACATTCCCACCGGCCTTGAGGATGCAGCTCAACAAATCTTGCAGGATCAGTTGGATATTTTGGTGTATTTGGAGATTGGTCTTTCCCCTCTTATTCTGCAACTGGCTTCCCTGCGACTAGCACCGACACAGTGCTCCACTTGGGCTCATCCTGTAACTTCTGGGCTTTCTACGATTGACTATTTCCTTTCCAGCGATTTGATGGAGCCAGAGGACGCTCAAGAACACTACAGCGAAACCTTGGTTCGGCTACCTCGTTTGGGTACTTGCTTTGAAAAGCCAGTCTTGCCTCAGCAAAAGCGCCATCGTGAGGATTTCGGCTTGCGAAAAGATGCAGTGGTTTACCTAACTTGTCAATACTTGGGTAAATATCTGCCCCAATACGACTATCTTTTTGCCGCTATTGCCCAACGAGTGCCCAACGCTCAGTTTGTCTTCCTGGCTCTGCCCAATGCTGCCATTGCCCGACAATTTCAGCAACGGCTCAGCCGGACTTTCTCTGCTTATGGGTTGGATGCGGAAGACCACTGCCTGATCCTGCCTGGATTAGACCATCAAGACTACTTGGATCTCAACCGCTGTGCCGATCTGATGTTGGATTCCTACGGCTGGTCAGGTGGGATCACCACCCTAGAAGCCGTTGCGATTGGATTACCTGTAATCACTTGCCCTGGAAAGCTGATGCGGGGCCGGCATACCTATGCCATTCTCAAAAGAATGGAGCTGGATAGCTTAATTGCCTCGGATCTGAAAAGCTATGAGGATTTGGCGGTAAAACTGGGATCCGATTCTGAGTTTCGCCACCATATGACCGAAGAGGTTCGGCAGCGACGCGACCTACTCTTTGAAGATCGAGAATGCGTGGCAGCCCTGGCCCATTTCCTTCTCACCAGGAAGTCTGACACCGGTAGTGGTTAGCTCCCTACAAAAAGGGGTTTGCTCTGGATCCCTTCCTGAGGACAGGATTGGCTCAAGGGCTCCACTATGCCTTTGAAGATCCCTTTTCGATGCCAGCAGCGAAACAGCTCCCCCAGGCCGGTGCAAGCCCAAACGTGGGAGAAGCCTGTCAGTGATCTGCATTTTGCCGCGAATTGCTCAAATCATCGTAATCTAGAGGAACATTGATGATCCGGTGTCCGAAGGAGTGCTTATGCTAGGGCCAGCATCGAATGCTTCTAGAACTCCGCAGGGATCCCTGCAGAGGCTGTTCTTGGGCCTTTTGGCCTCGGCTGCGGTTTTGGCAGGTTGTGGAGGAAGCGGAGGGAGTACACTACCGCCTCTGGTGAATGTCTGTGAACAAGCCTTCAGTCCAGACTTTTTCGCTTCTATTGGTCTGCGCCGACAGGGGGATAGGCGCAGTGGAATCTTGGGGCCGAATAGCCTTTTGGAGTTTTATTTCGATGCCGCCGGCAACATTCTGAATGCTCGCACGACTCCCCCGCCTCCTGGCACATTTACCTTCTATTCGGATGGTTTCTTTACTTCCCTTCTGCAGCCAACGTTACCGGGGTTACGATCCGGCTGACCAGCCCGGTTTTCGACCCACTATTGGTCATCGGCAGCTTTGACAGCAACCGGAGGTTGGATCCTGACGTTTTTGTGAATGACGACGCTGCCCCTGGCAACTTTACCACCTCTCAGCTAACCATCCCGGTGCGGCAAAACCGCTGCTACTTGCTCCAGGTGCAAAGCTACTGGGCGCAAAATGCCTCTCCAGCCGCTGGGCCGGGTAGCCCTGGGCGAGGCCCTTACACCATCGAAGTTGTGAGCGAAAGCTTTGCTGCTCCTCCTCCACCGCCTCAAGGGCAACAGAAACCGGACGATAGGGAAGACGGCGGCGGTGGTGATCGAGGAGGAGGCGTGGGTATTTAGCTCTGCCGTGTGAGCCTAATGGCGAAGCTGGCGCTACCACAGGTAGCCGTTCCTCGAATTGACCGTCCATCGGGACTAACAGTGCCGCTCCAAGTAATGGTTGGGGTGCCACTACCCGCTGCCTTACCGCTGACAGAAAGTTGATTGCCGATGAGCTGGCCACTGCGTTCGGAAAAGCTGAGAGAGGAAACGCTGATCTGGTTACCGTCTTGACGAATGGAGACGGTTTCTTGGATACCGGTTGCAACATTAACTTTACACAGGGATCCTTGCCAGATAAAGGCTCCTCCTTCATAGAGCCACTGGCCGCTTAGGGCAAGCTCTGGCACAGGCGTTGGCGTTGCCGGGGCAGGTGTGGCGGTGGGAGTAGGAGGTGGAGGCGGGGTGGGGGTGGGAGTGCGGGGGACAAGCGGGGTGAATCGGGGGATAGGGGTAAGCGTCGGTGTCGGAGTGGGGGTGGGTGTCGGCCTCGGAGTGGGAGTGGGCGTCGGCGCTGGAGGCGGGGTGGGTGCCGGTGTCGGAGTCGGGGTGGGCGTCGGCGTTGAAGTGGGAGTGGGTGCCGGTGTCGGAGTCGGGGTTACTTCGGCGGTAGGGATCGGATCCGGTTCTTTCTGGGTATCCCGGATCGTTGGGCGTGGCCACAGCAAAAAGGCGGCCAGCAGAGCCATGACGCCCAGGGATCCCCCGGCCAAAACCCACTTCAGGTTGCTGTCGGAAGGTTGCAGAACCGTTTGGGGGGCAGCTTGCCGCAGAGGGCGAGTGCGGGGAGTATCGGTTCGTGCCGGCGTGGCAGGGCGAGCGACGGGGGGATCCTGAGCAGTCGGGGGAGCGTCGCTGGCTGGGATTACTGTGGAGGGCGTTTTGGAAGTTTCATCCTCACTTTGGGGGGAGGGATCCGGTGTTTCCGGCGAAGCTTCTGCTGGGGAGGGTTCCCGCCCGGTGATGGAATAGGGGATCCCTGCACCTGGAGGAGGGGGAGAGACCGGCTCATCTTCGATGAGATCCAGATCCTCATCGCGGATATCTTCAAAGGCTCCAGAAGCCGATCCTGTATTGCGGGTGGTTTGGATCGGTGACTTGGGCTCAGAAGAGGGTGGAGCATCCTGTTGAGGCTTGGTGTTGCCGGTGGGAATGATCACCGTGCTGGCCTGGCCGGTGGAGAGTTGAGTGGCCACTGTCAGGTCATAGGCTTGCAGCAGCCGCTCTCCCAACTCCCGCATTGTTTGCGGTCGTTCGTCCGGGTTTTTTTTCAGGCAATCCATCACCACCGCTACCAAAGGGGGTGGGATCGGCTGGGGAGCTGCATTGGGGTTGATCTCCAGGGGGCTTTCGTAGCAATGGGCATGGATCCAACTGTGCAAAGAGTCGGTTTCCAATTGAAAGGGCATGGATCCCGTCAGCATCTCATAGAGCACCACGCCAAAGGAGTAGATGTCCGAGCGGGCATCCAGGGCTTTGCCCCGCATCTGTTCGGGAGAGGCGTAGCGAGCTGTGCCGATAAATCCCCCCCCCTTGTAGGTGCCTAGGCTAAGGGTGTGATCCGCCAAAGTTTTGGCCACGCCAAAGTCGAGGATTTTCAGTTGGGGGATGAGCTTGCCGTTTTGAAAAACTTGCTCGATGAAGAGGTTGCTGGGTTTGATGTCGCGGTGAATCACGCCCCGAATCTCGCGGCCCTCCACCTCGGCCTGAAACGTGTGGGCAAAGTGCAGCCCCTCACAAGCTTGGAGAGCCAGCCGAATGGCTTGCCGAACCGGCAGAGCCCCTTTTTCTCGAATTAGCTTGGCCAGATCCTGACCTTTGAGGTACTCCATCACCAGATAGGCTTGCTCCCCCTCTTGGCCGTGATCCAGAACTTTGACGATGCGGGGATGCTGGCCCAAGAGAGTGCTGACGCGGATCTCTTCGGCAAAGCGGCGGCGCAAGTTCGTCTGGGAGTCGCCCCGACTCAGCAGCATGGGGGCATAGAGGATCTTGACGGCTACCTCTTGGCGGTTGTTGTGTAAGTCCAAGGCGCGAAAGACGGATCCCATACCGCCGCCACCAATTTCTTGAATCAGTTGGTAGCGGTCGCCCAAAATGCGGTTGGTGAGATCTGCGGTCATGGGTTTGCAGCTTGGAGAAAGGGGATTGAGGTGAGGATGTCCATACCATAAACCGAATTGCTGAGGTCTGCATCAGCCTAGATCGCGGCTGAACTCAGGGATCCCAGTTGGGGCCATCGGTTGGAAATGGCGAGGTTTTCGATTGATTTTTCGGCTAACTGCTCAAGGTGACTTCTCAGATTGACTCAATAAGCTGTATTGACTCAATAAGTTGTAGAAGAAAGCTCCGGCAGGGGTGGTGACGCTCAAGGGAGAACTGCGGTGATCGGTTTCACCGTCCAAGAGGACATTTTTGGGTTGACTTTGGGGGGAGAGTCTGGTTTATCCTGAGCGAGCCCCAGTCCGAAGAAGGGGACAATCGACAGGGATCCCTTGATGAGGTCGGCTATGGACTTGGGCTTGGTGGTAATTGCCTATAAGGAGGGGGATCGGGAGAGCAAGGCCGCTTGTCAGAGGTGTGCTGAACAGTTGCGCCGGCGCGGCGTTACGGTGTTAACGGCTCCCACCGGCTTGCACCACAATCCCTACCCTGTCTTTCTGGAGGCCACCTCGGATCCCATTGATCTGGCGGTGGTGCTGGGGGGAGATGGCTCGGTATTGGCGGCGGCACGATACCTAGCTCCCCGCGGGATCCCGATTTTGCCAATCAAAGCGGGGGGCAGGCTGGGGTTTTTGGCCCAGTCGGAGCGGGTGTTGCAGCAGGATCCCTGGGAGCGCATCCAGGCGGGGGATTTTTTCTTACAAGCCCGCATGATGTTGCAAGCCCAGATTTGGGAACAACCGCAGTTGGGGCGAGGGGATCCCTTGGCTACCCGTGGAGAGGGAAAACCCCAGGGCCGCCCGGTTAGCGAAGTCTACTATGCCCTCAATGAGATCTGCCTGAAGCCGATCAACCGAGAGCGGCTGCCCGCCGCGATCATGGAGATCGAGGTAAACGGAGAGATTTTGGATCAGTACCACGGAGATGGAGTGCTGGTGGCCACACCGACGGGATCCACTTCTTACACTCTGGCAGCCAATGGCCCTATCCTCGAGCCTACCCTCGACGCCATCATCATCACTCCCATTTGTCCCCTGAGTTTGTCCAGCCGTCCTATTGTAATCAGCGGCACAGCCAGGGTGGACATTTGGCCCCTTGCCGATCCCGAAGGGTTGACCCGCCTGTGGACAGATGGCGTGTTGGCCCAGTCGGTGAATCCCGGCCAGTGGGTTCACATTCAGCAAGCGCCCACACCGGCCAAGCTGGTGATCCTGGAAAAAGATCTCTCCTACTTTCGCACTCTGCGGGAAAAATTGCAGTGGGCGGGTAGCCGCATTTACATCCCCACCACCAATCACCGCCCCGAGGGGGGATAAGGAGAGCTTAAAGTTGGGGAGCTAGAGTGGCGAAGTTCACCACCCATCCGCACATCTCCCATGAGCCTGAGACTTTACCTCGTCAGACACGGAGAAACTCCCTACAGCCGTTCCGGCAGCTTTTGCGGTGCTCTGGATCCTGACCTCACCCCTGAAGGCAAACAAATGGCAGAAGCCTTTGCCGTAGCCTACGCGGGGATCCCTTGGCAGGCCCTCTACGTCAGCCCGATGCGGCGTGCCTTGGCTACCCTGAGCCCCCTGGCCGAGAAAGTTGGCTTGGAGATGCAGATGCGAGAGGGCCTGAGAGAAATTCACTATGGTGAGTGGGAAGGCAAAACCCACGCCGAGGCACAAGAAGCCTACCCAGAAGCCTATTGGCGCTGGATGACTGAGCCGGCCTGGAACGCGCCCCCAGGGGGGGAAACCGCTGTGCAAATTGCCAATCGGGCCATGCCGGTTGTGGCCGAGATCCAGGAAAAATGGACAGATGGCAACGTCTTGATCGTCTCCCACAAAGCCACAATTCGGGTTATTCTCTGCAGCCTCCTGGGCATTGACCTGGGACGCTACCGGGATCGCATTGAGGTTTTGGCCGCCTCAGTCAGCGTTGTCAAGTTCGACCGCTATGGCCCCCTTCTGGAAATCTTGGGGGAACGCAGCTATCTGCCTCCCGATCTGCGCCAAAGAGCAGGTACCTAATTGATTTTAGAGAAAGCAAAGTTTAAGATTCCTGAAGTCTTTTGGGCTTCTTTTTGAGGAGCAATCATGGGCAAAAAACTGGGATTGGCACTGGGCAGTGGCGGAGCCAGGGGATGGGCTCATATTGGCGTGATTCGGGCTCTAGAACAGGCTGGGATCTCCATTGATTACATTGCCGGGACGAGCATTGGCGCTTTTGTGGGAGCTATTTATGCAGCGGGAGAACTGGATGAGCTAGAAGACTTTGTGCGCGATCTCAACTGGAAAATGATCTTGTCTTTGTTTGATGTGGTCTTTCCCACCTGCGGTCTTCTGGATGGCAACAAAATTTACGAGCTGCTGACCGAACATTTGCAAGAGCTGTGTATTGAAGAGGCTGGGATCCCTTTTTGCTGTGTGGCTACCGACTTGATCACGGGTCAGGAAGTGCTGTTGCGTTCGGGTAAGATGGCTGATGCCGTGCGGGCCAGCATCTCTATCCCAGGAATTTTCACCCCCTTTCACCACGAAGGGCGCTATCTCGGAGATGGAGGCATTGTCAATCCGGTGCCGGTGCGAGTGGTGCGGGAGATGGGGGCCGATGTTGTCATTGCGGTCAATCTCAACCATGTGGATCCCGCGGATGTGGAGCCGCAACTGGAAGAAACAGAGGTGGAAGAAACCCTCCAACGGCGACAGCGCTTAAATGCTGAAGGAGAAGTGATCGAAGAAGAAACCAACTTCATCACCCGCATTCGCAAACGCTATCAATCCCTGCAACAAGGGATCCAAGAAAAAATTAGCCAATGGTTTCCAGACGAGCCCTCTGGCCCCAACATTTTCGACGTTATTGGCAAGACGTTGAACGTGATGGAGCAAATCGTTACCCACAGTGTTTTAGCCGAACATCCGCCGGATTTGCTCTTACAACCCAAACTGAGCCAGTATGGGATCTTCGACTTTCACCAAGCAGATCCGATTATTCAGGAGGGCTATCGACAAATGCGGCGGGCTATCCCAGAGTTACGCCAAAAGTTGGAGCAGTAAACCAACACTTCTCCAGCATTTCAACCTAAAGCTTTGCAAGGATCTGTAACCCAAGCTTTCCAAACAATTCTCGATGGATCCTACTGCCAAAATGGGCCCGGAATTCATTCAATCGGGATAAATTGCAACAGCAATCCTGTGTGGATGAGATGGGCCGGGGCAGATTTCCCATCCTGGTCAGGATGGGCCAGCAGCACACAGCGATCTTGAGGAGTGAGGTTAAAACTAACAAAGGGCTCAGGCTCTCTTTTTAGCTGAGAGTTGAGTTGGGGATCCCCGATAAAAGTAAGTTGGGCCAACACGGTCAGCAGGTGATCTTGATGGGCCAGGTCTGCCCCAAAAGGAGTCCGCTCTTGTAGCGTAACCAGTGCCACCGGATGGCCTTCCCGAATCAAGGAGAAGAGGATCCCGGCACAGCGCTCTACAGCTCGCTCCAACTTGTCTCGATGGATCTCGGGCCTCTCTTTCTGAGGCTGCCAGCGATTTTCAAAACAGAGGGTGATGGCTTGGGATCGTGGACGCTCCAACTCCCGCACGATGAGTTGATCCCGTTTGGCCGAGATCTTCCAATGGACAGAGCGCACATCGTCCTGGGGGCGGTAGGGCCGCAAGCTCAGGTAGTCTCCCTCTCGACCAGGCTGGGGGCGCAATTGGTTGCCGCTGCTGAGCTGATTCCACAGCACCAATCCTTGAACCGAGGCAGGCCGCGGAAACACGATCACCGTTTGGGGATCCCTAATTTCCACCGCCTTGCGAAAGAGTTCAAATGGGAAGCTGGTGGCAATTTCAAATCCCTGCAACTGCCAGGCTCCCCGCTTTGAAAAAGTATGCTGATAAAAAGTATCCACCTTGGCACCGGGATCCACCCGCAAAACATAGCTGGAAGGCCAGTCTTCCCGCCTCAGTCCCTCAATGCGTTCGCTCACCTGCAATGAAAAGCTGGGCAGGCGCCGTTTGCGGTTGATAAGCGTAAGCCCCACCAAGACAGACTGACCGGCAAAAATGCGGCTGGGCAACTGCCGGCTCACCTCCAAATCTTTGAGGGTGATATCGGAGAGGGTACCGCTGATGAGGATGAGGCTGAGCAGCATCCCCAGCAACAAGTACAGAGGATTGTTGCCGGTGTTGAAAGCAGCAATACTCACCAACAGGGCGATCCCGATAAACCGCCCCCCGATACGAGTAAAGCGGAAGCGGCGCAGAAAACGAACCTGAGGTCTTGCTCCCTGCTTTGAGGGGAAGATCCCCAGGCTTCCCGTCCGTTGAAGTAATGGAAAAAGTTTTTGGCTTAGCTTCAACAACACCGCAGCCCTCTCAGTGCTCCTTCATCCCCAGCCCCTCTCCCATGAGGAGGAAGAAGTCTGGCATCGACAATTCGCTTTAGTATAATTTAAAACAATCATAACCAGGTGCCGTGGACAAGTTTTTTCCGAGAGGATTTGAGTGATGGCATCCGACGGTCTCCAAGGGGCCTCCTCCCAAGAACTGGGCAAACAGCTCCTCAAAGCGCTGCACCGCCGCCCCGCCGATGTACTGACCAGAGGCCAACAGAGCCT
>Ga0101943_1002019_pt1 | contig 14194 bp, 17 predicted proteins | sample DewCreD2012metaG_5_FD_75244 | JGI IMG/M metagenome (GOLD analysis project Ga0101943, IMG submission 75244) | Hot spring sediment bacterial and archeal communities from British Columbia, Canada, to study Microbial Dark Matter (Phase II) - Dewar... ... | reverse complement strand
GTCACCCACGTCAGCGTGGCGAGCGGGGCGCGTCCGAACCGTGCGTACCAGTTCGAGATGAACGCGACCTCCCGATGCAGGCACAGCGCCCGGTAGACGAAGCTGGTCCCCGAGCGTGCGGGTCCTACGATGAGACAGGTTTCGGCGACCGTCCCCGTGGACCCACCCTCACCGACGCGCCCCCGCCGGCGCCCCCATCGCGCGCGGGGGGTCATGTGTCCGCGGGCGCCCCCCGGGGCGACGGGAGCACCCTCGCCTCCGGCGGCGTCCTGCGACCCGGAGAGGGCCGGGCAAGCTCGAGCCCGACCACCAGGAGGATGCCCAACACGGTCGCGAACACCACGATCGGCAACACCGAGCGCAGGAAGAACCGCGTCTGAGGCACCGGGACCGCCCCAGAGCCGATCACGCCACCGGTTCCCTCCACCGCGGCCGCCAGTTGGGATCCGGCGGCCGCGTGATCGAACTGCGCCACCTCCAGCTGCCGCTGCGCCCGACCCCGGGCCGCGCTGAGCACCTGCCACTCGACGATCAGTGGAGCCCAGCGCTCCGTGAGCGCCGTGATCCGGTCCTCGAGCTCCTCCGCTCGCTCGTCGTCTCCCTCGGCCCGCGCCTCGTCGGCTCGCCTCCGGAGGTCGTTGAGCTCCGCGCTGACGCGAGCGAACGTGTCCTGAGGCACGATGTGACCGAACCGAGCGAGGAAGAGTTCCACATCGTCGCTCGCATCTCGGTAGGCCTGCTCGGCGATCTGGAGCCGCTGCTCGTAGGGAGCGAGCCGAACCTCCGCCTGCACGGCGAGGGCTGCGCGACCCGCCTCGACGGCGACCGCCACCGCGGTGCTCGGACTGCGTGCCTCCGCTCGGATCTCGACCACGCCGGCGTTGCCGATGCGTCGGGCATCGAGCGCAGCGAGCACATCGTCGGCTGCAAGCCCGACCTTGCGCGCTACCTCATCCGCGACGGCTCGGCTCTCGACCAACGCCTCGAGGTCCGCGACGGCCTGGGCCGTCGCCGGGATCACCGAGCCCGCGTCGGTCACCACCGGCACGATGACGGTCGCCGTCGCCGCGTAGCTCTGCGGACGGAAGACGAGGTACATGAGGGACGCCACGAGTCCCGCAGCGGCGGCGATGGCCGCCACCACCCGCCAGCGCTTCCCGACCAGCTTCAGGTACTCGACCGGCTCCACCTGCGTCCCCCTGCCTCCGTTCGCCGTCGCACTCTACCGCCTGTGACCCTGGGAGGTGGGTCGCGCGCGGGCGTCGAGCCTGGCGAGCAGGTCCTCGCACAGGGAACGGACCCTCGGATCGAGCTCCACCCGTCCGCCCGCCCTGGCGCGGAGCTCGATATGGGCCGCGAGCGCTGGCGTGTACGGGATGCCTAGGAAAGAGGCCAGGTCACCCATGGCGCGCTCGGGATCCGCGACGGTGGCGTCGTAGGAGACCAGGATCACGTCCTCCCGCTCGTCGAGCCCGAGGTCGAAGTACAGGGCGTTGCGCAGGAACCAGAACAACGCCGAGGCCGACGCGGGATCCATCGCCCCGAGATCGAAGCCGCGGATGAGCGCGAGACGCTCCGGGCTCAGGCCGCCGGCCTGCCACATCCCAGACCCCCCGTCCGCGGCGATCCGCCGGAGTGCCCGGAGGTTGGCGTCGCCGAACTTCGCCACGCTCGACCGCACCCGCCCCTCGTAGGACCGGTAGACCCAGATCGCCTTCCCAGGGCTCGGCGTGCCGAGATCCTCGAGGAGCTCGACCACCCTGTGGGAGTCGCAGAGCGGCTTGAAGAGGACGAAGGCGTGCGGGCTCGCCTCCACGATCCGGCGGATCTCCGGCAGGGGCCGGAGCCGGAACCGCAGGAACGCCGCCCGGTCGTTCTCGTTGTGCACCTCGAACTCGGGCGACCGCTCGAGACCCCGGACGACCATGTTCGTCCCGGACCGCTGAGCGCCCACGAGGAAGACGGGCACCGCGTTCGGACGGTGGTCGTGGGTCCTGCGCCATCGGGCCCTCTGGGCTCTGGCGCGCGCCCGTTCGATGGGGTTCAGGCCATCCTCCTCGATGAGCCGCGCGATCCCCTGCTCGCGCGCCCAGCGGAGGTGGCGACGGACCCGCATCCACTGCCATCGGAAGCGGCCGAGGCTCTCGAGGTCCGCGTCTTCCGGCCGCCGCCCGGCACCCATGCGCAGGAGTCTAGGCGCCGGGCGTCGCTCGAGCCGTGTCCGCCGGGGCGTCCGATCCCCCGACCACCTCGAGGAGCCCTCGGGTCAGCAGGTCCGAGACGAACCCCACCACGTCCCGATCGAGCTCGGGCGGCGCGTCCTCGAACACGGTCCGTACGTCCTCCGTGAGATCGGCGACCGTCACGCCGTCCCGGATGCGCTCCCAGATGACGCTGCCGGTCGGGTTCAGCCCGTGGTATGCCGCCGTGTCGAGGTGGAGCAGCACCCCGCCCTCGTCACCGCTCATCCTCCGGTACGCGACCCGGGGGTTCCTCCGGATCCTCGTCTCCCTGCCCACCTGCATCCTCGCCCCCGTCCGCCGGCGCAGCCGCGATGATAGCGGCCGGGAGTTGCCCCTCGCCGAGCCCGACCGGCGGGCGGTGGACCTTCGCCGGCCACGTACGATGGAGGTCATGGAGACCGCGGCCGCGGGCGTGGCGATGGCCCCCGAGGATGCGCCTCGAGGGACCGTCTACGGGTTCGAGGTCCACTCCCCCGAGCCCCTGCGGTACCTGCGCGAGCGCACGGGTCGCGCAGCGCCGAGGCTCCGCGTCGTGGCCCGTGACGACGACGCCAGACCGACCGGCGAGCCGCTGCGACGGTGGCTCCCACGTCCCGGGAACCCTTTCCGCGCGGACCTGTTCGCGGAGGGGAACGCGTACCGGCTCCGGATCGAGGGGCTCGGCTGGTACCGGATCGACCCTGAGGGCCGCGAGGTCTGGGTCCCGCCGACCGCCGATCCCCTCCGTCGCGAGGAGCGCCTGTACGGGATCCCGCTCGCCGTCATCCTGGCCCGCAGCGGGGCCCTGCCGATCCACGCCGCGACGGTGCAGGTGGGCGACGGGGCGGTGGCCCTCGCGGCGCCCGGCAAGCACGGCAAGACCACCCTCGCCGCGGCCCTCGCCGCCGCCGGTCATCGGCTCCTCGCCGAGGACGTCAGTTGCTGCACGTTGGAGGACGGACCCGCCGTGCTCCCGGGTCCCGCGCTCCTCCGCATCCGACCCGACACGTTCGAGCGGCTGTCGGTGCCCGGCGCCGAGGTGACGACCTCGGACGACGAGCGTGTCCACCTCGCGATGCGCGGGGAGGCGCGTGGGGACTCGTCGCCGGTGCCCCTTCGAGCGATCCTGTTCCTGCACCCCACGGACGGGCCGATGCGGCTCGTCGGGAAGGAACCCCATGCCGCCGTCCAGGACCTGTGGGTCCTCGCCACGAAGCTCCCCACCGACGAGGACCGCACGCGGTGCTTCGAGGCGATCGCGCGGCTGGCCGGCCAGGTCCCCGCCTTCGACCTCGCGCGGCCGAACCGGTGGGATCTCCTGCCCCGGCTCGTCGATCTCGTCGTCGAGGTGACGGGGGCATGAGGGACGCGCGTTCGAACGGATGGGGCTCGAAGGCGGCGCTCGTCCTGCGGATCTGGGGGACGTACCTGCGGGTCCGGATCGGCCTCGCCCGTCGCCCCCTGCCCGAGCTCGTGCGCGAGCTCAGCCCACCGGGCCGACCCGTCGCCGCCGCCGCCCGGCCTCGCTGGCTCGGACGGGCGGTCTACCGGAGCACGGGCGTCGGTCGGCTCCACCCTCGCTGCCTCACGAGCGCGCTGATCCACTACCGGCTGCTGCGCGCCTCGGGTGTGCCCGCCTCCCTAGTCATCGGCCTGGAGCGGGACCCGAGTTCCAAGGACGCGCACGCCTGGGTCGAGGTCGACGGCGTCGACGTCGGGCCGCCGCCCGGGCGCCGCGGGCACGAGGAGCTGGCCAGGTACCCATGAGCCGCACGGTCCTCCGTCGCGCCGACGCCGGGATCGCCCACTGCCTCGCGGCCTGCGTTCGCGACCCAGCGGACCCGTCCCTGCCCGAGCGGATCCGCGCCCTCTCGGAGCGGGGCCACCTGGGGACCCTCCTCGGTCTCGCCGAGCGCCACCGGGTCTTGGGCTCCCTCGCCGGCCCCCTGCGCCGAACCCCGGGGGTCCCTCCCGAGGAGCTCGCCGCGGTCGAGGCGAGGCTCGCCCGTCAGGGCGCTCGGCACCTCCGCGTCCTCGCCGACCTGGGCGACGCGGCCGAGGCGCTCGAGGGCATCCCGTGGTTCGCCGCGAAAGGACCGGTGCTCGCGGAGACGGTGTATCCCTCGCCGGAGCTGCGGGCCTACGGTGACCTCGATCTCGTCGTGCACGCCAGTGCGTTCGAGCGAGCCGTCCGCGCGCTGGAGGAACGCGGCGCGGTCGTCGAGGACCGGAACTGGGCGCTGCTGCGGCGGGATCGTCGGGGCCAGCTGCACGTCCGGCTCCCCCTGGGGACCCTCGCCGACCTGCACTGGCACCTCGTCAACCGCGGAGCCGTCCGGGACCAGTTCCGCGTCCGGATGGACGAGCTGTTCGCGCGCACCGGCTGGGCGGACCTCGCCGGGCTGCGCATCCCGGTGCTCGAGCCGACGGACGCGCTGCTGCACCTCGCGCTCCATGCCTCGCTCTCCGGCTGCAACCGGCTGGTGTGGCTCCAGGACATCGCGGCGGTGCTGCGGCGCGGAGGCGTGAGCCTGGGCGACCTCGTCCGACGGGCGCGGGCGTGGCGGGTGGGCGTGCAGGTCGCGATGGCGCTCGACCACACCGTCCGGGTCCTCGGGGCGCGCGTCCCCCCCGAGGTCCTGCGGGATCTATACGGCTCGCGCGCACGGGCCGCGGTGAGCCGACGGCTCGGCGGCCTCTGGCCGCCGGAGCGCTCGATCGGCCAGGATCCGGCCGCGCTCTGGGCGCAGCTGACTCGGGAGACCTGGCGCGCCACGGCCCTCGCGATCGGGCGTCGCGCGGCCCGGGCCGCCCGGGGATCAAATACGCCCATCGACGGTCATGCGGCGCTTCGCGCCGCCGGCGGCCCCGAGGACCGCGACACCTTCTTCGCCGCGGTGACCCAGGACCCGGGGGCGGCCTGACCGACCCCCGTCAGTAGAGCCCGACCGTGCCCCGGCGACGCTCTCGCCGGAGCGCGAGCCGGAAGGCGACGACGCCGGTGACGAGCGTCAGGGCGGCGGCCGGCACCAACACGGCCACAGCCCCCAGGGCCGGCTCCCACCCCCCCGTGCCGAGGAGCGCCTCCCGCATCGCCTCCACGGCGAGCGCGATCGGGTTCGCTGCGGCGACCGGGCGGGCCCACTCGGGGAGCACCGTCAAGGGGAAGTAGGCGCCGGAGGAGACGGTGAGCAGCGTCGTGAGGAGCCCGAGCCCGGTGCCCCGGCGGAAGGTCATGGTCCCGGCCGCGCTCAGCACACCGAGCCCCCAGACGAAGGGGATGAAGGCGAAGAGCACCACCAGGGCCGGCAGCAACCCGGAGGGCGAGAGCTGGATCCCGCCGATGAGATCCATGGCGACGAGGAAGAGGAGCGTCCGGAGCGGTACGTACACGATGTCGTAGATGACCCACCCGACCTGGATCGTGAGCAGGTTCGTCGGCGTCGCGAGGATCGCTTCGAGGGTTCCCATGAGCTGCTCGGAACGCACCCCCGAGGTCACCCGCTGCATCCCGAGCTGCACGAACGAGCCGATCGCGATGCCGACCGCCACGAACTGCAGGTAGCTCACCGGCCGCCCGCCGAACGTCGGCAGCGCCGAGGACGGGATGAGGCGCCCCACGAAGCCCAACACCACGACCTGAACGAGCAGGTTCACCCAATCGCTGACGAAGGCGAGCCGATAGCTGAAGGCCACGAGCAGGTCGCGTCGGAAGAAGGCCGCCAGCTTGCGGAGCTCCCCGATGAGATCGGCCCTCGTCTCGCGCGCGATCACGACCGCTCCCCCGTGAACCACAGGAACGCCTGCTCGATCCCCGGTCGCTCCTCCCGGACGCTCAGGATCTCCAGCCCGGCCGAGCGGATCCTCGTGAGCACCTCGCCGAGCACCGCATCCCCGACGGGTGTTACGGCGAGGTGCGCCCCGTCCGGACCCCCGTCACCACGGATCGTCGCGCAGGGCCCCACGGCCTCCCTCGCGACCGCGACGACCGATCCGTCCAGGGGTCGGACGGGCCGGACGTGCACGAGGTAGCCCACCTCGGGCACGGCGGAGAGGAACTCCGGGATCGAGCCCGAGAACCGAACCTCGCCGCGGTGCAGCAAGGTGACCCGATCGGCGAACCCGCGGATCTCCTCGATGCGCTGGGTCGCCCACATGACCGCCGCCCCGCGACCCGCGGCCTCGCGGACGAGGCGCTGGACGCGCATCGCGGCCTCCGGGTCGAGGTCGTGGGTCGCTTCGTCGACCAACAGGATCGGGGGGTCCATCAGGAGCGCCCGGGCCACGGACAGGCGCTTCTGCATGCCGTGCGAGTAGCTGTTCACCGGCTCCCGCCCGACCTCGGCGAGGTCGACCGCCTCCAGCATCTCCCACACGCGGCGGCTCGCCGCGCGCTTGGGCAACCCGTGGAGCCTCGCGAAGAACAGCAGGTTCTCGAACCCGCTCAACCGCAGGTAGAACGTGCGGTCGCCGGATGGGACCAGCCCGATGAGCCGCCGGTACTCCTTCGAGACCAGCCCGTCCGCCCGGCGCCCCATGACGGAAACCGTCCCCGCATCGGGCAGCAGGGCGCCCGTCAGGACCCGCAGCAAGGTGGTCTTCCCCGCCCCGTTCGGTCCGAGCAGCGCGTGGACGTGCCCGCGCGGGACCTGCAGCGTGACGTCCCGGAGCGCCACGCGGGACCCGAACCGTCGGGTCACGCCGGCCACGTCGATGCCATCCGTCCCCACGGGCGCCCTCACCAACGTGCGAGGAACGCGTGGACCGCGGCGAGGTTCTTCGCGTACTCGAGCTCCACGATATCCATGTCCGCCGCCTGGAGCCGCTCGGCGAGCAGCTCGTAGTCGATGCCGCGCAGCCGGACCGACGGCGCGAGCAGGTACCGCCTCATCGCGTCGTAGTCGGCGCGTCGCAGCACGGCGTCGTTGAAGACGGTCTGCTGCTCCCGATCCAGGATCGAGTCGGGCACCCGGCCACGCATCCGGCGCACGATGAACCCCTTCCGACGGGTCTCGGGGAACTTGCGTTCGGCCGGGAGGCTGACGAAGAACTCGCACACGTCCACGTCCGCGAAGGGAGGGCGTACGCGGACGCCGCAGAGGTCCTGGACCACGTCCTGGACCTCCTCGGCGACGCCCGGTCCGCGGAACAGGGCCACCTGGAACTCCAGCCACCGGCGCCGCGCGGGGACCACGTGCCGGGCCGCCACCACCCGGAACCGACGTTCGTCGAGCCAAGGGGGCACCGGGACACGCGCGCGCTCGTGCAGGGCGCGCCACCGCTGGATCGTCGGCACCTCGAACCCGGCCGCGAGCTGGCGCACGAGGAACCGCCAGCGCACGCCCCGGGCCCGCTGGGCCGCGAGGTGACGGGCGAGCGCCCGCCAACGTCCGTGGAGGAGCAGGTGCGATGGGTAGTAGTCCTTCCGTGAGACGAGCCATTCGACGAGCTCGCCAGTGAGGGTGGAGCGGAACCCGAGCGCCCGCGCCCGACGGTAGTGCTCCATGGCCTCGGCCGCGAAGTACTGGGGGACCGGACCGCTCAGGGCCTCGGAGACCTCCTCCACCCCGTCGAGCGAGCGGGCCGACTCCTCGTAGGTGTGCAGCTCCAGACCCAGCATCGCCGCCACCTCGCGGATGTAGGCGCTCTCGTCCACGGAGGGCAGATCCGGGTAGACGACCGAGAGCGCCGCGAGCGGGCGGCCGAAGCGCTCGAGGTGCATCGGCGCCGCGAAGGCGGCGACCGTCGGCGAGTCGATGCCCCCGGAGAGGGAGACCACGTCGGCCCCGGTCAGGGCGCGGGCGACGGCCTGCCGCAGGACCTCATCGAACCGCTCGCCGGCCTCCTCCTCGGTCCACCGGGCGGTCTCCAGCAGCCGCTCCGGGAACCAGTACCGCTCGCGCCGCGCACGGTCCGCATCGGCGGCCAGGAGCTCCGCCTTGACGAGTCTCCGCACGCCCCGCAGGGCGCCCGGCGTCTCCTCATCGTAGTCGCCGAAATACAGGCCCTCGATGACCTCGAGGTCCGGCTCCGGGGCCAGGCCCGCCCCCGCCAACACCTGGGCGGCGTCGGAGGCAGCGAGCACGCAGCCAGCTTCCTCCCGCCAGTACACCGACCGCAGCCCGAGGTGGTCGCGGGCGACCCACAGGCGCCGCCCGTCGGTGACGGCGAGGCTGAACGGGCCACGCAGCCGCACGACCGCGCCGGGGCCACGGGTGCGGACGAGCTCGAGGACGACCTCGGCGGGAGCGGGGTTCCCCGCCAGGCCCAGCTCCGCCGCCAGCGGGCCGGCGTTGTCCACCGAGCCCGCGACGACGGCGCCCCAGTCCCCTCGCACGGCGAGCCCGGCCGTCGGATCGCCCGGCGAGCCCGAGGCGCCCAGGGCGCACCGGCCGACCACCGCGGTCGCCACCTCCGAGCCTCGGAACGGGGCAGACCGGAGCATCGCCTCGACGCGGCCGGCGTCGGGGCTCCCGCCCCGCTCGAGGACGGCCGCGAAGGAAGCCATGCGAAGAGTGTAGGTGGCGCGAACGCGAACCGGCCGCCCGATGGGCGGCCGGTCCGTCATGCTCCGGATCCGGGCTCAGGAGTGCTCGCCGCAGGACTCCTCGTTGAACTTGTCCCAGTCGCACTCTCGCCAGTCCTTGCCCTTCGGTCCCACGCCGGGCACCTGCCCCGTGTTGGTGAACGTGTGGGCCTGGATCGAGCCGTAGTCCGAGATCCGTGGGGTTTCGTACCTCATGAACACCCCCTTCCCGACGTCTCCCCGTCGCGAGGGACGGTACTCCCCCATGCATCCGACGTCAAGGGTGGACCTTCGGCCTAGGCCGACGGTCCGATGCTTCGGGGCGCAAGACCTGCCCTTCGGCGGATGCAGGGGCTCGCGGATCCCGGTTACCCTCTCGGCCATCGGCGGGACAGCGCTCGAGTGAGGGAGGAAGACGTGCGGACGCGGTTTGCGAAGGTGCTCGCGGGATCGGGTGGTCTGCTCCTTGCCGTGTCGGCGGCGGTCGTGGCACCGCTCGGGCTGCTCGGTACGGCGGCCGGCGCGGCTCGGCCCGAGTGCACGATCACGGGCACCACAGGCGACGACATCCTGATCGGCACGGACGACGCAGACGTCATCTGCAGCCTCGCGGGCAACGACATCATCAACGGGAACGGGGGCGACGACGCCGTCTACGGAGGTCGTGGCTCGGACCGGATCCACGGCGGACCCGGCAACGACCGGGTGTTCGGCGGCAAGGGCGGGGACACCCTGTACGGCGACCTCGCCGACGACCTCCTCATCGGGGGCCTGGGAGCCGACATCCTCTCGGGCTACCGGGGCGAGGACACGCTCCGGGGCCGGCGGGGACGTGACAACCTGGTGGGTGGCCCCGACGCGGACCTCATCCTCGGCGGCCCCGACAACGACGGCCTGGTCGGCGGCGACGGGAACGACACGGTCAGGGGCGGCACCGGACGCGACGTGATGAACGGCTACGCCGGCGACGACACCATCGACGGCGTGGACGGGGTGTCGGGCAACGACGCCGTGGACGGCGGGACCGGCACCGACGCCTGCACGGCGGATGACGGCGACCGCGTCGTGCGCTGCGAATGAGCGCGGCCCTCAGACGCCCTTAGCGCGGCCCTCAGACGCCCTTGAGATAGGCCACGGTCTCGCCGAGGCCGTCCTCGAGGTGCGTCCAGGGCTTCCAGCCGAGCACCTCGGCGGCGAGGGAGGGGTCGAGCGCGATCCGCCGGATCTCGCCCGGGGGGAGCGGGCCGTAGGTGGGCTGGCCGGTGAAGCCGGTGAGCGAGGCGAGCATCTCGTAGAGGCGGTTCACGCTCGTCTCGATGCCGGTGCCGACGTTCACGACCCGGCCCGAGCCGCGCTCGGCCGCGAGCGCGATCGCGTGCACGGTGTCGTCGATGAAGACGTAGTCGCGGGTCTGGTTCCCGTCCCCGAAGATCGTCGGCGCCTCCCCCGCGAGCATCTTCGTGGCGAAGATCCCGACCACCCCGGCCTCGCCGGAGGGGTCCTGCCTCGGCCCGTACACGTTGGCGAGCGCGAGGGCCGTCCAGTCCATGCCGCGGAAGCGCTCGTAGTACGCGAGGTACTCGATGCCGACGCGCTTGCTGATGCCGTAGGGCGAGAGCGGCCGCCCGGTCGCGGTCTCCTTCACCGGCAGCTTCTTCGGCTCGCCGTACATCGTGCCGCCGGAGGCCGCGTAGATCACCTTCCGCACGCCGGTCTTGACCGAGCACTCCATCACGTTCAGCAGGCCCATCACGTTCACGCTCGCGTCGTGCACCGGGTCCACGAGGGAGGGGCGGACGCCGGCCTGGGCGGCGAGGTGCACGACCACCTCCGGGCGGTAGCGCTCGAACAGCGGGAGCAGGCCCTCGGCCCGCACGTCCATGTTGAAGAACGTGAAGGCCTTGCCGTAGCCGCGGGCCTCCATGAGGTTGGCGATGTGCCCGGTCGACAGGTCGTCCACGGCGACCACGCGGTGCCCCTCGGCGAGGAGCCGGTCGCAGACGTGCGAGCCGATGAAGCCGGCCCCGCCGGTCACGAGGAAGGTGGTCATGCGAGCTCCAGCCCGGGCTCGGCGCCGACGTCGAAGCTCGTGCGCTCGCCGCGGGCGAGGCGCGAGGCGCCGGCGCAGGCGATCATCGCGGCGTTGTCGGTGCAGAGCTCGATCGGCGGGAAGAGCACGCGCAGGCCGGCCGCGGCGCCCTCGGCCTCGATCCGCTCGCGCAGGCGGGTGTTGGCGACGACGCCGCCGCCGAGCAGGATCGTCCGCACGCCCTTCTCGCGCGCGGCCCGGATCGTCTTCGCGACCTGCACGTCCACGATGGCCTCCTGGAACGACGCGGCGAGGTCGGCGGGGTCCACCGTCCGACCGGCCTCGGTCTCGGCCCGCACGTACCGCAGCACGGCCGTCTTCAGGCCCGAGAGGCTGAAATCGTAGTCGCCCGAGTCGGCCATCGCCCGCGGGAAGGCGATCGCGTTCGGGTCGCCCGTGCGCGCGAGGCGGTCGAGCGCCGGCCCGCCGGGGAAGCCGAGCCCGAGGAACCGCGCGATCTTGTCGAAGGCCTCCCCCGCCGCGTCGTCCACGGTCTGCCCGAGGACCTCGTAGCGGTGCTCCTGCGGCATGTGGACGAGCATCGTGTGCCCGCCCGAGACCACGAGGCACACGTACGGCGGCTCGGGCGGGCCGTGGACGAGGAAGTTCGCGTAGATGTGCCCCTCGAGGTGGTTCACGCCGATGAACGGCGCCCGCGTCGCGTACGCGACGGCCTTGGCCGCCGAGATCCCGACGAGGAGCGCCCCGACGAGCCCCGGCCCCACCGTGACGGCCACCCCCTCGAGGTCCGAGAACCGGCAGCCGGCCTCCTCCAGGGCCTGCTCGAGCAGGGGGTTCAGCGCCTCGACGTGGGCCCGGCTCGCGAGCTCGGGCACGACCCCGCCGAAGCGGGCGTGCAGGTCGGTCTGGCTCGCGATGAGGTTCGCGAGCACCGTGCGGTCCTCGACCACGGCGACGGCGGTCTCGTCGCAGGAGGTCTCGATGCCGAGCACCTTCACGGCCGGATCCCCTCGGGGAGCTCGCCCGCGATCCGGGCCAGCCGCTCGCGGTACGCGCTCGAGCGGACCTCGTCGGCCCACATGATGAGCGCGTCCTCGCTCACCTCCTGGTAGTAGTTGCGGCGCACGCCGGCCGGCCGGAACCCGAACCGCCCGTACAGCCGCTGGGCCCGCCAGTTGGTGACCCGCACCTCGAGCGAGACCGCCTCGGCCCCCATGTCGATGGCCGCGAGGATGAGCTCGTACAGCAGGCGCGTGGCGATCCTCCGGTGCTGGTGCTCGGGGGCGACCGCGACGTTGGTGATGTGGGCCTCCTCGCCGTAGCAGATCAGGCCGCCGTAGCCCACGACCTCGCGGTCGAGGCGCGCGACGAGGTAGCAGCGGTTGCGGCTCTCGGCCATCTCGGCGAGGAACAGGTTGGGGCTCCACGGACGCGGGTAGACGCGGCGCTCGATGGCCATGACGCCGCGCAGGTGGCGGCGGCGCATCCGCGTGACCTCAAGCCGTGGCGCCGCGACGCCGCTCGTCCCAAGCGATCTCCGCATCCGATCTCCTCAGGTACAGGGGTACCACCTCGAACAGCCGGTCGTGCTCCTCCCGCTGCAGGCGCGGGACGGCGAGCTCGACGAGGCTCGAGGCTTGCGGGTGGGCCGAGGCCGCCGAGGCGAGCTCGACCCGCGCGCTCGCCTCCTCGAGCTGGCGACGGTACAGGATGGCGCCGTTGCCGGCGAGCAGCACGTCCCCGCCGCGCGCGTCGAGGTCGGCCACGAGGTGGTCGGGGGGCGCGACCTGGTAGTCGCCCTCGCGCACGATCCCGCCGGGCACCGCGCGGTAGAAGGCGTAGAAGACCTCGCCGCGGCGGGCGTCGATGACGGCGGCGATCGTGCGGGAGGTGTGGCGCACGCCGAAGGCGAGCGCGTCGAGCGAGGGGATCCCCACGATCGGCACCCCGAGGACCTGCGCGAGGGTCTTGCCGGCGACGACGCCGACCCGCAGCCCCGTGAACAGGCCCGGCCCGAGGCCGACCGCGATCCCGCCGATGGCCTCGAGCTCGATGCCGGTGTAGCGGACGAGGTGGTCGAGGGCCTGGATGACGACGTCGCGCCGGGTGGGGCCGGAGAGCGCGACGTGCCCGACGATCTCCTGCTCGGTCCCGATCGCGACCGAGGTCTGGGGGGTCGAGGTCTCGATGCCGAGGACGATCACGCCGCCGCCTCCCACGGCTCGAGGGCCTGCTCGAGCCGCTCCCAGCGCGCGGCCCAGGAGGCACCGATGCCCGCGAGCTCGATGCGGCGGCGCTCGTCGGGCCCGGGGGTGGTGAGCTCGACGAGGAGGTGCTCGGGGGGCAGGAGGCCCTCGACGACGTCGCCCCACTCGACGACGAGCACGCCGTCGCCGTCGAGCATCTCCTCGAAGCCGAGGTCGATGACGTCCTGGACCCGCTCGAGCCGGTAGACGTCGACGTGGTAGACGGTGAGGCGCCCGCGGTACTCGCGCACGAGCGTGAAGGTCGGCGAGACCACCGGGCCGGCGAACCCGAGCCCGCGGGCCAGGCCCTGCACGAGCGTGGTCTTGCCGGCGCCGAGCTCGCCGGTGAGCGCGAGCGCGTCGCCGGGTTGCAGCAGGGGCGCGAGGGCCGCCCCGATCGCCCGGGTGTCCTCGGCCGTCCTCGCCTCCAGCACGGTCCGCATCCGCTCCGCCATCAGAACAGGCCGAGCTGCTCCTCGGCGGCGACGGGCGGCGGGGCCTCGGCGAGGGCCCGGCGGATCTCCTGGAAGTCGGCCCGCAGGGCGGTCATCTGGCTCGAGGCCTCGCCCCCGCCGTGCAGGACCGCGGCCGGGTGGAAGGTGGGGATGACCGTGCGCCCGTTCCAGGTGAAGCGCTGGCCGCGGACGCGGCTGATCGAGACCTGCCTGCCGAGGATGTAGCGGGTGGCCCAGTTCCCGAGCGTGACGATGACCCGGGGGTCGATGAGGAGGACCTGCTCGTCGAGCCAGGGTCGGCAGGCGTCGGTCTCGTCCGGGTACGGGTCGCGGTTGCCGGGAGGCCGGCACTTCAGGACGTTGCCGATGTAGACGTCCTCGCGGGCGATGCCGATCTCGGCGAGCATGCGGTTCAGGAGCTGCCCCGCCGCGCCGACGAAGGGCTCGCCCTGCTGGTCCTCGTGGTACCCCGGCGCCTCCCCGATGAACATCAGGTCGGCGTTGGGGTTGCCGGTGCCGTAGACGACCTGGGTCCCGCCCTGCGCGAGCCGGCAGCGCGTGCACGTCGCCGCCTCCCGCGCTGCCTCCTCGAGCGTCCTCCTCATCCTCGGATCTCCCCCACGGCCGGGACCCCCGGGATCCCGGACGCCAGCCGAACGCCGCGGCGGATCGCCTCGGCGACGACCCGCTCGGCG
>Ga0101943_1002015_pt1 | contig 14248 bp, 12 predicted proteins | sample DewCreD2012metaG_5_FD_75244 | JGI IMG/M metagenome (GOLD analysis project Ga0101943, IMG submission 75244) | Hot spring sediment bacterial and archeal communities from British Columbia, Canada, to study Microbial Dark Matter (Phase II) - Dewar... ... | reverse complement strand
GCCTATGCGGCCCAGAATCAGCCCGACGAAGCGCTCCAGATCCTCGAACCAGCCCTCCTGGATTTTCCTGCAGATCCCCGTGTGGCCCTGGAGCTGGGCAACCTGCCAGGCTATGGGGAATCCTTCCTCAAGGCTCTTTGCAACGTCTCCCTCGAATGCGTCGACCAGAGGATGGAGGAGAGAGCCAAGGCGGACTTGGTGGAATTCGTCCGGATCCGCGAACTCGGTCCTTAGGAGGAGGTTGATGACCGCAGAGGTGGCCAGAGCGTGATCGGCCACTAGTTCTTCCCCGCCCCCAGCGAAGGGGAGGAGCGGTGGAAGCGCGTCCTCGTCCAGGAAGCGTCTCCGCAGGGGGCGATCGACGAGGGACTCTAGATCGACGATCCCGGAGGAAGGAGTAAAGAGGGGGATCCCGTCTATGGATCCATCGGGGCCCAGGCGCTTTCCGAATCGCAACGGGAAGATCCACCCGTAATAGTCCTCCCTCCAAAACTTCGCTACCGCATTGGCGGTGTCTCGCGCATCCCGGGACGAGACTACGATCTGAGCCAATCTCTCCGCGAGGTACCCGCGGACGCGTTTTTGCCAGCGGTCGCCAACGTGATAGCTTACTCCGGTGAACACATCACGCCATGCAGTCGCCATCGCTGCCCTCCTCCTGCACAGACATCCTCACCATTAACCCATTCCAACGATCGCTCCCGCCGGCAGGTACCAGTGGGCTCGGCGCCCTCGCACGGTTCACGGGATATCCCTTACCTCCCCCTCGGGCCCTGGGGCCTGCCCCCTCCTCCTACCCCTCTCCCCGCTCATCTTCCACCCCGATGCGTCGGCGAGGTCAAGCTCGAAGCGATCTCCCGTTCCACGTCGCGACGGGGCCGGCCGTATCGTTCCCGTGACCAAGCCAGAACCTGAGCTGCCCTCTCCTCATCGTAGCGGATCGTATCTGCAACCGTCTGCACGTTGAACGGCGGCACCGTCTGGCCGTTCACAAGGGTGGTTACGTAGGCGTGCCAGTTGGGCAGGCGCAGGAGGTCCAAGCGCGTGAACACGGGAAACATCTCGCGCTCCATCAGTTCCGCGTCCGCCTGCCCGAGGCGGAAGCAGACGAGCGTGCCGACGTTGCCGAAGATGGCCTGGACGATGCGCGGATCCTTGATCTGCGAGACGAACTGGTTCGCCAGGATGAGGCTCAATCCGAACTTCCTACCCTCAGAGAGCAGGGTGATGAAGCTCTGGGTGGCGATGCTCTGGAACTCATCGACGTAGACGTGAAACACGCGCCGGCTGTGGCGGGGGATCCGTACGCGCTCCATCGCTGTGGCCTGGAGCTTCGCCAGCAACACCATGCCGAGGAAGCGGGAGTTGACCTCGGAAAGCTCCCCCTTGGCCAAGTTGACGAGGAGGATCTTACCGGTATCCATGATCTCGCGCAGGTTGATGGTGGATCTCTTCTGCCCGAAGATGTTCCGCAACTTCGGGTCGAAGACGAAACCCTCGAACTTGCTACCTACCCAGCCGCCCATTGAGACCTGGTCTCGCCCCGTTTCCAGGTAGTCCTGTCTGGGCAGGACGTTGGTGACCCAGCGCTGCAGCTGGGGGTCGTCGATATGCAGGGGAAGCCAGCGCCGCCAGTAGCCTTCCTCCTGGTAGATGGTATAGAACTCCAGGAGGGTGCCCGGGTCGTCGGGGTTGGACATGGTAAGGAGCAGGTTCATGCGCATGTGCTGGAAGAACAGCGGGCCGGCAAACTCCTTCACTGCCCCATACCCAAACTCGTCCTCCATAAGGCGGGAGACGATGCCGACCATCTCCTGGATGAGGAAGTGGCGCTGGGACTCCGTCTCGTACTCCAGCATGTTGAAGCCTACCGGGAACTCGGTGTCGCTCGGGTCGAGGAGCACCACATCCTCGATGCGGCTTTTAGGAATCTTCCCCAGGAGTTCCTTATAGAGGTCCCCGTGTGGATCGATGACGCACAGCCCCTCCCCATTGCAGAGGTCGTCGAGGATCATCGTCTTGAGCAGGGTCGTCTTGCCGGTGCCCGTCTGTCCCACCACGTAGATGTGCCGGAGCCTGTCCTCCGGCCCGACGCGCACCGGATACGGTCTCCCCCGGACGACGCTCACGCCCACCAACAACCCCCGCTCGGGCAGGTCGCCTGGCGCAGGTCGGGCCCGCCACCGTATGATTGCAACGCCCGGCGGGTCCTCGGCTGTGGCGGGAGGCAGACGAAAAGCAGCGGAGGCCTCTACGGAGTCGAACAGATACAATAGACGGACAGCATCCGGCAGGGCCAGCGGATGTCGTGGCAAGTGAAGGTCCAGGGACATGAAGGCCTTGGCGGCGCCCTGCTCCGCTCCCAGGTTGACCACTTCGTACCCGCCGGAGAGGTAATGGGATGTCCCGTCCTCCCTAAGGGCACCGCTACCGGTTGGCCCGGTAATCAAGGCCCCCACGGCGTCCACGACCGGGTGGGAGATCGGAGCAGGGGACGCGATCTCCACGGTGACGAGGGCAGCGTCGTCCCTCAGCCCGTGGAGCATCCGAACTTGGTACCGCTGGTACATCCGGGCCTGCTCCTGGACCAGATAGTAGACTTCTGCTGGGTTGTCCGGATCCTGGAGATCTCTCGTCTCGAAATGTACTTCCCGCCCGCCCAATCGCCCATACGTGGCGATTATCCGCCTGGCGTTCTCCTTGGGACTCCCTGGCCCCTCTCCTGGCCCTACGATTAGCCAGCAACGTTCGAGTCTGGGGAGATGCACTTTGATCGCCTCCTCCGCAGGAATTGTAGGCGGGCCGGCGCTGACCAGCACGATCAACCCCCGCCGCGGCTGAACGGGCGCAGCCCCTACAGCCACTCGCATGCCCCGGAACCTCATCATATGTCGCATGGCCACCCACAGAGAGAGCAGGACCAGTGCTGTCCCCACCACGGAATACAGGTTCAAACGGGTTCGGACAAAGTCGCTAAACAAATTCGGAACGACGCCGTAAAACAGGATGTTGACGACGACGACGGCCCAGATCGACTTCACATACGCGGCTAGCCGCCCCATGTTAAGGATCCCCCCTCCACCGTACGAATTTTCAGCGGTGCTCTGCCTTCGCCCTATTCCCCCGCTCGTGATCGGCAGCAGTACTCCTCAAGACCATTCGGAGTCATCCGCGCCTGATTCGCGCCTCGTCTCTCACTGCCTGGAGGTTGATCACCTCGGCCACCTCGAACCTGGGCGGTGTGCTGTTGGGGACCGGCTTGAACCTGACGATTGCTGGGAAATAGCCCATCCGCCCGTGCAGTTCGGCCAAGAGAACCGCCGCGATCACGTGGAGGCTCGGCGGATTAACCAGCAAGGGTACGGTCTGCCATTCGTCAGGACTGAACCCAACGCTATCCACCAGGGCCCTGACTTGGGCCACGAAGGGCTGCTCCGGGTCAAACTGGGTTCTTATCTCGACCACCCGCTCGACCCTTTGGCCGGTCAGGGTTTCGATCCGCTCCAGGTGAGCCGCGGTCAAGGGATGGGAGAAGTTCAGGACGATCACCGTCTCCCCCTCCTGAGCTCCGAAATCCGAAGGTCAGCCGTCAGCTGGTCGATATCTTCGTCGGACAGGGCCTGGCGCTGGAAGAGGGCTTGAACGAGTTTTGAACGCAGGAGGCCAAGAATCTTCGACCCGATTTCAGGATCGAGGCGGATCGCGTCGTCCTTGTCCCTCCGTTGAATCCCCCGTCCCTGCATGACATGCAGGAAATCGAGAGTGAAGGTCCTGAGATCCATGTCCTGAAAGCCCAGAATACCCTTGCTCTTCAGCCGGCCCAGGAGCTCTTGACCAGTAAGCCATCGGTTCGGGTCCTCCCGGGCTATAGCGTCCAACTCTTCAAGGATATTTTGGTAGCGATCATCGAAGCTGGTCTTCAGGACGTAGATCTCTCTAAAGTCGAAAACGCTTGTGTCCCGGCTGAACGGCTGGAGGTACTTCCCATACGTTCTGGGATCCGCGATGAAGGTGTAGTAAAGCCGGCTGATGAAACCGCTCAGGTAGGCCACTTGGAAGAGGGCCGCGTTCAGGGGGTTCGTGCCACCGGTGATGTTGGCCCAGAGGTGCTTGCCGATCTCGCCCGGTCGGTGGAAGCGTAGCGTGGCCTTGGCCACGGCTTCAAAACAGGCGCTGAAGTCGTTGACGTTCACGGGGCAGAAATAAACGCTCCCCTGCCCGATCTCCGCCTCAAAGAACCGGGCAATGATGTCCCCCACGGATGTTGTTTCCCGCGGCCACTTTTGCTTTGCTTTCAGGCTCATGTACTCGTTGTGCTCAGCCTCGAAGGCCTTTTCCGATCCATTAGCGACCTCGGGGGACGTGAAGAGCACGACCCCCTCGATAATCTGACCATACTCCGGCCGGTCTCCGTACGCGTGCTTCAGATACGCCAGTCCTGCGGTCACGGCTCCCGGCGACCGTCCCAACCCAGCGAAATGGATAATACCCATGCTACCTCACCCCCTGCATCCGCTCCAAGTAAGTCCGCACCTGATGGGCACGGCCGTCGCCGAGGCGCTCATAGATCTCAAGGGCATCTGCCAAAAGCTCCAACGCGTATTCGCGTTTAACCTTCTCAGCACGCGGCGCAAGAAGCCATTTCAGTTCGGCACCTAATTCTTCGTCAAGCCCAACCACTTCATCAGTCAAACGCATAGCTGTCTCCACGGTTTCGAGGCTCATCGCGGTCGTTAAATGCCCGCGTGCCTCATCTCGATGCTGTTGAGCGGCATACAGAAGGCCCAAGTGCGTATGGGCTCGCGCTTGAAGTGGTCGAGCTGCCTCCCCAAGCTCCTCCGCAGTCTTCAACGCCTCTCCGTAATGCCGCTTCGCCATCTCATCATCGCCCCGTCGCTGCGACGCTTTGCCGCGCGCGATTTGCAACCACCCGATGTGCAGCTGAATGTCATCACGCATTGCCGGCTCGGGAATCTTTCTTGCGATTGCCAAGGCTGCCCGATACAGGCGTTCCGCCTCTTCGTAGTCACCCCGCTCACTCGCCAACTCTCCTCGTTCATCAAGAAGGGAGCTGAACCCCACAAGACCCTGACGTCGCAAATCCGCGTCTCCCGTCTGCCGTGCAAGCCTCAGGGCCTCCCGGTACCTCCGCCTTGCCTCTTGATAGTCGCGACCTCTACGCGCCAATTCACCCTGCCGAACCCGCAGGGAGCCCATATCGATGCGAATCCAGTTTTGCAGTTCCGCGTCAGGCAGACTCTCCGCGGCTTGCAAAGCATCCTGGTAGTATTTTTCTGCTTGCTCGTACTGCGATGAGCCAACGGCCGCCAAGCCGAGGTACCTGAGGGAAGCCGCGAGTTCCCGAAAATTCGACTTCTGTCGTGCCGCCTGAGCTCTCTCGCGGTAGAACTCCTCGGTTTCGCTGTACTTGTTTTCCATTTGTTCAACGATCCGCAGCGCGTCCGACTTCAGCTTCTCATTGTTGTACATTCGAATCCTTACGCGCTCAAAGAAACGGAACAATAAAACCGGTTGAATGGATAGTGTCACCTCTCTTGCCTTCCGGCACATCGCTTCCCATTGATCTATGATGACAGAGCCAGGGTCGTTCATAGCGTTTCTCACATCTGGATCTCGAAAGAGGCGCCTAATTTTTCGATTCTGGGTACACTCATACCAGCGTATGCCCAGGAGTTCGCGCATGGAATGCTCGTAGATTCGCTTACGGATCACAGGCTCTGATGACCACAACCGCCAGAGGAGCGTAGCAACCCCCAGAAATGCCGCACTGATAACGGTGCCCAATACATCCTTCAGAATATCTCTCCATTCCATGACACCATATCCTACCGACCCCAGTGCCCTCAGGAGAAATAGCCATAACCTGCTGCCGTCTTTGCCCCCACCCCTAACTCATTCAAAGCGGCTTTGAGCCACTTCACCACTGTTGGTGTGAGTCCATTAGCCTCCTTACGACGGGCGGCCAGAGCGAACAGAAAAGGTGTGCGTTCGACAGCGAGGAAGTACACAGGGACAGGGCTGAGCCAGTCGGCAGGAGGCGTGCTACCGCCACGGTAGTATTCGCCATAATGCGGGTTCATTACATCCAGTTTCACCAAAGGCACCTGGGTGGGGATCGCGTCAAAGAAAATGATTGCGCCTGCCTGCTCCCGGTCCCTCTGCTGGCTGCCGAAAATACGGCGGAAATCTTCATTCTCCTCGCTTTTGCCCAGCACCAACTCGGCATACGCCCGCGTCATGCCCTTGAGTCCGCTACCCGGAATGAATGGAAAGCCGTAAATCCGGTGTAGGGTGATGGAAGTTTCCAGCACGTGCGCGGCTCCTAAGCCGACAATGAGCCTCCAGTCAGGCGCGGCGCTGAACTGCTCCACGCGGTAGCCCCGCTGCGCATAATGTGTCAGCATGGCTTGCCAGCGAGCAACGCATGCCTCAAGCAAAGGCTTAATGATTCTCAAATCAAGTGGTGCTCCCTCCCGGCGTTTTGCTTGCTGGGTCAGTTCCCAGCTTGTCCCCTTCTGCTCGTAGAGGACGAAGCGGTCGAGCCACAAGCCAAGGTTGTGGCACTTGCCACCCTGGCTCCGAGCAAGGGCGCGCGTCTCCTGTGGAAGCGGATAGACAATTGTCCTGGGCGCAGGCGGCAGCCCTGGACGTCTCGGAGTGCCCTGGGGTCGTTGGGGTCCCATCTGCATGTATAGTCCCCCTACCTCAACTCGGCTTCCGCAAACCGCTTCAGCCAGTTCAGGAACGCCAGGGCTTCCGCTGTCGCGCGGCGGTAGGCAACGTTGTTGTTCTCAATTACCCAGCTCAGTAGATCCTCATTCGCGTTGCCACCTATCTGACTCATTACCCACTGGGAGAGGTGCCTGTAAAGCACCTCGTGTTCATCCGCACGATTGCCTTTGCCTTTTGCCTTCAGAAACGCCAGCGTCTGCCCTAACCCGTTGGTCAGAATGTAGGATGGCATCTTCTGGGCAAGGCTTTTATAGTCTGTCTGGTACGCCCTGCCTTTTACTTCGGTGATATACGCCCACGCCTTCGCCGCCCGCTCCTGATCCTTGGTCTGTTGAAGACTCGGCATGATGATCCCCCCTACGAGAAACGTACCCTCACAAGCCCTCGCCCTACTGTTTCATCGCCCCCCAACTGGATACGAACCAGCCCCAGGTTCCTCACGAACTCCAGCACCTCTTTAGCTGTTCCCTGCCAGCCCTGCGGTAGTTCGTCCCTCTCCACGCGCGGCCGGGTGGCGAATAGCGGAGCGTAAAACAAGGTATCGGTAGGTAGATGCTCCTCGCTCCACAGCGCGCCTTCTGCCACCGTTTTTGTCTCATGGTTCAATCGTATGCGGTTGATGATTTCCGTCGAGAACTGCGTAAAGTCACGGAAAGCGTTCTCTGATAGAACGATAAGGCTCTTGGAGAGCTTCTGCCGCCAGTAGGCGTACTCACTCTCCTGCGGCATCGCGTTACTTGCCAACCAATCGGCGATGACTCTCACGTGCTCATCTTCCGTTGCATCGAACGCGAATTCCTCCAGCACCACTTTCCCCTCGGCCACGACGTCGTTACCAGGTGCCACAAGAGCCTTGTCCTCCGCCGTTGGTCCGACAGGTTGCCAGTTAACCTCCACCCCAGTGGTTCTCGCGTCTCTGCAGAAACGGGCGAGGGCATCCCTGGAAGTTGTCCACGCGAACACACCGATCATCGAGCGCACCGGAAACAGCAGAAGCCTGGCATCGCCGGGTGAAAATGCCCCAGCGTGGTCGGAAGCACCGGGTCCGGCTTCGGGACCGAATACCACCTTCACTTTCTTTTTTGCGTCCCACGTATCGGTTTGCTTCTCTGCCCATTCGCTGGCCTCTGCCCGCAGCTTGCCTTTGAGGCCCGAGGCTTGCACCATCGGGTAGTTGGTCACGCGCTCGCGCTGGACCGGTAGATCCACGACGCCCAGACTCGTACCGCTACCCGCATGGAGCGGTGTCTCCACGTAGAGATAAAGCATCGCCTTTGCTTCAAACATAGTCCCACCTCCCGACGAAAACTTGACCGAAGCCGATTTGCCCGCCATCGTTCGTAATGGTGGCGGTGACGTCGATCTCACCGTCCGTCTCAAAGAAATACACGCTCCCAGCTGGAACGAAAGGCCGCATCGGTCTGTGGAAATCCCCTCGCTGGCTAGCGACATCCACTCTTGCTCCCCCCAGCATCTGCGCCCTCGGTACAGCGGCCGCAACCAACCTTACAGGCCTTCCAATGAGGGAAGCCCAATTGCCATTTGCTGGCTGCCAACCTCCAGAAAAGTAGGCAGGTGTGGCGAAGTAGAGTTTGAATCTGTCACGTACTTTGCCGCCGGGAGCGAGCTGCGGTTCATCGGCAACCACTTGATAGAGGGCTGCCTTCATTTCACCACCCAGTTGCAGGAGTCCTTCGTCGGGCAGCGCTATGCCTTCTACTTCGAGCCACAGTCCCACGCCTGGTCGCAACCTTACGAACTCCATCTGATAGAGCATTCCCTCTCGTGGGCGCTTCACGCTGCTGTCAATTCCGACTCCAAAGCGCGGTTCACGCACGAACAAGTCGTCTGCCATGATAGGACTGAACGGTTTGCCCTGCAGATAGTTTTTCAATTCCTCCTCCGCCAGCCAGCCGCCTGCCTCTGCGACCGGCCGGTGCGTGCGCACCCATAACGGCGTGATGGGCGAATTCATGGTGTAGGGCGATTCGCGCGGCGGCAAGGGGCTTAAAACGTGATAGTCGTCACCGACCTTCACAACGTCGGCCGGCAGAGGAAAATAGCGCACCACTTTGCCACCCTCTTCCCGTTTCGCTACGAAGGGGCCGAACAGCTGGAGAGCGCCATAATCGTGCGGTTGCCCAATTTCGGGAGGCCACGCACTCGGGTCAGTAAAAGACGCGCCACACAGAGCCAATCTCGCTGAGCGTATCGCACCTTGCATGGTGTAGGGTGTGGGCGGGAAAATGCTAGTGGCCCGATGGTCTTCCCCGCCGGCAAACGGACGCCCGTCCCGAAACAGCCAGACATCCGCCGGCTGGACGAACAGTCGCATCACTCTCCCCTTCCTCCCGATACGATGAACCGCATCAGCAAGAGCCACTTGCCCAACTCCACCATGCCTGGCTGAGGGGCTTCCGCTTCATCGGCAGCATCAGGCTCTCGCCGGTGGTGCAGCCTCCATGCGGCCTCCCATTTCTGGCGATGCCGGTCCAAAGCTTCCGCGAAGGACGCTAACTTGGCCGACAACTCCTTTGCTTGAGTCTCGGGGTTGGGACACTGACCGCCTTTGTGACGCAGAGCCAACCGATAGATTTCAGCTTGTCGGGCCGGGGCTGTCAACACGGCGCCAGCTAAGGTTCTCGCTTCTTCGAAAACAACATGAGCGAACTTCATGGAGAGCCAATCTTTGCCTAGCCTTTGTCGGACATCTTCCAGGAGCGCTACGGTGTCGGGCACCTTGTCTCCCCATGGCTGTTGCCATTGAGAGCCCTCTCTAGTCTCTTTGGGATACTCATCGGGATAAAACCATTTCGCACCGACCCTCACTTGTTCCCCCGAGCGCTTCAGCAAGTGCACGCACAAAGCATTGCGCCCGTAAAGAGCTTTGGCGGCCTTTAAGGCTTCTCTCGCGGCGTTGAGGGTCGCATCTAGCGGCGACAGATGGTGCGCGATAGCGATGCCGATGGATGCCGTCGCCGTCGGCCCCATGGTCAGCGTCGGTTCGCCTTGAAACCACAAGTAACCGCTGGCGGCGCAGTTACCGAACTGAACTTCGGGCGCGCCCTTAGGTCCGATGAGAGCTTCACCGCTAAACAGCGCTCGCAGTTCCCGAGCCGCTGTCAGAGCGTGCTCCATCGGCATTAGCGCCAGGACGTCATCACCTCCCGCATATACCAGTCGGCCCGGGAACCGTTCCTCCACCACCCATCGCACCAACTTGAGGGCGAAGCTGGCCAGCCCTTCGCTGATGGCGCCATGCACAGCAGGGGTCATGAGGCGCTGTGTCTTAAGCACATCAGCCCATTCCGGACGCTGCGCCAAGTTGTGTTGGACATCGGGATGTAGCACCCGCCCGAAAGTCGTCAGCCCTGGATGGGTGCCGCTGAGCCATCTGCCAGCAAAGTCGCCGTCCATCACCAGCACCGCAAAGTAGCGGGCAGGGTGTTCACCCACTACGCCCAGCAGTCGTCCGAGTGCTACCCTCAGACCCGTGAGCGTTCCCTCGTCGAGATCCAGAGCGTAATCCCGCTTGAGTCTCTCAATACCATAGGTTTCCTCGAAGAGCCAATCGGCATCATACTGGAGAAAGTTGCGGCCTACACTCTGCCGCTTTGGCGGCAATTTCCCGACAAGATCCGTCAACATCGGTACGTCCATACGAGTCTCAGGAATAGACTTGTTTTCGCGATCCCTGGCTCGCTGGAGAGCACGGACGAAGGCTTGGAAGGCATCCCACAGTTTGTCGGTATTCGACCGTGCTAGTCGGGTCAGCAACCGCTCGCAGAAAGCTGCCGCTGCCACAGTGCTTGTCGAAGGGAAGCCCCCCTTCAGCCCCAACTCGCCGTCAAAGACCTCCCGCTGGACGAACCGCTTGACAGCGCAGACGGCGCAAAGCCGCTCCACCCCATCAGGTTTCACCTCGTAGCGTGTCCGCCGTTGAAGGGCGGTTGCGAGGTCAGCCCAAAAGCTCCGCTCGTCCTTCGTCTCAAGGCGCAGGGCCTGCCTCTGCCCACAGAGGCTACATTTCGCACCGCGCTCTTCCACGCGCTCAAAATCCCGCAGGCCTTTGCGAGCATTGAAACCCCGGTCAGCAAGATCGTAGAGCAGGCTGTAGGTGGTGCCCACGTTGGGATCGAACTGTCCGCCACCTGCATCGGCAGGCCTAGCGTAGACATCGTAGATAGGCTTGAAAGTCCAGTCATCGGACGGGCGACACAGATCCTCATATTGCACGATGACCTGCTGCGGGTCGCCCGTAGGTTGCGCCCCATCCATCCCTGCCCAGGGCAAAACGCACCAGTAGACCTCCAGCAGTCTGGGAATTTGCTGCTGCCACAGACCTGTCCAAATCCTGTCCTGACCGACACTAGCGTAGCTTGCCAGGGCCCTTTGCACTTTACTAGCAAGCCCCTGCCACGCCTGTCGGACAGCCTCCTCCACATCCCTCGCCGCTTGTAGCCCGCGGTCTCTGGATAGCAGCGCCACGAATTTGTTGGGGAAAGTGGCGATGCGCAATTGCGTTTCGGTTGGTTTCTCCCCCCAGACCCCTTCCTCTTCCGTTAGCCAGAGGTCGGTCAACGGCTGCCCCCTCAGAGACGGATAAACCACCGCATCGGGACCGAATCTACTGGCGATGACCTTGATACCCTGCCACGCCAGGTAGGACAGGATGTAGCTGCCCATCCACAAATCCTGCGTCCTTCGGGCTGCAGCGATAAAGCTCTGCACAGGGCCAAGGGAAAAGACTAACAGTGCTGGCCTGGGCAGCGCAGTGGCGATGGCGGCAGTGATGGACAGATGTTGCATCAGGGGATGGTCAGGCATACGGGTGTCGGCGGGCAGCAAGCCCCAGAGTTTTCCTAACCGTTGGGTCTGCGGTAGCCCGAGGCGTTCTTCTTGTCTCTCCAGTTCATAGGTCAACCCGCGCCACAAGCGCAGGAAACGCTTGCGGTCACCCTCACCGGGGACGCAGAGTGCCTTGACGGCCTCTTCCTGTGTCTGGGTGCCATCAGCAGTTTGCAGGATGTCCAGATCTAAGTGCTTTCCGGCCAAGGGATGACAGAGGACCGGTCGTCGCTGGAAGTCCACCGTCAGCGGTGTGCCCGGTTGCTCCTCCGGAAAATTCACCCGGTCCGCCGCAGACGCGATGCGATCTGCGTGCTTTGCCTGCTGCCACATGTCTGTGGAGGGTTTAGCCCCGAGCACTAACCGAAGTAGCTCCCTCGCCCGATCCTCATGCCCACCTACTCGCAGCGCCTTGTCCGGCGGATCATGCAGCAACGCCACGAGTTTGAGTTTCCAATCTATGCTCACCAGCTCGCCACCTCCAACCAGGGGAAAGTTCGCCCAAGGTCATTTAGGAACGAGTCCAGGATCTCCAAGTCGGGCGCAGGGGCGGAGATCGGTGGTCCACCGCGCCGCCGCACCCTCAATCCCTCTCCACTTTCCAGCAACGCCGCCTTGAAGACGGTTATCACCATCGTGTACCGCCGGTTGGCCAGCCGCACCACACGAATCAACAACGGTGAGGCGCGGCGGTCATGGGTAGCCCCCTCGAGAATCCCCTGCTGACCGCCCAGAGAACGATAGTAGAATACGATAGGGAGGCCAAAGGCAGCACGCTCTACGGGCTGCAGCATGCGGCTGGTTCCGCTGACAACATTTCTTACATTCAGGTAGTCCGGCGGGCGACGACTGCGGAAATTCTGGAACGTCTGCCCTACCTCATCTAACGCCCGTTCCCACGTGTCCCACGTCCTATTCAACACAACGATGCGGCAAACGCTGGGGTGCAGCACATCGAAGTTGGGGGTAGGGCTGATCGTGGTTGCTGGGGCCTCTGTGCCGAGAAGGGCGCGTAATTGGCTTAGGCCGGCGGCGAGCTCATCATGCAACTGCTGAGGGGATTGGGACCGTACTTGCAACTCCGGAACGCCGGGGGGAAGTTGCCCCTGGACATCCATAACCTGCACACTCCCAGCACCGCGCCGCGCCCTTGAGCCAATACCGCCCAGATGGGTCAAGAGCCATAGCGAGGCCAGCAGCCGGTTGAGAGGCTCATCGCTCCTCACCCCGGGCCGGGTTTGTAAGATCAGGCTAAACGACGTTCCCGCTGGTAAGTATTGGCGCCTGGTGCGAAGCATAGACCAGAAGAGATAGCCGACACCAGGTTGCTGCATCGGCGCACCCTGCGGGCGGGCCTGCCCCGAAACCCGCACGATGATGGGCGAGCCGTTCTCCGTCTGCCCGAAGACAGCTGTCTCTTCCTGTCGTAAGCGGTCCAAGTGGGCATCCCCTATAACTCCAGCGACCAGTGCGCGCCACCAGAAGCGCAACACGCCACGAAAGGACACAGCCCGCAGCTCAGGCTCACCGAGCGGGTCAGCTCCTCCCAGGAATAAAGGAGTTATCGTTTCAACGCGGAGCCTTACCGTTGCCATCATGACCTCCTCCCAGCCCAGATGGAGCGCTACGGCCCGTGCGCGGGTTATGATGCCGCGCATAGGGCTCGTCACAGCAGGAATCCAGCTCCACGCCTACGGAAAAGTCACTCTCTCCCCCAGCGATACCGTCGACGGCGTGCACGCTCAGTAGCGGGCAGGAGAAGCTACATCAGGTGGCAACATGCACGAAGGGATTAGGTAGTATACAGCTGAAAGACGAACAGCCTTTCCACCGGGCCCGCCACGAGGATCTTAGGTTCCCAGAAACCCGCAACCGGTATATTCGCCAGAGAGCGAGCATGCTCCTCCTTAGGCGCGGCGATGCGGCTCGCTTGGGCAACGATGCCCTCAACCGACTGCTGCGGACCCTGCCCTGGTCCACGGAACGGTTGATCATAGGACTGATCCGCTGGATCCAGCGGCTGGGAGAGGATGGCTATCTGTGCTTGGATGACGTGGTGGTGGAGAAGGCCTTCGCAAAGCGGCTGGCCTGCGTGGGTGGACGTACTCCCCTTCCGAGCGGCGTTGTGTCTTTGGCTTCCATACTGTGCTCCTGTTCTGGTGCAATGAGTTCTGGCGGATCCCCATGGGCTTCCGGTTGTGGCACCCCCAGGGCCATGGGGATGAACCTTAACAAGACGAAGCTGGATAGTAGACCTGAAGCTGCGTGAGTTTCAACCCGCTCTTCCTCGCGTCTGAGGTTTCAACGTACGCCAGGGCCTGCAGATGAGGCGCAGTCTGCGTCGTTTCAATCCGCTCTTCCTCGCGTCTGAGGTTTCCACGGAGCGAATCCCTCTGGAAGTCGCTCCGCTGTTGAACGAGTTTCAATCCGCTCTTCCTCGCGTCTGAGGTTTCCACGGCAAAGTGTTGGGGACGGGCTGGTGTTCCGCCTGTCAGTTTCAATCCGCTCTTCCTCGCGTCTGAGGTTTCCACCTTGTTCAGGCTTTGGTCCTCTCCTTACGGAAGGGAGGTTTCAATCCGCTCTTCCTCGCGTCTGAGGTTTCCACGCGCGCTCAAGTTCTGTTATTGCAGGCGACTGCGATCAGTTT
>Ga0101943_1002012_pt1 | contig 14257 bp, 10 predicted proteins | sample DewCreD2012metaG_5_FD_75244 | JGI IMG/M metagenome (GOLD analysis project Ga0101943, IMG submission 75244) | Hot spring sediment bacterial and archeal communities from British Columbia, Canada, to study Microbial Dark Matter (Phase II) - Dewar... ... | reverse complement strand
GGCTTCGTCGAGCCAGGGTTTGGCTAATGCGCCTGTCCATTCGGCGGCGATGTGGTCTCCCTCCTTGAGGATGGAGGCGAGCTGGGTGGGTTTCTCCAGGATCTGGATTTGGATTTGGTCTCCATCCAGAATGGCAATGACGGTTGTGCTTTTGCCGATATCCATGCCGATGTATCTCATGGTTCATCCTCCTCTGTCGGGTATATCGAGAGCATGGAGCGATTGAAAGAAAAGATAGAGGCGCTTCGGCAGCAAGGGAACATCCCGGCGCTGGGGGCGGCAATACTGAACAGCCAGAAGGTGATGGCAATCGCTGTGGCGGGGAACCGCCGCGCCGACTGCGACACACCCGCCGCAACGGATGATCTGTTCCATATTGGCTCCTGCACCAAAGCGATGACGGCTACCCTTATGGCGCGTTTGGTGGACGCTGGCAAACTGCGCTGGAACCAGACCATCGGCGAGACCTTCTCTGACCTGCGAACAACTATGCACGAAGCGTATTATTCAGTGACCCTTGAGCAACTGCTCTATCATCGGGGTGGGTTGCCCGAAGATCGAGAGCCAGATATGGGGTTGCAAGCCCGGCTGTGGGCACTTAAAGGAGATCGACGCGTGGCACGCCGCCGGGCAATCGCCCTCGTATTAGAGCGTCCTCCTGCCACGCCACCCGGCAGCAAGATGCTCTATTCGAACTTTGGCTATATGGTTGCGGGCGCGATGGCGGAACAGGCGACAGGGAAGAGCTGGGAGGAACTAATGCGTCTCTGGCTCTTTGAGCCGCTTCGGATGCAGCGGGTGGGTTTTGGGGCACCCGGTAGCACAGGTGAAAGGCCGGATCAGCCCCGCGGGCACCTTGGCTCATCCTGTACGCCTGTCGAACCTGGCACCCTTTTCGCAGACAACCCGCCCGTGCTTGGTCCGGCGGGCACGGTTCATTGCTCTCTGCGCGATTGGGCACGGTTCGTGCGGCTACACCTGCAGCTCGCGCGAGGCAAAGCGTCGGTGTTGCTGAAAGCTGAAACCGCTGCCAAACTGCACGCCGACCCCTACAAGCAGGGCTACGCGATGGGCTGGGGGGTGGCACAGCCAGAATGGGCAAAAGGCACATTGCTGATCCATGCGGGCAGCAACTCAATGTGGTATGCAATCGCGGCAGTGGCACCCGGCTTGGATCGCGCCTGGCTGATCGTTGCCAATTGTGGCAGTGAGCAAGCACGTAACGCGTGTGAACAGCTGTTGCGACGTCTTACCCGTTAGCTGTTTCGTTCCCTCTGCCAAAAACTGGTATTTTTACTGTTGCGCTGCGGATAGAAACCGGGATATACTAATCTTTGGAGCGGTGAGCCAAGGAGGAAACAGCTCGGCAGGAACTTCGCCCTCCGGTGAATGGCGGTCTCGCCCGAAGGAAAGGAGCGGTAAATGACCATTTTCCTCCAAGCTCCTGTCCGATTTTGGGCAGTTTTTGAGTCGAATAAGATGGGAGCGCCTAAGTGGCTTGCTCCGAAGGAGGTCAAAAGCAATGCGAAGATCAGTGTATCGGTTGATGAGCATCACGCTTGGAATGGGGCTGGCGATCCTTATTGCCAGCGCTCAGGTGCGTATCTACGACACCATCTGGGCAGCTGATGGTCCCCCCACGACCAATCTACCAGGACTGGTTTTCACTGGTGCTACTCCTCGCTACAATATGGGCGACGGGATTGGCGTGAGCCTGTCCGGGAACGCGGAACTAACCCGTCTGGACTTTGTGCTGGTCATAGCCGCGGCAGTTACCAACGCCACGGTTACTTTCACCGTCGATGTGTTCAATAACTGGACGACCGCAGGTGCAGCGACCGATCCTGCCTTCAGTAACCTCGCCGGCTCGTTCACAGGCACACTGTCTGGCATCACCACCACAGGAGCCGCTGCCTTTATCGTCACCACGACCCCACCTGGGGGCATCGTGCTGGATACCAGCCCCAATAAAGGCGTGGTCATCAAGCTACTGTTGAACGGTATGGCGAGCAACACCGCGACGGTTGGTATCGTGAATCGCCTACCCAATCCGGGCACAGAGGGGCTTCTGGCGGATGCCTTCTATCGTGATGTGAACGCGAACGGCATCATCGAGATTGGCGAGGCGCGTACTTTTAGTGAGCCATACACTCCACGCACTCAGGATAACCTCGCTATCACTTTGTGGGTGCCAGAGCCGGCGTCGATGCTCGCGTTAGGTGCCGGACTGGCGGGGCTAATTGCGTTGCGCCGCCGCAGGAAGTAAACGCTTGCCTTCACCCCCCTCTTCTGCCGTATGGGCAGGGGGCACCCTTGTGGTGTGCCTACTCTGGGCACACCACAACTATTTTTTGCCTCCGAAGGACCACTTCACAACCGACGCAGGAGAACCGTGTCAAGGGGTGAATTTTATAAAGCATGTTCACAGGGCTGGTCGAGGCGGTGGGGCGGGTAATCGCGTTGGAACCGCTGCCAGCGGGTGGCGCTCAGTTAACCCTTGAAGCGTTCCCGATGGCGGTTGGTGAGAGCCTCGCCGTGAATGGGGCTTGCCTCACCGTGCGCCATGCAGAAGGCAGCTGCCTGCACTTCGACTTGGTGGCGGAAACCTTGCAGCGCACCAACCTTGGCGAGCTAAAACCGGGTGACCCGGTCAATCTGGAACGTCCGTTGACTCCCCAAAGCCGAATCGGGGGGCACTTCGTGCAAGGGCATGTCGACACGACCGCCCGCCTCATCGAGATCCAGCGCCATGGCAACGGTCACGAGCTGCGCCTGCAGCTGCAGGAGCCGTTCTTCATGCGCTACATTGCTCCCAAAGGCTCCATCGCGGTGGACGGCATCAGCCTTACCGTTGTGCAAGTGGGCGAGGGCTGGTTCACCGTCTGGATTGTGCCCCACACATGGCAGAAGACGAATCTCTCCTCACGCCAGGTGGGTGACCAGCTCAATATCGAGACCGACATCCTGGCGCGGTATGTGGAGCGATTGCTCCAGGCGCAGGGTAGGCTGTAAGAGGGAGCAGGTATTCTCATGCCATGCGACTGCGCCGGACAGGGTTCATCGGCTGGGTACTGCTGTGGGCAGGTACAATGGCACAACTGCCCGACCTGAAGTTCCCTGCACAGTTCGTGATGGAGCGCACGGCGTATGCTCCCGGCGACACCGTCAAGGGGCTTCTGATACTGAAAATCCCCGCGCCCTACCATGTGAATGCGAACCCCGCTTCCGAAGACTATCTGATCCCGACCGAGCTGCGGTTCGAAAAGAGCAGTGCTTTCAGTGAGCCAAAGGTGGAGTATCCCGCGGCTATCGAGAAAGCCTTTGAATTTTCGGGCGGCAAGCCGCTTAAGATTTACGAGGGGCAAGTGTTGATTAAATTCCAGCTGAAACTTGCCCCTACTGTGAAGCTGGGCAAGTTGAGCCTGCCTGCTCTGCTGTATTATCAGGCGTGCGATGACAAGGCGTGCTACCCGCCTCAGCGACTGAAACTCACGCTGACCCTCTCCATCACCCAGCGGGGTGGCGCGTCCAACCCGGAGTATGAGCGCCTGTTGAAGGAGTCATCCAGCGATACAGGGGGCAAGTTGCAAGAGTATCCCGTGGCGGCCGGTGGCTTTGCAGGCTTCGTGGAGAAGCAGTTCCGTCAGGGGCGATGGCTGCTGTTCGTGGGTGCTCTTTATCTGGCTGGTCTGGCGTTGAACCTGACGCCTTGCGTATTGCCGCTGATCCCGATTACGCTGGGCTATTTCAGTATGCAGGCGCGAGGACAGCGGGGTCGGCGTGTGGGGCTGAGCGCGCTCTACGCGCTGAGCATGGCAGCGGTCTATGCTCTGCTGGGCACGGTAGCGTCGCTGGCGGGCAAGGCGTTCGGCTTTCAGTTCCAGAACCCAATCGTGGTGGGCGTATTGATTGGGTTGCTGGTGCTGTTCGCGCTCGCGCTGTTTGGGGTGTATAAGTTTCAGGTGCCGCCCGCCCTGATGCGCTATGTTGGGGCACGTCAGGGCTGGCTTGGGGCGCTGATGATGGGTTGTCTCGCGGGTGTTGCGGCGGCGCCCTGTATAGGTCCCGTGATTGCCGCGCTTATCCCCATCGTTGCTGCACTGGCGAATCCGACCATCGGCTTCCTGCTGTTTCTTGCGCTGGGACTGGGATTGGGCACGCCCTATTTCATTCTGGGTCTGTTCTACGAGCGGCTCCAGAACCGCCTGCCGCGCTCGGGTGAGTGGACAATCTTGGTGGAGCGTCTGTTCGGCGTGTTGCTGTTGGCAGCGGCGCTCTATTTCGCTCGCAGCCTCATGTCGCCCAAGCTTTACGCGATTGCATGGCTACTGTTCTTTGCGCTGACCGCGGTCTATTTCTTTGCCTTTGAGCGGCGTGAGATTACCCAGCCGCGCGTGGTACGCTTCAAGCAGGCGCTGGGGGTGGTCTTTCTGCTGCTTGCGCTCAATAATGGCTACTCGCTGCTGCGTCCCAAAGTACATATCCGCTGGGAACCCTACACCGAGGCGCGGCTGGAGCAGGCGATTCGGGAGCGCAAGCCGGTGATGATCGACTTCACGGCGTCTTGGTGTCAGGCGTGCACAGAGCTGGAGGAGTACACTTATACGCACCCGCGTGTGGTGCGTGAATCGGAGCGGTTTGTGCGTTTGGTGATGGACGCCACCCGTGAGGAGGACCCAAATGTGCAGCGAATCCTCAAAAAACATGGGGTGGTTGGCTTGCCGACCGTGATTTTTATCGGTTCGGACGGTCAGGAGCGACGCGACCTGCGCCTGACCGGCTTCGAACCTGCTGATGCCTTTTTGAGGCGCATGCAGCAGGTGCGCTGATCCCCTCTCTCCGAACAGTCAGGCGGGTGGGCAGGTATACTTTTGTCGATGACCACGCTCGCCTTTGAGACCGTACCGGGCACGAACGCCCTGCTGCTCAATGGCAAGGCAGTCGCCCAGCAGATTCGCGAATCGCTGCGCGAGCAAGTGGCGGAGTTGCGTCAGCGGGGGATTCAGCCCTGCCTTGCTGTCATGCTGGTGGGTGACGATCCTGCCTCGCATACCTATGTACGCACCAAGGCGCGCGCCTGCGAATCGGTAGGTATCCGTTCGATCGTGCATCACTACCCGGCGTCGGCATCGCAGGCGGAGCTGGAAGCCCAGATCGACGTATGGAACAGTGACTCGACCGTGCATGGGGTGCTGATTCAACATCCGGTGCCGCCCCCGCTGAACGAATCGGCGCTGTTGCGCCGCCTTTCCCCCAGCAAAGATGTAGATGGCATCACGCCTGCCTCCCTAAGTGCCTTGCTCACAGGCGAGGAGGCGTTCGGGGCATGCACTCCCCTGGGCATTATCACCTTGTTGGACGCCTATCGTATCCCGATCGAAGGCAAACATGCCGTGGTTGTTGGGCGCAGCATCATTCTGGGCAAGCCGACTGCGCTGATGCTGCTTAACCGAAACGCGACTGTGACCATCTGTCACTCACGCACGCGCGACCTGAGTTTTCACACGCGCCAGGCGGACATCCTGGTGGCGGCGGTGGGCCGGCCTGAGTTCATTACAGGCGAGATGATTAAGCCCGGTGCGGTGGTGATTGACGCAGGCTACAATCGGGTAGAGGGACGCACAGGCGATGTGGGCGATGTTCATTTCGAGTCGGCAGCGCGGGTGGCGTCCGCCATTACCCCTGTGCCTGGCGGTGTGGGACCGATGACCGTTGCTATGCTACTTCAGAACACCCTCCGCGCCGCCAGCAAATGTTCTCATCCCTGATCCCTATCGCGCCCCTGTCAGCCGATCCAGGTGCCGCAGCAGAGGATGCCGCTCGATCCATTCGGTCAGCGAGTATCGCTCTGCCCAGAGATGGAACAGCAGCAACCCCAGCGTCAGCAATACCTGTCCCCAGAGTGGCAGCAGGCGTGTTAGTGCTGTGCCCAGCGCACCTCCAAGCAAGTTGCTGCCTGTATCGCCCAACATGCCGCGTCCTGCCCGATCCGGAGGCAGCACCAGCAGCAACCCCAGCAGCACCCCTGACAGCATCAGCGTGTCGCCTCGGTCGCCCCGTAGAAAAAGCGCGACCAAGCTTGCCAACGCGAGCAGCACGAAGAGGGTTCCCGCCCGTCCCGGACGCACATCCAGCAGGTTAAAAAGGTTCGCCCAGAGCGCAATCATCAGACCACTCAAAAGCGCGTGTGGATCAGTGAGGGGGACATCGTGCAAAAGGGCAGCAATGGCGACGCCCAGTATGATTCCGCCGATGAACTTGAGCAGTCCTGTGGTGGGCTGCCCAGCAAGCAGCGATCGCAGATGCCCGCGCAAACCTTTGGGCGCGCGCTGACCCCACTGGTCGTCCACAAAGCCCAGAATGCCATAGCCTATGGTGAGCAGCCAATAAAGCGGCTCCCGCGCCAGAACGAGCCACATCCCCAACCCCGTGAGCAAGGGCACCAGCCCCAACCGGTCGGGCACTATCTCGCCCCGAAAGTTTGCCCGCTGCCAGCCCAGCCGCGCGCAGAACTTGCCCATCTTCCCCACCGCCTATTGTACCTCTCCCGATGAGCCAGCAGGAATCCCGCCTTTGCAGGCGAATCCCGAACAGGGTGATGAGGATGCAAAAAGACAACCGGCTCACACGGCGCGAATTTCTGAAGGCGTCTGCAAGCGTGACAATCGGCGCGATTGCCACGGGGTTGCCCACACACGCTTTTGTCCATGCTCAGGGTTCCGACAAATTGCGCGTGGGACTGATCGGCTGCGGTGGGCGAGGTACTGGGGCAGCGCGCGATGCTGTGTTCGCCGATAAAGGCGTCGAGATCTACGCGCTGGGCGACCTTTTCCGCGACAAGCTGGATGCGTGTCGCCAGAATCTGCAATCGCTGGGCGAAGCGTTCAATGTAAGCGACGATCGCTGCTTCACTGGCTTCGATAACTATAAGGGCGTGCTTGATAGTGGCGTGCATATTGTCATTCTGGCAACGCCCCCCGCCTTCCGCCCCGTGCATTTCCAGGCGGCTGTTGAGGCGGGCAGGCATGTGTTTATGGAGAAGCCCGTTGCAGTCTGTCCTGCAGGGGTGCGCGCGATTCTCGAGGCGGGCGAAAAAGCCAAACAGAAGGGGCTGGCCGTTGTGGCGGGCACCCAGCGACGACACGACTTCGGCTATCGTGAGACGATTAAACGCATTCAGGAGGGTGCCATCGGGCGCATCGTCGCTGGCTACTGCTACTGGAACCAGGGCGGGCTGTGGGCGGTGCCTAAACAAGAAGGCTGGAGCGACACCGAATGGCAAATCCGCAACTGGCTCTACTTCACATGGCTCTCTGGCGACCATATCGTGGAGCAGCATATCCATAACATCGATGTGATCAACTGGGTATTAGGAGCACATCCCGTCAAGGCGCTGGCGATAGGTGGACGGCAGGTACGCACTGAACCCCTCTATGGGCACATCTACGACCACTTCGCCGTCGAGTTCGAATACCCTGGTGGCATCAAAGTACTGAGCATGTGCCGCCAGATCGATAACTGCGCAAACTTCGTGGGCGAGCGCGTGGTCGGCACAGGTGGGGTTGCCGACCCATCGGGCTGGATTCAAGGCGTCACTGAGTGGCGCTATGAGGGCCCACGCACTAATCCCTATATGCAGGAGCATGTGCATCTAATGCAGAGCATTCGGCGTGGTGAAGCCCTGAACGAGGCGCGACAGGTGGCAGAAAGCACGCTGAGCGCGATTATGGGGCGCATGTCCGCCTATACGGGCAAAGAGGTCCCCTGGGAGCAGGCGATGAACTCCCAGCTGAACCTGCTGGAGCGTGTGCAGAAGTTGCACGAGTTCGGCCCGATGGTGGTGGACCCCGTCGCAATGCCCGGAAAGACACCGCTGGTGTAAACGAGTAAGGTAAGATTCCGCCGCACTCCCTTTGGAGGCGGAGCTGGTTCTATGCGCCCCTGTGCTCGGTGAAGTACGGGCACGGCATGCCGTGCCCCAACTATGGAGCGTTGAGTTCGGCACGCCCTGAGCAAAAATTAACGGTATGGTACACTCTCTGCTGGTATGTCAGTGCTGGAGAGCCATATCAACCCGAACGATGCGGAGTTTCGCGCGAATCGGGCATATTATGAGGAGCTACTGAAGCAGTATCGGGATGCGCTGGAGTGGGCACGCGCAGGTGGTGGTTCCGATGCACTCGCCAAGCATCGCGCGCGCAACAAGCTCACCGCCCGCGAACGCATCGACGCCCTGATTGACCCCAACACGCCTTTTTTAGAGCTTGCCCCTTTAGCCGCCTACAATATGTATAACAACGAGGCGCCCTGCGCAGGCATCGTGTGTGGTGTCGGCGTTATCCACGGCAAGGAGTGCATGATTATTGCGAATGACGCCACTGTGAAAGGTGGCACCTACTTTCCCATCACGGTCAAGAAGCACCTGCGTGCACTGGAGATTGCCCTGGAGAATCGCCTGCCGTGTATCTATCTTGTCGATTCAGGAGGGGCGTTCCTGCCGCTGCAGGCAGAGGTATTTCCAGACCGCGACCATTTCGGGCGCATCTTTTACAATCAGGCGCGGATGTCTGCACTGGGCATCCCGCAAATCGCGATCGTGATGGGTTCCTGCACAGCGGGCGGTGCGTATGTGCCTGCAATGAGCGACCAGACCATCATCGTGAAGGAGCAGGGCACGATCTTTTTAGGGGGTCCCCCACTGGTCAAAGCCGCCACGGGCGAAGTGGTCAGCGCAGAGGAGCTGGGTGGAGCCGATGTGCACACACGCATCTCAGGCGTGGCGGACTACTTCGCGGATGATGACCTGCACGCCCTCCAAATCGCCCGCGATATCGTCAAAAATCTGAACCTGCGAAAAAGTGTCCCTGCTGACCTGCAACCGCCTGAAGACCCCCTGTATGACCCCAGTGAGATTTACGGCATCATTCCGCGCGATCTGCGTCAGCCGTTCGAAGTGCGTGAGGTGATTGCTCGCATCGTGGACGGCAGTCGCTTTCTGGAGTTCAAAGCCCGCTATGGGCAGACCTTGGTGTGCGGCTTCGCGCATATCTACGGCTTTCCAGTCGGCATGATTGCCAATAATGGCATTTTGTTTTCGGAGAGCGCACTCAAGGGGGCGCACTTTATCGAGCTCTGCTGCCAGCGGCGTATCCCGATTGTGTTCCTGCAGAACATTACGGGCTTCATGGTGGGCAAGAAGTACGAGAATGAGGGTATTGCCAAGCATGGCGCGAAGATGGTCATGGCGGTGGCGAACGCCGAGGTGCCCAAGTTCACCGTGATTATTGGTAGCTCCTATGGCGCGGGCAACTATGCTATGTGCGGGCGCGCTTATCAACCCCGCTGGCTCTGGATGTATCCCAACGCCCGCATTGCCGTGATGGGCGGCGAGCAAGCCGCCAATGTGCTGCTCACCGTAAAGTTAGACCAGCTTGCTGCCAAAGGGCAAACGATGAGCGAGGCGGAGCAACAGGCGTTCAAGCAGCCGATTTTGGATAAATACGCCGAGGAGAGTAGCGCGTTCTATAGTACTGCCCGCCTGTGGGACGATGGGATTATTGACCCTGCCGATACCCGCACCGTGTTGGCACTGGCACTCAGCGCCGCCTATAATGCCCCCATCCCCGACACAAAGTTCGGCGTGTTCAGGATGTAGGAACCTCGCGCGAGGCGTTGGGGCGGCTATCGCCTGCGGATCGCTAATTTGGCGGTGTGATGGGGAGGGCTGTTCGGTCAAGGCGTTGGCGCGGGCGTGGGGTGTTCGGGAGGATGCCTGCGTCAGCGGTTGCATCGCGTCCGCCAGCGATTGCGGCGACTGCTGGGGTTGGAATGAAGGGGTAGAAACCGTTCTCCCCCGCAAAAATACCTGATTTTCGCGATTTTCCCCCGAAATTGTCCTGCCCCCCTGTCACGTTTTGCCCCTGCAGGGGGATTCTATTAATGGTGATTTGTGGAGATAGGAGGTTATGCGTGATGAAACCTGTTCGGTGGCTTTGGGCGATTGGGTTGCTCGTAGGAACGCTAGGATGGAGCCTGGCGCAGACACCGCCTCTCGTTCTGACTAATGGGGATGTGAACGGCGATAACACGATTGACGACACGGATTTGTTAGCCGTGTTATTTGCGATGGGGCAGTCGTGTCCCTTGGGCTGCCCCGAAGACCTGACCGGCGATGGTGTTGTGGATGATGCCGACCTGCTGATTGTGATGTTTCACTCTGGGCAGCAGGGTTCACCTGCGTTTGCGGGGCAGGTGCAGTCGCCCTCGGGAGCGTTCGGCACGACGTTGACAGTACGCTTGGGTGATTGGGTAGGGTCGGTGCAATCGGTCAAGGTGCAGCTGAAGCCTGTGGGCACGGAGAGCGATGGGAATGTCCCGATTTACGAGTATACGGCTGCGGTGGGTGGCACAGACACGGCGGTTGAGTTGACCCATCTTCCCGCTGGGGTCTACACGGTGCGGGCGTTGCCTGTCGCAGCAGGGCGTTGGTTGCGTACGGAGTTATCGGAGCCACTAACAGTGCCTTCAGGTGGGGGTATGCCTGCTGTCCATATTCCTGCCCCTGCGTGGGCAGAGGCTGTGATCCCAACAGATGCTGCTCCTGCGGTGGGGGTAGGAGGAGGGTCATCACGAGCGAACCGAGTAAACCTTGCGAGTGGGGTTTATGAGCATACACCAGAGCCTGACTCTGTAGTTGCCAACCCTGATGGTCCAGAAGTGCGGTTTGCACGGTTCTATAGCACCCACCTGGCAAAGCAAGGCTATGCGTCCCCTGGCTTGCCTGTAGGCTGGACACATAGTTATGATCTACGTTTGGAAGGAGATCTGAACCAGTTGGCTCTTCGGTATCCGAATGGTGCATCGGAACTGCTCACGGTTCAACAATCGGGGACACAGTGGCTATTGAATCCATCTGATGGCGCACCATACCGTGGTATTGGAGTGCGTCATCAAGCACAGGGGCGTTGGGAGCGACTGCGTATCCATTTCCAAGACGGATCGGCTTGGGAGTTTGAGTATGCTGGGGGTACCCAGTATCGGTTAGTGCGCGTGTATGGACGTGGGGGTGCTTATCATGATATCAGCACACCACCTTCCTCTGGACTGTTTCTGGAGATGCGTTACGACTCGCAAGGGCGTCTAAGCAGGATACTCAGTGGAGCGGGTGTTACTCTACTGAGCCTGAGTTATTCGGGGAGCGGCTGGCTACAGAACATCACTGCTCACACTCATAGCGGTACTGGCTATGCCACAATCAACTACACGGTAGAGAACCGCAGTGGGGTGCCCTGCCTTACACAGGTTTCCCAAGTCAATAACGCTGCGGCGTTCAGCTGGCGATATAGCTACGAGGTGCGCGCAGGTGTACCTTATCTGACACAGGTTGAGACACCGCATCCGAGCGGCACTGGGATATCGGTTTCTCGAATCGTGTACAATGCAAACGGTTCAGTTGTGATGTAACTCGATGGAAATAATAATGTGCGCACCTATCACTATCAAGGTTTCCGCGCGAAGGTGGAGGTTTACAGAGCCAACGGGACGCTCGATTTTAATTGGACCCAGAAGATAGGAAACGCTAATGTAAGCGTGGGGATTCAGGATGCGAACAATGTTCAGAACCAGCTGATATATGAAAACACCTATCGCCCGATCCAATACACTAATCGTAATAATCAGACCTTTACGATGGCTCGTGACAACTGGGGCAATCCGCTCACCCTCACCACACCGCGGGGTATCCAGTGGCAGTTTAGCTACAACTATCCTGAGAACTACCCTGTTCAGCCCCTACTTTCGATGGCAATCACCCAGCAAGGCTATGATGGCAGCATCCGTACGCCGACGGTCTACGAGTTTTATCAGACCACCGATACTTCTTATGGGGCAGTCAAAGGGTTGCTATCGCGAATATTGTCCCCTCGTCCAGGGACCTCCGGTACAGGGGAACAGGTAGAGACACGGTTTTACTACACAGCGAAAGGCAATGTGGCACTCATTAGTGCGCCAGGTCCCAACAACGATGGACGCCGACTTACTACCCTGTTTTTCTACACTGTAGATCCTTGGGGAGGCGGTCCGTTTCCTGAGCGGCAAAATCAGCCTGTGGCAGTGGCGGTGTATGATAAAACTCTTACTCTGGCAGATTACACCGCTATCCCGACAAACCCCTCTTTGCGTGATGATCGGTTGATTTTCTTCGAGCGGTATCGCTACGATGACCGCGGAAATCTCGTCGCGGTTCAAGATGCATCAGGATTCACAACCAACCTAAGTTATAATGCCAGCGACCAGCTGGAATGGATTACCTATCCCCAAGATAGCCTGAACGGTGTCCAGGCACGCGAGCGATTTATTTATCGCTATGTGGGTGGTCCACTCTATGCGGTCGAGGTCTATAACGGCAGTACTCTGTTTCGTTCCTATTTGAGCGCAGCAGGTGCCGAAGGCGAAGTGAATGCCACCGTGGTATCGGGGACCCGCAAGACGGACTTAGGTTACGATGCCCAGTATCGGCTGCGCAGTATTCAGGGTGGTCTGAACGCCACCACTGGACAGCGCCACACCACTGAATATGCCTACACAGATCAAAACTTCCCACAACGCACCCGCTATCCAAATGGCGATGAGTACAATATGCCTACACAGATCAAAACTTCCCACAACGCACCCGCTATCCAAATGGCGATGAGTACACCGTCACAGAACACGATAATGAGGGCAATCCACTACGGCGCTTAGATGCTCAGGGACTGATCACTCTATTCGTACGCGCCTTGAGCGTTGATAGCCGTCTTGAACAGATCCAATATCCTGACAACACAGGCAATATACTCATAGACTATGACGGGTTCAACCGGATTCAACGGTTAACCCGAAGCGTACCTAATTTAGGCAGCATCGTAGTGGAATATGCCTATGATGATAATGACCTAATTACCTCCGTGCGGACGATCTATCCAGGAATAGCTCCGCAAGAGGTGACCTACACTTACTATCCCGATGGCAGCCGTGCCTCGATGACTATCGCTGGTTCAGTGCTGACCTACGAATATGCCTTCCTGACAGGCACGCTCCGTGTATCTGGAGAACCGTTTGCTGGTCTGCGGATACGCGTGAACCTCCCCGTGACCACAGGACTTCGCCAAGAGAGCTGGTACGACCGACGCGGTTTGCTCCGTATGGAGCAAACTACCAACGGAGTCTACCGAGAATATCACTACAACGGACGAGGGTTGCTAACCCAACTGTATAATCGTGACCAGTTCACTGTGAGCAACCGCTATGCCGATTTTACCAATCTACAATATGATGCAGCAGGCAACTTGTTGCGGATGGATGTAAGCATCCCAGCCTTCGGGGCAGCACCTGCCCTGAACGGAACGGTGGTCTACGACTATGACGCACAAGACCGCCAAGTCTATGAGAATGCATCATGGTATGCCCAACCTGTCCAATTCAGCTACGACCCGAATGACAACCCAACCACCGTACGCGGGATCTCTTTCGGCTCCAACGCTGCGGATCAAATCAGCAACTCTGGCTGGGTTTACCAAAACGGTGATTTAGTGCAGATGGTGCGCTTCGGCGAAGGTCCTGTGCTCACATATAATCGCGAGCACCAACTGGTACGCTACTACAACCCCAATGCGGCACCACCCATTGATATTCGGTACTTCTACCGCCCCGATGGACTGCTGGGTGGGCGAATCGGCCCGAACTATTTCCGTTGGTATCTGTATGACGGGCCTGTACCGATTGCTGAAGTAGATGGCAATACAGGCAGTGTCGTCTCGCTTTATATCTACGGACCCGAGGGATTGACTCAGCGATTCGCGCCCGGAGGGGCTAACCGTCGCCTCTACACCTTTGACCCCTTTGGGAATGTGGTGCATCGGGTTCAGTTCGGTCAGAGCTACCCGAATGTGCTGAGCCTTGCATGGCACGATCGATTGGGCGCGACTTATCTCGACATCTCAAGTACGGGTGCCAACCCCTTCCCTTCGCCTGATGTACTGGACGGCTATCTGGCACGATACGGCATATTTCGAGATCCGTGGACACGCCCGTGGAATCAGGCAAATCTGACAGGGCTGATGACCACCAGCTGGGGCACCGCGTTTGACCCCGCCACAGGGCGCTTCACCTCCCGCACGGGCAGTTCGCAAAACCCCTACGCCCGCTTATTCCGCCCCGAAAAGAACTTCGCCGACGCGAACTGGAACCTGGTGGTTGCGTTTGCGAATTGGGGGTATAC
>Ga0101943_1002010_pt1 | contig 14267 bp, 15 predicted proteins | sample DewCreD2012metaG_5_FD_75244 | JGI IMG/M metagenome (GOLD analysis project Ga0101943, IMG submission 75244) | Hot spring sediment bacterial and archeal communities from British Columbia, Canada, to study Microbial Dark Matter (Phase II) - Dewar... ... | reverse complement strand
ACAAGCATTGCCTATTCACTTAATTTTATGCACAGAACGAACAGGAAGTAGTTTATTAAATGCTATATTAAATCAATCGCCAGAGATATTAGCCACCTCCGAAGAATTATTTGCTCTTTATTTATATCCTAAATATCATCACAAATCACAATACACAGAAAAAGAAATTGATACACTCGTAAATGACTTTGTGTATTTATCAGAAAAGAACTTAAAAATGTTTTTTAGTGATATTACTGTATTCAAGTCCAATTTACTAAAACATAAAGATTATTTGCCTTATCCCTTGTTGATTCGTCTTATTTACTGGCATTTCTTTGACTTAAAGGATAAATCACAATTAAAAGTGATTGTAGACAAACAAATTAAATTTTTATATTACATCAAAGATGTTTTGAAAATTTTTCCGGATTCAAAATACATTATTCTTACTCGTGATGTGCGAGATAATGTGCTTATTAGAAAGAAAAGAAATTTACACATTACATCTGACGTTGTGTATTTAGCAGGCATTTGGAACGATACTTACAAAAATGTAGAATATCTTTTTCAACATTTACCAAATGAAAAAATTTTAGTGGTGCATTATGAAGATTTAATTATAAACACAGCAAATACTATCCAAACCATTTGCCAATTTTTGGGAGTTAGATATTTTCCTGAAATGCTAAATTTTCAAGAAAAATATAAAAAAGTTATTGGTGCACCTATTACTCCATTATAATCGTTTGGTATTAACTTTATGCGAGGAACTTCAATTGCATAAAAATTATCATATTCCTTATATAAATCTGGATATTTTTCTTTATATATTAAATTTTCTTCTATTGATTTTAATTTTATTTTTTTAGGTTGTTTAAACCGCAATAAATTAGTATACCATGTAATTGCAATTGCTTTTTCTTTATTATTTGGTGTATAAAAACTTACCTTTATTGCATAATTTTTTCCAAACCATAATTGATTTTTCATAAAATATATAAATACATTTTTATATGAAATTGCAATTTGGGAACCTAATACAATAAATTTTTTATTATGTTTAATTATTAAATCAATATATTCTCTAAATAAAGAAAACGGTGGATTACTAATTATAATATCACTTTCTTGCAATAATTTTTCACATTCATTACTTCTAAAATCACCCGCGGGATAAACATCATCTCCCTTTAATGTTCCATATATATTTTTAGGATTATTCAATAAAGAATTTAAATCATAATTATTTTCAATTACTTCATTTATTATTACTTTATGCGCAATATTTTTTTTATTTGTTTCATCTGGTTCATCAAATAAAGGATTTAACGCCCCCGCAAGTTTATCTCCACTATAATTTGTAGCAATAAGTTGTTTTAATCCAAACCTATTAAAATTTAAAATAAAATACTTAAAAAAATTTGATTCATAAGGATTATCACAATTTAGATAAACCACCTTATCCTTAAATACATTTTTGTCATATTCATAATATGCATCAATTTCTTCTTTTATTGCACTTAATGGTGTATAAAATTCATCATTTTTAGTATCTTTTGCATTTTGTAAATTTTTATTTTTAGACACAATTAAAAATTTTTTTTTATTTTGTTAAAATTTAATATAAATAAAAATATAAATAAATTAAATAATATTTAAAGTAATCCCAAACTGTAATAGAAATATTACAAATGGGATAGAGGACTTTGCGGTTAGTCCAGTAAGAAAAAATTCTTACAAATAGGTTTTATATATATATTATAAAACTTGAAACCGTTATAAACTAAATACTTAATTCTTCAATTTTATCTAAAATATTATTAAAATAAATTTTTTGATTTTTAAAAGATTTATTCTTTTCATTTAATTGCACATTTATTTTTTCCATTATATTATGGGGGATTTCGGTTTTATATAAAAACATTAATTTTTTATTCTTTTTAATTTTATCAATTAATTCATTAAAATTTTCATTTGAAATTTTTTTATTATTTATTTTATTTATTTCGTCTAATATAGAATTAAAATTATTATTTAATAAATCATTAAACATCTTTTCTTTTAATTCAAATAAATTATTTGTTTTAATTTCATTAATTGTATTTTTTCCAATTAATGAATTATTTAATTTTAATCCTTCTATATTATCTGATACATCCCCTAAAAGAATTTTTTCTAAAATAAATATTTTTTTATCTATTGGAATGGTTTCAATAGAATTTTCATTAATATATTTTTTAAGAATCTCTTCATCTGTTTTTTTATTTTTACCAAAAAGAGATGCAGCAATATCCGATGCAGATTTTAAATTACTTTTATTTTCATTAAATAAATTTGAATCTGAAATAGATGCATTGAATTTATTTTCCATTAAATTTGTATAAAATTCTTTTGTTAAATAAATTTTTTTATTATTCTTAACAGAATTTAATTTCACTACCCATCTTGAATTAAATTCAACTAATTGCGCTAAATCATTATCAGAACTTATTATTACAATATTTTTATTATTTAATTTATTACAAATATTATAAATTATATCATCTGCTTCTGCGGAATAAACAGTTATTGTATTAATATCAAATGATTCTATTAATTCTTTTAATTTATCTAAATTTTTAAAAACAATATTTTTAAATGTTTTAGTTTTTTCATTGTAATCTTTTCGTTGTGATTTATATGTTTCCTGATTGAACTCTTCTTTTAAGTATTTTTTCCTCCACGAACCAAAATCAAATGCAACATAAACCTGTTCAACATTATTAAAACTATTTATAAAACTAAAAATATCATATAAAAAAAACTTATAAAATTCTTTTAAAAATGTTTTTTCACTTTTATCTTTTAATAAAAAAAGATTTTTCATTATAAAATTATTTCCGTCAAATACCAAAACCATAAAAGATAATCTTTTTTTTTATTTATTCAAAATTTTTCTATACTCGTATATTAAACTTAATAATACAATAAATTCCTCTATCGCGAATTTCTTTTGAAACTGATGATTACCAAATGATGCAACCAATTGTGTTAATTTTAATTCCATATTTTGTATTTGCTGCTCTCTTAAATAATCAATAAACATTGAACCAAGAGAAGTGAAAACATCTTCCAATTGGTATTTTTTTAAATATGATTTAACAAATGTATAAATTTCTTCATTTGATTTATTTGGATTTAAAATTAATTCATATAACTTTATATGTAAAAATCTTTGACTATATATTGCATCAATATCTTGTTTTGTAAGTTCTTTTTTATTTGTATTTTGGACCACTATTATTTGAATAATATTAACTATTTTTCGTATATCTGGAAAGTTAGGAAAAATAATTTTATCAAGAATTTCTTCTAATACTTCTTTTGAAATTACAAATCCTTCACTTTCTAAAATATTTTTTATTCTTTTTAATAATAAAATATAACATTCTTTAATTTCAGAATCTGATGTAAAATTAAAATTAATCAATTCAAAACGTGATTTAATTGCATCGGGTATTTTATTGATATAATTACACGTTCCAATAAATCTACAATCTGAATACTGCTCCATAGTTGCACGAAGTGCTTTATAAAAAGCATCCGATGCACCATCCATCTCATCTAATATAACTACTTTTAAGTTACTATACATTGAAATAGATGAGCAATATTCAGAAATTTTATTTCTTACTACATCAATTCCTGTTTCAGACGAAACATTTATATAAAGACAATCAAAATGTGATGCTAAGAATTTTGCTAAACTTGTTTTGCCAAGGCCAGGTGTTCCAAAAAATAAAAAATTTTGTGGAATTTGAATTTCATTACTACTTTGAAACATAGAAATTATTCTTTTTGGTAATATAAAATCCTCTAATTTTGCAGGTCTATATTTTTCAGTAAATAATTTATTATTAAAAGTTTCTAAAATATTCATAACTTTTATTTTTCTATTATATAGATAAAAAAATTAAAAATATTTAATTATTTTTAAATAAAAATAAAAAAGGGGGACAATCCCCCTCTATCCCATTTGTAATATTTCTATTACAGTTTGGGACTACTTTAAATATTATTTAATTTATTTATATTTTTATTTATATTAAATTTTAACAAATAATTAATCATCTTCATATTCTTCTTCAAATGGGTCGTGTCGTTTATCCAGTGCGCGTCTAATTTCAGATTTAATATCTTGTTTGATATCGTCCACAAATCCATCTTTATATGAATAATCTGTATGTGTAATTGTGCACGCAGTTGTTAACAATAATCCCGCAACATTTCCGCCATGTTTTATTGCAGCAACAGAAACCGCAGCAGGGTCAATCACTCCTAACTTTAAAAGATTTCCAAACTTTTCATTCTTTGCATCAAATCCAAATGAAAATGATTCTTCTTTTACTTTCATTAAAATCGCACCGTCATCTAATCCTGCATTTTTACAAATTTGTCTCAATGGTGCTTCAAGTGCTTTTTTTACAATTTCAACTCCTAACTGTTCGTCGGTATCTTTTAATTTTAATTTATTAAGTGCATCAATTGCTCGTATAAAGATAGTTCCACCACCTGGCACGATTCCTTTTTCCATTGCAGAACTAACTGCAAATACTGCATCTTCTACCCTGTATTTTGTTTCTTTCATATCTATTTCAGTAAATCCACCAACTTTAATAACTGCAATTCCACCTGATAATTTTGCTAATCTATTTTTAAAGTTTTCTCTATCGTAATTTGAATCCGTTTCTTCAATTTGTTTTTTTACTAATTCAATTCTTTCTTTGATTTTTTCTGGGTCACCACCTCTTCCTATAAACATTGTTTCATCTTTTGTTGCAATAATTTTATCACAGGTTCCTAAATCATTTAATGTTAAATTTTCAAAATTCATTCCCTTTAATTTCTTAGATACAAATGTTCCCCCAAATAAGTGTGCCATATCCTCCAAAACGTGTTGTCTTCTTTCACCAAATTCAGGTGCACGAACCGCAGCAATTTTAATATTATTTTTAATTTTATTCATTATTAATAATGAAAGAACGTCATCACTTATTTCAGATGCAATAATTAACAATGGGCGTTTTTCTTGACCAAACACTTTATCAAAAATAGGAAGTAATTCTTTTACATCATTTAAATCATCATCTGTCATTAAAATGTATGGATTTTCAAACATACACTCCATTTTTGCCATATCTGTATAAAAGTAAGGCGAAAATAATCCTCTATCCATTTTCATTCCTTCAGTAAATTCAACATAAGTTTTAGAAGAACTTGATTCTTCAAATGTAATTAATCCACCGTCTCCCACTTTCTCAATCGCTTCCAAAATTAAATTTGCAATATGTTCATCATTATTTGCGGAAATCTTTGCAATATTATAAATTTTAGTTGCGTCTTTATTTACTGGAATTGCTTTTTTTTCAATAAATTTTACTACTTCTTCAATTGCTCTATCAATACCACGTTTTAAAGATATTGGATTTACTCTTCCATCATTCAAATACTTCATTCCTTGATTAAAGATTTCTTGTAATAAGACCGCAGTTGTTGTAGTTCCATCACCCGCTTCTAAAACTGTATTTTCACTTGCCTCTCTCACCAACTGAATTCCCATATTCTCAACTAAATCTCTTGTTGCAAGTGCTTTTGCAACTGTTACCCCATCTTTTGTAAACTTAGGATACTTATTATGGTGATACTCACCAATTAAAACATTTCGTCCCTTTGGACCTAATGTTGCTTTAATTGCATTCGCAGCAAGGTTAACACCCTTTGCTACTTTTTCAAGTGCACCCTGCTCAGTAAACATTATTTTTCTTATTTCTCTTCCCATAGTTGTATTGTTTTTTGTTTTATATTATATAGTTTATTATTTTAATTTGAAAACAATCTGCATTTTATAATATTCCGTTTATTTTAAGTTGTTTTTCAAATCCATTTGCATATATCTTATAATTTGCATTTGATTTTAATACTCCTAAATATGTTATCAATTCTTCCGGTGTCATATACCACCAATAATGGGTTTGGTATAATTCTGGAATATAAATATTCTTATTATTTTTCTTTAAATATATTAAAATTGAATCTGAAATATCCGATAAAGTTTCCTTTATTTTTTTCGTTTCCTCAAATTTTTGAAGTTCTGCTGCGATTTTTTCCTCAAACTTTTTTAAATCCTTTTTATATTTTCCAACCCAAGATTCATCCACTTCTTCTGCATAAATTTCTGCAAGGATTTCATTTTTATTTTTGTAAGTAAGTTTTTTATATGGAATAAACTCTGAAATTTTTTCCACATCTTTTTCTACTAACGGCATTTGAGACGCAAATTTATAAAACGAATGATTTTCTCCTACCACTTCTTTAATTGTTTCCAACACCTCATCTTTATTCATTGTCATCATTTGAAATCTTATTTGATTTTGAAATGATAACTTTATTAAAGATTTTTGTGGAAGCAAAAACAATTTAATTTTATCCTTAAATGATGTTGCAACGATAATCTGCTTAGAATTAAGTAGGTCGTATTGATAAACTGAGTTAATAATCTCTTCATAAGTTAGAGAAATATTAACTTCCGAAAAATTCCACCTTGCAGATGGATGATATTTTTCTAAAATTGCAAGTGCTTTTTTCTTAGTTTCATTTGATGTATTTCGCGATACTAACACATTAAATAAAGTATCTTTGTCTGTTTTTTCATCAAATTCTACATCAGATATTTCAACTTTTTTAAGAACCTCTTTTTCTATTTCATTAAATTTACCAATTAAATCCATAGTTTTATTTTTTATTATTTTTATATATGTTATACAATTTTTTTGCTATGAAGGTCACCTAATTTTTTGCAAAAGAATGCTAAAAGATTAATTGCTAAAAATTGTTAAAAAATAATTTTTTAACAAATATTAACTTTATTAAAAATTGGGATTTTTATAATTTCGCGGTCTATCAAAGTAAGTGTTTCTGATAAGTATTCAATTTCATAGTATTGGAATTGATTATCCATTCTAACAATATAATATTTAAATGTATAAAAATTAAACAAATTGCAATTTTGATTAAGATATTCTATCATCTCATCTTTTGAACTAAATTCTTTCATGTTTTTAATATATAGTAAGACCCCTTATTTTTGAACGCTAATTTTTTCTAAAAATTCAACCTTTTCTATTATTTCCCGTTTTCCATTCTCACCAAAAACAAATAAATAATCTTCTAATATTTTTTTATCAATATTAAAATATGTTATGAATTTTTCTATTGTTTCTGCAGTATTTTCTTCCTTTTTAATTTCTTCTTTTGTTTTATAATAAACCCATTTAGGAACTGTTTTCCCACTATTATTTTTTAAAATCATTCTTAAAAAATCAACTGCAACATCTGGAAATGAATAAAATATTTCTATATTAACAGAATTTACAATTTCAGGATATTTTTTAGATATTAAGTTAATCAATGGAATAAAATAATTTGTTTTATCCATTTTAGTTACTTTTTCATTGTATTCTTTATCATTTGCTGTAAAAAATAATTTTATAAAATCAAAGTATTCCATTTTATTTTGGTTTTTTAAATAAGTTCGGCCTCCTGCATTTTTCTTAAAAAGAAAACTTTATTAATTTCTTGTGCGTAATATACATCATCTGCGTCATAAAATTCTTTAATTTCATTTATTAATTCTGTATCATTTAAAAAAGAAATTGCTTTTACTAAATTTTTATCACTTGTATCTTTAAATGATACCGAAAAAACCTCAAAATATAAATCATCCCCTTTTCTAAAAACTTTATTTTTTATAAAACAATATACATCTGAAATCATTTAAAAAGTTTTTTTTTAATATATATAAATTCCAAGATATTTTTTCATAAAATCATTAACATTAGATACTGAACTTAAATAATTATCATTATAAAACTTTTTAGTTTCTGCAAAATCCATAATTAATACATCTCCTATTGTTAACACATCTATACATTTATCAATATAATGTAAAATATATTCATATTCTAATTTTGTATTTTCAACATACTTATATCCAGAAATAAATTCCATTCGTGTTGCTTCTAATCTTGGTAAAATACTTTCAAACAAAAATAAAACAAAATTAGTTAAATATTCATTTTGTTTTGAATAATAAAAATTAACCCCACATTCTTTAAATTTAGTTTTTATATTTTTTGAAAATGATGCAGATTCCATTATTAATACATCACCAAAAAAATACGTTTTAGTTAAAAACAAATATGGCAAATTTAATTTTTTTCCATACTCAAATTGTATTTTAATACATTCTAATGTGTCAATTTTAGTATCTTCCTTTTCATATAATGGTTCTATATTAAAAATACTTTCAATAAAATCTGTATAATGTTCTAACTTTGCAAACTTGCCAAATAAAAAATGGTAAAATTTAGAAATTATTGGGGGCATAAATCCTTCTATTTCATCTGTTTCTTCATCTGTTTTAAATTTATAAAAAACACCAAATAAACTATCTAAAATAATTTTTTTCCTTTTAATTTCTTCTGCAATAACAAAATTATTACTAACCCCAAAATAACTTTTATGTTTCAACATTATGTGTATATGTGTATTTATTGCTTTTATTTTTTCTTTTGATAAATGGTAACTAAAAATATTCATATCAATATTTGGAGTGTCTTGCATTGCATCTTCATTTTCATTTAATTCTTCTTCTGATTCATCCTCCCTAAATTGTTCATTAAATTCATTTATTTTATCTTTTAAATTTTTACTATCTAATCCTAACATTTCTTCAAATTTTGATTCGTTAAAATTATTATAAAATTCTTCTAACATAGAGTTTTTAGGTATATAAAATAACAAATCTGCATCATCATAATTTTTATTAACTTTTTTAGATGTATCTATAAAAAATGATTCTTCATTTAATCTATACAAAGAACTTATTAAATTAATTGTATATGGATTTTCTTTATATACTAAATTAGTAATATAATAAAATAAAACATCAGAAAAATTTTCTTTTACTTTTTTAGAATCAATTGTTGTTTTTAAAAACTTTTTAATTCTTAAAAGTTCATTATTCGGACTTAGTGCATCATCTGGAAGTTTATAAAAAAAATTTACAAATTTATACAAATTTATATGGTAAATTTTATTTGTTTCATTTTCTAAAACATAAAAATTTCTATTTAGTATATTATGTATTGACATTATAATTTATTTTTTTAATCCTTTTCTTTTAAATAATCAATTCGTATTATTTGCTTTCTATTTAGTTTATGAATGGAATTCCAACCTATTGCTAATCCATTTTTAATAACTTGTGTAAAAAAAGAAAACGCATTATCACTTTTTGTTTCATCAAACTTATCCCAATTTTTTAAAACTTGATAAATTGCTTCAGAATAACAATCATCTTTATCCATTTGGTCTAAATATATCATTTTATTATTCGTCAATCTATCAACTATTTTAATTATTAAATTTAATGCTTCCGGTGTTAATTCTCCCCTTTCTTTTGACCTTCGTATTTCTCTAAGGAGCATTTCATTGTTTACATATTCTTTTTTTTGTTTTTTGTTTTTCATTTTAATGTTATTTTTTTATTATCTTTTCAATCTCTTTGTTGTAATAATTTATTCTATCATCCGGACGCATTACAGTTCTCACAATTGCATTTTGGTCATATAACATATCTCTTAAAATAATGTATCTATTTAAATTTAATAAAGAATCAGTTGTTTTTAAAATATAATCTTGTGTTGCATAGGTATTTGTTTTAATTTTATTTTCAATATTAAAAACTTTTCTTTTAATTGTTGAATTTAAACAAGTTAATGTTAGGACTTGAAATTCAATTACAATAAGTAATCCTACTAAAACATACATTAATTTTTTTTCCATAATTTGTTATTTTTTTTATTTATATTTATATAGTTTTAATTTTATATTTTGTGATATTATTTAAAATTTATATTTGGTGGTAATTTTTTTACCTCCACTGGTATTGTAAATGTTTTTAATTGATTTACTGCATTTGTATTATTTTTTATTTCTGCAGTAAGTATTTGTAATGATTCATAAATTCTATTTAAAATTTCAATTTGGGTATTTACATTTTCTTTTTGATTATATTTTTCAAAAGCAATTTCATTTTTAGCAGTAGTTGAAGATTGATTTGTTTCTGTTTTTATTTTACTAAAATCTTCTACAATTTTTGAACTTGCACTTCCAAATTTATTTAAACTTTCATCTGTTGCAATTTTTCCAATTTCAATTGCTTTATTAATAGATGTTAATAATTGTGTAAATGTAGATAATTGTTGTGCACCTATTTTATTTTTAAATATATCTCCAAATGTTGAAAGCGACTTATTAAATTTATCAAAAGTATTTACAAATTTTTCAAAAGGAGTTTGAACTTCCGATAATGTTTTAATTGTATCCGCAATAGATTTAAATGTATCTACAATAGTTTTTGCTTTATCTCCTTGCGAAATATTTAATTTAGATATTGCGGTATAAAAATTACTAATCAATGGAATATATTTATTAAGAATAAGTGCACTAATTGTATCCATCATTGCAAAAAGTTCCGTATTAGATTTTTTATTTTCACCACTTAATAATTTAGATGCAAAATCTGTTATTGAATTTAATAATGTTCCAACTGGATTTAAAGCATTTGCTATATCTTGTAATTTACCCATATCACCACCAAACAATTTTCCTATTAATCCATTATCTTTATCCATCATTTGTGCCATTGGTTCTAAAATAGAAGTTAATATTTTCTTAATATTTTCACCAACTTTTGCATACATCGCGTCTGTTATTGGTAAACGTGCTTTTTCATAAATTTCATCCAATCCTGTTTTTGGATTCTTTCTTGTATCATAAACTGAATATGTCCCGGTTGCCATTTTTATAACTGCATCTACCAATGTTCCAATATTTGACATTATTGCACCCACACCTTTTCCAAAATTTTCAAGGGTGCTACTAAAAAATTTTCCAGATATTGCATTTGAAATTTCAGTTAACAATTGACCAAGTATTACTGCAATATTTTTTCCTGCTCTTTGTATTTCATTATCTGTTAATTGACGTTCCCCGGTTAATTTTAATTTACCAGTTTTTTTGTCTAATTCATATTCAAAGAATCTTAAATTTGCCATATTTTGAATTGCAATTGGTAATCCTTGAATTGCATTTATTGCTTTTGAAATAACATCCATTGCAGACATTGCTTTTTCAAATTCTGCCGCAGATGCTTTTTTAATAGGTGAATTATCACCAAATAATGAATTTAAAATATTATTAACTGGACCCATTATATCAAGATTTTTAGTTTTTTCTAAAAACGACCAATCTACTTTTGATAACGTCATTAATCCAAGTGAAAATGGAATCAATCCTACACCAATAGATGTTAACACCCCGACAGCAAGTAGTCCTTTAAGTCCTACTGAAAATGCAGCATCCATTATTCCTTTTAACATAAGTTTCAAACCTTCAGATTGTGCTTCTGTAAACGGTGGAACTTCTGCAATTGATTTTAATCCTACACCAAGAACTATTAACGATATACCAACTGCTGCAATAAATGCAGGACCTAAAAATGCAACACCTGATGAACCTAATGCAATTGCAGTTCCAACTACCCCTGCAAGAAATGCAGATATATAAAGAAGGGTTTCACCATTTAATGACGTAGTTGCTTCACCAATTTGCTTCATTCCAAAACCTAATACTGCAATTGCAACACCTGTTAAAATTAACACAAGTGCATCTTTAAATCCATAATCTTTTGCTAATTTTTTATATGCAAATAGTGCACCACCTAATGCAGTTATTGCAACTGCAGTTGCCGCACCCATTGCTCCAAATTGCACTGGATCACTTATTCCTAATAGTTTTGGTAAATACCCCATAATAAAAATAAATGCACCTACAAAAACTAAAGATAAAAATAAATCCATCCATTTAACATTTGATACCGCGGTAGCAATTGCTCCAATACCAACCCCAAGTAAAATAAATGATGTCATAACTGCCGCAGAACGTAATAAGATTTCTTGCCCACTTAATCCAACGGCATTCCATACCCATCCAAATAAAAATACAAATCCTGTAATAAAAAGTAATAATGCAAGTAACTTTTTCCAATCTAATTTAGATGTTGCAATATTAATTGCAATTAACCCCGGTGCCAAAATTAATAATGAACCCGTAACTGCTGCTGCACCTAATAAAATAGGTCCAGCAAATTGTGCTGCAAAATAAAAAGTTAATGTTAATAAAATAACCGAAATTGTAATAAAAAGTATTGTTTTACCAATTCCTTCATTACTTCCACCCCCGACTTCTCCTTTTGCCAATTTTTTAAATGGGATATTCAACCCGCCGCCTTTTCCACTTCCTATAATTTTACTTGCAATCCATAAAGTAAGTAAAAATATTGTCAATACAGTAACAAAAACAAGTAATCCCTTAAATATAATAGGACCAGCAATGGCAACTGCAATAAATGTTAAAGCAAACACCGCAAGTGATATTGAAATATACATAAATGATTTCAATGGTGTTCCTTTTTTATTATCTTTATCATTTTCAATAAACTTTTTAACTGCCCACATTGTCATTACAAATAGTGTTACTGTTAAAATAAATGCACCAAGACCTTTTAATATAATTGGTGAAGCAAGAGCAACTGCAACTAATGTTAAAGCAAATAGTGCAATTGAAACAACAATTGTTTTTAATGATTTTGTAGTAGTTTCTAAAATTTTACTTAATTCTGTAATATTTTTTATTTGCTCTTTATTTAAAAATGGTTTATTAGTTTTAGGGTCAATAAATAATAGTATTTTTAAAAAATCCATAAAGGTCCTATTCAAAATAGGTTTAACTGCTTTGTATATTAAAAAAAGCATTAGTCCACTACTTCCGCTAAATACTGTTTTAATAAATTTACCGACCTCACTTACATTTCCACTAATATTTGTTTTTTCATCCATTTTTGAAATTATAGTATCTAATTTTAAAGATATTTCCTGTAATATAGAAGACGAACTATCTTTTTTTGCTTTTTCTAAAATCTTAGTAGAAGCACCAGATGTTGCAATTCCAGCAACTATAACTTTTTTCTGTTCATTTTGTTTATTCAATTTTTCCACTGCATTTGTTAATCTTCCAATTACCGAAAAAAGTGCTTTTTCCACTCTATTTTTATTTTATTTATAAATAATAAAGTATGGGTAATATTAAATTTAAAAATGAAATTATTTTAAAGCAAGAAAACAGAACTTATAAAGCAATAAATTCAAAAGAAATTAATTATACTTATAAAATAGTAGCAAAAGGACAATATGCTACCTATCTTTATTTTGAAATTGAAGGGATTGATGAAGAATTTTATGTTCCCACTACATTTATAAATGAAATGTTTAATGGTAATATAATAAAATACATTGAAACATTTATTGACCACAACATTTCAAGATTTTAAAAATAAAAAAGGATAGAGAATTCTCTATCCTTTTTAAGGTTGCAACGAAACCTTCCACTTTGATAAATCCGAATTAAAGTGTTGAAAATTAACTTAATGAATTAAAAAGTTTATTAATTTTGCTTCCAACACTTTCTGCATTTTTAATATACGTAAATCTTTGTGGAGAAACATCCATTACCATATAAACATTTCCGTTTTTAGTTTCAATGAATAAATTTTTCTTTTTTTGTTCATAAACAATTTTATTAACCCACGAACTTTTTACATTTAATGTTTCCGAACTTTCGGAAATGTTTTTAGGAATGGAACTTAATTTTTTCATTTTTAATTTGGTTTTAGTTGAAGCCATCTTCTTTACTACTTTTTTGTCGCTCTTTTTCATAGTTGTTGATTTTTTTTGTTTTTGGTTTGTTTTTGTTTCCATTGTTTATTTGTTTTTTGGGTTATTTCTACAAATATATAGAATATATTTTAATTTTTGTGTTGCAAAGAATTGTTAAAAATTAAACAAATAACAAATAATTTCATTTAATTTTTCAATTTCATTTTTAATTTGAATTTTGTCTTCTTCCCTTACATTTTTATCATTTAACAAATTTTCTAAAAATGATTTTTTATTTAAAGCATCCATCAATTCTGCATCAATTTTCTCTCTAACATCATATGTTTGAGTTCCAACAAAATTTGTCATATTTTTTAATTTTGGTCATTATTATATAGAATACATTTAAAATTTTGTGATGCAAAAAATTGCTAAAAATTATTTGTTAGAAAATGCTAAATTTTTGGC
>Ga0101943_1002009_pt1 | contig 14267 bp, 8 predicted proteins | sample DewCreD2012metaG_5_FD_75244 | JGI IMG/M metagenome (GOLD analysis project Ga0101943, IMG submission 75244) | Hot spring sediment bacterial and archeal communities from British Columbia, Canada, to study Microbial Dark Matter (Phase II) - Dewar... ... | reverse complement strand
CATCGTTCCGGCTCAGGTGGAATTGGTGGAGGGGATCGAGCGTCTGGAGGGACATCCGCGCGTGCGGGCGAGCGAGGTGATACCGCTTGCGGAGGCGCGCCGGGCGCTCCAGCGCAGCTTGAGTGAGGCCGATGCTTCGCGATATGGAGCATGGCTCGCTGAGCTGGTGCGCGTGAACTGTGTCTTGGCGGAAGACCTGACGGTCCGATGGCGGCAGCGGGCGACCGAACACTTGGTGGCGACGACGCGCTATGCCCCACGCCAATTGATCGCCGCTCGCGGGGAAGTGGTCACGCCGCACATCCAGGCGGCGTTGGAGGCGCTGCGTCGCCAAGCGACCGATACGCGCCCGGGCCGACGTGCGCTCGGGCTGTGGGCCATCGCTTTGGTCCTCTACTACGCGCTCTGGCGATTCGCCGCGCGCACGCGCGTCTATTATCTCACGCCGTTCAAGATCTTTCTGTTGGCGGCCCTCTCCATCTTCGCGCAGCTTTTCATCGTGCGCGCGGGGATGGCCATCTCCAGCGGTGTGGCCTATCGGTTAGGGGCGTTCGATTCTCCGGAAGGATATCAGTTCGCCATCCCGTATGCGGCGGCGGCGTTGGTGGTCGCGCTACTGCTGGAATCGCGCATCGCGCTGATGGTGGGGATGCTGGTCTCGTTGCTCACGGGCGTTCTGGCGCGCGACCTCTCGCCACTTCTCTACGCCCTGGTCGGGAATATCGTGGCCGTCTATGGGGTCGGGCGGTATCAACGACGGGATACGATCACGCGGGCCGGGGCGATCATCGGAATCGCCAACATCGGGACCACACTCGTCATTCTCCTCAGTCGCGGCGAGAGTCTGGTCTTCGGCCCCGCCCTCTGGAACGCCTTCTGCGGCTTGCTCGGCGGCATGCTGACGGCAGCGTTAGCGGCGTTCGCCTTGCCGATCAACGAGTCGCTTTTTGGGATCGTCACGGACGTGAAGCTTCTGGAGCTCTCGAACGTCGAGTTGCCGTTGCTCAAACGTCTGGCCATTGAAGCGCCGGGGACGTATCATCACTCGCTCATCGTGGCCACCTTGGCCGAGGAAGCGGCCACAGCCATCGGCGCGCACGCGTTGTTGGTCCGCGTCGGATCATACTATCACGACGTGGGGAAGTTGGTTGATCCGAGCCTCTACATTGAGAATCAAGCGGGCGGAAGCAACCCTCATGACCGCTGGCCGCCGGAGGAGAGCGCGCGCCGTATCATTCAGCATGTCGTGGAGGGGGTTCGCCTGGCTGAAGAGCATCGGCTGCCGCGACAGATCGTGGACCTCATCCCGCAGCACCACGGGACGCGGCGCCTGCATTATTTTTACGCGAAGGCGTTAGAGCAAGCGCGACAGAAGGGAACGTCGGTGGACGAGCGCTGCTTCCGCTATCCGGGGCCGAAGCCGCAAACGATCGAAGCGGCGATCGTGATGATGTGCGATAGCTCGGAGGCGGCCGTCCGCTCGCTCCGACATCCCACGCCGGAGAAGATCCGACTCCTCGTGCGCCGGATTATCGAGGATATGGTGACCGACGGCCAGTTCGACGAATGCCATCTCCGCATGCGCGATCTCACGCGCATTCGGGAAACGATCATCCAGACGCTCCAGACGGTCTACCACACGCGCGTCCCGTATCCCGGCTTCCGAGAAGAGGAGCTGGTGGCCGTCGAGGCCAACTATGAGACCGTCTCCGGCTTCGATCTGCCGCGGGAGATGGTATCGGCTGCGCCACCAGCGGAATCCGCCGCCGAATGCGCGGCGCTCCCTGAAGGGAGCGTCGTCGTGGGCAGCGCAGAGGAGCCCGCTCGCGGTCAGGAAGGGGAATCCTCCGCTCATCCGTCTTCGGCGAGCCGCTCTCCTTGAATGCCCACGCCCTCTCGGGGACGGCATTTGCGCTCTCGCCCTCCAAGACGCTTATGTTCGCAGGCGATACAGCGGGCATGCGGCGGGTGAAGATCGTCGCGACGGTGGGACCGGCCTCGCGCGCGCGTTCGACGCTCGCGGCGCTCATCGAAGCGGGCGTGGACGTCGTGCGGGTGAATATGTCGCACGGGACCTACGAGGAGCATGCCGAGGTCATCGCCCGAGTGCGCGAGCTGTCCGAGCACTTTCAGAAGGCGGTCGCCGTCTTGATGGACCTGGCGGGGCCGAAACTGCGAATCGGCGACCTGAAGGAGGGACAGCCGGTCGAGTTGCGCACGGGCGCGCGCCTGCGCATCGTGGCCGAAGAGGTCATCGGAGATGCGACGCGCCTTTCGACGAACTATCCGGCCCTGATCGAAGAAGCGTCCGTTGGGGATCGCCTTCTGCTCGATGACGGGGCGCTCGAGTTGGTGGTCGAGGAGAAGGAGGCGGGCGCGCTCATCTGTCGCGTCGTGCACGGCGGGTGGTTAGGGCCGCACAAGGGCCTCCATCTACCGGGCGTGACGTTGTCGCTCTCGGCGCTGACGGAGAAAGATCGGCGCGATCTCCGATTCGGGATCGAGCAAGGGGTGGACTACATCGGCCTTTCCTTCGTCCGTTCCGCCGCCGATTGTCAGCTCGCCAGGCGCTTGATCGAAGAAGCCGGTGCCCGCATTCCTGTGATCGCGAAGATCGAGAAGGCTGAAGCCGTCCACCGCTTGGACGAAATCCTTCAGGCGGCCGATGGGCTCATGGTCGCCCGCGGGGATCTCGGCGTCGAGACGGCGGTCGAGCGCGTCCCCGTCCTTCAGAAGGAGATCATCGCGCGGGCGAATCGAGCCGGGAAGGTGGTGATCACCGCGACGCAGATGCTGCAATCCATGATCGAGAACCCGCATCCCACGCGCGCCGAAGCCTCGGATGTGGCGAACGCGGTCTTGGATGGCACGGACGCCGTCATGCTCTCCGGAGAGACGGCCGTCGGGCGATTTCCCGTCGAGGCCGTGCGGACGATGGATCGCATCATCCGCGCCGCCGAAGCGTCCCCGCTCTCCCGCTCGCGTCTCAAGGAGGCAGTGAGCGATCGGCCTTCTGGGTCCTATGGACGGGCCATCGCCGAAGCCGCCGCCTTCGCTGCCGAAGAGGTGAAGGCCCGCTTGATCGTCGTCTTCACCGAAGGGGGGAACATGCCGCGACATCTCGCCAGTCTCCGCCCGCCACAGCGCGTGATCGCGCTCACGCCGTCGCCGACGACCTACCGGCAGCTGGCTGCCGTTTGGGGAGTGGAACCGCGCCTCTTCCCATTCCCTTCCCGCTCCGATGATCTCCTCGCTCAGTGCGATCGGCTCCTCCTCGATGAAGGCCTGGCGCGCCCGGGAGAGGTGATCGTCTTGATGGCCGGCACCCTTCGCGGTCTCGGCCTCTCCGACATGATCAAGCTCCATCGCGTCGGAGAGCCGTTGCCCTGAATTCACGCTCCGGATTCTTGCGGCTCCGCGAATTCGATGATCAACGAGTCGCCTTTGTATGACGCCGATCGAATGCGGCTTTTGAGGAGCTTGTGAGGAAGAAGGATGTGGCGCTTGAAGCTCCCGATGCGGATGATCAGCTCGTCAGCGTCGCGATAGAGATCAATGTGCTCGCGACTGGCGAAGGGGAGCTTAAGCTGGAGGAGATAGCGCCCGTCCTCGAAGCGATACTGATACGGCTTCTCCGCGTAGAGCACGCGCGTGGGATCCTGTGAGCCGTAGAGCTCCAACGCGAGCTGCCGCAGCCGCTCCAGGCCTACGATCTCGCTCTCGAAAAGCGGCGCCTTCAAGATCGGAATGGGCGCGAAGTATTCTTCGATCTGCTCCACGTATCCCATTTGCGTCGTCAGCCAGTTCGCGAAGTGCGCGTCCATGACGTGCGAGGGGATGAGCTTGTTGACGATCACGGCATCCACGGCGAGTTCGTAGAGGCAGAGGTACATGAAAGCCCGTTGCGTCTCGCGCACAACCATTTTCTCGGCGTTGGTGACCAAGCGAGCCGTTGTGACGTGATGATCGAGAAGATACTTGTCCACGCCCTTGAGGCGTTGATAGAGGCGTTCGATGGCGGCGTAGTAGCTATCGTCCGGCAAGGGGATGGGGGTGAAGGGCTTGGCCATCGGCCGCACGACCCGCATCACCGTGCGCTCCAGGTGGAAGATTTTGTCCATGAACCATTCGAGCGCTGAAGGCAGGCTGATGAAGCGCAGCGATTCGCCCGTCGGCGCGCAGTCCAGGATGATGACGTCATAGCTCCGCTCTTCGAGATACTGGTTGATGTAGAGCAGGCCGATGATCTCCTCCATGCCGGGGAGGATCGCCATCTCTTCGGCCACGAGATCGCCCATGCCGGCAGCGCTGAAGACGGCGGCCAAGTATTTGTAGACCTCGCTCCACCAGCGCTCCAACTCTTCTTGCACGTCGATCTCTTGAATGTCGAGACGATCGGCGATGCGAACCGGACGACCCTCGTTCTTGTCATGCAAGCCGACGGGCAAATCGAACGCGTCCGAGAGGCTGTGCGCGATGTCGAGCGAGAGGACGATCGTCCGGTAGCCGAGTTCGGCCGCGCGCACGCCCGTGGCGGCCGCGACCGACGTCTTGCCCACACCCCCTTTGCCGGAGAAGAGCAGGATCCGCGGTCTCATGGCAACCCCACCAGGCAATTATGGCAGAGAAGCGCGCCGTTCAGCAAACGCTGACCTTCGGACGCGGAGAGATCTCGATTCGATCGCGGGGATACATTGCGGGGCGAGGATGTCCGCTCTCCACGAGCGCTCGACCTGTGAGCAATCGCGCGTTCGCCCCCCTGATCCTCCCAGAGTTCGGCTGGTTCCGTGAGGCCACCTCTTATGGCCGTCCCGCGAAGGCGAGTGGCGTTCCGGCTTGGAGCCGCTCGCGATCTCCCGCGCTCCATAAGGGATCCTCATCAATCCCATAAAATCTTTCAGTTTGACTTCTCCGACTAACGAGCGTAGGATCGCCCCGGAAAGGAGGGAGGGTTATGCCGATCATGAGATGGCGCGTCGTTCATCTTCTCGTTCTTCTCCTCTTCTTCGTCTCCCGTCCGGCCATGGCTCAGACGACGGTGGCCTCTTTGACGGGCATCGTCACGGACGTGAGAGGCGCCGTCGTCCCGGGCGTCACCATTACGGTGAGGAACATGCGGACGAACGAGACGCGGACGGTGACCACCGATGCGAGTGGGCTTTATCGAGTCCTCAACCTCCTCCCGGGGGAATATACGCTTCGGGCGGAAGGTGTGGGCTTTCGCCCCTTCGTGCAGAGCGGGATCGTCTTGGAGGTCGCGCAGGCCGCTCGTTTGGACATCGTATTGCAGCCTGGGGAGGTGAGGGAGGAGGTGGTGATCGTCGGTCAGGTGCCTTTGGTGAATACGGAGAATGCGAATATCGGAGCGGTCATCAATCGGCGTGAGGTCTTGGAGCTACCGCTCAACGGCCGACAGTATCTGCAGCTCGCGTATCTGGTTCCTGGCGCTGCCCCCTCGGTCAAGGCGCACGTGACGTTGCGCGGCTCCGGGCCGAACAACATCGGGTTACAACTGAGTGGGGGCCGGGCGAGCAACAACAGCTACTTGATTGATGGGGTTGAATCCTCCGGCTTCCGATTTCGGAACACGAGCTTGCAGCCTTCGATCGAGATGGTGCAGGAGTTCAAGGTGCAGACCTCACCCTATGATCCGCAGTACGGGTACTTCTCTAACGGGCAGGTGAATGTGGCGACCAAATCGGGCACCAATGAGGTTCACGGCAATCTGTTCGAGTTCATTCGGAACGACGTGTTGGACGCGCGCAACTTCTTCGATCTGGAGAAGCCGCCACCCTTCCGAAGGAACCAATTCGGGTGGACGCTTGGCGGACCGATCGTCCGGAATCGGGCGTTTTTCTTCTCCAGCATGGAGTGGCTCAGGTTCCGGCGGGGCGTGACGGCGACGGCTCAAGTGCCCACGGCGGCGGAGCGCGCGGGAGATTTTTCGGCGGATCCGAGACCCGTGCGGGATCCTCAGACGGGACAACCCTTCCCGAATAACCGGATCCCGTCGGATCGGATTCATCCGATCTCTCGCGCGCTGATCGCCCTTTATCCGCTGCCGAATGCACCTTTTCAGCGACCGAACTTCGTCAACTTCCAGAGTCGGCGGCTTGATGGGGATTTGTTCAACATCCGCGTGGATCATAACGTCTCGGATCGCTGGCGCATGTTCGCTCGCTACACCTGGTCCGATACGGATGACTTCACCCCGGGTGCGATCCCGCGATTTGGGCTCTTCAATGAGCTGACGGTTCAGAATGTGGCGGTGGTGAACACATACACGTTCCGCCCCACGCTGATTGCCGAAGTGCGCCTGGGGTACAACCGGGAGCGCGCCCTGAACACTTCGGAACAGGTGGGGAGGTTTCGAGGGACGCAGCAGTTGGGCATTCAGGGGTTGTTGCCGCTCCCGCCGGAACTGGACGGCTATCCGAGCGTGAGCATCAGCGGTTTCACCACGATCGGAGATCTCTCGTTTGCCCCAGAACAGCGCGTGGAGAATTCCGAGCAGATCGTCGTCAACCTCATGGCGATTCGGGGGAAGCATACGTTTCGCGCTGGGCTCGATATTCGCCCGCTCCAGTTCAATAACGTGAGCGTGCTCGCCTTCAATCGCGGAGTCTTCACCTTCACGAACTTCCTGACCGGGGCTTCGACCGGACTGCCGGAGTTCCTGCTCGGTTTGCCTCAGGTTGCTCAACGGACGCGGGGGGTCCCGCGCGCGGATGCGCGTTCGACGCTCTTTGCGTTCTATTTTGGGGATGATTACAAGGTGACGCCGCGCTTCACGCTCAACTACGGGATTCGCTACGAGCTGTATCAGCCGTTCGTGGACAAGCAGAATCGCATGAGCGTGTTCGTCCCCGATGGTTATCTCGATCCGCCTCGACCCGGTCAGATCTTGATCGCTGGAGATCCGAATAATGGCTTTCGCGGTCGGCGCAACCGCTCGCTCTATCCCTACACGACCCGGAATTGGGGACCCCGTTTGGGACTGACCTTCGATCTGACGGGAAAGGGAACGACGGTGCTGCGCACGGGATATGGGATCTACTACAACCTCGCCCTCTGGAACGGCATCTTCCTCGCTTGGAACAACATCCCCTTCCGTGTGGACGAGACGTTCCGAGCGAATCCCGCGGCGGGGCTTTTGCTCGCCTTCGAGGCCCCATTCCCGGAGGGGCGAGTTGTCGGTGTCCCGGGAGGCCGGAATCTCGCCGTCGATTTCAAAGATGGGTACGTCCAGCAATGGAGCTTCGGGATTCAGCACCAGTTCTTCGCAGACCTGATGATGGATCTCAGCTATGTGGGAAGCAAGGGGACCAATCTCGACAACATCAAGTGGGTGAATCAGGGGGCGGTGCCAGGGACGCCGAAGGTGCCCTATTTCCGACCGTTCCCGAATTGGGGGACGTTTTTGACGACGTTCAGCCACGCCAACTCCAGCTACAATGCCTTGCAGCTCTATGTGCAGAAGCGCCTCTCCCGAGGCCTTCTGCTCATCGGGAGCTACACCTATTCGCATTCGATTGACGACTCTCCGGGAGCTGTGGGCGGTGGGAGCGAACAGTTCTTCCCGCAGGATCCGCGCAACCTCCGAGCGGAACGAGCCCATTCGGATTACGACCAGCGACATCGGGCGACGTTCACCGGCCTTTACGAGTTGCCTTTGGGTCCCGGGCGAAAATACCTCGCCAACGCCTCAGGATTCCTCGGCAAGCTGATCGGCGGATGGCAGGTAGGGGGGATTTGGACGTTGGCCAGTGGAACGCCATGGACGCCCCGAGTCGCTGGAGACCGGAGCTTAACCGGAGGGCTTACGGATCGCCCGAATCGAATTCGCGATGGGAATCTGCCCGCGGGCGAGCGACGACGAGAGCGGTGGTTCGATACAGGGGCTTTCCTAGTGCCTCCGGTCGGGGAGTTCGGGAATTCGGGGCGGAACGTGATCATCGGCCCGGGATTCAACAACTTCGATTTCTCCCTGATCAAGAAGACAACGATCACCGAGACGGCGTACGTGGAATTTCGCGCGGAGTTCTTCAATCTGTTCAATCGAACGAACTTCGGCGGACCGAATATCACGGCGGGAACGCCGCTCTTTGGCGTGATCACCTCGGCTTTCGATCCGCGGATCCTTCAGTTCGGGCTGAAGGTCTTCTTCTGAGCCTGAGATCGTCGAGGGGATCCCGGTGCTGGTGGGATCCCCTCACGCTTCCTGCCTCTTTGGACGAGAAAGGGTAAAAGCGGGTCAGAGCGCAGAGCTTTCGCCCCCGCGCGCGAGAGAGAATCCGGGCTCTTGTCCTCCAGCCTGCGTTTGGTGGAAGCCGAGCGGACCGAGTCTTGAGGCTTCGTTCGTATTGCACCCTGCTGTGCGGCGTCGTACACTGAGTGACATGGTGATGCTGAGTCGCCTCTTCGGCGTTGAGAAACCCGTCATCGGCATGCTGCATGTGCCGGCCTTGCCGGGGGCTCCGGGATTCGGTGGGGATTGGGCACAGGTGCGCGCGCGCGTTTTGGCCGACGCGGAAGCACTGGCCGAAGGGGGCGTGGATGGGTTTCTGCTTGAGAATTTCGGCGATGCGCCATACTATCCCCGTCGCGTTCCTCCTCATACGGTGGCCTTTCTGACCGTGCTCGGTCATGATGTCAAGCGAGCGTTCGCCAAGCCGCTCGGCATCAATGTCCTGCGCAACGACGCGCGGAGCGCGCTGGCCATCGCGACGGCCATCGGTGCGGAGTTCATCCGGGTCAACGTCTACATGGGGGTGCGCGTGACCGATCAGGGGGTGATCGGAGGGGTAGCGCATCTTCTGCTCCGCGATCGGCAGATGCTCGGCAGCTCGGTGAAGATCTTCGCCGACGTCGCCGTGAAGCATTCGGCGCCGCTTGCGCCGCGCGATCTCTCGGAGGAGGTCCTGGAGGTGATCGAGCGAGGACGAGCGGATGCGATCATCCTCTCCGGAGCGATGACGGGGCGGGAGACGCCGCTCGAAAGCGTTCGGGCGGCGAAGGCCGTCGCTCGCGATACGCCCGTGCTCGTCGGCAGTGGGGTGACGGCGGAGAACGTCGCGCGCGTGCTCAGCGAGGCCGATGGGGTGATCGTGGGCACGTTCTTCAAGCAAGATGGAATTGTGCATCGCCCCGTGGACAGAGAGCGCGTGAAGGCGTTCATGTACGCTGTTCGCCGCCTGAGGCTGGAGCGGGCGTGAGTCCTACCGGAGCTGTTGATTCCATTCCTGGCGCAGGACGTCGCGAATCTCCTCGTAGGTCTTCCCCTCATGCCAAGCGCGCGCGATGGCGGGCTGGAAGACGCGCTCATAGAAATCGCGCCCCATGCGCTGGATGATCTTCTTCTCGAACTCCTCCGCCGAGGCGAGCTTATGCCACCAAGGGATCGTGATCTGTTCGGGACGCGCCAGCGTCCGGGCTTGGCGCTTGAACTCGGCCAGCTCCCGAGGCTGATAGCCGTGCAGCTTGCGCGCGGCGACGACCTTGGCGACGGCCAGGCCATATGTGCGCGCTTCCGGCTCCGGTAGCCGCAGCTGCGTCACGGCCTTCAACCGATTCCACTCGGCGAAGATGTCGAAGCGTCGAATCTCCGCTTTCGGCGCGATCATGGCCCTCCTTATTATAGACCCGCGCGCCCGCTTGAGAAAAAACCCTCTTGGTGCGCGCGTGAAAGCCAGCCAGGATCTGTGTACAATAGCGAGGCACATCAAAACAGGGAGGCGAGAGGATGGATTACAAGGAGAACGTCCTGCAGCTCATCGGTCGAACGCCGCTGGTGAAGCTCAACAAGGTGACACGGGGGATTGAGGCGACCGTCTTGGCCAAGCTCGAATCCATGAACCCCGGCGGGAGTGTGAAAGACCGCATCGGGATCGCCATGATCGAACGGGCCGAACGGGAAGGCCGGTTGAAGCCGGGGGGGATCATCGTCGAACCGACGAGCGGCAATACGGGGATCGGCCTGGCCTTGGCCTGCGCGGTGAAGGGCTACAAAGCGATCTTCGTGATGACCGACAAAGCGAGTCAAGAGAAGGTTCGGTACCTGAAGGCCTTGGGGGCCGAAGTCGTCATCGTGCCGGTCACGGCCAAGCCCGACTCGCCCGATCATTACGTGAACACGGCCAAGCGGATCGCGCGCGAGACGCCTGGGGCCATCATGCTCAATCAGTACGAGAATCCGGCTAATCCCGAAGCCCATTATCGCACGACGGGGCCGGAGATCTGGGAGCAAACCGAAGGGCGGATCACGCACTTTGTCGCAGGCATCGGGACTGGCGGAACGATCAGCGGCGTCGGGCGGTATCTCAAGGAGAAGAATCCTAAGATCAGGGTCATCGGGGCTGACCCTTACGGATCGGTCTTCAAGACGTACAAGGAGACGGGGCAGCTCATGGAAGCGACGCCCTACTTGGTGGAAGGGATTGGCCAGGAGACGATCCCGGCCAACGTCCACATGAAGTACATTGACGAGATCATCAACGTCACCGATCGCGATTCGTTCAACATGGCGCGGCGGCTGGCGCGGGAGGAAGGGATCTTCGCCGGGGGGAGCACGGGGACGATCGCCTATGCGGCCCTTAAGGTCGCCGAGCGGTTGACGCGCGAGCACGTCGTCGTCTTCATCGTCTGCGATACGGGCGAGCGGTATCTCTCCAAGTTCTATTCGGACGAATGGATGAAGGAGAAGCGGCTGCTCGGCTTCGAGCGGTTGACGCTGGGGACGCTCCTGCAGATGAAGGACACGAGCATGGTGCCGCCGCTTGTGGCTGTCGCGCCTCAGGATCGTGTGGCCGAGGCCTTGCATAAGATGAATCAGTATGGGCTCTCGCAACTGCCCGTGCTCGAAGAAGGGCGTTCGGTCGGCAGCGTGCGCGAGGGGCGGCTCATGGCGAAGCTCCTCAAAAATCGCGACTTGCTTCAGGCGCCCGTGAGCGAGGTCATGGAGGCCCCATTCCCGGTCGTGAGCGAGAGCGTTGAAGTCGAAACGGCTGTGAAATATCTCAAGCATTCCCCGGCCATTCTCGTCGAGGAGTACGGGCGGATCGTCGGCATCGTGACCCGATACGATGTGCTCGATCTTCCGTCTTGAGGCACGCCCTCTCGGGCGCCTCCTTGACGATGGGGAGCGCGCCGTGCTCACGCTGCCGGTCTTGTCAGTGATCTATCGCCGATTTGGCAGGGAGCGGCCTAAAGTGGAGATTTCAACCAGATTTTCAACGCGCCGGGCGATGGGACGCGACTGCAGATCATGCGCCTGTTCATTGCCGCGAAAGACGACCTCTGCGTCTGTGAATTGGTGGATTCGCTGGAAGTGCCTCAGTACAATATTCCAAGCAAAGGGGTCAAAAGAGTATGGCGGGTCAAGAGGCGATCGAGAAAATCCGAGCCGAACTCCAAGCGGGGATGGACCTGGCCAAATGCCGGAAGTGTGGATGCATGAAGGAGACATTGGAAAATCTCGCGTCTTCTCTTGCCCCCAGCGAATCCGGGGCTTCTTCGGAGTTGCTTCAACAGATCGGAGCCTGGCTGAAGCAAATGGAGCCAATAAAGTATGCCTGTCTGGGGTGCGAATATTGCTTCCCGGCGGTGGCGATGAACATTTTTCATCAAGCCTTTCCCGAAGCCGCGGAAGCTCGACCGTTACATTGCGCCTTTGACGTGAAGGAGAACACGTGGCCGCCGGTGCCGGGAGAGTATTTTGCCTTCTGTGATGGTCCAAGTTGTTCAGTCGCGGTCTCGACTCTGGCCAGTGTGGAATTGGCCGAGGCGCTGGCCAGCATCAGGCCGAAAGAACTGTGCATCGTCGGGAAGACGGAGACGGAGAACATCGGCATCGAGAAGGTCATCAAGAACACGATCACCAATCCGACCATTCGCTTTCTTCTCTTGGCTGGAAAAGACCCGAAGGGACATCAGCCGGGCAGAACATTCCTGGCTCTGTCGAAAAATGGTGTTGATGAGAACGGGCGGGTGATAGGCTCGCCTGGCAAGCGCCCTATTTTAAGAAACGTGACCCGTGAAGAGGTGGAAGCCTTCCGAAAACAGGTGCGGGTTGTGGACCTGATTGGCTGTGAGGATGTGAAGACCATCATTGAGAAACTCAAAGAACTGTCACAAGGTCCCGGTCCGTCCTGCGCCCCCGGAGAGTGCGTTGAGGAAACCGAGGCCGTTCGGATTTCCACCGTGCCGATCGTTCACGCCGAAGAGCCGACCCACGTTGAGATGGATAAGGCCGGCTATTTCGTGATCATTCCGCAACGAGAGAGGGGGATCATCACGGTGGAGCATTACTCCTACGACAACCGGCTATTAAGAATCATCGAAGGCGACAATGCCAGAAGCCTCTACTGGACGATCATCAAAAACGGTTGGGTGACCCAGCTTTCTCATGCGGCTTATTTAGGAAGAGAGTTGGAGCGGGCAGAGTTGAGCTTAAAGTACGGATTTAAATACATCCAGGATGGCCCCTAAAAGGCAGGAAGAGGGGCCAATGAAAAAACCGATGGCGACCATGCGGCTTCGTCTTTGTGCCGATTCTGCTCTGCATGGCCATGGGACTGATATTGGGCAAGGCAGTGCCTGAGGCCGGACGAACGTTGGAACCGTTTATTTCGTTGGGGTCATTAGGGATAGGGGCGAAGGCGTCTGACAGTCGGCGAATCATTCCCGCTCGGGTCATGCTCTTGAGGGGTCGTATAGATCTGGAGTCCATCAAAGCGCAAAAACTCCGGCTACCTCCGAGCCTATTCTTCGGGGGTTACAGCTTTGCCGGGAATTGCCGACCTCTCGGGCGCCTCCTTGACAATGGGGAGCGCGCCGTGTACCCTTCCTTTCCTGAAAAAACGCCAGCAGAGGGAGAAGCGGTGAAGAAAGGCATCCATCCGGAATACGTGGAGGCGATCGTCACGTGCGCCTGTGGCGAGACCTGGCGCACGCGCTCGACCAAGCGGGAGATCCATCTGGAGGTCTGCTCCGCCTGTCATCCCTTCTTCACGGGGAGGCAGAAGTACGTGGACACGGCCGGCCGTGTCGAGCGCTTCCAAAAGAAGTACGGATCGCGACAGGCTGACGAGAGGAAAGGGTAGCGAGATCTGTGCCGTCGGTGGGGCCACAACGCGCGCCCCGAGTGAAAAGCGGGCCGTTGTGGCCCTCGCTGTTTCTCTCTCGGGAGGGTGTCCGTGATGGAGATGTGGGAGAAACTCAGGGAGATCGCCGCGCGGTACGAAGAGCTGGGGCAGCAGCTCGCGGAGCCGGAGGTGCTCTCGGATTCGGAGCGATATGTGAAGCTGCTCAAGCAACGGCGGGAGCTCGAGCCGATCGTCGAGAAGTATCGGGAGTACGAGCGGCTGCGGCGCGAGCTGGAGCAAGCGCGCGCGCTGCTTGAGGAAGAGACCGAGGGGGAGTTGCGCGAGCTGGCGCGCGCCGAGGTGCGAGCGCTGGAGGAGAAGCTGCCGCACTGTGAGCAGGAGTTGAAACTGCTGCTTCTGCCCAAGGACCCGAACGATGAGCGGAACGTCATCTTGGAGATTCGTGCCGGGACCGGAGGAGCGGAGGCGACGCTCTTCGCCGCCGACCTCTTGCGGATGTACACGCGCTATGCCGAGCGCCAGGGATGGCGCGTGCAACTGCTGGACGTCTCCGAATCGGACATCGGCGGGATCAAAGAGGCGATCCTCCTGATCGAAGGGAAGGGGGCGTATTCCCGCCTGAAGTTCGAGTCCGGCGTGCATCGCGTGCAGCGCGTCCCCATCACGGAGGCGAGCGGCCGCATCCACACTTCGGCGGCCACGGTGGCCGTCCTGCCCGAGGCGGAGGAGGTGGAAGTGCGGATTGATCCGAAGGATCTGCGCATTGATACCTTCTGCTCCTCGGGACATGGAGGGCAGTCGGTCAACACGACCTATTCGGCCGTGCGGATCACGCATCTGCCGACGGGATTGGTCGTGACCTGTCAGGACGAACGCTCGCAGATCAAGAACCGCGAGCGCGCCTTGCGCGTGCTCCGCTCGCGGCTGCTGGAGCTGGAGCGGCGGAAGCAGCATGAGGCGGTCTCGGCCGAGCGTCGCCAGCAGGTCAAAAGCGGCGATCGGAGCGAGAAGATTCGCACGTACAACTTCAAGGAGAATCGGGTGACGGATCACCGTATCGGCCTCACCCTCTACAAGCTCGATCTCATCCTGGATGGGGAGCTTGATGAGCTGATCGAAGCCCTCATCACCCATCATCAGGCGGAGAGATTGAAAGAACAGGTC
>Ga0101943_1002004_pt1 | contig 14301 bp, 13 predicted proteins | sample DewCreD2012metaG_5_FD_75244 | JGI IMG/M metagenome (GOLD analysis project Ga0101943, IMG submission 75244) | Hot spring sediment bacterial and archeal communities from British Columbia, Canada, to study Microbial Dark Matter (Phase II) - Dewar... ... | reverse complement strand
GACCGCTCAAGCTCAAGACGCTCATGTGGGCGCAGCGCATTCCGATCTCGGAGCGCGATCATTGGCCGCTCGTCGTCACGGCCGAGGAGGATCGCATCGTGTGCGCACCGGGGCTTCCCGTGGCGGCGGAATTTGCCGTCCGAGCGGAGACCCGACGCCTGGCCGTGATTCGCTTCGAGCGTGGCCGAGAATGAGCCCGCTGTGATACACTTACACATGCGACCGTCTGGCTCTCGCGCTTCGGACGGTCGAGAGAGGAGGGAGAGAAGTTGGATTCGAGAGCGCGACAGTTGATCTTCTGGATCATGATGGTGGGCGGCGCCCTGCTGCTCTACAACTTCTTTCAGACGTCCACCGCGCGAACGGTGACGGAACTGCCGTTCTCGGATCTGGTCCTGGCGATTCGGCAGCGGCAGGTCGTCGAGGCCGTCATCGAGGACGATCGCGTGACGGGGACGCTGCGCGACGGGCGGCGATTCCGAACGGAGTTGGCGAATCAGGAAGTCGCCGCGCGTGTGGCCGAGATGCTCACCGATGTCGGACCGGAGGCGGATGGGCGTCCCCGCGTCATCTTTCGCGGAGGGGGGAACACGTACTGGATGATGTTCCTCACGTGGGTTCTCCCCATTCTCCTCTTCGGGGCTTTCTGGGTCTTCATGCTGCGGCAGATGCAGGCCAGTGGCAACAAGGCGCTCAGCTTTGGCAAAAGCCGCGCCCGTCTGTTCTCCGGGCAACAGAAACGCGTGACCTTCAAGGACGTGGCCGGCGTGGACGAAGCGAAGGAGGAGCTGAAGGAGATCATTGATTTCCTCAAAGACCCGCAGAAGTTCCAGAAGCTCGGCGGGCGCATCCCCAAGGGGGTTCTCTTGATGGGACCGCCCGGGACGGGCAAGACGCTTCTGGCGCGCGCGGTGGCCGGCGAGGCGGGGGTGCCCTTCTTCTCCATCTCGGGCTCGGAGTTCGTCGAGATGTTCGTCGGCGTCGGCGCCAGCCGCGTGCGCGATCTCTTCGAGCAGGCGAAGAAGCATGCCCCGTGCGTCGTCTTCATTGATGAGATTGATGCTGTCGGCCGACATCGTGGCGCGGGACTGGGTGGGGGGCATGATGAGCGGGAGCAGACGCTCAATCAACTGCTCGTCGAGATGGACGGCTTCGAGTCGAACGAGGGGATCATCCTCATGGCGGCGACCAATCGTCCCGATGTGCTCGATCCGGCACTGTTGCGGCCCGGACGCTTCGATCGGCGCATCGTGGTGAATCGGCCTGATGTGCGCGGGCGCGAGGAGATCCTGCGCGTGCACACGCGGAAGGTGCAGCTCAGTGAGGACGTGGACCTCTCGGTGATCGCGCGGGGCACGCCGGGCTTCACCGGCGCCGATCTGGCGAATCTCGTCAACGAAGCCGCCCTGATCGCTGCGCGACACAATCGCAAGGCCGTCACCATGCAGGATTTCGAGGCGGCGAAGGACAAAGTCCTCATGGGCACCGAACGCCGCTCGATCGTCATCTCTGAGGTGGAGAAGCGCAACACGGCCTATCACGAGGCCGGCCACACGATCGTCGCCCTCAAGGTCCCGCATGCCGATCCCATTCACAAGGTGACGATCATCCCCCGCGGCATGGCCCTTGGGGTGACGCAGCAGTTGCCCGAATCGGATCGTTACATGCACACGCGCGAGTATCTGGAGAGTCAGATCGCCATCATGATGGGCGGGCGCGTGGCCGAGGAGATCTTCCTGGGGAGCATGACCACTGGCGCGAGCAACGATCTGGAACGCGCGACCGAGATCGCGCGCAAGATGGTGTGCGAATTCGGCATGTCGCGCTTGGGACCGCTCACGTTCGGGCGCAGCGACGAGGCCATCTTCCTGGGCAAGGAGCTGGTTCGCCACCAGAACTACAGCGAGGATACGGCCATCAAGATCGATCAGGAGGTCAACCGCATCGTCATGGAGCAGTACGAGCGCGCGCGACAGATCATCCTGGAGAATCGGGAAGCCGTCGAGCGGCTCGTCCAGGCGCTCCTGGAGAAGGAGACGCTCGATGCCCAGGAGATTCGCCAGATCGTTGAGGGAGGCGCGGAGACGGCGACGGCCTCTTCGCCGCTCCCCACGAGCGAGTCGGAGAAGGAGCACGATACGGAGCGCGAGCCGCGCGTGCTGAAGCCTCTTCTGCCCCCTGTTCCCGGCGACACGCCGGCGACGGCTTGAGTCTCCCGGCGTCCTCCGGCTTCCTTCATTCGTTCGCTGAGGCGAACCGATTGAGTAGCAGCGTCTCCACGTGCGTCGCCCATTCCTCGGCTTCTTCCAAGAGCGCGAGCACGCGATTGTGGTATTCGTCATTGAAGGCCTGATCGGTGATGGCGTTGAGATTGGTCAGGACGTTGTAGTAAGCGCCCTTGATGGCCGCGAGAGCCAGTTGCGCCCCGACGGCGACATCGGAGAGGGCGTTCGGCGAGCCGATCTGAGCCAGTTCCATGAGCGCGCGTAGCACAGCGTGAGCGGCTTCGGCCGTGCGCGTGGGGACGATGACGGCCGCTTTGAGCGCCTCTTGAATCTCCCGCTCGCGAAGGCGTTGCTGGTCTTCGGTCTCCTTCGGGAGGCGGTAGGCCGCCATGACGCGGCGGAAGCTCTCGGCGTCGGCTTCGATCGCCGTAGAGAGCGTGCGGCGCAGGTCCTCAAGCTGCGCGAGCACCGTGCGCAGGCGCTCATGTACGTTCTCGAACCGCTTCTTCTGCAGCGTCAGGCGACTCATCATCTCGCCCAAGGCGGCCGCTAAGGCGCCGGAGAGGGCGGCGACGCTTCCCCCGCCGGGTGCGGGCGTCGCTGCGGCGACCGCCTCCAAAAACGGGTGCACGCCGGACGCCGGAGCCGCTGGCGTTTCGACTTCAAGTCGAGCCAGTGCGGCCGCCAAGCGATTCTCCAGGATTTGCTCCCGGCTGAAATTCTCCAGTTGCAGATACCACTCGGCGCACGCATCGAGGGCGGCTTGGGGGACGAGCCCCACGATCTCGCTGCCCCGCACGCTGACGCCATAGCGCTCGGCTTCTCGCTTGACCATCTCGAACGCGCGAAAGATCGGCGTCTGTTCATAGTCAACCAGGTTCATCGAGACTTGGACGATCCCGCGATCCTTCAACTCGAATCCGAGAGCCTTCACGTACCGTAATCCGCCGTCGCGTCCGCGAACAGCGCGCGCGATCTTGCGCGCGATCTCGATGTCGTTGGTGTTGAGGTTCACGTTGTAAGCGATCAGCGGAGGACGCGCGCCGACGACGGTTGCGCCGGCCGTCGGATGCACGCGTGGCGGGCCGAAATCCGGCGCGCGATCGGGATCGCGAGCGATCGCCTCGCGCAAGCCTTCGAACTCGCCCTTGCGGATGTTCGCCAGATCGACGCGATCCGGGCGCGTGGCCGCGCGCTCGTAGAGATAGACGGGGATATTCAACTCTTCAGCGATCCGGCGTCCCGTCTCTCGCGCCAGGGCGACGCAGTCTTCCATCGTGACGTTGCGGATGGGGACGAAGGGGATGACGTCGGTCGCGCCGATACGGGGATGCTCCCCTCGATGTTCGTTGAGGTCAATGAGTTCAGCCGCGCGACGCGTGGCGCGTACGGCGGCTTCGACGGCCGCCTCGGGCTCGGCGACGAACGTGATGACCGAGCGATTGTGATCGCGATCCATCTCACGATCGAGCACGATGACGCCGGGGACGGACTCGATGGCGCGCACGATCTCCTCGACGACTTCGGGACGCCGTCCTTCGCTGAAGTTCGGGACGCATTCAACGATCTTCTTCATCGGTCGCCTCTTCTGCTGGCGTGGACTGCCCCATGCCTTCGCTCTTATAGCACACGCGCCAGAGGCGGACAAGCCGAGGTGCTCTCCTCGCGCGCGGACATCGAGCGCGAGATTTCTCTTGACAAAATCGGCCACTTTGGAGATACTATCGGACTTGGATGTGCAGGTCGCTCAGCGGAGGGATAAAGGCGCGAGCAGGAGAGCGATTCGTGCGCGCGGCCTTCTCCGCGAGCGAAGAAGGAGGATGGGGGCTCGTTAGGAGTCGTCGAGAGGACGAAGTGGGGGGAAGAGCCCGCGGCCACCCGAGAGCCGCGGGCTCTTGTGCTTTTCATGGAGCCGATCACGCGTCCGCTGATGCGGCGATGCGTGCGCTTGAGCCGATGCGTAGGGGGTGTCGGTCATGCTGATCGAGCCGAACATCGTGCCCTTCATCCTCATCGGATTTCTCGCGCAGGTCGTGGATGGAGCCTTGGGCATGGGCTATGGGGTCTTCTCGACGAGCGTCCTCTTAAGCATGGGCGTCCCGCCGGCCATCACCAGTGCCAGCGTGCACACGGCCGAAGTGTTCGTCACCGGCGTCTCCGGGCTCGCCCATCTCGGCAACGGGAATGTCGAGCGTCGGCTCGTGCTGCGGCTGATCGTCCCGGGTGTCCTCGGTGGGATTTTGGGGGCCTACGTGCTCACTCAACTGCCTGGGGAGAAGATCCGACCGGTGGTTGCCCTCTATTTGTTCGCAATGGGGGTACTGATCCTGCGCCGGGCGCTGGGTCGGCCCGCGTTGGCGGCCGGGCGACCGCGCCTTATCCCCCTGGGATTCGCGGGAGGCTTCTTGGATTCCGTCGGAGGAGGGGGGTGGGGACCGATCGTCACGTCTACATTGGTCGCGCAAGGACAGACGCCGCATCTGGCCATCGGCTCGGTCAGCCTGACGGAATTCTTCGTCACCTTGGCCCAAGCGGCGACCTTTCTGGTCGCGCTCCGGTGGGTGCATTGGCCGGTGGCGATCGGCCTATTGATCGGTGGGGTATTGGCGGCGCCGCTGGCGGCTTATATGTGTCGTCGGCTGCCGGCGCGCGTCCTGATGGGGCTTGTCGGCGCCGCGATCCTCGTGCTGAGCCTCCGCATGATCTATCGCGCCGTATCCTGAGTGGGCGGCCGAGCGATCCGCAGGGAACTTTTTCCCCACGCCGTTCGTTTTGCCGGATGGACCTTGGCGGAGAGATAATTGAGGGAGAGCGACGTGGGGGCAAGGGCGGCCTTGGTGAGCAGCGACGCGCAACTGGTTCGTCGGTGCTTGGCCGGAGAAGAAGCGGCATGGGAGGAGATCGTGAGGCAATATTCCCGCCGCGTCTACAACTTGGCCTACCGCTTCACGGGCAATCGCGCGGCGGCCGAAGATTTAACGCAAGAGGTCTTCCTCCGCCTCTACCGCACGCTCGAGCAGTACGATCCGCGCGAAGGGGACCTGGCGAACTGGCTCATGCGGGTCGCGCGCAATTTGATCATTGACGAGTATCGTCGGCGCGCGCGCACGCCGACGGAAGCGGGGGAGGACCTGGGGGATCACGAGTACCATCTGCGCGCCGATGAGCGAGACGATCCGCACGCGCTGGTCGAACGGCGTGAGTTGAGCGAGTTGATCCATGCGGCTTTGGCGAAGCTCTCGCCCGAGCTGCGCGCGTGCGTCATCCTTCGCGATTTGGAAGGGTTGTCGTATCAAGAGATCGCCGAGCTGCTGCACATCCCGGAGGGGACGGTGAAATCGCGGATCAATCGCGGGCGTTTGGAGCTGGCTCGCGTCTTGCGCCGCATGCGGGTGATATGATGGACTGTCGGCAGTTTGAACACCTCATCAGCGAATATCTGGACGGGACGCTCTCTGAGGAGCGGGCGGAGGCGTTCGTCGCGCACCTCTTCTCGTGCGCCGCATGTCGCGCGTTGCTGGATGACGTCCAAGCGGCGCTCGCGTTGTGTCGGAGCGTCGAAGAGGTCGCGCCTTCGCCGGATCTTGACGCGCGTCTTCGCCACGTCCTGCGGGGCGCGGCCATGAGCTGCGGCGCTTTCGGCGAGTTGATCCCGAACTATTTCGATGGGGTGCTCACGGCCGACGAATACCACCTCTTCGAAGCGCATGCGCGCGTTTGCTCGAACTGTCGTCAGGCCTTGGAGGATGTGGCGGCGGTCCTGCGGCTTCTGAACGATGTCGGCCCCGTCGCGCTTCCCGAAAGCTTGAACGAACGTCTTCTCAAGGCCGTGCGCTTGCTGGATCGCGACCTGAGTCGAAGCTGGCTCTGGAGGCTGCGCCGGCGGTGGGCCGCATGGCGCTTAGGATGGAGCGGGCCGCCGCGCTCGCTGCCGCTGCCGCAATGGGCGATGGCCATGGTCCTCTGCGCGGCGACGTTCGGATTGGTGTTCTTGAACTTCTCGGGGGGAGGCGGCGGAGTTTCGATCCGTCCCGCGATCGCGCGTCTTTTCGATCGCGCCGCGGCGGTGAGCATGGAGGGGGAACGAATGGTCGAGCACGTGGAACGGTGGCGCGCGCAAGTGAGCGCGTTCCTTCGGACGTTCCGGTCGGACCGCGAGCGGTCGGAGGGAGCACCGAAGGAGAGGAGGTCTTCGCCGTAAGGCGAAATCGAAGGAGAAAGAGCGCGATGCCGTCACAGTTCGTCTTTTGCGCTTATCATCCGACGCACCGAGCGTTGGTGCGGTGCTCGGCCTGTCATCGGCCGCTCTGTCCGGCGTGCGACCATCGCATCAAGGGATTCCCCTATTGTCAGGAGTGCATCGTGCGAGGCGTCGAGCTTCTGCGACGTTCGACGTCGTGGACCTCTTCGGAAGCGCCGCGCCGTCCCCCTTCGCCGCGTCTGGCCGCTCTGTGTGCCCTGATGCCGGGACTGGGAGCCGTGTACAATCGGCAGAATGTCAAGGCCCTTGTGCATTTCCTCTTGATCGTCGGCTTCTTCGAGTTGGCCGATTTGACGAACCTCGCGCTCTTCGGGTTGGGAGGAGCGGTGTTCTACTTCTTCTCGATCATGGACGCCTATCGCACGGCGGAAGCGGTCGCTCGAGGGATGGACCCGCTCGAAGAGGATGAGCGCCTGCGGCAGATGTTGCGCGAGCGCCTGGCGTGGGTGGCCGTGGGGCTCATCCTTATTGGAGGGCTCATCCTGGTCTCGGACGTCGCGGAGGCGCTGCGCATCTCGCTTGTTGGGCGTCGCCTGTGGCCGCTCCTGTTGATCGCCCTGGGAGCCTATCTGCTCTATCGGTCCGCGCGCGCGCGATCATCGGTGCCGCCCCGATCGTTCGATCGGCATCGTCCCCCTCCGCCGCTGTTCTGGAAGACGGGGCCATTGACCGGATCATTGGTCGAGACGGAATCGGGCGACGAGCCCAAACCACCGGCCACAGGACCAAGACGGTGAAAGCCATGGGGAGGAGGGGATCATGAGGAGTGTGATTCGATTCATCGGGGGCGTCATCGCCGTCTTCATCGCGTTCTGGCTCGCTGTGAAGTTGCTCGGATTCCTCTTCGCGTTGATCGGGATCGTCCTCAGTTTGGTGAAGTTGGCGATTCTCGTGGGGCTCATCGCCCTCTTGGGCTATGGGCTCTATCGGTTCCTCGTCCCGGCCGAACGTCGCGCGGAGTGAGGGGCGAGCGCGCCTCTCGCCCGAAGGGCATCCGAACGGGTTGTGATCGGCGTTCTCCATCTCGGCAGACCGCCAGCGATGAGGTAGAATTATTCCCGGCATGAGACCTTCGCCGGGAGGGAGAGCTATGGCGGAGAAGGTGATGGAGCAATCGCCGCAGACCCAGACGAGCGTGACCGCCGTGGGCAAGCGTCTGGGAACGCTCACTCGCGTGGCCGAAGACCTCTGGACCGGGAACATGCGCGTGGTCAGACGGGGCTTGCAGCGCGGCTTGTGGAAGATCGAGGATTGGGCCGATGAGGCCGCGCTCTACGTCCGACGGCATCCCTATCGCGTGCTCGGATTGGCACTGGGATCGGGGTTGGCCATCGGCGTGTTCCTGGGCGCTCGCTTCGGCCGTAAGTAGGGAAGCTCGGTAAGGGGAAGCCGCGCGTGCGCGGAGTGCGTGCCGAATGAGAGGGTGAATCCCAAAGATGGCACTCGGCGCGCGAAAGAGCAGGGGAGATTTTTACCCTTTGTGGGTCCGACGCTTTCATCGTTGCATCGGTATCCTTCATTTCAGGAGGGAGAATATGCGACCAGGCTGGAGGATGAAGGTCGTCGCCTCTTGGGCCGCGCTTCTTGGGATGGTCCAGCCGGGTTGGTTGCAAGAGACAACGGTCACGCTCGAATCCCCGCTCGTTTTGGTGGATGCCATCGTCCTCAACAAGAAGACGAACACGATCGTCGGCGACCTCACGCGCGAGGATTTCCTCATCTGGGAGAACGGGAAGCGGCAAGAGATCACGCACTTCAGTCGGGAAGAGCTGCCCCTCTCAATCGTCCTTCTTGTGGATGTCAGCGGTAGCGTACAGCCCATCATTGACGAGATTCAGCGCGTGGCGCTCGACGCGCTCTCCAAGCTGAAGCCACAGGATCGCGTGGCGTTGATGATCTTCGCCAATCGGCCGAAGCTTCTGGTGGAGCTGACTTCGGATCGCGGAGCGATCGCCGAGAAGCTGGAGAACATCTGGAGCGAGGCGACCGATGTGGGGATGGCCACATTCATCAATCTTGGGATCTACGAAGCGGCGCGGTACTTGCGGAAGAAGACCGATCCGACCGAGCGCCGCGCCATCGTGATGATCACCGATGACATCGACACCAGTTGGTTCCGCGGTGGTCCGCCGCGTGAGGTCGTCTTGCGAGAGCTCTACGAAGGAGGGGTGGCGCTTTGCGGAATCCTCGTGGGGTATGCGCGGACGGCGCTGAAAGTGGCGGATTACGGCACGGCGGCGGCGATCACCGTCCTGAATCCTGGCGTCGGAGCCATCTTGATCGCCTGGCGAGTCCTTCGGCGTGCTTCGGGGATCACCGGCAGCGCCAAGTTCTATGCCGAGAAGACAGGGGGGATTGCCCTGAAAGCGGATCCCGAGGAGGTGGGGACGATCTTCATCGGCGTCTTGGAGCTTTTGCGCGCGCGGTATACGCTTGGCTATGTCCCTCCGAATCCGACTCCGGATGGACGTTTCCGAGAGCTCAAACTCTCGGTGAGCGAACGGGTGAAGAAGACCAAGGGCGATCTCGTCATCCTCGCGCGCCGCGGATATTATCCGAGCCGTCCCTCTGCCCGGCGGTGAAGCGCCACCTCTTGGCTCCTTGCCCCATGTGGGCGCTCACGAACGAATGACGACCGACAACGTCATGCTTCGACGACTTCCACGATGGGGGTGACTTCGGATTTCGGCAGCAGAGCCGGCCAGTAGGCGATGATCTCCTCCACACGGGGACGACCCCCGGCGAATCCCGTCGCCGTCGGCGGACCATTGAGGATGAGGGGAGCGATCTCGCGCGTGAAGCGTTCGACGGCCTGCTCGTCGTGGCTGCGAACGGCGATGCGAAGCTGCACTTCGGCGAGATCGGGGGAGGGTTCCGGAGCCAGCGGGCCATGGCAGGCGTTGACGCCGAGGAATTCGGTGAGGATCTCCTCAAAGTGCAAGCCGAGACGCTCGAGTCGCTTCCGCAGGATCTCGTCGGCCCGCCGTGCTTTCTCATAAGCGTCGGGCCAGCTATAGACGAGCGTGCCGACGGCCTTGTATCCGGCAAAATAGCTGATCGAGACCTTGTAGAATTCGGTCGGCGGAGCGCCCTTGACGCCCCACACTTTCACCCGATCGGGCCCGATGTCCTCTAAGCGGATCGTCGTGAAATCGGCGATGCATTCGGGGGTGATGTACCGGCGGGGATCGCCGATTTCATACACGAGCTGCTCCTTGATGATCGCCGAAGTGACGCGCCCTCCCGTCCCCTCGTGCTTCGTGATGACGAAGGTGCCATCCTCATAGGCTTCGACGATCGGATAGCCGATGCGATCGAGATCCGGAAGCGTCTTCCACGCGACTTGAGAATTCCCGCCCGTGCACTGGGCGCCGCATTCGACGATATGGCCGGCTACGACGCCGGCAGCCAGTTTATCGTACTCGTCCTCGCCCCAGCCGAACTCGTAGATCATCGGGGCGAGCGTGATCCCGGTATCCGTCGTGCGTCCGGTGATGACGACCTGCGCACCTTGTCGAAGGGCGTCCACGATGGGGAAGGCGCCGAAATAGACATTGGCGCTCTGCACGCGCGAACGGATGTCGCTCAAGGGGCGGTCCGTATCGAGGTTCCGCAGCTCATGCCCTCGGGCCATCAATTCATCGAGCCGGTCGAGGATGTCATCGCCGGCGACGATCCCGATGCGCACGCCCGAGAGGCCGAGCTTTCGGGCGACGGCGACGACGGCATCGCGGCAAGCCCAAGGATTCACGCCTCCGGCATTCGCGATCACCTTGATGTTCTTCTCCACGCAAATCGGCAAGATGCGCTCCATGAGAGGGACGAAATCGCGGGCGTAGCCGAGGCGCGGATCGCGCGCCTTCTGTTTCTGAAGGATGGACATCGTCACCTCGGCCAGATAGTCGAGCGAGAGGTAATCCACCGGGCCGAGCGTGACCTGTTCAACGGGGGCTTCCAAGCTATCGCCCCAAAAGCCTTGACCGTTGGCGATGCGAATGCTCCTCATCGTCTTCCCCCGAGTTCAGGCTCGTTCCCGATGCAGATGGTACGCGGCGGCTCTTTTCCGCGTCAATGTCGGCTTGGCCCTTTCCATCGCGCGCGCCGGAGCGCTATGCTCTTGCCTATGTCGCGAAAGGAGGAGGGATGATGACGCTCACGGAGTGGCAAGAATATCGCCAGCGGATGAACGAGAAGATCTTGGGAAGCGGTCATCTGGGGATCAAGCGCTTTTTCGCGCTCGACCATCAGGCGTATGAGGCCGGAGCGCTCTCGCCGAAGGTGAAGGAGCTGTTGGGGTTGGTCGCCTCGCTCGTGCTCCGTTGTGACGACTGCGTCACCTATCACATCATCCGCTGTCACGAGGAAGGGGTCACGCGCGAGGAGTTCCTGGAGGCGTTCAACGTCGCGTTGGTCGTCGGTGGCTCGATCACGATCCCGCACTTGCGGCGCGCGTTCGAACGCTTGGAGGAAGTGGAAGCGGCGGGGCGCCGCGAAGCCGCATCCTGACGACGGTGGGCTCGGTTGCTTGGGGCATTCGCGTGTGCTAAGGTTTTCACCGTATGCGCACGCCGAGATCCGTGCTCATCTTGGGAGGAGCCGGGCTCATCGGCTTTGAGATCGCTCGAGCTGTCGCGCGCGAGATCGAACCGCATCTGCTCATCATCGGGGGACTCTTCGAGCGTGAGGTCGAAGACGCCCTCGCCGCGCTCCGCGCGGAGTTCCCGCATCTGAAGCTGGAGGGGGTATGGGGAGACGTCTTCCTCCGCAAGGAGGATCGCGGGCTCACGCGGCGGCAGCTCATCGAAGACCCCGCTCGGCGAGAGGCGCTCTTTCAGGACCTCTTCGGCGATCTCGATCGCGCCTACGAGAAGTCGTGGTTGGTCGCCATCATCCGGCGCTTCAAGCCGGAGATCATCGTCGATTCGATCAACACGGCCACGGCCATCGGCTATCAGGATGTCTATACGAACTCGATCGAAGCGCGCGAGATCTTGGACCGGCTCGCGCGGGCCATCGAGATGAAGGATCTGGCGGCGCTCGCCGCGATGCGAGAGGAAGCCTTGCGAAAGATCGAGGCGTTGATCGTCTCGCAAGGCATCCCGGAATTGGTGCGGCACACGCTCCTGCTCTATCGCGCGATGGTGGAGGCGGGGACGCGGCTCTATCTGAAGATCGGGACGACGGGGACCGGGGGGATGGGCTTGAACATCCCCTACACGCACAGCGAAGATCGGCCGAGCGCGCTGCTCATCTCGAAATCGGCCATCGCCTTCGCGCATACGGGTCTGCTCTTTCTGATGGCCCGCACGGCGGGCGGACCGATCGTCAAGGAGATCAAACCGGCGGCGCTGGTGAGCTATCGGCGGATCGCCTTCCAAACGGTGCGGCGCGGGGGCGAACCCGTCTACGTCTATGCGAGCAAAGTGGTGCCTCTGGGCGAAGTCTTGGAGTTGGTGCTCCCGCCGGAGGAGTTCGAGCGGCTGGAGGAGCTGAAGGTCGTGGGCGTGGATACGGGGGAGAACGGATTCTTCGCGCGCGGGGAGTTCGAGACGATCACCAGCCTTCACCAAATGGAGGCGGTGACGCCGGAGGAGATCGCGCAAGCGGCCGTGTTGGAGATCAAGGGGAGCAATACGGGCGTGGACGTGATCGCCGCCATTGATGGGGCCGTCATGCCGCCCAGTTATCGCGCCGGATATTTGCGCGGTTTGGTGATCGAGCGCTTGAAGCAGTTGGAGCGAGAGACCGGCACCTACAGCATCGCCATCGGGCAGTTGGGCCCGCCGGAGTTGACCAAGCTCTTGTACGAGGCGCATCTCTTGAAGATGCGCTATAAGACGCTCACCGCCGTGATCGAGGCCGATCCTCAGGAGATGGCCGAGAGCCTCTATCGCTTCATTTGCCACAATAAGATCCGGGACGTGATCACCTCCATTGGCGTGCCGATCCTCACGCCCGACGGGCGGCGGCTCTTTCGGGGGCCGCTCATTCGCATCCCGGAGATCAAAGGAGAATCGCGCGTGCGGATCACGCGAGCGGATGTGGATCGGTGGGCGCGAAAGGGGTGGGTGGATTTGCGGCCGGAGAACATGCAGCTGTGGCAACGGCGGTTTCGCATCATGGCGCAGAACATCGGCGCGATGGTGGACCAAGGGTCGGCGGCCATCACCCGCGCGTCGTACACGTCGGAGAAGATCAACATTGGCGAGGTCGTCGGTTGGATCTTCAACAATGAAGAGCGGGCCTATCGCCTCAAGTCGTGATGATGAAGGTCGCCCTCACCGGCAGCATCGCCGTCGGCAAGAGCACGGTCCTGAATCTGTTCCGCGAGCTCGGGTGTCATACGATGGAGGCCGATGAGATCGCCCACGAGCTGATGCGGCCCTGTCGGCCGGCGTATCACGACGTCGTTCGCGCTTTCGGGCGGGAGATTCTCGCCGAGGACGGGACGATCCATCGGGGCCGGCTGGGGGCGCTCGTCTTTCATGACCCGGCCCGGCGGGAGCAGTTGAATCGCCTCGTGCATCCTCATGTGCTCGAGGAGATCGAACGGCGGATGGCGGAGTTGGAGCAGAGAGATCCGTCGGGGATCCTCATCGTGGCGGCGGCGCTCGTCATCGAGGCGGGAGCGTATCGGCGATTCGATCGGGTGATCGTCGTCTATTGCGATGAGGACGAGCAGATCGCGCGCCTGATGCGACGTGAGGGGATCACCCGCGAGGAGGCCCTGGCGCGCATCCGCGCGCAGCTCTCCTCGAGCGAGAAGCGACGATATGCCGATTTCGAGATCGACACCTCGGGCCCTTTGGAGCAGACGCGCGCCCAAGTGGAGGCGATACACCGACGCTTGCGCGCCGAATTCTCGCCGCCTTCATGAATCGAAACGCTCGAGGCCATTCCGGTACGCCTATGCGAATCGGCATTGACGCGCACGCCATCGGGAGCCAAACGGCGGGGAACGAGACCTACATCAAGAACCTCATCGAGGCGCTCGCCGCCATTGATGCGGAGAACGAGTACGTCCTGTTCTTCACGCGCCCGGAAGTGGCGGAGTCCTGGCGCGGGCGGTTTCGGAATTTCCACGTCTCTCTGGTGCGTCCGCACACGCGGTATCTGCGCATCCCGTTCAGTCTGCCGTGGGCCGTCTGGCGGGCCGACGTTGACCTCTTGCACGTCCAATATGTGGCGCCGCCGATCTGTCCGCGGCCCATCGTCGCGACGATTCATGATCTCTCGTTCGAGCATCTGCCGCAGATGTATACGCCGCGCGAGCGGTGGCTCTTCAAGCTCGCCATCGGATATACGGCGCGTCGCGCCGCGCGAATCCTGACGGTCTCCGAATATTCGGCGCGCGATATTTTGGCGACGTATCGCGTTCCGCCGGAACGCGTCGTGGTGACGCCCGAGGGGGTCAGCGCGCTCTTCGCGCCCGTTCGAGATCCGGCGCGCCTTCAGGCCGTGCGCCAGCGCTACGGCATCGCGCGCGAGTACATCTTGAGCGTCGGCAGCTTGCAACCGCGGAAGAATCTCGTCCGGCTGATCCACGCCTACGTCAACGTGCGCCGTCGCGATGACGAATTGGATCATCAGCTCGTGATCGTGGGGAAGAAGGGGTGGTTGTATCAGGACATCTTCCGAGCGGCGCGACAATCCCCGTTCGCCAAGGACATCATCTTCACCGGCTACGTCCCCGAGGAGGATTTGCCGGCGCTCTACAGCGGGGCGACGGTCTTCGTCTATCCCTCCCTCTTCGAGGGGTTCGGCCTCCCCGTGTTGGAGGCGATGGCTTGTGGGGTCCCGGTCATCACGAGCAAC
>Ga0101943_1002002_pt1 | contig 14311 bp, 10 predicted proteins | sample DewCreD2012metaG_5_FD_75244 | JGI IMG/M metagenome (GOLD analysis project Ga0101943, IMG submission 75244) | Hot spring sediment bacterial and archeal communities from British Columbia, Canada, to study Microbial Dark Matter (Phase II) - Dewar... ... | reverse complement strand
CTCGGTGCGGGGATTCTCCGGATTCAAGCGCTCGAATTCTCGCATCAGCTCTCGCGAGCGCTGATCGATGAGCCGAGGGATGACGACCCGGACCTCGACATACTGATCGCCGCGCACGTCGCCGCGGAGGCTGGGGGCGCCTTGCTCCCGCAATCGGAAGATCTGTCCCGACTGCGTGCCGGGCGGAATGCGCAGCGTGGCCTTCCCCCAAAGCGTCGGGACTTCGATCTTCGCTCCGAGGACGGCTTCGGTGATCGTGATCGGGATGGTGCAGTAGATGTTGTCGCCTTTTCGGACGAAGAACGGATGCGCCTGGACGTTGGTGACGACGTAGAGATCGCCGGGGGGGCCACCGTATAAGCCGGCATCACCTTTGCCCTCGACGCGGATGCGCGAGCCCGTGTCCACGCCCGCCGGGATTTTCACCTCCAGCGATTCTTCGATCGGGAGGCGCGTCTCCCCGTGGCAGAGCGGGCAGATGGGAGCGCTTCGTCCGGTCCCCTCGCAGTGCTCGCAGCGCACGCTCAGGCGAAGTGGGCCGCGCGATGTCGGACGTCGCCCCGTCCCCCCGCATCGGAAGCATGTGCCCCGTGGGCCTTCGACCTCGCCGCGACCCTCGCAGCGGGGGCACGTCTGACGGCGTGTGACCGTCACCGTGACCGTCGTGCCTCGTAAGGCTTGCTCGAAGCTCAAGGCGACGGGGACTTCGAGATCTCCCCCTCGCTGCGGCGCTTTCACCCGCTTGCCCGCGGAGGGGGCGAACAGTTCCTCCAGAAAATCGCCGAAGGACTCCTCGGCGCTGAAATCGAACCCTTCGAAGATGATGTCGGACGCCGTCCTCTGCGTTCCCCCCTCCGACATCTCATCCCGTCGCAGACCATACCGGTCGTAGAGGGCGCGCTTCTTCGGATCGCTCAAGACCTCATAGGCTTCGATGATCTCCTCGAACTTGCGACGCGCCTCCTCGTCGCCGGGATTGAGCTCGGGATGGTATTTGCGGGCGAGCTTTTTGTACGCTCGGGTGATCTCCGCGCGCGTCGCTCGCCGTGTCACGCCGAGGATTTCGTAATAGTCCCGCTTCTCCATCGGTTCTCGCTTCCAAGATGGAGTATAGGAGCGCTCTGCGAGGGGCGTCAAGGAGAGGGGGAAACGGCGATCTTCACTTCCGCCCGAGGAGCCGAAGGCGGCCGACGAACGCGCGGCGTTGGAGTCCGCCGAGAGCGAGAAACTGCGGCGAATCCACGTTGTTGTTCACGGTCGAAGCGTTCGGGTGGTTCGTCACGTTGTTGAAGCCGGCGCGCAGTGCCCATTGCAAACCGAAGAGGTGAAAGCGCCGCTCGACATGGAGGTTCAGCGAGAAATACGAGGGGAGCCGTCGTCGATTCGGCGGCTCCACAATTCGCTGCTCCCCATTGACGACGATGAACGGATAGCCGTCGCGCCATTCCAACGTGTACGCGAGGGTGAAGCGCTCGGGCAGCGGCACCCATCCCCAGAGGAGGAAACGATTCGGCGCATCCCAGGGTAGCGGTCCACCCCCCTGCGAGCCGAACACCAGCGTCTCCGGCGTGAAATCGAGCACGGCGTTGGAACGCGCGCGCGAACGCACGTAAGCGGCGAAGAGCGCGGCGGATTCCCGAGGGGTCCATCGGAGCGTCCCGTGGAGGGCGTCATACCGATCGCGCTTCACGTCGCGAAGCTCGATGAGACGAACGGGCATCGTCGAAGGATCAAGGGAGGAAGCCCTCTCAAGCGCGGGCGGGATCGGCGCCGTCATCGGCACGTAGATCCACCCGCGATATCCCCGCTTCTGCAGGAACTCGACGGAGAGAAACAGCGTCCTCGAGAGCTGTCGCTCCAGGCCGAGGCTCCAGGTCAACGCGCGCGGCGGAGCGAGCGCTCGGGGGTTCGCTCGAAAGATGGTCTCCAGGGATTCCGCCTCGCGGTCATCGGCCGCGTGAAACACGTCCCAGCGTCGTCCGGCCAGGGGACGCAGAAGCCGCTCCAAATTCGTCGCGTCGTGGAAGAGGCCGATCCCGCCGACGAGTTTGGTTCGCCGATCGGCGGTGAGCAGATAGCTCGCCGCCGCGCGCGGCGACCATCGCTTCGCGCCAAGGGCGGAATCCCAATCGAACCGAAGGCCGAATTCAAATACCCCCCGCGAGGAGAAGAACCACCGATTCTGTCCGTAGAGCCCCAACTCGACGTTCGTCATCCGCGCGCCAGGAGACGCGAGGAAATGCACCGTTCGCGCGCGCGTCCCGCCCTCCCGAAAGATGGTGATGGGGCGGAGTTGGACACGTTCCCACGCCCCGAGATGGTGCCACTCCATACCGACTTTCACTTCGTGTCGCCCGCGCCTGTTGAAGGAGGGGAGGGTGAGATTCACGATCCCCTGCCAGCGATGCGCCCGATTCTCCCGCGTTCGAAAGAAGTTGCCGCGCGGGCCTTCGGGGAAGAGGAGATACGGCGCTTCTCCCCACGGGTGTTCGGAGCGGCGAAACTGCGTCGCGCCCACGCCGTATTCCAGAACGAGGCCATCGGGCCAATAGGTCTGTCCTTTCACGGCGAGGAGATCGGCCTCGTGGACAACGTGGCGCGTCGCCTCGCGTGGGACAAAGCGCGAGAGCCCATCATACGGCGAGCGAAAGCGATTGAGGAGGACGGTGAATGTCAGCAGGTGCGCCGATGCGAAGTTCGCCTGCACCTTCGCCAGATGGCTCCATCGCCATACCTGATTGCGATCGGCGTCGCGCGGGAGGTCTTCGACAAGAGTGACGTCATATTCCCCCTCGAAGGCGTTATAAAACCACGCCCGCTTCTTCCGAAGCGGTCCCGAGAACGTCGCCCGCGGCGTCCAGCTGTTCAAGTGAAATCCCTTGCGATTTTGAACGGAGGGGATGACGTCGGTCGCCGAAAAGCGGAACCGATCGTCTCCCATCAATGTGGTCAGAGCGAGGACGCCGCCGGAGCCTCTCCCATATTCGGCCGAGTATCGGCTACTGTGGATCTGAACCTCGCCGATGGCGTCCACACTCACGCGCAGATCGAAGTGTCCCGTCATCGGATGCGTGACCGTGAAGCCATCCAGCATCGCGAGAGTTTGTGTCTCGGCCGAGCCCGCGATGTGGAGATTTCCCGAGGCATCTTGGACGACGTTCGGGAGCACGGCGAGCGCATATCGGAGATCGCGCATGACGGGCGTGGGGAGCATGAGGATCTCCGGTGCGCTCAACTCCACGCGCGCTGTCGTCCGCCATGGATCGAGCGTCGGAGTGGAAGGGGTCACCTCGACGACCTCCACGAATTCCTGCTCTCGCGGCAAGACGATCTCCACGACGGCGTTCTCCGGGAAGCGAATGTCCGGCACGGTGACGGCATAGAAGCGCTCCTTCTCGGCGCGAAGACGATACGTTCCCGCCGCGAGATCGGAGAAAACGGATCGGCCGACCTGATCGGTTTCCGCTTCGCGAACGACTCCCCCCTCCACGCGCTCGAGCAGGAGGCGCGTTCCCGAGATCGGTCGGCCGTTCTCATCCACGACGGTGACGGTCAGATGCGCTTGAAGAGGAGAGGGCCGTTCCCTCGCCTCTGCTGAAGCCGAGAGGCCGACGAGCAAAAGGACGACGAGCCCTCGGCTTCGCGACATCCGAAGCGCGGAGATCCGGAAGGGAGAGGGACGCTTCATCACGGCGGCGCGGTCAATCGCGTGAAGACATGCTCCTGAATGTATCGCACGCTCTTCTCGGCGTGTTCGTGCACGCGCGGATCCGTGCACGTCGTCGGCTTCGGATCGCGGAGGCGGTCCACGTCCAGCCCCTCGCGGCGCAGGGCCTCGCGACCGGCCGGCGGAATCTCGTCGGGCAATTCGATCCCGCACATGATGGCGAAGGCGAGCGTCCACGCGCGCGCGACGTTGGAGAGGTTGTAGCCTCCGCCTCCGAGCGCGACCCAAGGAAGGCCGAAGCTCTTCAATCGTTGGACGACGCGCGTGTACCCATGCGTCGTCAAGCGCAAATCCGTCAACGGATCGGTCGCGAAGCTGTCCACGCCCAGTTGCGTGACCAGGACGTCCGGCCGATAGAGGGCGATGAGCGGCGGGACGATCTCTTCAAACGCCCAGACGTAGGTCTCGTCGTCCGTTCCCGGAAAGAGGGGGATGTTCACCGAATAACCGTATCCGGCGCCCGTCCCCAACTCTTCGACGAATCCAGTCCCGGGGAAGAGGAAACGTCCATCCTCGTGCAGCGAGATCGTGAGTACGCGATCCGTGTCGTAAAAAGCCAACTGCACGCCATCGCCGTGATGCGCATCAATGTCCACATAGACGACGCGATGGCCGCGCTCAAGGAGCCACTTGATCGCGATGACCGGATCATCGAGGTAGCAAAAGCCCGACGCTCGATTGGGGAGCGCGTGATGCAGACCGCCGGCGACGCTGAAGGCGATGGGCGTCTCTCTCGCGTCCACGAGCCGCGCGGCCTCCAGGGATGAGCCCGTAATTAGCAGCGCCAGGCGATAGAGGCCGGGGAAGATCGGATTGTCGCCCGGTCCCAAGCCGTAAGCGTAGGGATTGCTCGGATAAATCCCTTCCTCCAGAGCGCGGAGGACGGCCAAGTAATCCTCCGTGTGGAAGGAGCGCGCATCCTCTTCGGTCGCCGGTTTCGGCTCGATGAGCGCCACGTCCGGATCCTCGAAGACGCCATAGGCTGTGAGCAATTCATAGACGAGGCGCAATCGCCGCATCTTCAACGGATGCGTGAGCCCGTAATCGTACCGGGCGAATTCTTCGCTGTAGAGGAAGACAGCTTTCGGCATCGCCTCCTCCTTCGGGTAGCGCGAGGCTCACGGATCGAAAGCGGGCGCTTCCGCGTCGAGCGGAGTCCGAGTTGAAGGCGCGCGCTGGCGAAAGCGTCGCCCGACGACCGTGAGCATGCCGAGCGCCAGAACGAGCAGCAAGACGTTCGTGCCCGCGAGCATCCAGCTCCCGGCGCGCACATGTCGCGGCAGCAACAGTGTGAGCGAGGTCATCGTCGTCGCGATCATGAAGAAGGCCGGAAGCGCCGTGAACCATATCTTCCGCGCGCGTTTGAGGAGCCAGGCCGTCGCCGTGAGCAGCGTCAGAGCCGCGAGCAACTGATTCGCCGAGCCGAAGACGGGCCAGATCGCCTGATAGGCATTGGTGAAGGCCAGCAGGGCGATCCCGCTCAAGGCGATCCCGGAATTCACAATGCGGTTCCGCAGCAAGGCCGGGGGATTCGGGTGCAGGGCCATCCACAACTCTTCGAAGAGATAGCGCGCCAAACGAACGAGTGTATCCACGGTCGTCAGCAGGAACCCCTCCAGCATTAGGATTCCGAAGATCGTCCCATAGAGGGCCGGAACCCCCAGCCCCGCGTAGAGTATCTTCCCAACGGCGACGGCGAAAGCCAATGGAGCATTCCCCGTCTTGAGGTGTCCGGATTCATCCTGGGGCCAAACGAGCGCTTTATACTCGCCGAAGCTCAATCCGCCCAGCACCGTCAGCGTCACGCAGATCCCCAGCAGAGCCTCCAACAACATCCCTCCGTAGCCGATGATCGGCGCGTCTTTCTCCGAAGCCAATTGCTTGCACGTCGTCCCTCCGGCAATGAGGGCATGGGCCCCCGAACACGCCCCGCAGGCGATGGTCACAAAGAGGAAAGGCCACGCCCAGCCCAAAGCTGCCGTGCTCTCGCTCGTCAGATGCGTGATGGGCGCGTTTATCGTCACCCCCTGCCATCCACCACCGATCAGGCCGATGACCATCGTGGCCAGCCCGATATAGAGGAGGTGCACGTTCACGAAATCGCGCGGCTGCAACAGGAGCCAGACCGGAATCCACGCGGCCACGAAGACGTAGCCGGAGATGATGAACATCCACGTCATCGGCGGAAGTGTGACCGGATGGCGAAATCCGATCCAGACCGAGAGCGTGCAGATCAGCAGCGCCAGAACGCTCACCCAGCGCGTGCGCACGCGCCGCTTGTAGAGCAGCCATCCCACCGCCGGAGCCAAAGCCGTGATGACGATGACGGAGGTCGAAGCGATGCCCCCGATCTTCGCATAGGCGACGCCATCCTTCACCGTCGTCTTGATGAGCGTCTGCTCGGGCGAGAGCCCCAGCTCCCGCATCGGGTAGAGGGAGGTCAGCGCCACCGCTGTCAATTGCAGGAAGGCGGCCGCGACGAGAATGCAGAGCAGGATGGCGAAGGCGACGAAGAAGAGGAATCCGCTCCTCCCCAAGGTCCGCCGGGCGACTTCGGCGATTGAGCGTCCGCCCTCTCGCACACTCACAAACAGCGCGATGAAATCATGGACGGCGCCGATGAAGATCACGCCGATGACGATCCAAAGCCATGCGGGCAGGAATCCATACAGGACCGCCAGTGTCGGCCCCACGATCGGTCCGGCCGCCGCAATGGAAGCGAAGTGATGCCCGAAGAGGACCGGCGCCCGCGTGGGCACGAAATCAACACCGTCGTTGACGGTCACCGCGGGCGTTGGACGCTGCGGGTCTATGCCGGCCCAGCGAGCCACAAGTCGTCCATAGAGGACATATCCCCCCAGCAAAGCCAAAAGCGACAACCCCATCAACGCGCCAACGTTCATGCTTCGCCTCCTCCGCAAACACGTTCGGCCATCCTCGCCCCGCCCGTGGGGGTCATCGTCCGGTCCACACCGGTTCGCGCTTCTCCAAAAAAGCTCGAACGCCTTCGCGGGCGTCTTCGGTGGCCATCAGCTCATCCAGATAGAGGCGTTCGACCGCGCGCAGCGCCGTCATCGGATCGAGCGCTCGGCCGTAGCGGAGTGCCCGCTTCGCGAATTTCAGCGCGATCGGACTCCTCCGCGAAAGCTCGCCAAGGAGCGCTTCGACCGCAGCGCCGATCTCCTCGTCTGGGACGACGCGCGTGACTAAGCCCATCATTTCGGCTTCTCGCGCCGTGAACGTCTTACCCGTCACGATCACTTCCGCAGCGCGACGCGGGCCGATGAGCCGAGGGAGCCAAACGGCGGCGACAGGAGGGAAACAGCCCAGCTGAATCTCCGGCTGTCCGAAGCGCGCGCTCTCGCCCGCGAGGACGAGATCACAGCTCACGGCCAGTTCCATCCCGCCCCCCAAGCAATGTCCCCGCACGACGGCGATCGAGAGGGCGTCCATCTCCCAGAGCTTCGTGATCGCCCGGTGCAACTGGGCGAGCATCTCCTGGACGCGTTCTGGCGTGTGGTCGCCGATATCGGCTCCGGCGGAGAAAGCGCGTTCGATCCCACTTTGGAAGAGCACAAGGTGAATGTCGGCGTCCACCTGTTCGAGCGCACGATTGAGTTCTTGCAGCATGGGGATGTTGAGGATATTGAGCGGCGGGCGATTCAAGGTGAGCTTCAGGACCGAGCCCGCGCGTTCGGAACGGATCATCGGTTCGGTCATCGCGTTCTCCTCCGTCTTCAGAATTCGCGCTTGAGCACGCTTCGCTCGATGGAGAACTTCTGCGGGCCGGTGAGGGCGAGTGAGAGGACGGCCGCCAGAAGCGCGAGCGGAAACTCGAAGCCGTCTTTTCCGATCAGGCCGTGGGGCAGGTGGACGCGCAGGATCGCCACGAGCATGTTGATCGCCAGCAGAAGTGCCGCCCAGCGCGTGAAGAGGCCAAGGAGCAGAGCGATCCCCCCGAGGAATTCGACGAGCGCGACGATGATGGCGAAGACGCCGGGAAGCGGGACGCCCAGCGATTCCAAGTCTCGCTCGAATCTCGCGAGCCCTCCGAAGAGCTTCTGTTGGCCGTGGGCGATGAAGATCACCCCGACGGCGATGCGGAGGAAAAGCGCTGACCACTCACTATATCGCGAGAGCCATTGAGCCAACATTCCTGACCTCCTTCCGGCAGATTCCGAAGTACGCGGCCCCATTTTACCTCAGGCGACGACGAACCGGCAATACGCGCCTCATCCTCGCCCGCGAGCGCCGGATGCTATAATTCGCCGCGTTGTGGCGCGACGGAAGGCGAGAGCGGACATGCGAGTGCTTTTGCTGGCTTCGAGCGCCGCGCTCGTCCTTTGGTTCGTACCTTATGCGGAAGTCATCGTGTATCCCCTTCGCCTCTTCGTGACGATCGTGCACGAAATAGCGCACGCGTCGGCAGCCCTTCTGACCGGAGGGAGCGTGGCCTATATTCAGGTTCGGCCGGACGGGAGCGGCGTGACGGCCACGCGCGGAGGCCTGGCGCCGATCATCTCCAGCGCCGGATATGTGGGGACGGTGCTCTATGGCGGCGCACTTCTGTCGTGGTGCCGAGAACCGCGCCGCGCGAAGGCGGCGCTGGGCGTGACGGCCCTTCTGATCGCCGGGATGACGCTCGCCTTCCTTCGCCCGATCGTTGGTTTCGGATTTCTCGTCGGCATGGCTTGGAGCGCCCTTCTCGGCATCGCCTTCGGCATCGCCTCGGCGCGCGTCGCGCAATTCCTCGCGGGATTCCTGGCCGTGCAAAGTTGCCTGAATGCGTTCTTCGACCTGAAAACGCTCTTCGCGCTCTCGGCGGCGGGAGATGCGCCGACGGATGCGCTCGCCATGCAGGAGCTGACGCGCATTCCAGCTCTCGCGTGGGCGTTGCTTTGGAGCGGCATCTCGATCGGCGTCATCCTCTTCGCCTTGCGGGAGTCTGGTCGGACGCGGGGGTGAGCGGACGATGTCGGGGCGGTCGCCCATCGCCTTCGTGTTGCCGGTGGGGGAACGGGGGGGCGCAGAATCGGTGTTCTTCGAAATCCTACGCCGGCTCGATCGGGGACGCTTCGCGCCTGTGGCCGTTTTCTTGAGGGACGGGCCGTTCGTGCGAGAGGTCGAGGAGGCGGGGATTCCCATTCATGTGCAACCGATCACCCGCTTGCGCGATCCGTTCGACTACGGGCGAACGATTCGCGCCCTTCGGCAGCGGCTGGTGCAGTGGCGGGCGCAGCTTGTGGTCAGTTCGCACGGCTATGGACATCTCTATGGCGGCGTGGCGGCGTGGTGGGCGCGCGTCCCCGCCATTTGGTGGCAGCATGGGATGGCGTCTTCACGCCACCTCTTGGACCGTGTGGCCGTTCGCATCCCCGCCCGAGCCGTCATCGCGAGTTCGCACAGCGCGGCGGAAGCGCATCGTCGAGTCTTCGGCTCTGCGCGAGCCCCGCTGCGCGTGATCCACCCCGGCGTGGATGTCGAATGGTTTCGATCTCCGGATCCGCAGCGGCTCGCGCGCCTACGGGAAGAGTTGCGCCTGGAACGGTTTCGTTATCTTGTGAGCGCGATCGGGCGATTGGAGCCCGGGAAGGGACAGGACCTTCTCCTTCGCGCCGCGCGGCTTGTCGGCGAGCGGAGACCGGATGTGGGATTTTTGATCGTGGGGAAGGAGCTGAGCGGCGCGCGCTCCGGATATGCGAGCGCGCTTCGAGCATTGGTCGTCGCCTCGGGCCTCAGCGAGCGCGTCATCTTCGCCGGATTTCGACGCGAGATCCCGGAAGTGCTCGCCGCGAGCGATCTCCTCGTGCACGCGGCGACGCAACCGGAGTCGTTCGGTCTCGTCTTGTGCGAAGCGATGGCTGCGGGACGGCCCGTGATCGCCACCGACATCGGCGGTGCGCGCGAGATCGTCATCCCAGGAGAGACGGGATGGCTCATACCGCCTGGAGATCCGGTCGCGCTGGCCCAGGCCGTGCTCTCGCTGCTTGAGGACGCCGAGCGACGGCGCGCGATGGGGCAGGCGGCCGAGCGCCGTGCCCGCGCGTGTTTCGAAGCGCGGCGAATGGTCGCGCAATTCGAGCGCGTGCTCGACGAGTTGCTCCCGAAGAGCTGACCGGACGCCGGACGCTCCGAACCGAGACGGCGCGTGGGAAGCGGCACCCTTTCGAGAGAAGCCCAGAATGCCTCTTGTCGGAGCCGATCGAAAACGTGTATTCTTCTCGCCGTCATGAATGGAGAGACGGCTGTCTTTCCTCGGCGAAGGACGACGTATGTGGCGCGAGTTGGCCGTCCTGGGACGGCATGAGAAGCTCATCCATCTCCCGCTCGTCGGAGCGATCCTCATCGGGTTCGTCCTGGCGCCGATCAAGGATCGCTATCCCTCGCCGGTGAGCTACTTCCTCTTCGACCTCTTCTTCGCGCTCGCGCTCTTCTTCTGGGCGACGATGCGCATTCGTCGCGGGCGCGCGCTTTTGCCGAAGACGCCGGTGACGAAAGTGCTGCTCGTCTTCTATGTGCTCTGCGCCGTGTATGCGCTCTTTCCGGGAATCCCTCTCCCGATCGGACTGGCCGCCTTTCGCGGTTGGTGCTTCTTCAGTCTCGCCTATCTGCTCGGCTATGACATCACGCGTTCGGGGCGGCACGTGCGCGCCTATCTGCTGCTGGTGGTCCTGTTGGCCGTGCTCGCTGGCGTGTACGGCATCTACCAATATGTGGCCGGCGTCGAGAGCGCGATCCCCGATGACGAATTGGCGGCCGAGCGACATCGTTTCGCGACGTATGTCACGCCGATGGGGGAGGTGGAGTTTCGCATCTTTTCGACGTTCGTCTCAGCCGGGGCGTTCGGTTCGATGATGGCGTATGCTTCGGCGCTCGCCCTCGTCCTCTCATTGAATCGCGAAATCACTCCGCTGTGGCGGTTCCTCTTGCGACTGGGGATTGTGCCGATGATGACGAGCTTAGTCCTGACGGGGACGCGGGCGGCCCTGATCATGGTCCTCATTGGCCTGATCCTCCTGTGGTGGCATCGGCGGTCGGTGCGCGTCTATCTGGTCGCGGCGGCGCTCATCTCGCTCGGCGTGCGAGTGGGAATAGATTTGACCGAGGGGCGAGCTGCCGAACGCTTCGCCAGTTTGGCCGACATCGGCTTGATCCTCGGGCGGATATCGAACCCTCTGCACGCGGGATTTCAGGCGCTCTTGGAAGCGCCGTGGGGGCATGGGCTGGGGCGGACCGGCCATGGCGTGCCTTTCTTCATGGGGCGATGGTATCCGACGTTTCACCCGATCTTCGCCGATGGGGATTTCGGGCGTATCCTGGTCGAGATGGGCGTGCTGGGATTTGCGGTGCTCGTCCTCCTTTTGGGGACGGCGCTTCGAACCGCTTGGCGCGCCCTGCAGCGGCTGAAAGGGACTCCCGATGAGGAGGCCGCGCTCGCCATCGTGTGCGGCGCGTTCATGATTGGGGCGGGAACGCTCGTCGGATCGCCGCTGCTCAGCATTCCGCACGGCATGCTCTGGTGGTTCTTTCTCGGTGCCGTGCTGAAACTCGCCGATCTCGAACGCCGACGACAACGGGCGTGGTGGCATGCCTGGAGCGAGGTCCTCGTCCCCGTCGAAGAATCCACCCGCATCGTTTCTCGAATGCCGGAGCGACATCCCTGGAGCGCGCGGGGGCGATGAGGATCGCGCTGCTCGTTCACGATTACGATCGTCGTGTGGGCCATGGCCGATACGTCGTCGAGTTGGCCGAGCGCTTCAGTCGAGAGCACGAAGTGCATGTCTTCGCCAATCGTTTCGCGGACGTGTCCGATGCGCGCATTCGCTTTCATCACGTCCCGGCGCTGCGGGCGACGGCGATGACGACGATCCTCACGTTCCCTTTCGGGAACTGGTGGCGCATGCGCGAGACGTTCGATGTCCTGCACGGGCAGGGGCTCTGCGCCTTCGCGCTCGATGTCGCGACGGCGCACATCTGTCAGTGGGCGTGGTTGGCCGTGCTTCGAGAGCGAGACGGGCATCTGAGCGCGCGGCATCAGCTCTTTCGCGAGCTGGTCGGTCGTTGGGAGCGCGCGCTCTATCATCCTTCCCGCACGGGATGGGTGATCGCCATCTCCGAGAAAGTGCGCGCCGAGCTGGAGCGGTATTACGCGCGTCGCGAGCGCGTTGTGGTGATTCGCCCGGGTGTCGATGGCGAGCGCTTTCATCCCGAGCGGTGCCGTCAGGCGCGCGCGCTCGTGCGTCGAGCTTTGGGGTATGCGGAGCGGGATTTCCTGCTCCTCTATGTGGGGGATTTGCGGAAGGGCGCGGCGGAGGCCTTGCGCGCGCTGGCGCTTGTGCCGGACGCGCAGCTCCTTCTGATCTCGCGCTCATCCACTCGTCGGTATCGGGAGCTGGCTCGACGCCTCGGCGTCGGCGAACGCGCGCGGTTTCTCCCCCCGACTGACCGTATCGAGGACTACTATGCCGCCAGCGATGCGCTCTTGTTCCCCACCATCTACGATGCGCATGGGATGGTCATTTGGGAAGCGATGGCCTGCGGGCTTCCGGTGATCACGACGCGCGCGGCGGGCGCCGCCGAGATCATCACGCATCTGGAGGACGGAGTGCTCGTGGAGGATCCGCGCGATGCTCGCGCGCTCGCCCATTATGCGCGTTGGCTTCGCGAGGATGTCGCGTTACGGGAGGCGATCGGACGTCGAGCGCGCGAGCGCGTCGAAGCGTTCTCTTGGGATCGCGTGGCGCGCGAGACGCTGGGCGTGTATGAGGCGGCGAGGCGCTCCTCATGATCATCGGTGAACGATCAGCTCCCTTCGATCACCAACGCGGTCGAGAGGCCGCGCGCAGCTCTTCGAGGTCCGGGCGCGCGACGGCGGAGATCGTCTTCCTCGTGAACGGGGAGTCGGATGGAGCGGCCGCCGAACGGGCGCGCCAGTTCGCCGCACGGCTCGACCCGCCCTATAGTGGGCCGGTGCTCTATCGCGGTCGGCGGAAGATTCGAGCGGCGTTGCGGTTCCTGCTGGCGCTCTTTCGGTGGCGTCCGCGGCTCGTGTACGTCATGGACATGGCGGTCTCAGGCGTTGTGGCCGCGATCGCGTACAAGGCGGCGACTCGCGCCCGGGTGATCATTGACACGGGCGATGTCATCTCCGCGCTCGCGCGCGCCTTGGGGCGAGGATGGGTGGGGCAACGGTTGACGGAGCTTTTGGAGCGCCTCTCACTGCGCGCGGCCGATCTCCTCGTCGTGCGCGGTCACGGCCATCAGGCGTGGCTCGCTCGATGTGGCTTCACGCGCGTCGAGGTGATCCCCGATGGCGTGGATACGCGCGTGTTCCGCCCTCTGCCGGTCGAAGCTTTGCGGCGATGCTTGAACCTGGAGGGGAAGCTTGTTGTGGGCGTCGTCGGCTCGCTGCACTGGAGTCCGCAAGTGGGGTTCTGCTATGGCTGGGAACTCATCGAGGCGCTCGCGCTCGCCAAGGATGTGCCCCTTGTGGGCGTGATCGTCGGTGACGGATCGGGATTGCCCAGATTGCAAGAGCGAGCGCGCGCTGCGGGGATCGCCGATCGCGTGCATTTCGTGGGGCGCGTGCCGCTTGAGCAATTGCCGACGTACATCAATCTCATGGACGTGTGCCTCTCGACGCAGACGAACGATCTCGTGGGCCAGGTGCGCACGACAGGGAAGCTCCCCCTTTATCTCGCCTGCGGACGATTCGTGCTGGCCAGTCGCGTGGGCGAAGCCGCGCGGCTCCTCCCCGAAGAGATGTTGATCCCGTATGAGGGGCGCGATCGCTACGCGAAGGCGTTGGCCGAGCGTCTGCGGTGGCTCGCTCGCCATCCGCAGGTGTTGAACTTGGGGCACGCGAACATCGCGCTCGCGCGTCAGCATTTCGAGTACGAGGTGTTGGCCTCTCGATTGCGTTCGATCCTCGATCGGTTGCTCGGCGAGGGAGGATGCGCATCGTCCTGATCCCCGATCTGAACGTGGAAGGCTGGCGCAGCATGGCGCTCTATGCGGAGCAACTGCAGCGATGGCTGCCGCAACTTGCGCCGGAGTGGGATTTCGTGATCGCGGGCTTGCTGATGCCGGCATGGGGGCGCCGGCCCCTTTTTCGATTCGCCGCGCGGTATCTGGCGCTCCCGTGGAGCGTCGCGCGCATCTCGCGGGAGAGGGGAGCGAACCTGCATCACATCCTTGACCATTCGTATGCGCATGTGGGGCGATGGCTCGACCGATGGCGCACGATCGTCACGGCGCACGACCTCTATCCGTATCATCTCCTGGCGGCGGGGGAGCGGAGCGCGCGCGCGCACGCGCGAAACGCCGTGTTGCGATGGGTCCTGGCCTCTCTTCGAGAGACCGCACATGTGATCGCCGATTCCGAATTCACCAAGAGCGAGTTGGTGCAATGGCTCGGCTATCCCGAAGATCGGATCACGGTCATCCCCCTGGGGGGGGATCATGTGAACGCTCCTCCGATGAGCGCGGGCGAGGCGGCGGAGGTTCGCGCTCAGCTCGGCGTTCCCCGTGGCGCGCGATTCGTCCTCCATGTGGGGAGTTGCGAGGACCGAAAGAACATCCCGA
>Ga0101943_1002001_pt1 | contig 14315 bp, 12 predicted proteins | sample DewCreD2012metaG_5_FD_75244 | JGI IMG/M metagenome (GOLD analysis project Ga0101943, IMG submission 75244) | Hot spring sediment bacterial and archeal communities from British Columbia, Canada, to study Microbial Dark Matter (Phase II) - Dewar... ... | reverse complement strand
TGGCGCCGTCGGCGCGCGGGTCGGTGGCCACCTCGAACGCGCCATCGGGCCCCACGCGGATCAGGTGCGCGTGGCCGACCCCCTCGTCGAACGGCCCGAGGATCGTCGGCTCGTAGCCCGCCCGGACGAGCCGGTCGAGCACCGAGGTCGGCACGCGGGCCTCGGCCTCCAGGGTGCGGCCGGCGTGGAGCTCCATCCCGCCGACGAGCCACCGCGGCGCCGCGAGCGCCTCGCCGACGTCCATGCCGAGGTCGAAGGCGCGCAGGATCGACATCGCGTTGATCTGCGGCTGCGCGCCGCCGCCCATCGAGCCGCTCACCGCCGCGAGCCGCCCGTCGCGGTGGACGAGCACCGGCATGAGCGTGTGGGCCGGGCGCTTGCCGCCGGCGAGCACGTTCGGGTGCTCGGGGTCGAGCACGAAGGCCGAGCCGCGGTTGTGGCAGATGATGCCGGTCTGCGGCTCGCGGATCCCGGAGCCGAACCCGTCGTAGAGGCTCTGGATGAGCGAGATCGCCCAGCCCTCGGCGTCGGCCGCGACGAGGGCGATCGTGTCGCCGCTCGCGCGAGGCGCGAGCTGCTCCCGGACCTGCTCGGCGAGCCCGGCGAGGTGCCCCTCGTCGAGGAGCTCCCCGACCGGCACGCGGGCGAACCGCGGGTCCGCGTTGTGGCGGTCGCGGTCGGCGGCGGTCGCGCGGAAGATCTCGGCCAGGGCCGCGGCGTCCGGCCCGAGCGGGTCTGGCTCGAGGCCGAGGAGCTCGACGGCCGCGAGGATCTCGAGCAGCACGAACCCCTGCGAGCTCGGGGGCACGACCCGCACGTGCAGGTCGCGGTAGCGGCCGATCAGCGGAGAGTCGAGCTCGGGCTCGTGGCGGGCGAGGTCCTCGAGCGCCATCGGCGACCCGAGCGCCCGCAGGCCCTCGACGAGGCGCTCGCCGAGGGGCCCGCCGTACAGGGCCTGGGGGCCGCGCTCGGCCAGGCCCTCGAGCGTGGCCGCGAGCGCGTGGTCGGCGAAGGTCTCGCCCTCGGCGAGCGGTCCGCCGCCCGGGAAGAACACCGCCGCGAGGCCGGGGTCGGCGCGCAGGCGCTCGGCGTCCTCCGCGAGCGTCGCGGCGAGCGAGCGCGCGACCGGCACGCCCTCGCGCGCCGCCGCGATCGCCGGCTCGAGCGCGCGGGCGAGACCGAGGCGGGACCAGCGCTCGGCGAGGAGCGCCCAGCCGGAGACCGCGCCGGGGACGGTGATGGTGAGCGGGCCGTGGGTCGGCATCCCGCCGTGCTCGCGGCGGACGCGCTCGACGTCGACGCCGAGGGGCGCCGCCCCGCTCGCGTTCAGGGCGATCGTCCGCCCATCGGGCTCCTGGCCGGCCGCGCGCAGGCGCTCGGCGTGCGGGCTCTCGGCCGCCGGGAGGCCGTCGATCCGGGAGAGCTCGATCCGGCGCACCCGCCCGTCCTTCACGAGGGCGGCGAGCGCGGCCGGCCAGTCGCTCTCGGCCGCGGCCTCGAAGGTGAGGAGCGTGCGGCCGCCCCGCTCGAGGAAGGCGGCCGGCTCCCCGGCCGAGAGGACGACGTAGGCGCCGGGCGAGCGAGACGGGTGTCCGGCGCACGCGGGCCACGGCAACGCCGCGCCGTAGGGCTGGGCGGGGTCGGCCGCGGCGAGCGCGAGCGGCTCGGTCGCATCGGGCTCGCGGTGGTCCCGCAGGAGCTCGAGGGCCCCGGGGAGCGCGAACTGCGCGGCCCCGAGCCCCTCGACGAAGGCCCCCCGGCGGACCTTGCCGGCCTCCTCGAGCGCCCGGAGCACGGGGTAGAGCGCGGCGAAGCCGCCGGGGACCTGCTCGGCGAGGACCGCCTCCCGCGTGAGCACCCCGTGGCGGTCGAGGAGCTGCATCGCTCGCGCGTGCGCGAGCTCGGTCGGCGAGGGCGTCGGCTCGAGCAGCGGCGCGACGAGCGACCAGCGCCCGGCCGCGGCCGGCGGACCGCTGCGCCGCAGCGCGCCCGGCCGCGGCCGGGCCCCTCCCCGCGCCCGCCGCGCGAGGAGCGCCCGCAGCGGCGCGAGCGTGTCGTTCGTGACCTCGCCGGCGAAGACCAGGTCCCAGAGCGCGGCGAGGATCGCGCGCTCGTCGGCGAGCCCCGCGGCCCGGCGCAGCTCCGGCCAGAACGAGGCCCCGTGCGCGGCGAGGTGCTCGCGCAGGCGCTCGTGGAGCTCGCCCTGCGGCCGCTCCGCCTCGGGGGCCGGGGCGAGCAGGCGGGCGGCCCCGCGGAAGCAGAGCGCGATGCGTCCGTCCTCGGGGCCGGAGCCCCCGGCCCCGATCCAGACCACCTCCCCGGCGGCGCACAGCGCGTCGAGGTCGGGCGGCCGGTAGTCGCGCACCCGGGCCCGGAGCACCTCCGTCTCGAGGATCGAGGCGGGGATCCTCGCGCCCTGGAGCTGCTCGATCGCGCCCTCGAGCGCGTCGGGGCCGGCCGACGGGCGCTCCAGGTGCTGCCAGGCGAGCAGGAACCGCGCGAGGGCGGCGCCGGTCACGGGCTCGACCTCCCGGCGCAGCGCGGCGAGGGATCGGCGCCGGATGCGGCGGAGGACCTCGACCTCGCACCACTCGGTCCCGGCGCCGCCCGGTCGGAACCCGCCCCGCACGACGCGCCCCGAGCGCTCGAGGGCGGCGAGGGCCGCCTCCACCCGCGCGAGCGGTGCGCCGAGGCGCTCGGCGACCTCGACGGCGAGGAACGGACCGTGGGTGCGCGCGTACCGGTGCACGAGCCCCTCGAGGGCCTCGCGCGGCTCGACCGTCGGCTCGGTGAACGCGGCGGGCAGGCCGGGCGGGATGCGCACGCCGAGACCGTCGCGCAGGCGCGCGGCGTCCTCGGCGGCCGCGAGCCGCTCCTCGCCGGCCACCCGGACCCGGATCGCGCGCCCCTCGCGCAGGAGCCGCGCCACCCAGGGCTCGGGGTCGGCCTCGCTCCGGGCGGCGAGCTCGGCGGCGGTGAGCTCGCCCACCCGCCGCAGCAGGTCGTGGAGCTCGTCCGCGTCCCGGGCGCGGCGGCCCTCGGCCAGCCCCTGGAGCTCGAGCCCGACGCCGGCGACCGCCTCCGGGTCGAGGAGCTCGCGCAGGTCCTCTGAGCCGAGCAGCTCGCGCAGCAGCTCCCGGTCGAGCGAGAGCGCGGCCGCACGGCGCTCGGCGGCCGGGGCATCGTCCTCGTACATGTACACGCCGACCCACCGGAACAGCAGCGAGCGCGCGAACGGCGAGGGCCGGTCGGTATCGACGGCCACGAGCCGCAGGCGCCGGGCCCGCAGGTCGGCGAGCACCTTCCGCAGCCCCGGCAGGTCGAAGACGTCGCGGAGGACCTCCCGGGTGGCCTCGAGCAGGATCGGGAAGTCGGGGTGCGCGAGCGCGACCGCGAGCAGGTCGGCGGCGCGCCGCCGCTGCTGCCACAGCGGCGTGCGGGCGCCCGGCCGCCGCCGGGGGAGCAGGAGCGCTCGCGCCGCGGCCTCGCGGAAGACCGCGGTGAACAGCGCGGTGGAGGTGAGCTGCGAACAGACCAGCTCCTCGATGGCCTCGGGGTCGAGGCGCACGTCCTCGAGCGGCATCCGCTCCTCCGCCTCCGGGAGCCGGATCACGATGCCGTCGTCGGCCCAGAGCACGGCGACGTCCGCGCCGAGCCGCTCCGCCAGTCGCGCCCGGATCGCGATCGCCCAGGGCGCGAGCACCCGCTCGCCGAGGGGCGCGAGCAGGCACACGCGCCGGTCGCCGATCTCGTCGCGGAAGCGCTCGAGCACGATCGTGCGGTCGTCGGGGAGTGCGCCGGTGGCCTCCTGCTGCTCGCGCAGGTACGCCGCGAGGTTCGCCGCCGCGCGGGCGTCGAGCCCGAACTTGCTGCGCAGCACCGAGATCCGGCGGCGCTCGGGGAGCTCGGCGAGCTCCCGCACCGCCTCGCCGATCGCGCGGCCGAGCTCGAGCGGCCGCCCCGGGCCGTCGCCGTGCCAGAACGGCATCTTGCCCGGCTCGCCGGGGGCCGCCGAGACGATGACCCGGTCGGGCGTGACCTCCTCGATCCGCCACGAGGAGGCGCCGAGCACGAACACCTCGCCCGGCCGGCTCTCGTGCACCATCTCCTCGTCGAGCTCGCCGACCCGCCGGCCGTCCACCGTGAAGACCCCGTAGAGGCCGCGGTCGGGGATCGTGCCGGCGTTCGCGATCGCGAGGCGCCCCGCGCCCTCGCGGGCCCGCACCGTGTCGGTGCGCCGGTCCCACGTGATCCGCGGCCGGAGCTCGGCGAAGGCCTCCGAGGGATAGCGGCCGGCGAGCATGTCGAGCACGCCGCGCAGCGCCTCCTCGGGGAGCTCCGCGAAGCTCGCCGCCCGGCGCACGAGCGGGCCGAGCTCGCCCACGCTCCAGGGCTCCATCGCGCACATCGCGACGACCTGCTGGGCGAGGACGTCGAGGGGGTTGCGGGGCAGGCGCGTCTCCTCGATCTCGCCCTCGCGCATCCGCCGCGCGACGACGGCCGCCTCCAGCAGGTCCGCTCGGTGCGTGGGCACGATCACGCCCCGGGCCGGCCGCCCGACCGAGTGTCCCGAGCGTCCGATCCGCTGCAGGCCCCGGGTGACCGAGCGCGGCGACTCGACCTGCACGACGAGATCGACCGCCCCCATGTCGATCCCGAGCTCGAGCGAGGAGGTGGCCACGATGCCCCGCAGCGCGCCGCGCTTGAGCCGCTCCTCGACCAGCAGCCGCTGCTCCCGCGCGATGGAGCCGTGGTGGGCGGCGACGAGCTCGGTCCCGGCGAGCTCGTTCAGGCGCGCGGCGAGGCGCTCGGCCAGCCGGCGCGAGTTCACGAACACGATCGTCGAGGTGTGCGAGCGGACGAGCTCGAGCAGGCGGGGGAGCACGCCCGGCCAGATCGAGCCCCGGGAGGGGATCAGCCCCGGCGTCGCGGGGCCGTCCAGGCGCGGCATCGGCGAGGGCTCGGCCGCGAGGCCCGAGAGGTCGGCCATGTCCTCGACGGGGACCTCGACCGTGAGCTCCATCGGACGTCGGTGTCCGGCATCGACGATCCGGACGGGCCTCGGGCGCCCGTCGAGGTACCCGCCGAGGAACCGCGCGATCTCCTCGAGCGGCCGTTGCGTGGCCGACAGCCCGATCCGTTGCGGCGGCGTGCGGGCGAGGTGCTCCAGGCGCTCGAGCGAGAGCGCGAGGTGCGCGCCGCGCTCGTTCGGCGCGAGCGCGTGCACCTCGTCCACGATGACGGTGCGGACGCTGCGCAGGACGCCACGGGTCCCGCTCGTCAGCATGAGGAACAGCGACTCCGGCGTGGTGATGAGGATGTCCGGCGGCCGCCGGGCGATGTCGCGCCGGTCGCGTTCGGGGGTGTCGCCGGTGCGGATCGCGACCGTCGGGGCGTGGAGCGGAAGACCGAGCCGCTCGGCCTCGAGCGCGATGCCGGTGAGCGGCGCCCGCAGGTTCCGCTCGACGTCCACCGCGAGCGCGCGCAGCGGCGAGACGTACAGGACGCGGCAGCGCTCGGCCGCCGGCGGCACCGGCTCGGACACCAGGCGGTCGAGCGCCCACAGGAACGCCGCGAGCGTCTTGCCCGAGCCCGTCGGGGCCGAGATCAGCGTGTGCTCGCCCGCGGCGATCGCCGGCCAGCCGAGCGCCTGGGCGGGCGTCGGCTCCGCGAAGGACCGCTCGAACCAGGCCCGGACGGCGGGGGAGAAGCGCTCGAGGCTCACGGATGCACGCTACCGCGCGCTACGCGAACGGGTCGCGGACGCGGATGCCCTCGAAGCGGCGGAAGTCGCGGTCGTGCGTCCAGATCGTCCGGACGCCGTGCTCGCGCATCAGGGCCACGAGGTGCGCGTCGGGCACGAGGTTGCCCCGAACGGGCGGAACGCCGGCCGCGTCTCGGAAGCGGTCCCAGAACCCGTCGGTCTCGCCCGGGGCCCGCACGTGCGGCCGCGTGAGGAGCGCCTCGACGTTGGCCATCGCCTCGGCCGGAGCGAGCGGGACCCGGAAGATCGCGGGATGCGTCGCGATCCGTAGGTAGGCCATGATCGTCGGCCAGAACAGGTAGACGATGCCCGGACCGCGGGCGAGCTCCTCGACGAAGGCCCGTGCCCGCTCGTGGAAGCGGCTCGAGGCGTCCGAGGCGTACAGCAGGACGTCGGCGTCGACGGTGACGCTCATCGCCCGTCGAGGACGCGGCGCATCGCCTCGGCGTCCTCGAGGTCGATGCGCGCCCCCATCTCCCGTGCGGTCCAGCGGAACGGGGGCGCCTGATCCCGCCGCTCGCTCCAGAGGCTCGCGGCCAGGAGCTCCGAGACGAGCTGACCGAGGGTCTTGCCCTCGCGCCGCTGGCGTCGCTTCAGCTCTCGGAGGACCGCGGCGTCGATGTCGATCGTCGTCCGTGGCACGCATCTGATGCTGAACTCCTACGCATCTGATGTCAAGTTCCTGGGGCGGCGTGGCCAGGGTAGGATGCCGCGCATGGCAACCCGGGTCCCGGTCGCGCTCGCCGTCGGGCTCGTCCTGCTCGGATCGGCGCCGGGCTGGGCGGCCGAGAGCTCGGTCGCGCCCACGGATCAGATCGTGCTCTCGGGGACGGTGACGGTGCCCCGTGGCAGGGCGGCCGGTGAGATCGTGGTGCTCCACGGGGCGGCGTCGGTCGCCGGCGTCGCGCACGGCGACGTGGTGGTGCTGGCCGGGTCGGTGAGCGTGACCGGGCAGGTGAGCGGCAGCGTCGTCGCGGTGACCGGAGACGTGCGGCTCGGCCGCGGCGCGCAGGTCCGCGGCGATGTGCTCGCCGGAGGCAGGGTCGAGGCGGCGCCCGGCGCGCGGGTCTCCGGGGAGGTCCGCGAGGGCGTGCGGTTCACGCTGCGGGGGTGGCTCGATGCCGTGGCCGGGTTCCTCGCGTGGATCGGCCTCGCGGTCTCGGCCCTCCTGCTCGCGCTCGCGCTCGCGCTCCTCGCGCCGCGCGGCCTCGACGCGGTGCACCTCGCGGCGAGCCGGGCGCCGTGGGCCTCGGCGGGCTGGGGGCTCCTCGCGCTCGTCGGGCTCCCGGCGCTCGCGGTGCTGCTCGTCCTCACCGTGGTCGGGCTCCCGCTCGGGCTCGCGCTCCTGCTCGGGCTCGCGCTGCTCGCGCTCACGGGGTTCACGCTCGCCGCGTGGTCGGTCGGGCGCCTCCTGTGGCGGCCGCCGCGGAGCCGGTGGCCGGCGCTCCTGCTCGGCTGGTTGGTCGGGAGCCTCGCGATCGGGGTCCCGTACCTCGGGCCGGTCGCGTTCGGGACGGGCGCGGGCTACGGCCTCGGGGCCGTCGCCGTCGCCGCGTGGCGGGCGCGGGGGCAGGCGGGGCGGCATCGGGCCGGGCGAGCCCCGGCCGCCGCGCCCACCGAGGCGCCGGGCCCGCTGGAGGGCGAGATCGGCCTGTGAGTCGGGTCGGGGTCGCCGCGGGCACGGTGACCTATCCTTGGTGGGTCGCGTTCGGCCCCGGGTGGGCCTCGGGCGCTTAGCTCAGCGGGAGAGCGCTCCCCTTACAAGGGAGAGGTCGCAGGTTCGAGCCCTGCAGCGCCCACGAGCATCTTGATGCCTGCAGGCGAGATGCTATGATGCGTCAGTGCGCACGACCGTCACGCTCGACCCCGACGTGGACGCCGCGCTGCGGCGCATGGCGCGCGAACGGGGCGTGTCGTTCAAGGAGGCCCTGAACGAGACGCTCCGGGCCGGGCTCGGCGCGCGAGCCCAGGCCCCGCGGCGCTACCGGCTCCGACCTCGGCGCCTCGGCCTGCGTCCCGGGATCGACCTCGACCGGGCGCTGCAGCTCGCCGCCGCCATGGAGGACGAGGCGAGCACCGGGAAGCTCGAGCTCCGCAAGTGAGGATCCCCGACGCCAACGTCCTGCTCTACGCGGTCGATGCCACCTCGCCGCGCCACCGCCCCGCCCGGCGCTGGCTGGAGGAGCAGCTCTCGGGGACCGAGACCGTGGGCTTCGCCTGGATCGTGCTCCTCGCGTTCCTCCGGCTCAGCACGAGCCCGCGCATCTTCCGCGACCCGCTCGGGCCGGAGGAAGCGCTCGACCTGATCGACGAGTGGCTCGCGCAGCCCTGCGCCGCGGTCGTCCACCCGGGCGCTCGTCACTCGGCCGTCCTGCGTGAGCTGCTGCGGCCCCTCGGCACCGCCGGGAACCTGACGACGGACGCGCACCTCGCGGCGCTCGCGATCGAGCACGGCGCCGAGCTCTGCTCGTCCGACGCCGACTTCTCGCGCTTCCCCGGCCTGCGCTGGAGCGACCCGCTCGGCTGAGTGCCCGACCTCAGACCCGGATCGGGTAGGTGCCGAGCTCGCGGCACGCGTCCACCATCGCGAGCACGTTCTCCGGCGGCACGTCGTTCATGACCGTGTGGACCGAGCTCAGCAGGTACCCGCCGCCGGGTGCGAGGATCGAGATCACGCGGCGGACCTCCTCGCGCACCTCCTCCGGGGTGCCGCGCGGAAGGATCCTCTGGGTGTCGATGGCGCCGCAGAACGCGAGCCGGTCGCCCCACCGCGCCTTGAGCTCGGGCAGGTCGGCCATCTGGCCGGCGGAGGTCTGGATCGGGTTGAGGATGTCGACGCCGATCTCGATGAGGTCGTCGATGAGGGGGAACACGTCGCCGTCGGTGTGGAAGAAGATCTTCGCGGGTGTGCGCTCGCGGATGAAGCGGAGGTAGTCGGCGTGGACCGGCTTCAGGATGCTCCGGTACATGACCGGTGACATCAGCAGGCCCTCCTGCATCCCGAGATCGTCGCCGACCTTGATGATGTCGACGTTCGGCCCGAGCGCGTCGAGGAAGTGCCCCATGAGCCGCTTGCACAGCTCCTCGATCTTCCACAGCAGCGCCTCGGCGAAGGCAGGGCGGATCGCGAGGTTCATGAGGAAGGTCTCGGTGCTCTGCATCGCGAACGCGCGCTCGAGCGGGAACAGGAGCCAGGGCGTCGCCATGATCGCGTAGCGCCCCTCGGCGGCGAGCTCCGCCGCGCGCTGGCCGACGTGCGCGACCCGGGTCGGGTCGTCCATGTCCGGCCACGGGTAGTCCTCGATCTCCTCGATCGTCGTCGCGTCCTTCAGGGGATGGACGCCGGGGAACCAGTCCTCCGGGCCGATCTCGATCGCCCCCGAGCCCCAGGAGTTGATGTAGGGCGAGTGGGGCTCGCGGTTGCGGTTGCGCTCGAGCACCCACGCCGGCTCGCGGTCCCACACGCCGCGGACGTCGGTGCCGAGGCGCTCGAGCGTGACCTCGTCGACCTCCGCGGTGCCGAGCTCGGGCCAGTCGTAGAGGTACCGGTCGGGCGCGTCGATCCCGAGGAGCTGCTTGAGCCGCCGGTAGGTCCCCATCTTGATGCCGGTCGCGTTGCTCACGCCGAGCACGATGGGGACGCGGTCGGGCTCCTGGTGCGAGATCGCCGCGAGCACGCGCTCGCGCGGGGTCATGTCCATGCGGGCCTCCTCCTCCGGCCCCGGGCAGGGCCTGCGCGGACCTGGCCCCAAGCCTATCGGTCAGGTGAGCCCGGGGAAGCCGAGCCCCATCCCGGCGAGGACGGCGAACAGGGTCGCGACGGCGGTCTCGAGGTAGCCGATCCGGCGCACCGAGGGCGAGCGCTCGGGCAGGGCGATCCCGAGGAGGGTCTTCGCCGCGCCGGGAACGAAGGCGACCGCCGCGAGCGCCGTCACGCGCCCGCTCGCCGCGAGCCCCCACGCGATGGCGAGCGCCACGGCCTGCCAGCCGAGGGCGAGCGCGCCCCCGCGCAGGCGCTCGGCCAGCCGCTGCGGCCCGAGCCGGCGCCGGCGCACGCGCTCGCGCACGTAGGGCACCGAACCGCCGAAGGCGAGGAACGACCAGAGGGCGCCGAGCGGCCACCTCGGGGTCGGGCCGGCCACGAGCAGCCAGGCGGCCGCGGCCAGGAGCGAGATCCCGGCGATCGCGGTGAGCTGGGCCGGCACCGACCTCGCCCCCGTGCGGGCGCGGGCGAGCGCGTACCCGCCGCCGAGGGCGAGCCCCACGGCCCCGAGCGCGAGGAGCTCGCGCCGGGGCCCGTAGGCGAGGGCGAGCGCGCACGCGAGCACGAACGCGGTCCCGAGGGCGAGGGCGCGCCGGCGCGCGGCCGCGGCCAGGCGCGGGTGGGTCCACGCCGAGGCCGCCGCCGCGAGCGGCAGGAACAGCAGGCCGATCGCGGCGACCAGGGCGAAGCTCTCCCACCCCCGGTACCCGGCCGAAAGGCCCGCGACGGTCCCGAGCGTGAGCGCGTGCACGGCCATGAAGCTCGCGCCGTGCTCCCGCGGCACGAGGCCGAGGCGCGCGGGCGGCGATGGGCGCCGCTCCGGTGCGGCCGTGCTCAGGCCCGGAACGCCGCCCACGCCTCGTTCATCCGGACGGACTGCCCGGCCGTGAAGGCGTGCATGCACGCGTCGTACGAGTAGTCCATGAAGTTCTCGATCGGGTCGAGGCCGGGCTTGCGGATGCACGTGTCCGAGCCGACGGGGCAGCCGAAGGCCGGGTACTTCTCGGCCGGGGTGTCCTCGACGTAGTCGCCCCACCGGCTGCAGCCGCCCTGGAAGGTGTGGTACAGGCCGAGCCAGTGGCCGACCTCGTGGGTCGCGGTGTCCCCCTCGTCGTAGGGGTCGGCGCCGCCGCGCGGCATCGAGCGCCAGAGGATCACGACGCCGTCGAGCTCCGGGTGCTGCGCGTAGGACCCGGGGAACGTCGCCCAGCCGAGCAGACCGCCGCCGAGGTCCGCGGTGTAGATGTTCAAGGTCTCGGGGCCGCCGACGCGCAGGGCGGACTTCGCCTCGCGCTCCTCGCGGCTGCCGTAGCCCATCGTGTACCAGTCGGGGTTCGTCGTGCGGTCCACCGAGACGAGCTCGAACGTGAACGGGGTCGGCGCGCCGCCGGTGCGGCCGGCGAACGAGTCGTTCAGCACGCGCATCTGCGCGTCGATCATCCACTGCGGCACGTTGCCGTCGGCCTTGCTCGTGCCCCGGTTGATCACGTGGAACGCGACGGGGACGACGATGCTGCCGGCCGCGTCCGCCTCGAAGGAGGCCCCCTCCGGGGTCGCTCGCCAGGCCGCGAGCGGATCCACGGACGGGGCGACGTGCGCGTCGTGCCGGTAGCCGCCGCGGGCCGCGTCCGCCGCGACCGGGGCGCAGTCCCGGCGGGCGGGCGCGCCGAGGGGCGAGGCGAGCGCGCTCGGGGCGGCGAGGGAAGCGAGCGCGAGGGCGGTGAGCCCCGCGAGGAGCGGACGGAGCATCGGACGGGTGCGAGGGCGCATCGGTACCTCCCGGTCGAGCGTGACGCGCCCGAGTCTAGGGCACCGTGGCCCCGGCCGCTTCCTCGGCCACCCGGTGGGCGAGGGCCTCGAGCTCGGCGGCCACCGTCACGACCTCGCCGACGACGAGCGTGGCCGGCGGGGCGATCCCCGCGGCGCGCGCGAGCGCCGGCAGCTCGGCGAGGGTCCCGAGCACGGTCCGCTGCCGGGGCGTCGTCGCCGAGGCCACGACCGCGGCGGGCTCGCCGGGCGAGCGCCCGGCCGCGACGATCGCTCGGCAGGTCGCCTCCAGGCGCGCGGCGACCATGAGGACGACCAGCGTCTCGGCGGCGCGGGCGAGCGGGCCGAGCTCGACCTCGGCGCCGCCGGCGCCGCTCGCCGTCACGACCGCGAAGCTCCGGGCGAGGCCGCGGTGGGTGAGGGGGATGCCGGCCGCGGCGGGGGCGGCCGTGGCCGCGCTCACCCCCGGGACGACCTCGACGGGGATCCCCGCCCGCGCGCACGCGAGCGCCTCCTCGCCCCCACGGCCGAACACGAACGGGTCCCCGCCCTTCAGGCGCACGACCCGCAGGCCGCGGCGCGCGCGCTCGACGAGGAGCTCGCAGATCGCCTCCTGCGAGGGGCCGGGGCGTCCCGGCTCCTTGCCGACGTCGATGCGCTCGGCTCCGGCGGGCGCGAGCTCGAGGAGGGCGGGCGCGACGAGGCGGTCGTGCACGACCACGTCGGCGAGCCGCAGGACCTCGGCGCCGCGGAGCGTGAGCAGGCCGGGGTCGCCCGGGCCGGCGCCGACGAGGTAGACGATGCCCCTCACGCGGCCCCCTCCCGGAGCCGACCGAGCAGGCGCTCGCGGAGCTCGTCCGCGCATCCCGCCGCCGCGAGGGCCGCCGCCTCCTCCAGGTCGAGCGCCTCGAGCCAGCGGCGCGCTCGCTCGGCGAGATCGGGCAGCAGCCCGAGCGAGCGCTCGCGGACCTCGCCGACGATCTCGACGACGAGGGCCCACTCGGGGCCGAACCGCGCCTCGAGCTCCTCCCTCAGGAGCCGCGAGAGCGTGGGGGAGCGCCCGCCGGTCGAGACCGTGAGGAGGAGCTCGCCGCGGCGGACGACGGCGGGGGCGGCGACGTCGCAGTTGGGGACGTCGTCCACCACGTTCACGAGCGCGCCCGCCGCGCGCGCGGCCCGTGCGAGCTCGGCGGCGTCCGGCCCCGGCGAGCCGATCACGATGGCGGCTCCCTCCAGGTCCTCCGGCTGCCAGGTCCGGCGCTCGATCCAGACGCGCTCGTCGGCGGCGAGGCGCGCGAGCCGCGCCTCCGGCCCGTCGGCGAGGACGAGCACGCCCGCGGCGCCGCCCTCGAGCAGCCCCTCGACCTTGCCGTCGGCCACCGCTCGGGCGCCGACGACGACCGCGATCCGGTCGGTGAGGTCGAGGAGCACGGGGTAGCCGAACCGGCCCATCAGGAGACCTCCAGCGACTCCACGCCGACCCCCTCCGGATGCAGGCCGAGCGTGATCGTCGCCCCCTCGGCCTCGAGCCGGAGCAGGCAGCGCCCCGGCAGGCGCTGCGAGACCCGGACCGCCCGGAGCCGCCGCCCCGCGAGCGCGGACAGCGCCCGGTTCACCTCCTCCACCCGTCGGGCGAGCTCGGCCCCCCGCGGCGTGCGCGCGAGCACGGCCGCGAGGGCCCGCTCGGCCTCGGCCCGGCCGAGGTCGCGCGCCCGTCCCGTCGAGAGGGCGAGCTCGCACACGCGCTCGAGCGCCGGGACGAGATCGCCCGGCACCTCGCCCGCCGCCGCGGCATCGGCGAGCCGTCGGTAGGGCTCGGCCCGATCGGGGACGACCTCCGCGAAGGCCCGCGCGCACAGCGCCACGGGGTCCCGCTCGTCGGGGGACAGGCGCAGGCCCGCCTGCGTGGGCGCCGGGGCGGTCATCCTGCCTCCCCGGCGTGGGCCTCGCCGATCAGGGCCTCGGCCTCGTGCTCGAACCCGCCGGTCTCGATCGGGCAGTGGATCCCGCACTCCTTCGGCGCGTTCCGCTCCCACCACCAGCGCCCGGCGCGGTCGTCCTCGCCCGGGCGGATCGGACGGGTGCAGGGGTCGCACCCGATGCTCGTGTACCCCTGGGCGTAGAGAGGGTGGACGGGGACGTCGTTCGCGCGCAGGTAGTCCCAGACCTCCTCCTTGGTCCAGTCGGCGAGCGGGTTCAGCTTCACGATTCCGCCGTGGTCGTGGTCGAGCTCGACCTTCTTGATCGCCGCGCGCGAGGCCCACTGCTCGCGCCGCAGGCCGGTGAACCAGCCGTCGAGACCGGCCAGCGCGCGCACGAGCGGCCGGACCTTGCGGATGTGGCAGCAGAGCAGGCGCAGCTCGACGCTGCGGCGGAACGCGTCCGGGCCGTGGCGCCGCACGAGCGCCTCGACCTCCGCCTCGTCGGGGTGGATCACCTCGAAGCGCGCCTGCGGGTAGTGCGCCTGGACCTGCGCGATGAACGCGAGCGTGGCGGCGGGCAGCCGCCCGGTGTCCACGGTGAGCACCCGCACGTCGGGCCGAAGCTTCGTGGCCATGTCCAGGATGGCCATCCCCTCGGCCTGCAGGGCGGTCACCACCGCAACCCGGTCCCCGAACGTCTCCAGCGCCCATGCCACGACCTCCTGGGGTTCGCGGTCGTCCAACTCCACCGCCAGCTCGCCGATCTCCAGCTCGTCGAACACCACCCGGTCGGCCACCGGAAGGCACCTACCTCAGGACCGCAAGACCACAGCCCGCCCGACTACCCGCCCGACAGGGCGGGAACGATGGTGAGTTCCTGACCGCCTTCCAGCGGGGCGTCCAGCCCACCCAGGCTTCGAACGTCGTACTCTCCCACGAACAGGTTTACCGAGGGCAAAAGCTGGCCCCGGGCGTCCAGCAGGCGCTCCGCCAGCTGCGGGTAGCGCCGGCGCAGTTCCTCCAGGGCCTGCCGCACCGTGCGGGCCTCCACCTCGATCCGGTCGGCCCCGCCCGTGTACGCCAGGAACAATCCCGGGAC
>Ga0101943_1001997_pt1 | contig 14335 bp, 18 predicted proteins | sample DewCreD2012metaG_5_FD_75244 | JGI IMG/M metagenome (GOLD analysis project Ga0101943, IMG submission 75244) | Hot spring sediment bacterial and archeal communities from British Columbia, Canada, to study Microbial Dark Matter (Phase II) - Dewar... ... | reverse complement strand
CCTGGGAGCCGGAGCTCGTTCAGCTCTGCGTGCAGGGTCTGCTGCTACGGGAGCACGGGTACCGGGCGGACGAGGGGATCCTGTACTACGCGGCCTCGCGCCAGCGCATCGTCGTACCCTTCGATGACGCGCTCATCTCTCGAACGATGGACCTCGTCGCCGAGCTTCGGGAGGCCGCTCTCAGGTCCGTCCCACCCCCGCCCCTCCGGGAGAGTCCGAAATGCCCGTCGTGCGTGCTTGTCGGCATCTGCCTCCCCGATGAGATCGCGCTGCTGCGGGGCGCGCCGATCGGCGAGGTCCGAAGGCTGGTTCCCGCGCGCGATGACGCCGCGCCCGTCTACGTGCAGGAGCAGGGAGCCGTGGTCGGACGTGCCGGCGAGCGGCTGGTCGTCCGAGCGCCGGGCAGGGAGGAGGCGACCATTCGGCTGCTGGACGTCGCCCAGCTGTCCGTGTACGGGAACGTACAGGTGACCGCCCAGGCCCTCCGCTCCCTGGTCGAGCGGGACGTGCCCATCCTCCACCACACCTACGGAGGGTGGTTGATCGCGGTGACGACGGCGCCGATGCGGCGGAATATCCTGCTCCGGGCCGAGCAGTACCGTGCCGCGGATGACCCTGAGCGGAGCTTGGCGACCTCAAGGGGCTTCGTGGTCGGCAAGATCCGCAACCAACGGACCCTCGTACGGAGGAACCATCCCGCGAAACCTGTGGGGCTGCTGCGGGAGCTCGCACGGCTCGCGCGCCTCGCGCAGGAGGCCCCCGACCCCGATCGGCTGCTCGGGATCGAAGGCCTCGCGTCACGCGCCTACTTCGCCGCCTACGCCGAGATGCTCCGGGAGCCCATGGGGTTCGATCGGTCGGGTCGCCTGCGGCGGCCGCCCCCCGATCCGGTTAACGCGCTACTGTCGTTCTGCTACTCGCTCCTCGTGAAGGAGGGGGTCCGGGCGCTCTTGGCCGCTGGACTCGATCCGTACCGGGGCCTGTACCATCGCCTGCGCGTGGCCCGGCCATCGTTGGCCCTTGACATCGTCGAGGAGTTCCGGCCGCTCATCGCGGACTCGGTGGTGCTCCAGCTCGTCAACAACCGGGCGATCGGCAGCTCCGACTTCATCCAGCGCGGGCCGAGCTGTTCCCTCACGTCCAACGGCCGGCGGCGGGTGATCCGGGCTTTCGAGGCGCGGATGGATGATCTGGTGCGTCACCCCCTGTTCGGGTACCAGGTGAGCTACCGGCGCGTGATCGAGATTCAGGCGCGCTTGCTCGCCCGGGTCATCTCTGGTGACCTGTACGAGTACCGCCCGTTCGTGACGCGATGACCAGGAACCGGACGCGATGACCAGGAACCGGTACGTGGTGTGCTACGACGTACGCGAGCCCGCTCGCCTGCGGAAGACGCACCAGACGATGCTCGGCTTCGGTGATCCGCTGCAGTACTCGGTGTTCCTGTGCGAGCTGTGCAAGGCGGAACGCGTGATGATGGAAACAGCGCTCCGTCAGGTGGTTTCGCTCCGGGAGGATTCGGTGGTCGTGATCGATCTCGGTCCGGCACGGGGGACGGCCTCGCGGAGGATCTCGCGGCTGGGCGTCGGCAAGGTTCCCCTGGCTGCGCGCGGGCTCGTGATCTGAACGCCGTCGGCGTCGGCAGCTTGAGAACAGAAGAGGGGAGGGATCGGCCCAGGGCTGGGTTCGAGCGCGACGGTGACGGCGTGCACACGGGCGACCGCTCGCAAGGGCCTCGCGGCACGTGGACGGCTCGATGGTCTCCCTTCGCCCTTGCGCCGACTGGCGATAGAGGGCGTTAGGAACGAGGCGCTCGCAGCGGCCGCTGAACGCGGCATCCTGAGCAGGTACGATGACTCGCACCGTTTCCCCGGCCGCAAGGCCGGGGCCTCATTGAGGGGAGCTCGAGGGGGCCCGCCTCGAGCTCACGGCGACGTTTCCCCGGCCGCAAGGCCGGGGCCTCAATTAGGCTCCGGGAGCGTGAGGACAGATGCGCTTCCCGAGGGCAAGGTGCCGGTCGAGCTGCTCGCGCGCGTGCTCGACCCTCTGGCGCCCGGGCCGCCCGAGGTCCGGCTCGGACCGCGGGTGGGCGAGGACGCCGCGGCGATCGATGTCCGGGCCGGGACGCTCGTGGTGGCGACCGATCCGATCACGCTGACCTCGGGGGATCTGGGCCGGTTCTCGGTCACCGTGAACGCCAACGACGTGGCGGTGACCGGCGCCCGACCGCGGTGGTTCTGCCCGGTCGTGCTCCTGCCCCCGGGCTCGACCGAGACCGAGGTCGAGGCGCTCTTCGAGGGGATGCGGACCGCGACGGCCGCCGCCGGTGTGACGCTCGTCGGGGGGCACACCGAGGTGACCTCCGCCGTGACCCGGCCGATCGTGGTGGGGCAGATGCTCGGCCTCGCCGAGCCCGGCCGCCTGGTCCCGACCGGAGGGCTCCGACCGGGTGACCTCGTCGTGCAGGTCGGCCCGGCGCCGGTGGAGGGGGCCGCGGTCCTCGCGCGCGAGGCGGCCGAGCGCCTCGCAGGGGTGGACCCCGCGGTGCTCCGGGCCGCCGCCTCGGCGCTCGAGGACCCGGGGATCTCGGTCGTGGAGCCGGCGCTGCTCGCCGCCGAGCTCGGCGCCACGTCCCTGCACGATGTGACCGAGGGCGGGCTCGCCTCCGGGCTCCACGAGGTCGCGGCCGCCTCGGGGGTGCGGATCCGGGTGGACCCCGACGCCGCGCTCTGGTTCGAGCCCGGGCTCGCCGTCTGCCGCGCGCTGGGCGCCGATCCCTGGGGTACGCTCGCCTCGGGCGCGCTCCTCGCGGGGTTTCCGCCGGAGAAGGCCGAGCGGGCGCTCCGGGCGCTCGGCGGAGCGGGGTACCGAGCCGCGGTCCTCGGCGAGGCCCTCGAGGGCGCGGGAGTGACCGATGTGGAGGGGCGGCCGATCCCGTGGCCGGAGCGGGACGAGGTGGCCCGCGTCCTCGGCGGATCCGGGGGATAGGTCCCGCATGTATCCGGAGCGGATCGTCTGCCTCACGGAGGAGACCACCGAGACCCTGTACCTGCTCGGGGAGCAGGACCGCATCGTCGGCATCAGCGGGTTCGCCGTGCGTCCGCCGCGGGCGCGACGCGAGAAGCCCAAGGTCTCGGCGTTCACGAGCGCGAACATCGGGCGGATCCTGGCGCTCGAGCCCGATCTCGTGCTCGGCTTCTCGGACCTCCAGGCCGACATCGCCGCCCAGCTGATCCGCGCCGGGGTGGCCGTGCACGTGTTCAACCAGCGCACCGTGCAGGGCATCCTCGACATGGTCATCGCGCTCGGTTCCCTGGTCGGAGCGCGGGAGCGGGCGGAGCGGCTCGTGGCCGACCTGCGGGCGGGCCTCGCCGAGATCGAGCGGGAGGCCTCACGCCTCCCCCGGCGACCGCGCGTCTACTTCGAGGAGTGGGACGATCCGCCGATCGGCGGGATCGGGTGGGTCGGGGAGCTCGTCGAGCTCGCCGGCGGACGGGAGTGCTTCCCCGAGCTCCGCGGGAAGGGGCTCGCCCGTGACCGGATCGTGGACCCCGATGAGGTCGTCCGTCGTCGGCCCGAGATCATCGTCGCCTCGTGGTGCGGGAAGCGGTTCCGCCCCGAGCGCGTGCGTGCGCGACCGGGCTGGGACCTCGTCCCCGCCGTGCGCGACGGCGAGCTGCACGAGCTCCCCGCGAGCGAGATCCTGAGCCCCGGGCCGGCGGCCCTCACCGACGGGGCCCGTGGGCTCCATCGGATCTTCATGGCCTGGGCCGAGCGCCGTGCGTGATCCCCGGGGTCCTCGCGGAGCCCGCGCGCGTAGGCGGTGCCGGACCGTATGCTGCGGAGACGATGGCGAACCGCGCCCACGACTGGCTGGCGCAGGCCGAGCGCGACCTGCGCCACGCGGAGAGATCCCGCGGTGCGGGCGAGCACGAGTGGGCCTGTTTCGCCGCGCACCAGGCGGCCGAGAAGGCCGTCAAGGCGCTCCACCTGCACCTCGGGCAGGAGGCGTGGGGGCACGTCGTGGCCCGCCTGCTCTCCGAGCTCCCGGTGAGCGTGCCCGAGGAGCTCGTGGAGCGGGCTCGCGTCCTGGACAACTTCTACGTTCCCTCGAGGTACCCGAACAGCCACCCGGAGGGCGCTCCCTTCGAGCACTACGGACCCCTCCAGAGCGAGGAGGCCATCGCGCATGCCGGTGCGATCCTTGGGTTCGTCCGTTCTCAGATGGCCTGACCGAGAGGAGGTCGACCGCGCGGTCCGGCTCTGGGCCGCTCAGGTGACGGCTCGGGATGACCGCGTCCTGCGGGTCGGCTACTTCGGCTCCTACGCCCGGGGCGACTGGGGCGTCGGAAGCGACGTGGACCTCGTGGTGATCGTCGCGGAGGCCGCGAAGCCCTTGGAGCGACGGGCGCTCGCGTACGACGCGTCGGACCTGCCCGTACCGGCGGACGTGTTCGTCTACACGGAGGAGGAGTGGGAGGCCATGCTCGTCCGGGGCGGACTGCCCCGCACGGCCTCCCGGGAGGTGGTCTGGGTCCTCGAGCGCTGACCGGCGTCGGCCGGCACCGGTACGGTCCGTCGCCCTCGGTGTGAGCGCCAGGCCCTGGCTGGCCCGCCTGGATTCGAACCAGGACTAACTGATCCAGAGTCAGTCGGGCTACCGTTACCCCACGGGCCAGAGCGACCCCATGCTAGCAGCGGGCGAGGGCTCGGCTCAGGAGCTCGGTTCAGGAAGCGCCGGCGAGCGGGTAGGTCCGCAGCAGCGGGGGGATCTGGGTGCGGAAGGAGTCGAGCACGCGGAGGAAGTCGGGCTCCTCGGTCTCCCACTGCCCGGGCGGGAAGATCGCCGCGAGCAGGTACCCCGTGCCGTCACGGCCGAGGGTCAGCGCGACCGCCAGGCTCGCCCGGACCTGGCCGTCGCGGACGGAGTCGACGACGAGGAGCCGGCCCGGCATGCCGTCGATCTCGACGGCGCGCTGCTCCTTCAGGTCGATGCTCGGGTCCCCCGTGAGGAAGTACAGGGTCATGTCCGCCAGGTCCGCGAAGGTGTCGGTCGTGACCGCGAACGCCTCGTAGATCGTGCGGTCCGAGGGCTCCGTCTGCTGCGCGAGCCCCGCGCCGATGCCGCCGAACTGCGAGGCCGGGGAGGGGCTCGGCAGGGGCGGCTGGGAGATCACGCCCGAGAGGACCGTGGGGCCGTCCGCCGTCGGCTGCGGTGGGATGACCGAGAGCGTGTTCGCGGCCGGCAGGCGGGTGGAGAACCGGTGCTCGGGATCGTAGTAGCGGGCGAGGTCCCGGTCCTTCGCGGAGGCGCAGGCGCCGAGGACGAGCGCCAGCGCGAGCATGACGCCGACCCGGCGGCCGAGCACGGGGAGAGCGGTGCGACGCACGCGTCTATCGTGACACCGAGCGGGGGCATTGACCATCCCCGCACGCGTGGGTAGCGTGAGCCCGGCAGAGGGGGAGAGCGATGAACAAGAACGGACTCATCGCCGAGATCGCCAAGCGGACCGGGGCCAGCAAGGCCGAGATCGGCCGCACGATCGACGCGGCCATGGACGTGATCCGCGAGACGGTCGCCAAGGGGGATCGGGTCTCGCTCGTCGGCTTCGGGACCTTCGAGCGCAAGCACCGGAACCGGCGCATCGCGCGGAACCCGCGCAAGCCCGAGACCCCGATCGTCGTCCCCGCCCGCGACCTGCCGTGGTTCGTGCCGGGCAAGGAGTTCAAGGAGATGGTGGCCGCCCGGCGCCGCCGCGCGCCGTCCCGCGCGGCCCGCGGCCGCTAGCGGCCTCACATCGTGACGATCCGCAGGGAGCGGGCGACCTTGCGCCCGCCCTCCTCGACCAGGTCGAAGCGCACCCGCTGGCCGAGGCGGAGGAACCGCAGGCCCGAGCCCTCCATCGAGGTGGGGTCGATGTGGACCTCGGTGCGGTCCTCCATGAGGAGCGAGCCGGTCCGGCTCTCCTCGTCGTAGTCCTTCACGGTCCCCTGCGGCATCCCGACCTCCTCACGCGTGCGCGGCGAGCCGCTCGCCGAGGTCCATCCCGAGGCACACCTCGCGCGTGCGTCCCCGGCGTCCGTCGGCGAGCAGCGTGAGGATATCGCTCGGCAGGTCGAGGTCGAAGGCGAGCTCGGGACGCTCGACCACCGAGACCGGCAGGCCCTTGGCCCGGGCGAGCTCCAGGTGCCGGCGGAACGAGTCCTCGCCGAACCGGGCCGGGATCGCCCGGGGCGGCCTGCGGAGCAGCAGGCTGGTGCCCTCCCGCGCCGAGCGCCCGATGACGACCGACCCGAGCGTGCGCAGGGCCGCGGAGAGCGCCTGGGGGGTGAGCAGGGGGAGGTCCGCGGCGAGCACCGCGAGCGCCTGGACGCCCTCGGCCACGGCGAGCGCCTCGACCTGGCGCACGGCGGCGGTGAGGCCGGGACGACCCTCGACGACCGCGCGGGCCCGGCGGCGGGCGGCGACCTCGAGCACGGCCTCGTCGGGGGAGATCACCCAGACCTCCCAGCCGGCCGTCGCCTGAGCGACGTCGAGGACGTCCTCGAGCATCGCGAGCGTGAGCGCCCCCCGCTCGAGGGGGCTGAGCCAGCCGGCAAGACGCGACTTCGAGCGCTCGAGGGACTTGACGGGCACGGCGATCGCACGCACGTCGCCAGGCTACCCGTTCCGGCGCATCGGGCGCCCCACCTCGCGGAGCCACCCGGGATGCTCGCCGCGGACCGCCCGAGCGCGTACCCTATGCGCCCCCGGACGGAAGGAGGTTGCACCGATGAGCTCGACGCTCGCGCTGGCGGTCTCGCCCTCGGCGGTGCGGCAGGCGACCTGGTACCGCGTGCTGCTCGCGCTCGCCGGGAGCTGGCTGGTCGCCGGCCTCGCGCAGATCTCGATCCCCCTGCCCTTCACGCCGGTCCCGATCACCGGCCAGACCCTCGGGGTGCTGCTCGTCGGGGCCTCGCTCGGCCCCGGGCTCGGCGCGCTCTCCATGGGGCTCTACCTCGTCCAGGGCGCGCTCGGCCTGCCGATGTTCGCCGGCGGGAGCGCGGGGGTCTCGGTGCTCGGGCTCGCCTCGGCGACCGGGGGGTACCTGTGGGGCTTCGTGGCCGCCTCGGCGGTCGTCGGGTACCTGTCCCGTCACGGCTGGGACCGGTCGATCCGCAGCGCGATCGGCGCGATGTTCCTCGGCGAGGTCGTGCTCTACGCGGTCGGGATCCCGTGGCTCATGCAGGCCATCGACGTGCCGCTCGGCAAGGCGCTCGAGCTCGGGCTCGCGCCGTTCGTGATCGGGGACACGATCAAGGTGCTGCTCGCCGCGGGGCTGCTGCCGGCCGGCTGGCGGCTGGCCCGGGCGCGGTAGCATCGGGCCGCCCGCCGAGGAGGTCCGACCCTGGAGCCCTGGTACGAGCTCGCCAAGGCCGTCCTGCTGCCGCCGTTCGCCCTGTGGTTCAACTGGCGGATGGAGGGGCTCGAGCACATCCCGCGCTCGGGGCCGGCGATCGTGATCGGCAACCACCTGTCCTACCTCGACCCGTTCGCGCACGGGTACTTCGTCGTGCGCGCCGGGCGCAAGCCTCGGTTCCTGGCGAAGGCCGAGCTGTTCCGGAACCCGTTGCTGCGCACGGTTCTGCACGGCATGGGGCAGATCCCGGTGCACCGGGGCACGGGGGATCAGGCCCCGCTCGAGGAGGCCACGAGGGCGATCGAGCGGGGCGAGGTCGTCGTGATCTACCCCGAGGGGACGAGCACGGCCGGCGGGGCGGACTTCACGCCGGGGCGGGGCAAGACGGGGGCGGTGCGGCTCGCGCTCGCCACCGGGGCGACGGTCGTGCCGGTCGCGACCTGGGGCGGGCAGTACGTGTGGCGGCGGGGGAGCTTCCGGTTCCCCGAGTTCGGGCGCCCGATCTGGCTGCGCGCGGCCGAGCCGATCGACGTGCGGGCTCGCGCATCGGGCGGGGCGGAGGACTACGAGACCGTCCGGCGCCTCACCGACGAGCTCATGGGGGAGCTCGGCGAGCTCGTCGCGGGGCTCCGGGAGGCATATCCCCGGCGGTGGGCGCGAGCGGTAGGGTGAGCGCGATGAGCGAGCGCCCGGGCTTCTCCACGCGCGCGATCCACGGCGGCAGGGCGGCGCGCCCCGAGCAGGAACCGGCCTCGGTCCCGATCTACCAGACCTCGACCTTCCGCTTCCCGAGCTCCGAGGCGTACGCGGAGACGATCGCGTTCCGGCGCCCCGGCTACACGTACACGCGCGGCTACGGGAACCCGACGCTCGAGGCGTTCGAGCTCGTCATGGCCGACCTCGAGGGGACGGAGGCGGCGCTGTCGTTCGCGTCCGGCATGGCGGCGATCCACACGGTGGTGACCACCTTCGCGGCCGCGGGCGACCGGATCGTCGCGAGCCGCGAGCTCTACGGCGGCACGTACTCGCTGTTCACGAGGGTCCTGCCCCGCTACGGCATCTCGGTCGAGCTCGTGGACCCCCACGACCTCGCGGCCGTCGAGGCCCGTCTGCCGGGCGCCGCGCTCTTCTACGTCGAGACCATCGCGAACCCGAACGTGACGGTCGCCGACCTCGCTGCCCTCGGGGCCGCCTGCCGCCGGGCCGGGGTCGTCGGGGTCGTGGACAACACCTTCGCCTCGCCGTACCTGTGCAACCCGGCCGAGCACGGCTTCGACGTGGTGCTGCACTCGGCGACGAAGTACATCGGCGGTCACCACGACCTCATCGGCGGGGTCGCCTGCGCGAGCGCCGGGCACGTCGCCCGCCTGCGCGCCACCGTGATCGACACGGGCGGGACGATGGCCCCGCTCGAGGCGTGGCTCTGCCTGCGGGGCCTCATGACGCTCGAGCTGCGGATGCGCCGACACTCGGAGAGCGCACAGGTCCTCGCCGAGCGCCTCGCCGCGCACCCCAAGGTCGAGCGGGTCCACTACCCGGGGCTGCCGCAGCACCCCCAGCACGAGGTCGCGGAACGCCTGCTGCCCAAGGGGTTCGGCGGGATGCTCGCGTTCGAGGTCCGCGGCGGGGTCGAGGCCGGCACGACCTTCTGCGACGCGCTCGAGCTCGCCTGGATCGGCGCGAGCCTGGGCGGCACGCACACGCTGGTCGGCCACGCGGCCTCGACCACCCACCGCCAGATGGATCCCGAGGCGCGTCGGGCCGCCGGGATCGCCGACGGTCTCGTCCGCGTCTCGGTGGGGCTCGAGGACGTCTCGGACCTCGTGCGGGACGTGGAGCGGGCGCTGGAGCGGGTATGAGGCTGCGCGTCGCCGTGCTGTTCGGGGGTCGCTCGGCCGAGCACGAGATCTCGTGCCTCTCGGCGCGCTCGGTGATCGGGGCGCTCGACCCCGAGCGGTACGAGATCGTCCCGGTGGGGATCACGAAGGAGGGGGGCTGGTACCTGCTGTCCGAGGGCCCGCCCGAGGCTCGCGACGGGGACGCGGTCCTTCCGGCGGTGTCGCCGCAGGCCGGGACGGAGGTCGCGCTCGATCAGCGCCCCGGCTCGCGCGCGCTGGTGACCGCGGGCGGGGAGCGGGTCCCGATCGACGTGGTCTTCCCCGTGCTCCACGGGCCCTTCGGGGAGGACGGCACGATCCAGGGGTTCCTCGAGATGGTGGACGTGCCGTACGTGGGCAGCGGGGTGCTCGCCTCGGCGGTGGGGATGGACAAGGTCGTCCAGAAGACGCTCTTCGCCGCGGCCGGGCTGCCGGTCGTCGAGCACCGGGTCGTCCACGAGCGCGCCTGGCGGCGGGATCCGCGTGCGGTGGCGGCGGAGGCGGCCGAGCTCGGGTTCCCGCTCTTCGCCAAGCCCGCGGCGCTCGGGTCCTCGGTGGGCGTGACGAAGGTCCGCGGGCCGGAGGGGCTCGGCGCGGCGATCGAGGAGGCCCTCCGCTACGGCCGCACCGCCCTGCTCGAGCGCGCCGTGGAGCGCGCCCGCGAGATCGAGTGCGCGGTCCTCGGCAACGACGAGCCCGAGGCCTCGGTCCCGGGCGAGATCGTGCCGCGCGGGCACGAGTTCTACTCCTACGAGGCGAAGTACCTGGACGCGGGCGGGAGCGAGCTGCTCGTCCCCGCGCCCCTGGACGAGCCGACGGAGCGGCAGATCCGGCGCCTGTCGGTCGAGGCGTTCCGCGCGGTCCAGGCGGCGGGGATGGCGCGGGTGGACTTCCTGCTCGGGGCCGACGGCGCGCTGTTCGTGAACGAGATCAACACGATCCCGGGGTTCACGCGGATCTCGATGTACCCGAAGCTGTGGCAGGCCTCGGGCGTGCCGTACCCGAGGCTGGTCGACCGGCTCGTCGAGCTCGCGCTCGAGCGGCACGAGGCCGAGCGCAGACGCGCGACGACCCGCTGACGCGCCGCCGTGCCGGCTCCGGCGCGTGCTACAGGTGGACGACCGGGCAGGTGAGCGTCCGGGTGATGCCCTCGACCCCCTGGATCTTCGCGACGACGAGCTTGCCGAGCTCGTCCACGTTCTTCGCCTCGGCGCGGACGATCACGTCGTAGGGGCCGGTCACGTCCTCGGCCTCGAGCACGCCCTCGATCTCGCGGACGGCCTTGGCCACGGAGGCCGCCTTGCCCACCTCGGTCTGGATGAGGATGTACGCCTGGACCACGATCGGACCTCCTGCGCTCGGGCCTCCATGCTAGGCGGGGCGCGGCCGCCCGCGCAAACGTGCGTAGGATGATGGGGTGGGAGGAGGCAGGAAGCGCCGGAGGCGGTCCGACCCGCTCGAGATCTACCGGCGGATCCGCAAGCGGATGCCGCCCCCCGGGCGGGTGATCCCCGACGAGCGGCGCAAGCTCGAGGAGGAGCGCGCCCGGCGCGAGATGCAGCAGCCCGAGGGGGGCGAGCCGTGATCTTCGAGGATCGCATCGACGCCGGCGAGCGCCTCGCGGAGGCCCTGAAGGAGTACGCGGGGCCGGACACCGTCGTCCTCGGCATCCCCCGCGGCGGGGTGATCGTGGCCGAGGTCGTCGCGCGCACGCTCGGCGTGCCGCTCGACGTCGTGGTGCCCCGCAAGGTCGGCGCACCGGGGAACCCCGAGCTCGGCCTCGGCGCGGTCGCCCCGGGGGTGCGGGTGCTCGATCCGTGGCTCATCGAGCGGCTCGGCGTGACCGAGGAGTACCTCGAGCGCGAGATCGCCGCCGAGGAGGCCGAGACGATCCGGCGCCTGCGCGTCTACCGCGACGACCGGCCGCCGCTCGAGCTCACCGGCAAGACCGCGATCGTGATCGACGACGGGGTGGCGACCGGCGGGACGGCGGTCGCGGCGATCCGCTGGGCCCGCGCGCAGGGCGCCGGCAAGGTCGTGCTCGCGGTGCCGGTCGCGCCGCCCCAGACGATGGAGCGCCTCCGGCGCGAGGCCGACGAGGTCGTGGCGCTCGCGACGCCGGAGCCGTTCTTCGCGGTGGGCGAGTGGTACCGGCGCTTCGAGCAGACCTCCGACGAGGAGGTCATCGAGGCGCTCCGGCGGGCGGCGGGGGCCGCGGCGTGAGGGCGTTCGAGATCGCGATGGCCGTCGCGCTCGCGGCGGTCGGGATCCGCTCGCTCGTCGTCTGGGCGGGCCGCGGTTTCGAGGGCACCGATCCGCGCGACCACCTCTGGTTCGCGGCGTTCGTGACCGGCCGGGTCGGCGTGTGGCTCTCGCTCGCCGGCGTGTTCGCGCTCTCCGCGGCGAGCGACGCCCGCGGCCGGGCGGCCATCGACGAGCTCGCCGAGCTCCGGTGGTACGCGCTCGTACCGCTCGCGCTCGCCGCCGTGCAGGTCGCCGCCGGCTACTTCCTCGGCCGGGACCGTGGGTAGGCCCTAGGCGACGACCTTGACGATCGACTCGTCGAGCTCGGGGAAGCTCCGCAGGTGCTCGGCGCGCTCGGCCTTCAGCCGGGCCACGATGTCCCGGTACTCCTGCATCCGGCCCTGCCGCTCGTACAGGCGCCGGGGCTGGAGGAGCTCGATGTCGTCGATCCCGGGGACCTCCTCGGCGATCAGGTAGCCGAAGTCCTCGTCCTCGGTCCAGGCGATCGTGCCCTCGGCGATCGCCTTCACGCAGGCCGAGGTGTGCGGGATCATCACCTTCTTCGAGCGCTCGTCGCCGTCGGTGCCGCCGACCCGGCCGGTGTTCAGCAGGTAGGCCTCGATCGGATGGGTGGCGAGCAGCTCGAGGATCCGGTTGCCCTGCAGGCCGTGGGGCATCGGGAAGAACGGGTTCGTGCCGGGCACGCGCAGGAACTTGCCGGCCTCCGCGGCGCCGCCCGCGCTCGTGCCGGTCGTCTCGCCGAGCATGAAGTAGGCCGCGGCCTGCTCCTGGTCCAGCTTGGCGACGGCCGGGATGATGTTCTGGTTGCGGTTGAGGATCAGCAGGACGTCGACGGTGCCGACCTCGCGGGCGTCGCGGTAGCGCTCGAGGTCCTTCATCTCGAAGACCGCGCGGCCGTTCTGCGTGTAGGACTCCTCGAAGAAGTTCACGTGGCCGTGCTCGTCCTGGTAGACGTTCTCCAGGTACGTGGTGGGCTTGATGACCGCGTTGTAGATGTTCGGCTCGAAGTCGGGGTCGAGGCTGAAGGTCTTCGCGAAGCAGCCGTTCTCGGTGCCGTAGGCGCGGCCGCCGGACATGAGCGCGACGAAGTCGTCCTGCACCGGGAGCGAGCCGTTCTGGGTGGTGAAGGTGGTCGTGGTCTTGCCGGTGCCCGAGAGGCCGATGATCATGAAGACCTTCTCGCCGTGGTCGGTCGGGACGACCTTCAGGCCGGCGTGGAGCGCGAGCCCGCCGAGGTCGTAGACCTTCTTGTTCCACATCCGCAGGCCGCCCTTCTTCGACTCGCCGAAGTAGTCGGAGTTCAGGACCCGCGTCACCCCGTTCTCCAGGTCGACGGCGATCACCCGGTCGTCGGGGTAGCCGGGGGCGGGGAGGTTCGGCGTGTAGATGACGTGGAGCTCGGGCTCGTCGCGGTCCTCGCGGGGGAAGTAGAGCTTCTGCTGCATCCCCGCGATGTTCGCGTTCGCGCGCTCGATCGTGAGGCGGGCCTTGGTCCGGAAGTCCGGGTCGTTGCCGATGTAGCCGTCGATGACGATGACCTCCTTGTCGCGGAGGTACTCGTCCTGCATCCGCGCGATGGCCTCGTACTCCTCGCGGGTCATCGTCTTGCCGGAGGAGCGCTCGGCCACGACGTAGGTGCTCCCGGCCGAGCGCGAGGTCACTCGGGTCTGGACGTTCACGTTGCCGAACTCGGTGATCCGGCACTGCGGCATCTCCTCCGTGAAGCGCCGGAGCTCCTCGGGGGAGGGGTTGTCGTGCACCACCTTGGCGTTGACGCGCATCTCCGTGATCTCCCTGGTCGTCGGGCGGGCGACCGCCGCCTGGCGGGCGCCTCGCGGGCCCCGGGCCCCACCTGCAGCTGAGGCGCTTAGTCTACAGGAGTCCGCAGGGGCGCCCGCATCCGGGGAGCGAGATGGAGCTCAGCGAGGACGAGCTGATCGAGGCGATCCGCCGCGTGGTCGACGCGGAGCATCCCGGCGTGCTCCTCGGTATCGGGGACGACGCGGCGCTCGTCGCGCCGGGCTCGGGCCAGACCGTGCTCACCACGGACATGCTGATCGAGGGCGTGCACTTCGAGCGGGGCTCGATCTCGCCGCGCGACCTCGGCGCGAAGGTGATCGTCGTGAACGTCTCGGATATCGCGGCGATGGCGGCGAGCCCGCGGTACGCGCTCGTGTCCCTCGGCCTGCCGGAGGACGTCGAGGCGGCCTGGGTCGTCGAGCTCGCGGCCGGCATGCGCGCGGCCTGCGACGAGTACGCGCTCGCCCTTGTGGGGGGCGACACCGACCGAGCGCCGGTGGTGGTCGTCTCGGTGAGCGTGGTGGGCGACGTCGCGCCGGGGCGGGCGGTCCTGCGGTCGGGCGCCGGGGCCGGGGACGCGGTCGTCGTGACCGGCGAGCTCGGCGCCGCGGCCGGCGGGTTCGCGCTGTCGCGCGCGCACCCCTCGCGCGCGGCCGCGGCGCTCTCCCGGCCGTGGGGGCGCGAGCTCGCGGAGGCGCTCGCCCGGCCGGTCGCTCGGGTCGGCGAGGCTCGGATCCTCGCGCAGGCGGGGGCCACCGCGATGATGGACATCTCCGACGGCCTCGCCAAGGATCTCGCGCGCCTGTGCCGGGCGAGCGGGGTCGGCGCGCGGGTGGAGCTCGCCCGGGTCCCCGTGGCCGCCGCGCTGCGGGCCGGCGCGGGGACGCTCGGGGTCGATGCCCTCGCCCTGGCGCTCGGCGGGGGCGAGGACTACGAGCTCCTCGCGACGCTGCCGCCCGAGGCGGTCGGGCCGGCCCGGGAGGTGCTGGCCGA
>Ga0101943_1001990_pt1 | contig 14377 bp, 13 predicted proteins | sample DewCreD2012metaG_5_FD_75244 | JGI IMG/M metagenome (GOLD analysis project Ga0101943, IMG submission 75244) | Hot spring sediment bacterial and archeal communities from British Columbia, Canada, to study Microbial Dark Matter (Phase II) - Dewar... ... | reverse complement strand
CCCGCATCCGACCCCTCCCTCGCTCCGCGTCAGCGCTCGTCCGGCCGCAGCGTCCCGGCCAGGTACGCGCCGCCGTGCGTCTGCTCGTAGCGCTCGTACGCCTCGCGGTCCCAGACCTCCATCCGGTCCATGACCCCGAGCACGACGACCTCGCGGCCGATCCCGACCTCGGTGCGCAGCCGCTGGGGGATCAGCAGCCGCCCCTGGCCGTCGAGCTCGACCGCCTCGGCCTTGCCGAAGAACACCCGGGCGTACGCACGCCCCTGCGGGTCGGAGAGGGGAAGGCGGCGGACCTCCTCGCTGCGCGCCTCCCACTCGGCCCTGGGGAAGCAGAAGAGGCACCCGTCCTGCCCGAGCGTGAGCACCGCGCCTTCGGCGAAGGCCTCACGGAACCTCGACGGCAAGCTGACGCGCCCCTTCGGGTCGAGCTGGTACCGGTGCGTGCCGAGCAGTTCGGCCACGCCTCCTCCCCTTCTCCTCCACTGCGCCCCACGTATCCTCCACAAATCCTCCACCGTGTCAAGGGGACGCAGTGAAGTTGAGTAAAGAACCGTGAATCAGTGTTGCCTCAGTGAAGGGATGCGGACCCCTGAGCGGGGATCCGCGCGGTCAGCGCGAGAGGAACGCCTCCCACTCGGGCTCGAGCCGCCCGAGCGAGAGCAGGAACCCATCGGCCGGCGCGACCGGCCTCCGCGCGAGGCGCAGGCCCGCATCCTCGGGTCGCCGGTTCTCCTTGCGGGAGTTGCACCGCCGGCACGCCGCGACGACGTTCTCCCAGGTGTGCTCCCCGCCCTTCGAACGCGGGATCACGTGGTCGAGGTTCTCGGCCGGCGCCCCGCAGTACTGGCAGGTCCAGTCGTCACGGGCGAACACCGCGCGGCGGGTGAGCGGCGCCTGCGCCCGGTACGGCACGCGGACGAAGTACCGCAGCCGCACGACCGAGGGCGCCTCGATCGAGGTGCGCTCCGAGCGGAACACCATCCCGTTGGTGGCGAGCACCTCGGCCTTCTCCTTGAGGACGAGCACCACCGCCCTCCGGGCCGAGACGACCGCGAGAGGTTGGTGCGACGCGTTGAGCACGAGCGCTCTTCCCATCGTCGGGTGCAGCGAGTCTAGCGCACCGACGGCTGGATCCCCCCAGATGCTTGAATCGGGGGCATGTGAGGGTTCTAATCCGCCGGAAGGCGACGGTACCCTGCCCGAGTCGGACGCCTGGAAGAAGCGAAAAAGGGGCCGCGCGGGGCGTCCAGCAGCTCACGGCGTGGGGCCGTCGCCTTCCCATCCCCAACGCCCGGCGCTTCGGGAACCGGGAGCCCCGCGGAGCGGTCGAACCCCGGGCGAGGGGCGGAGCCGTATCCGACCTCCTCGGTAAGATGGGTTCCCGCGGTGGGGAACGGGAGGTGGGCGTGCAGGCTTCCGAGCCGACCCTGGACCGAGACAGCTTCGCGGAGCGGTTCGGCGCGATCGAGGCGAACGTCGAGCGCGTCGTCCAGGGCAAGCGGCGCGAGATCCGCCTCGCCCTCGCCGCGCTCGTCGCCGAGGGGCACATCCTCATCGAGGACGTCCCCGGCGTCGGCAAGACCATGCTCGCCAAAGCCATCGCCCGCTCGATCGACTGCTCGTTCCGCCGGATCCAGTTCACGCCGGACCTGCTGCCCACGGACATCACCGGGGTGAACGTCTTCAACCAGGAACGCGGCGACTTCGAGTTCAAGCCCGGGGCGATCTTCGCCAACATCGTGCTCGGCGACGAGATCAACCGCGCGAGCCCGAAGACCCAGTCGGCCCTGCTGGAGTGCATGGAGGAGCGGCAGGTCACGATCGACACGGAGACCTACCAGCTCGCCGTCCCCTTCATGGTGATCGCGACCCAGAACCCCATCGAGCACGAGGGCACGTACCCGCTGCCCGAGGCGCAGCTGGACCGGTTCATGATGCGGATCGCCCTCGGGTACCCCTCGGCCGAGACCGAGGCGGAGATCCTCGCGACCCACGGGGTGCGCTCCCGGCTGCCGGAGATCGGGCCGGTCACCGACGCGACCGAGGTCCGCGCGATGATCGAGCACGTGCGCGAGATCCACGTCTCCGCCGACGTGCGCCGCTACATCGTCGACCTCGTCGAGGCCACGCGGCGCCACCCCGACCTCTACCTGGGGGCGAGCCCGCGGGCCTCCATCATGCTGCTGCGCGCCGCCCGCGCCCTCGCCGCGGCCGACGGGCGCGACTTCGTGATCCCCGACGACGTCAAGGGCCTCGTGCTCCCGGTGCTCTCGCACCGGGTGATCGCGACCGCCGACGCGGTCATGGCCGGCAAGACCCCGCAGCTGGTGCTCGAGGAGCTCCTGCGCGAGGTCCCCGTGCCCGTGGCGGGAGGCTGACGTGCCGACGGGCCGCGGGGTGGCGGTGTTCGCGGCCGGCCTCGGGCTCTGGCTCCTCGCGCGCGTCACCGGCTCCCCGACGGTCCACATGCTCGCGGTCGGCGTCGTCGTGCTGCCGGTCGCCGCGGCCGCGCTCGCGCGCTGGGGACGGCTGCGGCTGCGCGTGCGGCGACGGGTCTCCGAGGCGCGCGTGCGTCCCGGGCAGCGGGTGGGCGTGGAGCTGGTGGTCGAGAACCTCTCCCACGTCCCGGCCTCCTTCGTCCTGCTCGAGGACCGGCTGCCGCCGGCCGTCGGCCGCTCCGCGAGGCTCGTGCTCGCCGGGCTGCGACCGCGGGGGACGCACCGCGTCGCCTACACCCTCGTCCCGCAGCGGCGGGGGCGGTTCGTGCTCGGCCCCGTGCGGGTGGAGCTCTCCGACCCCTTCGCCCTCACCAGGTTGGGGATGGAGCTCGACGTCCGGGACGAGCTCGTGGTCGCGCCCGAGGTCGAGGACCTCGGCGGCGGGCCGGACACGCCGTTCGGGCTCACGATGGGCCTGGCCGCGGCGCGACAGCTGTACCGCTCGGGGGACGAGTTCTACACGATGCGCCCGTACGTCCAGGGGGACGACCTGCGCCGCATCCACTGGCCGAGCGTGGCCCGGACCGGGGAGCTCATGATCCGCCAGGACGAGGCCACCCGCCGCGCCTCCGCCGTGCTCTTCGTGGACACGCGCGAGTCCGCCCTCGGGCGCGCGCACGCGCCGGCCTTCGAGAAGGCGGTCTCGGCGGCGGCCTCGGTCGGCGTGCTGCTCGCTCGCTACGGCTTCAGCCTGAAGGTCGTGACGAGCCAGCTGCCGCCCCGACACGTGAGCGAGGAGCTGCTGCTCGATGCCCTCGCCGCCCTCACGCACCACACGTCCCGCTCGCTCAGCCAGGGTCTCGCCCGGCTGCGCCAGGCCGCGGCGGCCGACGCCACCCTCGTCGTCGTCACCGCCCCGCCGATCGGGCCGGAGCTCGCCTCGCTCGTCCAGGCGGGGGCGCTGTTCGGGCCCAAGCTCGCCGTGCTCGTCCATCCGGCCGACCCCGACCGTCTCCCCGCCGAGCACCGGCGGGAGCTCGAGGGCCGCGCCACCCAGGCGCTGCGCTCCCTCTCCCGCGCCGGTTGGGAGGTCGTCGTGGTCCCACCCTCAGGGAGGCTCGCGGAGCGATGGCACGCTCCGAGGACCAGGCCGCTCGCGGTCACCGGCTGATGCCGCTCGCCGCGGCCAGCGCGCTCGCGCTCGCGTGCGCGCTCGCGTTCGGGCGCGTGTTCACCGGGCGGGCGCCCACGGTCCGCCTCGCCGTCGCCGCCCTGCTCGCCGTGGCCGTCGGCTGGGCGACCGAGCGTCGGGGGCTCGTGCTCGCGACGGCGGCGAGCGCCGTCGGGCTGCTCGTCGCGCTGACGTGGCTCGTCTTCCCCCAGACCGCCTGGTACGGCCTGCCCTCCCTGCGCACCCTGCGCGCGATCGAGCGCTCCCTCGCGTTCGTCGGACAGCAGGCACGCACCCAGGTCTCGCCGGCGCCGGCGTTCCCGCCGCTCGCGATGGCCGCGACGGTGGCGGTATGGGCCGCCTGCTCCTCGGCGTACACGCTGCTCGCACGGGCCGGGAGCCCGATGCTCGCGCTCCTGCCCCCCGTGGCGCTCGCGGCCTTCGCCGATCTCGTGCTGGAGGACGGCGTGCGGCCGGGCTACGCCGGGGCGCTGCTGCTCGCGGCGCTCGCCGTGGTCCTCGCCGACGGGCTGCGGCGGATCCGCCAGTGGGGGGCCGTCTCCTCGGGCCCGACCGAGCGCCGGACCGCGCGGGCCGTCGCCGCCCGGGGCGTGCGGCGCGTCGGGGCCCTGGCGCTCGTGGCCGGGCTGCTCGTCCCCGGCCTGCTGCCGGGCTTCCGCGCCGAGCCGATCGTTGACCTCTCCGGCAGCGGTGGCGGCGGAGCGGTCCGGCTGGACCCCTTCGTCTCGATCCTCTCCTCCCTGAACCGTGACCGAGCCATCCCGCTCCTGCGGGTGACGACGACCGAAGGCCAGGCGGCCTACTGGCGCGTGCTCGCCCTCGACGTCTTCGACGGCACCGCCTGGACGATGAGCGACCGGGACCTCGAGGAGGCCCGCCTGTACCCGAGCCCCGCCCGCCTGCCGAGCTCCATCGTCGGAGACCTGGCGCACGGGGACCCGCTCCGCCAGCGCTTCGAGGTCCTCACCGACCTCGCCGACCGGTTCCTGCCGATGGCCTACCCGCCGGAGGTCGTCGATCTCGGCGGCGCGAGCGTGCGCTTCGACCCGGAGCTCGGTCTGGCCGAGGCCCCGGACCCGCTGGAGGCCGGCGATGCCTACACGGTGCTCTCGCGCCGCGTCATCCCGACGCCGGAGGAGCTGGACGCCGTGCGCTTCGGGCCGCCGGCCGACTACGGCCGGAACACGTTCCTCCCGGCCGACGTGCCCGACGAGGTCCTGGCGATCGCCCGGGAATGGACGGCCGGCGAGCCGACGCCCTACCGGCAGATCCTGGCGATCCAGCGACGGCTCGTCTCGCCGGAGTTCATCTACTCCCAAGACGTCCGCCCGGTCGCCGATGCCCACGCGATCGCGCGCTTCCTCACCGAGGCCAAGATCGGGTTCTGCCAGCAGTTCTCGACGGCGATGGCGGTGCTCGTCCGGGCCCTCGGCTACCCCGCGCGCGTCGCCGTCGGCTACCGCCCGGGCGACCCCGACGGGAACGCCTTCACCGTCACGACCGACGACGCGCACAGCTGGGTCGAGGTGCTGTTCCCCGGCTACGGCTGGCTCCCCTTCGAGCCGACCCCCGGCCGTTCGAGCCCCCTCGGGCTCCCCGGCAGCTACCTGAACCCCGTCGCGCCCGTCGGCCCGGGCGGCACCTCCGGGACCGAGGGAGAGCAGGGGGAGACCGGTGGCATCGGATCGCTCCCGAGCGACCTCCCGCCGCAGATCCGCAACGTCGAGTTCCTCGGCGGACGCCGCTCGGGCCCGGTGGACCTGCCGACCGACGCGCCGACCCCCTCCCCGAGCCCGACCGAGCCGGGCTACGGGCTCCCCCTCGGGCTGCTCGCCCTCTCGCTCCTCGCGGCCGCCGCGGCGGCGCTCGTGCTGATCCCCCTCACCAAGACCCTCCGCCGCGCGCTCGAGCTGCGCCGCCGCCGATCGCCGCGGGAGCGGGTGCTCGCCGCGTACCGGGTCTTCGACGGGGAGGCGGCCGACCTCGGCCTCGGCCGCGGGCCGGGCGAGACCGTGCTCGAGCACCGGGACCGCCTGGCGCGGAGCGCGCGCTCCCTCGACGGCCACCTCGACGCGCTCGTCGCGGCCGCGGTCCGGGCGGCGTACGCGCCCGAGGCGCTCGCGCCCGAGGACGCGGAGCGCGCCGTCCGGGCCGCCCGCGACGCGATCCGCGGGCTGCGTCGGGACGCGGGGGCGCTGCGGGCCCTGACCGGGATCTACCGGCCGGGTTGGTAGGGACCGCCGCGCCCCGGAGCGCCGTTCTTCGGGACGGAGGGATGGACGGACCTGCGGGCGGGGAGGCCGTCGGTGCCGGTCTGGGCCTGCGCCGCGGCCTCCCGCAGCGCGCGGAGGAACCGCTCCCGGTCCTCCTTGAACTGCCCGACCTTGGCGTCCACGCTGCTCGCGATCTCGTCGATCGCGACGAAGAACGCCATCTGGCCCTCGCGCAGGGCGTCGAGCACCTCCCCGTCGCGGCGGCACACCTTGAAGATGCTCTGGCCGTCCGTGACGAGCTTGACCTCCGACAGGTGCCGGTCCAGGCCGGCCCGACGGTTGAGGTAGTCCCAGGCACGCCGCACCCGCTGCAGCGACATCCCGCCGTCGAGCAGCGACTTCACCACGCGCAGCGCGACGAGATCCCGGAACGAGTACAGGCGTGCCACGCCGGGCCGACCTCCCGTGCCGCGGACCGAGGGCTTCACGAGCCCGATCTGGTCCCAGTAGCGGAGCTGACGCGGGGTGCAGCCGGTGAACTTCGCTGCCTGATGTGCGGTGAAGCCCTCCATAGGAACGCGCGCCCTCCGACGACTCGCCACCAACCTCAACCTCACGCGCCCGTCACTGCGGTCGAGGCGACGCTCGACGTGCGGTTGACGGTCACGCCCCCGGGGAAGGTGAGGCTGTTGTACTTCGCTCGGTGTGCGGTGGCAAGTGCGCAGGTAGGCTCGCCCGCCGACCGCGCGGTTCGCGCGCCCCGCGCGCGGCTCAGCTCCGTGGAGGACGCATGCGACCCGAGATCCGCGCGAGGATCGCCGCGAGCGAGAAGCGCCCGGACTCCTGCATCGCCCGGACCTGGTCCAGCGTGAGCTGCTTCAGGTACCGGTAGACGAGCAGCGAGGACGCGAGCATCACGCAGAAGCCCACCGCGGCGATCCAGAGCTGGATCGGGAAGAGCATGAGCATGACGAAGCCGGCGACGAACGAGAGCGCCGACCAGCGGATCCGCCGCGCGAGATGGGCCGCGAGCGAGGTCCGGCTCACGGTCTCGACGAGACGGGGATCCTCCTCGGCCAGGCGCTGCTCGATCTCGTCGAGGATGCGCTGTTCGTCGGGCGAGAGCGGCATCGCGATCGGGCTCCTCGGTCCTGGCACCTCGATTATAGGGACGACCCCCTCCGGAACTGAAGGGGGTTCCTCACGGGCCGCTCGGCCGGTGGGGCTCGCGGGCGCGGCTCCGGCGTCCGAGCAGGGAGGCCGGGACCGCCGACCCGCGCCCGAAGCGCCGCTCGATCCGGTCCATCGCGCGCTCCACGTCGCCCCAGCGCTCGCTCCGCAGGAGCGCGAGCTGCTCCTCCCCGGCCGGCACGAGGCCGGTCGCCGCGACCCCGAGCAGCCGCACCCGCCGCCGGGCGCCGGGAAGGCCCCGGTAGAGCTCGGCGACGACGGCCTGGATCTCGGCGCCGACGTCGGTGGGGGCGGAAAGCGTCCGCGAGCGCGTGAGCGTGGTGAAGTTCGCGAGGCGCACCTTCAGCGAGACCGTCCGCGCCCGGTACCCCTCCTTCCGCAGGCGCGCGGCGACCCGGTGCGAGAGCGCGAGCAGCTCGCGGAGCAGGTCCTCGGCGTCGTCGAGATCGACATCAAAGGTCTCCTCGTGGCTGATCGACCTCGGCGGCTCGTACGGGGTCACCGGCCGCTCGTCGTGCCCGAGCGCGAGCTCGCGCAGGTCGCGGGCGTGCTGCTCGCCGAGCGCGCGGCCGAGCACCTCGAGCGGCGTGCGCGCGAGCTCCCCGAGCGTGCGCACGCCGAGGCGCGCGAGCACCTCGGCCGTGCGCTCCCCCACGCCCCAGAGCGCCCGCACCGGCAGCGGCTCGAGGAAGCTCGGCACCTCGGCCGCCCGGACGACGAGCAGGCCGTCGGGCTTGGCCCGCTTGGAGGCGAGCTTGGCGACGAGCTTGCTCGGCCCGACGCCGACCGAGCAGCGCACCCCGACCTCGGCCGCGACCTCCCGACGGATCCGGGCCGCGATCTCCGCCGGCTCGCCGAACAGCAGCACGGCGCCGGAGACGTCGAGGAAGGCCTCGTCGAGCGCGATCGGCTCGACGAGCGGCGTCACGGCGAGCAGCACCTCGCGGAAGCGGTTGGAGTGGGCGCGGTAGGCCTCGAAGTCCGGCGGCAGGAACACGGCCTCGGGGCACAGGCGCCGCGCCCGCACCGCCGGCATCGCGTTGCGGATCCCGAAGGCGCGCGCCTCGTAGGACGCCGACATCACGACGCCCCGGGGGCCGGTGCCGCCCACCACCACCGGCCGGCCGGCGAGCGAGGGGTCCTTCAGGACCTCGACCGAGGCGTAGAAGGCGTCGAGGTCGACGTGGAGGATCGGCTCGGCGGGGCGGGGGTGGGGCATCGCACGCGAGCCTACCGCGCTCACCATCCGGCCGAGCCTCCGCTCGCGTGCCAGAGCTTGCGGGGCGCTCGCGCCGTCGGGGCGCTCCCGCCGGCGGCGAGCGTCTCGGCCAGGCGCCCCTCGCGCCGAGCGCGGTGCAGGGCCACGAGGTCCCACACGTCCTCGGCGATCACGCTCACCCCGCGCACGCCGGTCCGGCGGACCCGTCCGAGGACCGCGAGCACCGAGGAGTGGAAGACGGTCCGGGCGACCCTCGGCTGGACGCGCTCGAAGACCGTGACGTCCACCGGGCCGGTCGCGTCGTCGAGCGTGAGGAAGATGATGCGCTGCCCGCTGCGGATCGCCGGGGTCTGCGAGGCCACCTTCACCCCCGCCACCATCACCCGCGCGCCCGCGCGGCACCGCCACAGGTCCCGGGCGCGCACCACCCCGAGCTCGGCGAGGAGCGGCTCGAAGAAGCTCACGAGGTGCCGGGAGGCGTCGAGGCCCACGACCTCGAGCTCGGCGCGCACGCGCTCGGCGTCGGAGTACTCGGGGAGGTCGAACGCGAGCTGCTCGGGCGGGCCCTCGAGCGCGAGCTGCTCCCCCTCGCGCACCGGCTCGGTCGTCATCGCCACGAACAGGCGGTCCCGGCGGCTCCCCGACCCGAGCCCGTCGAAGGCCCCCGCGTGCGCGAGCGCCTCGGCGACCGGACGCGAGACCGCGGCCCGCCGCAGGAAGTCGCCGACGTCCCGGAACGGGCGCTCGGCCCGCGCCCGTAGGATCCGCCGGATCTCCTCCTCCGAGATCCCGTGCACGTCCTTCAGCGCGAGCCGGATGCCGTAGCCCCCGTCCAGCGCCTCGACCACGTAGTCGCGCTCGCTGCGGTTCACGTCGAGGGGCAGGACCTCGATGCCGTGCTCGCGCGCGTCCTGGAGGATCAGGCGCCGCGGGTACATGCCGGGGTCGTGCGTGAGCACGCCGGCGAGGAAGTGCGCCGGGTAGTGGGCCTTCAGCCACGCCGAGCGGTACGTCGGCACCGCGAAGGCCGCCGCGTGGGCCTTGCAGAACCCGAAGCTCGCGAAGCCCGCGACCTCCTCCCAGATCCGCTCGGCCTCGCCGGCGGGGACGCCGCGGGCGACGGCGCGCGCGAGGAAGTCCGCCCGCAGCGCGGGCAGCCGCTCGGCGTCGTCCAGGTGCCGGCGGATGTGGTCGGCCTGCGCGAGGTCGTACCCGCCGATCGCGGCGAGGGTCCGCAGGACCTGCTCGTGGTAGACGATGACGCCGAAGGTCTCGCGCAGGACCGGCCGTAGCGCGGGATGGGGGAAGCGCGGCCGCTCCAGTCCGTGACGGCGACGCAGGTACGGGGTGACCATGTCCGACTTCACCGGGCCCGGCCGGAACAGCGAGATCTCCACGATCAGGTCCTCGAAGCAGGTGGGCTGGAGCTTCTGGAGGAGCTCGCGCTGGCCCGGCGACTCGATCTGGAAGCACCCGAGCGTGTCCGAGGCGCGGATCAGCTCGAAGGTGGCCGGGTCGTCGAGGGGGATCCGCTCCAGATCGACCTTCTCGTGCTCGGTGCGAGCGATCTCCTCCAAGGCGTGGCGCATCGCCGAGAGCATCCGCACGCCGAGCACGTCGAGCTTCAGGTACCCGAGGAGCTCGACGTCGTCCTTGTCGGCCTGGATCATCCGGTAGCCCTGGAACGAGCGCTCGAGCGGGACCCGCGTCACGAGGTCGTGGTCGGCGAGCACGATGCCGGAGGGGTGCAGCGCGAGGTGCCGGGGGAAGCCGTCGAGGCGCTCGGCCACGCGGAACAGCAGCTCGAGCTGCCCGGCGCCCAGGTTCTGGCCGGCGAGCTCGGGCAGGCGCTCCATCGCCACGCGCAGGTCGTCGGCGCCGATGCGCGGGAAGGCCTTCGCGATGGTGTCGACCTCGGGCTCGGGCAGGCCGAGGGCCTTACCGACCTCGCGCAGGGCCGAGCGCGCGCGGTAGGTGTCCACCATCGCGACGCACGCGGTGCGCGCATCGCCGTGGCGTGAGAGCACCATGTCGTAGACGTCCTCGCGCCGCGCGGACTCGACGTCGATGTCGATGTCGGGGAGCTCCTCGCGCAGGGGGTTCAGGAAGCGCTCGAAGGCGAGGTCGTGCCGGATCGGGTCCACGTCGGAGATGCCGAGCGCGTAGCACACGAGCGAGCCGGCCGCGCTCCCCCGGCACGCGCAGGCGATCCCCATCGCGCGGATGTCGTCCACGATCTCGGCCACCGTGAGGAAGTAGGCCGCGTAGCCGAGCCGGTGGACCGTCGCGAGCTCGTGGTCCAGCCGGTCCCGGACCGCGCGCGTGATCCGCATCCCTCGGCGCTCGAGCCCGCGCCAGCAGCGCTCGGCGAGCACGGAGGAGGCGCTGCGCCCCGACGGGGTCGGGAAGGCCGGGAAGTGTCGACGCCCGAGCCCGAGGTCGAACGAGCAGGACCCGGCGATCTCCACCGACGCCCGCACGAGGTCCGGGCGCTCCTCGAACAGCCACCCCATCTCGCGCGGCGGCTTCAGCCAACCCTCGGCGTTCACGCGTCGGACGTTGCGGTCGTTGATCGGCACGAGCCGGCGCATGCACGCGAGCGCGTCGGCGAGGAAGGCGTCCTCGGGCACGAGGTAGCGCACGGGGTTCGTGGCGACGGCTCGCACACCGGCGCGCTCGGCGAGGGCGAGGAGCGCGCGGATCTCCTCGCGCGAGCCGGGCTCGAGGCGGTGCTGGACGGCCACGTACAGGCGCTCGCCGAAGGCCTCGCGGTAGGGCTCGAGCGCGCGGCGCGCCGCCTCCGGCCGGCCCGAGACCGCGAGGCGCCCCGCCGGCGAGCCCGGGCCGAGGAGCGCGACGAGCCCGGCGGCGTGCGCGCAGACCTGCTCGGGCGCGAGCGCGGGCTCCCTTCGCTCCCCCGTCGTGTGGGCGTCGGTGATGAGCCGGCACAGGTTGGCGTACCCGACCTCGTCCTGCGCGAGGAGGATGACGTGAGCATCGGGCGGGCCGGGCTCCGCGGGGCTCGCTGCGCTCGCCTCAGAGACCCCGCTCCGCCCGGCCCGCCCTTCCCCGACGTCCGCCCCGATGGTGAGGGAGGCGCCGAGGATCGGGCGCACGCCGTGCCGCCGGCACGCCCGGACGAACCGCGCCGCCCCGTACAGCCCGTCCCGGTCGGTGAGCGCGACGGCGTCCATGCCGAGCTCGGCCGCCCGGCGCGCGAGCGCCTCCGGCGAGAACGCCCCCTCCTTCAGGGAGAAGAAGGAGCGGACGTCGAGGTGCACGAAGGGGGGAGAGACCATGTCTCAGCGGAATCCGAACATATGTTCGATACCCTGTGGATGGTACTCCCTCCTCCGAGGCCCCGTCAAACCGATGTCAGACCCCCCGTCCATGATGCAAGGGACGTCTCCGCATGGGAGGTGAAGCGATGGCTTCGCTCGGGATGCAGGGGCCCTACCCCCTCACAGCTACCGAAATCGATCGGCGGGTCTCGCGCACCGCGCCGGGCAACTACGCCCTCGGCAGCACCGGCACGGACGACCGGTTCAAGGTCCACTACGTCGGACGGAGCGACACAGACGTCAATGCACGACTGAAATCCTGGGTGGGGCACACACATCAACCTCAGTTCAAGTTCTCGTATGCCACCTCGCCGAAGGCAGCCTTCGAGAAGGAGTGCGAGAATTACCACGACTTCTCCCCACCTGGGAACCAAAACCACCCCGACAGGCCCGCAGGCTCGGGATGGAAGTGTCCAAGATGCCAGATCTTCGGCTGACGGGGCCGCGTCCGCGCAAGTGGTGTACGAGACCACCGCATCCATCCGGTCCTGATCATCACCCGGCAGCTACGAGTTCCGGCATCACCTCCTCCCGCTCCCCGTCGATCACCCTGACCCTCGCCCGGGCCAGGGACTCGGGACTCATGTAGCGGCGAGCCACCTGCCACTCCTCGTGCTGCTCGACGAGGACCATCCCCACGAGGCGGATGGCGGAGGCCCGGTCGGGGAAGATCCCCACCACCTCGGTCCTCCTGCGGACCTCGCGGTTCAGCCGCTCCTGGGGGTTGTTGGACCAGATCTGGCGCCAGTGCTCGGTGGGGAAGCAGGCGAAGGCGGTGATGTCGGGGCCGGCCTCCTCGAGGAGGGCGGCGGCCTCCGGGAAGCGCCCGGCGAGCTGGTCGGTGACCCGCCGCAGCTGCGCCTCCACCTGCTCGGCGTCGGGCTGGGCGAAGATGGAGCGCACGAGCGCCGCCACGAAGGGCTGGGCGGCCTTCGGGACCTTGGCGAGGAGGTTCCGCATGAAGTGGGTCCGGCACCGCTGCCAGGAGGCTCCCGGGAGCGTCGCCGCGATCGCCTCCCGCAGGCCCGGGTGGGCGTCGGAGGTGACGAGCTCCACCCCGGACAGGCCGCGGGCCACCAGGTCCCGGAGGAAGGCGGTCCACCCCGCCCCGTCCTCGGTGGTCACGAGGTCCAGGCCGAGGACCTCCTTCCGCCCGTCCCGGTTCACCCCGGTCGCCATCACGCAGGCGACGTTTACCACCCTCCCCGCCTCCCGGACCCGCTGGGTCTGCGCGTCGATCCAGACGTAGGGGTAGGGAGCGCCGTCGAGGGGCCGGGCCCGGAACGCCCGGACCTCCTCGTCGAGCTCCTTGGCGAGCTCAGAGACCTGCGAGCGGGAGATGCCCTCGATCCCGAGGGCCCGCACCAGGCCCTCGACCTTCCGGGTCGAGACGCCCCGGACGTAGCACTCCGCCACGACCTGGACGAGGGCCCGCTCGGCCCGCCTCCTCGGCTCAAGGAGCCAGGAGGGGAAGTAGCTCCCCCGGCGGAGCTTGGGGATCTCGAGGTCGATCGTCCCCACCCGGGTATCCCAGCGGCGGGGCCGGTAGCCGTTGCGGCGGTTCACCCGGTCCCCCGAACGCTCCCCGTAGGGGGCCCCGCAGACCGCGTCGGCCTCGGCGGACATCAGGGCCTGGACGAAGGTACGGACCATCTCCCGCAGCAGGTCCGTATCGGCCTCCTCCAGCTGCTTGCGGAGCCACTCGAGAGGGTCCATCGTGGTATCGACCACCGTTCCTCCTTCCGGGTCGTCCTATCGGTCTCCGAAAGGATGGAGCGGTGGTCTCCTTCTTCAAGCACCCTCAAGGGCTCCCTCGTACACCACGTGCGTGGACTCTAAGCCAGCCGTACCTTCGGGCGTACGAAGGGATCACCGGTTACGACCGCGCTCTCGAGGATCTGTGGGCTGCGACGGACCGCTCGGTCGATCCGGAGGACCCCCGCCACCGGGACGCGCTCATCCGGTGGCTCCGGCGCTCGGGCTGCCGTCACCTCCGGCGGCAGGACGGCGCTCGGACCTCCGAAGCCCTGCTCGGGTGGTGGAGGAGGTGGCGTGCCGACCTGCCGTCCCGGGATCGGAACCTCGTGGATCTCGGGGGAAGGGAGCTGGCCGCGGCCGGGGCGCGTTCGACGACCTCGCCGCCCGCGTGGCGGCGGCCCGGAGCGGAGAAAGGGGGCACGAGCCGGTCACCTTCGGCCCGACGGCCGCGGCAAAGACCCTCTTCGCGCTCCGCCCGCGCACGTTCGTCCCCTGGGACGCGCCCATCCGCGCCGGCCTCCACGGAGACGGCAGCTATCGCACGTTCCTCGCGGCGAGCGCGGAGGCGTTGCGAGGGTTCTCCGCACGGGTCGGGGTCTCCGTCGAAGAGCTGCCCCAGAAGCTGGGGAGACCCGGCTCGAGCCCGGCGAAGCTCGTGGACGAGTACCTCTGGGCGCGGGTGACGCGGAAGCTGGACCCGCCCGGCGGGGACCACGCACCGCCGTGTCGGTGATGTGAGGTACAACGACGGCATGACGTACGACGAGCGCTTCCGCCGGCTCGAGGCCGAGCTCAAGCACGCGGTCCGGGTCTGGGTCCGGTTCCGGCGAGCCTGGCGTCCCAGCCGCCGGCGCCTGGCCGAGCGGCAGCGGGGCGTGGCCGCGGGGATCCTGGCCGCGCTCGACCTGCTTGGCTACGGGCGCGAGAAGGAGGAGATGCTCCGCCAGCTCGACCGGGAGTTCCCCTCCAACCTCGAGCGCTGGTTCGGCCTCACCCGCGACCGCTACCTCCCCGGCGCGCGCTGA
>Ga0101943_1001988_pt1 | contig 14378 bp, 17 predicted proteins | sample DewCreD2012metaG_5_FD_75244 | JGI IMG/M metagenome (GOLD analysis project Ga0101943, IMG submission 75244) | Hot spring sediment bacterial and archeal communities from British Columbia, Canada, to study Microbial Dark Matter (Phase II) - Dewar... ... | reverse complement strand
GCGGCGATCTGCGTGGCGAAGCCCGAGGGGTCGAACGCCGTGATGCGCCGCACGCCCGACCGTCCCGCCACCAGCCCGGCCCAGAAGGCCTCGTGGCCGATGCCCAGGGGGCTGACGACCCCCAGCCCGGTCACGACGACCCGCCGCCGCATGGGTGCCACCGCGCCGCTGCCTACTGGGCCTGGTCCTTCATGTGGGCCTCGATGAACTTCACCGCGTCCCCGACCGTGACGATCTTCTCGGCCTGATCGTCCGGGATCTCGATCTCGAACTCCTCCTCGAGGGCCATGACCAGCTCCACCACGTCCAGCGAGTCGGCGCCCAGGTCCTCGACGAAGGACGACTCCCGGGTGATGGTCTCTTCCTCCACGCCGAGCTGGTGCGCCACCCGCGTGCGCACACGTTCGAACACCGACGCCATCGTCCACATCACCTCCGCACCGGCTGGGCTGGGGACGCCCAGCGGGGTCAATGCATGATCATACCACCGTCGACGTTCAGCACCTGCCCCGTGATGTACGCCGCGGCGTCCGAGGCCAGGAACACCACGGCCGCAGCCACCTCCTCCGGCGTCCCGGCCCTGCCCAGCGGGATCTGCTGGAGGTAGCGCGCCGTCGTCCCGGACGGCAGGCGCTCCGTCATGCCCGCCGCGATGTAGCCGGGCGCCACGGCGTTGACGGTGATGCCGCGGGAGCCGACCTCGCGCGCCACCGCCCGGGTCAGGCCGATGAGGCCGGCCTTGGCCGCCACGTAGTTCGCCTGCCCCGCGTTGCCCGCCTGGCCGGCCGCCGACGCGACGTTGATGATGCGCCCGCTGCGCTGCCGGAGGAACTCGCGCAGCGCCGCCCGGATGCAGTAGAACGCTCCCGACAGGTTCGTCGCCAGCACCTGCTGCCAGTCCTCGTCCGTCATGCGGAGCACCAGCCCGTCGCGGGTCGTCCCGGCGTTGTTCACCAGGATGTCGAGCCGGCCGAACGCGTCGGTCGCCGCCGCCACCACGGCCGCGGCCTGCTCGGGGCGCGTCAGGTCGGCGGCGACGGCGCGCGCGCGGCCGCCCAGGGCGACGATCTCCGCCACCACCGCATCGGCCGCCTCCTGGCGGTGCGCGTAGTGCACGACGACCGCCGCGCCCTCGCGGGCCAGCGCCACGGCGATCCGGCTGCCGATGCCGCCCGACGCGCCGGTGACCACCGCCACACGCCCGTCGAGCACCCCCATGGCGCCTACCCGCGGCTCTCGCCCGCGTCGGCGCCCACGGCGTCGGCCAGGACCGCGCGGGCGGCGTCCAGGTCGGCGGGGGTCGCCACCGACAGCACGCGCACGTGCGGGAGCGTGCGGCGGATCAGGCCGGCGAGGGTCGTCCCGGGCCCCGCCTCGACGAACGTGGTGGCGCCGAGCCGGTGGAGCCGCTGCACCGACTGCTCCCAGCGCACCGGGCGCGCCACTTGGGCGATGAGGAGCTGCCGGATGGTGTGGGCGTCCTGCACGGGCTCGGCCGTGACGTTGGCGACCACCGGGATCGCCGCAGCCCGCAGCGGCACCGCTGCCAGGATCGGCGCGAGGCGCTGGGCTGCCGCCTGCATGAGCGACGTGTGGAACGGCGCGCTGACCGCCAGGGGAACCGCCCGGCGGGCGCCGCGGGCGCGCAGTCGTGCGCAGGCGGCGTCCACGGCCGCCCGGTCGCCGGCGATGACCACCTGGCCGGGCGCGTTGATGTTGGCGACTTCCACCACGTCCACCTCGCCGGTCACCTCCCGGCACACGGTCTCCACCGCCTCCGCGTCCAGCCCCAGCACCGCCGCCATGGCGGTGGCCCGCCCGGTCACGGCCTCCTGCATGAAGCGCCCGCGCAGCCGCACCACCCGCACGGCGTCGGCCAGGTCCAGCGCGCCCGCTGCGACCAGCGCCGTGTACTCGCCCAAACTGAGGCCCGCCGCGCACCGCGGCGCGATGCCGTGGGCGACCAGGACCGCAGCGACGGCCCAGCTGCAGGCCAGCAGCGCCGGTTGGGTGTTCTCGGTCTCGCGCAGCACCTCGTCGGGGCCCTCGCGGCACAGCGCCAGCAGGTCGAGGTCGATGGCGGCGCTGGCCTCGTCGAAGACCCTGCGCGCCTGCGGAAACCGCTCGGCCATGGCGACCCCCATGCCGACGTGCTGCGCGCCCTGGCCGGGAAACACGAACGCGATCACGGCGCCTGCTGCCGTCCCACCCGGCTCCCCGCCGTCCAGCGCATCGCCGCCGCGCCCCAGGTCAGCCCGCCGCCGAACGCCACGAACGCCACCAGGTCGCCCGGGCGGACCCGCCCCTGCTCCACGGCCTCGTAGAGCGCCACCGGGACCGACGCGGCCGAGGTGTTCCCGTACCGGTCCACGTTGATGAAGAACTTCTCCAGGGGCTGGCCGAGGCGCCGGGCCGCGGCCTCGATGATCCGCAAGTTGGCCTGATGGGGGATGAAACAGGCGACCTCGTCCAGCGTGTGCCCGGCCCGGGCCACCACCAGCTTCAGGGCCCGCGGGATGGCCCGCACGGCGAACTTGTACACTTCCCTGCCGTTCATCTTGATGAAGTGCTCCCGGGCCGCCACCGTCTGCGGGCTGGCCGGCCGGCGCGAGCCGCCCGCGGGCAAGGAGATGAGCGGGGCGCCCCCGCCGTCGGCGCCCAGGTGAAAGGCCAGGAACCCCTCGTCGGCCGCGCACGGCCGCAGGACCACGGCGGCGGCCGCGTCGCCGAACAGCACGCACGTGGCGCGGTCGGTCCAGTCGGTGATGCGGGAGAGGGTTTCGGCACCGATCACCAGCACGGTCTCGGCCGTGCCGGCGGCGATGGCGGCGTGGCCCATCGCCACGGCGTACGCCCAGCTGCTGCACGCCGCGGAGACGTCGAACGCGCCCGCCCGCACCGCCCCCAGCTGGTGCTGCACCAGGCAGGCGGTGGCGGGAAACAGCATGTCGGGTGAGGCGGTGCCCACCAGGATGAGGTCCACGTCGCGGGCGTCCAGCCCCGCGTCGTGCAGCGCGTCCCGCGCCGCCTGGACGGCCAGGTCGGAGGTGGCGACGCCGTCGGGCGCGACGCGCCGCTCGCGGATGCCCGTGCGGGTGACGATCCACTCGTCGCTGGTCTCGACTAGCCGCTCCAGCTCACGGTTGGTCAGCACCCGGACGGGGACGCTCCGCCCCATGCCGGCGATGGTGGCACCCCGCCGCGTCACTGCCCGCGCGGCGGCCTGTACCCGCGCCACGGGATGGACCGTGCTCATGGGAACCCTCCTGTGCCCAGGATCCAGACCGATGGGAGCTGTGCAGCGGTCGGGGCGTCGACGGTCACGCCGGGCATGGGATCACGGGCCACCGCATCCACCGTCCGGATGCGATGCGGATCGGCCACCCGCTAGGCTTCCTTCCGCTTCTTCTTGGCGCCGGAGCGCGCGCGGGGGATGACGACCTCCCGGCCGGCGTAGGTGCCGCACGAGGGGCACACGCGGTGCGGGAGCACGCGGGCCTTGCACTGCGGGCACGTGACGAGGGTGACGGGCGCGAGCGTCCAGCGACTACGCCGGTGTCCGGTCCACGAGTGGGGGTGTCGTCGTTTCTGCGCCACGGGGTGTCTCCTCCGTCTCGATGAGGCCGTCCCTCAGTCCGCGGTGCGCACGTCGTCGCCCAGCAGGGCGCGCAGCCCCGCCAGGGGCTGCAGGCGCCCCGCCGCGGGCTCGTCCGCACACTGGCAGCGGCCGTCGCGCCGATCGGCTCCGCACCGCTCGCAGATCCCCTCGCACCCCTCGCGGCAGTGCGCCACCATGGGCAGGGCCAGCACCAACTCCTCCCGGGCCAGCCCCGCGAGGTCCAGCCCGATGCCGGCGCCCCCGGCCACGAGCACCGGGTCGTCCTCGTCCCACGGCAGCTCCTCGTCCACCTCGGCCGCCAGGTGGTACGGAAACGGCCGCGCGCACCGGTCGCACGTGAGCTCCACTCGGGTCCGCACCCACCCGGACACCTTCAGGACCGCGCCCAGGTTGGTCAACGTGAACTCGCCGTCGACCGGATCCGTGAACGGCACCTCGGCGATCTGGCTGGCGATCGTCTCGTGGTAGCTGACCACGAGCACGGCGCCCTGCTCCGCGCGGAGCTGGTGCAGATCCACGATCATGACGCCACGGCCTCCGCCAGGCTGTCCCATTATAGGGAGGGGGTTTTTGGAGTGTCAACGAATCCGTCGGGGCGCGCGCAGGACCTCCTGCCCGCGCCGGATCGTGGCCAGCACGCGCTCGACCTCGGCCTCCAGCCGCTGCAGGACGTCGGCCGCGTACTCGTCGGCACCGCGGCGGATACGCTCGGCTTCGCGCCGTACCTCGTCCAGGCTCGCGACGGCGCCGGACGACGGCCCGCTCTCGGCCGTCGCCCGCGCCCGTGCCTGCGCGTCCAGCACCAGCCGGCGCGCTTCCTCCCGCGCCTGAGCCAGCGCCGCCTCCGCCTCGGCCTGCAGCGCGGCGGCCCGCCGCAGTTCCTGCGGCAGCGCCGCCCGCGCCATCCGCAGCAGGCCGATGACCTCCTGTTCGACCGCCTGGCGCACGTCGGCTGGCAGGCGTCCGAGGTGGCGCCGCAGCACCCGTTCGGCGCGCTCCAGCATCTCCAGGGCCGACTCCATGCGCCCCTCCCGGTGACCGTCTGTCTCCGTCTCCGTCCGCCGCGCGGGCTGCGGGCGCAGGCGGGCGCGCGGCGCGCCGCGGGCGGTCACCTGCCCGGGAACTTGCTCCGCAGGCGGCGCGCCACGTTGCCGGGCACGATGCTCTCCACGTTGCCGCCCAGGCTGGCCACCTCGCGGATCAACGAGGAGGAGACGAACGCGTACTCGGGATCCGCGATCAACAGCAGTGTGTCCAGCGACGGGGCCAGCCGGCGGTTCATGGCCGACTGCTTCAGCTCGTAGTCGAAGTCGCCGACGGCACGCAGTCCCTTGATCAGGCACGTCGCCCCCCGCGCCAGCGCGAACTCCACGGTGAGGCCGCTGTACGCGGCCACCTCCACCCCCGGCAGGTCGGCCACGCACTCCCGCAGCATCTCCACCCGCTCGCCGACGGTGAACACGCCGCGACCCTTCTCGACGTTCTCCGCCACGGCCACGATCACGCGGTCGAACAGCCGCGCGGCGCGCCGGATGACGTCGATATGCCCGTTGTGCACGGGGTCGAAGCTCCCGGGATAGACTGCGATGTGCACCCCCACCCCCTCCTCCGGGCCACCTGCCCCGTCCCCGGCGACGCAGCCTCCGCGCCCCGCCGGGCAGCAGCCCCGACCGCCGGACGTCTACCCGACGAACCCTGCCGGTGGCACTCCGGACGCACGCTCCCTAGCCGTCGCGCGGCCGCAGGTACCACAACGCCGTCTCGCCGTAGCGCGCCTCGCGCTCGAGGCACCACCCGGCCTCCGCAGGCCGATCCCGCCAGTGCCCCTCGGCGACGACCAGCCCGCCCTGCACCAGGATCCCTGCGGCGTTGATCGCCGCCAGCGTCCGCGGAATCCACCCCTGCCCGTAGGGCGGGTCCATCAGGATCACCGAGAAGCGCCGGCCGGCTGCCCCCAGGCGTCGAATGGCGGTCAGGACGTCCTCGGCACGGACCTCGGCGCGGTCGGCGACACCCTCCTGCCGCACGCGCGCGGCCAGCGCCCGGACCAGACGCGCGTCGCGTTCGACGAAGACCGCCGCCGCCGCGCCCCGGCGCAGCGCCTCCAGCCCCAGCGCACCGGTGCCCGCGAACAGGTCCAGCACCGCCGCGCCCCGCACCCGATCGCCGAGCGCGTTGAACAGCGCGGTCCGCACCCGCGCGGCCGTGGGCCGCACCCGCCCGTCGGCACCATGCCGGCGGTGCGCGCCCCGCCGTGCGCTGTGCGGGGGCGCAGGCGCGGGCCGCCCGTGGCCGCGGGCCGCTGTGGGCCTCATCCGACCGACGCCAGCCCCGCCCGCTCCCGGAGGCGCTGCCGCACGAGCTCGGCCAGCGGGGCCACGTCGGCGCCCACGAGGGTCGGGTCGCGGGCCAGCAGGGCCTCGGCCGCGGCGCTCGCCTCCTCCAGCACGCCGACGTCGGCCACGAGGTCGGCCACGCGCAACCCGGTGGCGCCGTGCTGGCGCGTGCCCAACACCTCGCCGGGACCGCGGATCGCGAGGTCCTCCTGGGCGATGCGAAAGCCGTCGTGCACCGTCGCCATGACCTCCAGGCGCCGCCGGCCCTCTTCGGTGGTGGGGTCGGCCAGGAGGATGCACGTCCCGCGATGGACCCCGCGCCCGACGCGCCCGCGCAGCTGATGCAGCTGGGCCAACCCGTACCGGTCGGCGTTCTCGATGACCATGATGGTGGCGTTGGGCACGTCGATGCCCACCTCGATCACCGTGGTGGCCACCAGCACGTCGATGGCGCCGGCGCGAAAGGCCTCCATGCGCTCGGCGCGCGCGGCGGCGGGCAGCCGTCCGTGCAGGACCTCCAGGCGGAGCCCGGCCAGGGGCCCCTCTCGCAGCTCCTGGGCCAGCCGCACCGCCGACGCCGCCTGCACCGTCTCCGACTCCTCGATGAGCGGGCACACGACGTAAGCCTGCCGGCCACCTGCCACCTGCTGCCGGAGCCAGGCGTAGACCTTGGCCCGGGCCGCAGTGGGCCGCACGTACGTCGCCACGGGCTGCCGGCCGGGCGGCAGCTCGTCGAGGACCGAGGTGTCGAGATCGCCGTAGAGCGTCAGGGTCAGCGTCCGCGGAATCGGCGTGGCCGTCATCACCAGCACGTCCGGCGCGGCGCCCTTGGCGCGCAGCCGCGCCCGCTGCATCACGCCGAACCGGTGTTGCTCATCGATGACCGCAAGCCCCAGCCGGGCGAACGTCACGCCCTCCTCGAGGAGGGCATGGGTCCCGACCACCACCAGCGGGTCCCCGGCCGCCAGCCGCGCGAGCGCCACCTGCCGCACCGCCGGGTCGGCGCCCCCGGTGAGCAGGACGACCGGGACGTCCAGCGGCGCCAGCAGCTGCCGCAGCGTGAGGTAGTGCTGTTCGGCGAGAATCTCGGTGGGGGCCGTCAGCGCACCCTGGACGCCGCCCGCCACGCAGGCCACCAGCGCGGCGGCGGCCACGACCGTCTTGCCCGAGCCCACGTCGCCCTGGAGCAGCCGGTTCATGGGCACCGGGCCACGCATGTCGCGCAGGATCTCGTCGATCACCCGCCGCTGGGCGCCCGTCAGCGGATAGGGGAGCGAGGCCACGAAGCGCTCCAGCAGCGGCCCCGGCGTCGCGTAGGTCGCGCTGCGGGGGATGCACCGGAGCACCCGCCGCTGCTCCAGCACGCCCAGGCGCAGGACGAGTAGCTCCTCGAAGGCCAGACGGCGGCGGGCGGCCACGGCGGCGTCCGCGTGCTCGGGGAAGTGCACCGCCCACAGCGCGTCGCGCACGGGCAGCAGGTCGTACCGCGCCCGCAGCTCGGCGGGCAGCACGTCGGGAACGGCGTCGGCGCACGCCACCAGCGCGTCGCGCACCAGGATCCGGAGCGTCCGCTGGGGCAGCCCCTCGGTCGTCGGGTAGATCGGCACGAGCCGACCGACGTGCAGCGGATCGCTGTGCGGGTCCAGGACCTCGAACTCGGGCGCCACGAACTGGAGGGTGCGGCCGGCGCGTTCCACGCGGCCGTAGAGACTGACCTGCTGTCCGCGCGCCAGCGTCGTGGCCAGGTAGGGCTGGTGGAACCAGATGGCCAGTGCGGCGCCGGTGGCATCCACCACGGCGGCGCGGACGATGGGGATGCCGCGGCGGGTCCGGAGCAGCTGCACCCGCTCGATGCGGACGATGGCCGCCTGCGCGACGCCCTCGCGCAGCAGCGCCAGCGGTGTGGGATGGCGCCGGTCCTCGTACCGGCGCGGTAGGTGCAGCAGCAGGTCGCGGACGGTCCGGATCCCCAACCGCGCCAGCAGCGCTGCCCGCGCAGGCCCGACCCCGCGCAGGTACTGCACGGCGTCGTCGGGCCCCAGCCGGCGGGGGCGGCTGGCGACCGCGGGCGCGTCGAGGGGAACGGTGCGGCGCCTGGACATACGGAACCGACCCGCCGGGATCACGGGTCTGGCCTCTTGTTCGCCGCCCTGCTGACCTCTCCTTGCCGGTGCTGTCGGGGCTGGCTCCCCGTCCCGTGGCGGGCAGCGCGCTCCCGGCGCCGCGGTGTGCACGGTCGCGCCCGGCCGCCGCGGTCCTGGCGGCGTGCGGCCGTCCGGGCGGCACCGCCCCGGCCGCAGAGACGGGTGGTCACGGTGCGCACGGTGCGCGCCCACACGTACACGGCACACGAATGCTGCGCCAGCAGGGTAGTGGGAGCCGGGTCTCCCGGTGCGCACGGCGCGCGCCCGTGCGTGTTGCCCGTCCGCACGGCCGCATGGTACAATCCGCCGGGCTCCGGTCGGGCCCACCGGTGACAGTCGGACGCGGGACGGTGAGGACATGGCGCGGCGGTGTGCGGTCTGCGGGAAAGGTCCGGCGGCGGGGTACAGCCTCAGCCACTCGCACGTGCGGTCGCACCGGCGCTTCCTGCCCAACCTGCAGCGCGTGCGCGTGGTCATCGGGACGACGACGCGCCGGGCGAGCGTCTGCACGGCGTGCCTGAAGGCCGGCCGGGTGCGGCGCGCCGTCTAGGCGCCGTCGCGCGCGCTCGACGCCTCGAACACCGCGGCCACCTCCGGGGCCCCCAGCACGTACCGCTCGCCGCAGAAGCGGCACTGCACCTCCACGCGGCCCTCCTCGCGCAGGAGACGGTCCGCTTCCGCCCGCCCCAGGGCCACCAGCACGTCTTCGACCTTGCGTGGGCTGCAGCGACACGCGAACCGCACGGGGCGCTCCTCGCGCACGGCCAGCGGCAGGTCGCCCAGCGCCATGCGCAGCATCTCGTCGGGGGTCGCACCGCCGCGCACCATCTGGGTCACCGCCGGCAGCGCCCTGGCCCGCTCCTCCAGGTACGCCGGCATCCACGGGGGTGCGCCGGGCATGACCTGCAGCATCAACCCGCCGGAGGCCAGCACACGCTCCTCCGGGCTGACCAGCACGCCCACGGCCACCACCGACGGGACCTGCTCGCTCTGCACCAGGTAGGCGGCGAGGTCCTCCCCGATCTCGCCGGAGACCAGCGGGACGCTGCCCTGGTACGGATCGCGCAGCCCGAGGTCGCGCGTCACGTGGAAGATCCCCCGTCGACCGACGGCGCCGCCCACGTCCAGCTTGCGGGCGGACGTGGGGGGCAGGTCGGTGCGCGGATAGGTCACGTACCCCCGCAGGGCGCCGTCGGCCGTGCTCTCGGACACCAGCGGCCCCAGCGGCCCGTCGCCCAGCACCCGGACCATCACCGTCTGCCGACCCTTGAGCGTCGCCCCCAGCATGGCGGCCGCCACCAGCGCCCGGCCCAGCGCGGCGGTCGCGGTGGGCAGGGTGCCGTGCCGCTGGCGCGCCTCCTCGGTGGCGTGCGTGGCAACGACGGCACAGGCCAGCACCGTGCCGTCGGCGGCCGTTCCCCGGACCAGCATGTCGTGCATCGTCCTCAAGCTCCTTCTCGAGCTCCGTCGACGTGCGGTCTCGCCCTACAGAACGTCGGAGGCGGCGGGAACCTGCCCGTGCATGGGATTGGCCGGCCCATGTCCGCGGCCGAGCGGCAGCGCCGCCTGGATCGCCGCCGTGACGAACGCCTTGGCACGGCGCACTGCCTCCTCCAGCTCCCGCCCCTTGGCCAGCTCAGCGGCGATCGCCGACGCGAACACGCACCCGGTGCCGTGCGTGTGCGGCGTGGCGACACGCTCGGCGTGCAGGTGGACCAGGCGCCGCCCGTCGTAGAACACGTCGACGGGCGCGTCCGCCAGATGGCCGCCCTTCACCACCACCGCGCGCGGCCCCAGGGCGTGCAGGCGGCGGGCGGCCTCCTCCATCTCGCGCACCGTGCGGATCTCCCGTCCCGTCAGGGCGCGCGCCTCGTGCAGGTTGGGCGTGAGCACCAACGCCAGGGGCAGCAGGTGCGTCCGCAGCGCATCCACCGCGTCGGGCCGCAACAACGGCGCGCCCGACTTGGCGATCATCACCGGATCGACGACGAGCACCTCCAGCCGGTGGGCCCGCACGCGGTCCGCCACTGCCTCGATGATGCCGGCGCTGGCCAGCATGCCCGTCTTGGTGGCGTCGACACCGATGTCAGTCACCACCGTGTCGATCTGCTGCGCCACGAACTCGGGCGCCATCTCCACGACGCCGAAGACGCCCGTGGTGTTCTGGGCCGTCAGGGCGGTGATGGCGGTCATGCCGAAGACCCCCAGGGCGGAGAAGGTCTTCAGGTCGGCCTGGATGCCGGCCCCGCCGCCCGAGTCGCTGCCGGCGATGGTCAGGGCTCGCGGGGGAGTTGTCATCGCGCCTCCCGGTGCACGAAGTGATCCCACCCCCCGGCCAGCGGACGCTCGGCGCCGTCCGGGGTGCGTACCATGACGCCGTCGGCCGCCGGGCGCACCACCCCGATGGCCGTCAGGGCCGTGCCGATGGCCGTCAGGGCATCGGTGAGCACGGCGAGGTCGGCAGGCGCCGCGGCCAGCAGCAGCTCGTAGTCCTCGCCGCCGTACAGCGCCAGGGCGAGCGGGTCCTCCCCCAGGCGGGCAGCCGCGTCCTGCACGGCGCGGCTCACCGGCAGGCGCGCGGCATCGATCAGGGCGCCGACCGCGCTCTCCTCGGCCAGACGGTGCACGTCGCTGCCCAGGCCGTCGCTGAGGTCAAGGGTGGCGCGCACCCGCCCGGTGGCCGCCAGCGCCTGTCCCTCGCGCACCCGCGGGGTCGGCGTGCAGTAGGCGTCGACGAGCGGACCGGCGGCCTCGCCGGCGCGCAGCAGGCGCAGGCCTGCCGCGGCCCGCCCCAGATCGCCGGTCACCAGCAGCAGGTCGCCCGGGCGCGCGCCCGACCGCCGCAGGGTGCGTGCCGGCTCGACGTCGCCCAGCACCGTCACGTCGATGACCAGCGGCCCAGGGGTGCTGCTGATGTTGCCGCCGACGACCACGACACCCCAGCGGTCCGCCTCCGCCAGCAGGCCATCGTACATCCGCTCGAGCCAGGCCACCTCCACTGCGCCCGGTAGCAGCAACGAGACCAGGGCGTACGCCGGGCGACCGCCCATGGCGGCGATGTCGCTCACGTTCACCGCCAGGGCGCGCCGGCCCACCTGTTCCGGGGTCATGAGGTCCCGCAGGAAGTGCACGCCGTCGACCTGGGCGTCGACCGTGGCGAGCACCGCCCGGTCGCCCGGCGGCGGGAGCACTGCGGCGTCGTCGCCTAGGTAGGCCGATCCCAGCCGGCGCCGCAGGCGCGCCAGCAGCGGGAACTCGCCCAGGTCACCGACGCGCTCGGGCGCCATCGACCTGCGCGCGCAGGGCCCGCGCGGCGGCTGCGATATCGGGCTGCGCCACCACCGCGGAGACGACCGCGACACCCGCCGCACCGGCCCGGATCACGGCCGCGGCGTTCTCCACCGTGATCCCGCCGATGCCGACGACGGGGATACGCACCGCCCGGGCGATGCGGGCGAGGGCCTCCAGGCCGATCGCTTCCCCCGCGTCGGCCTTCGTGCCGGTGGAAAACACCGCGCCCACCCCGAGGTAGTCGGCGCCCTCGGCCTCGGCACGCCGGGCGGCCTCCACGGTCCCCGCGGACGCCCCCACGATCTTCGCCGGTCCCAGCAGCCGTCGGGCCGCCGCCACCGGCAGGTCGTCCTCGCCCACGTGCACGCCGTCCGCGCCGCAGGCCATCGCCACGTCCGCCCGGTCATTGACGATGAACACCACGCCCCGCGCCCGGCACAGTACCGCCAGGCGCTCGCCGACCTCCACGAGCACACGGGCCGGGGCGGTCTTGTCGCGCAGCTGGATGGCCGTGGCGCCGCCGGCGATGGCCGCCTCGGCCTGGGCTTCGTGGCTGCGGCCGGACAAGACGCGGTCGGTGATCACGTAGAGTCGCAGGTCCACGAGCCCCGGCGCCCCTACTGGGCGCGCACCAGCTCCTCCAGATCGACGCCAAGCAGCCGCGCCACCTCGCGGACCGGCGCGAAGAACTCGTCCAGCGTGCGCAGCTTGAGGCCATGGGCGGTGCGCAGGGCGTCCAGGTCGGCGAAGCCGTGGATGCGGTAGAGGCTGTCCAGCGTCTCCCGCCCCGGGGCCGTCTGGGCGATCCGCAGCAACGCCAGGGCGGTGCGGGCCTTGACCTCCTCGGGCAGATCGCGGCGGAACGACACGGTGTCGGCGGGAATGGGGTCGGTGTAGACCAGCACCCGTACCCGCTCCTTCACGTTGGGGTAGAGACGGATCACCCGCTCCCGGGCGTCGTTGCCGAACTCGTCGCCGAACGTCGCACCGGCGTCGACCGACCCGGTGTAGACCGCCAGCACCACCTTGTCGTGGCCGCCCGCGAACACGACCTGGCTGAAGTGGCGCGTCGGGTCGATGCCGTGCCGCTTCAGCAAGGCCGCGGGGAAGAGGTACCCCGACGCCGACGCCGGGTCGACGAACGCGAACCTGCGCCCGCGCAGGTCGGCCACCGTGCGCACGGGCAACCCGGCCCGGTAGAGGATCTGGGACCGGTAGTAGGGCACGCCGAACCGCACGCTTACCAGGCGCACGTCCGCACCGCACCGCTGCCGGGCCAGCACGTAGGCGAAGGGGTGCAGGAAGGCCACGTCGACGCGTCCGGCGCACATGGCCTCGATGGTGGCCGCGTAGCTGGTGGGCACCTCGGCCCGCACCGCGTACCCCGTGGCCACCTCCAGCATGCGCGCCAGCGTGCTGCCGGTAGCCAGCACGCGCTGCGCGTCGCTGGAGGGCGTGAACGCCAGCGTGAGTGCCGGTGACGGCGCCGCCCGCCCGAGGGATGCGCCCGCCAGCACCAGGGCCCCCGCCGCGCACAGCGTAGCCAGGACCAGTCGCCGTGGTTCCATAGACGACTCCCTCCTCATGCGGGACCACTCCCTCCTCCTGCGTGGCCGCCCGGCTTCCATCCGCCACGACGCCGCCGGACAACACGACAGCCGCCCGTCCACGACGACTGGCGGCTGCGTCGGTCATGTCCTCCCCACGCCAGCATTACCTGGATCGGGTCCAACGGGTCGGCGAATATCCCGGCCTGCTCGGCCGGACGGTTCGCCCTCTCAGCCCGCCTGCTTTCGAGCTCCCCCACGCTGTGCAGTTGTCACAAGCTCATGATACCCGGCGGGCTGGTGCTGCGCAAGCCGTGCATGCATGTAGCCGTCCCGGTCCCCTACGCGTCCGTCCGCGACCGCGGTCATCACCGCAGGACGCACGGCCGCGCTGCAGGGCTCCGGGGGAGACCACACGGGCGGCATGGGCCCCGGCATGCGAGAGGAACCCGGGCCACGACACCGAAGCCCACCTCGTCCGATGAGCGAGACGGCGTACATCCTGATCCGGCTCGACCGCAGCACGCCCGCAGAAGTCGCCAGGCGCGTACGGCGCGTGCCGGGCGTGACCGAAGCCGCCGTGACCATGGGCGAGGTCGACGTGCTGGCGATCGCGCGCGGCGAGACCACCAAGGGCCTGGCCGAGATCAGCCACCAGATCCAGGCCATCGAGGGCGTGAAGAGCGTCTCGGTCTGCGTGGTGGTCCGGCCGTAGCCGGAGTGCGGCGCGGGCGCAGCCGGCGGCGTGCTCGTGGCAGCCCCGGCCCGGGGTTCTCCTGTCGCGCTGGCCAGCGTGCGGCGCGAGGACGGGTCGCGGCCGTACGCTGCCTCACGCATCCCTAACGCAGCCGGCGATGGCGGCGTCGGCCTGACCCTCGTTGGCCCCGGCCCGAACGCCCGCAGTCGGGGATGCCGTCCGGGCTCAGGTCCCCGGCGCGTCCACGAGGTACGCGTCGGCAACCATCCCTTCAGGGGTCAACGCCGCCAGCGCGTCGACCACTGCCCACAGCAACGACCCCGGTCCGGCCGCCCGGGCGGCGGCCACGCGCGCGGCCGCCTCCAGCAGGAGGAGGCCGCTGCTGGCCGCCAGCAGCCGATCCGGCTCCACCGCGGCCGCCGCGCCCACTAGAGCCGTGGCCAGGTCACCCGCCCCGACCACGCCGGCCAGCGCACCCGTCGCGTGGGGGATGCGCACCTCACGCGTGCCGTCGTGGACGCAGTCCTCCTGACCCGTGACCGCGGCGACCACACCGGAATGGCGCGCGAGGACGGCCGCGGCGGCCGCCGGGTCGCCGCCTGCCGCTTCGACGCCGCGCACGGTGCCCTGCGCGCCCAGGAGCGCCGCCGCCTCGCCACGGTTGGCCCGCACGATGCCCACATGGCGGGCCTCCAGCAGCCGGCGCGCGGCCGCGGTCCGGAACGCCGAGATTCCGACACCCAC
>Ga0101943_1001982_pt1 | contig 14418 bp, 12 predicted proteins | sample DewCreD2012metaG_5_FD_75244 | JGI IMG/M metagenome (GOLD analysis project Ga0101943, IMG submission 75244) | Hot spring sediment bacterial and archeal communities from British Columbia, Canada, to study Microbial Dark Matter (Phase II) - Dewar... ... | reverse complement strand
CACCGAGAAGGCCACGCCGGCGGCCTGCGTGCCGTCCCGCAGGGTCGTGTCGTAGATCGCGATCCGGCTCATGGGATCACGCCGGGGCCCGGACCCGCGGGCGCGCTGCGTCCCGCGACGGCGGCCGGTGCGGACGCGCCGAGTTCGGGCAGGCGGCCTGCGGTCCGCGCACGCGCGGCGGAAACACCGCCAGATCCCGTCGGGCGCTGTCCGCCTGCGGTCCGCGCACGCGCGGCGCGGCGGGTGCCGGCAGCCGCGGAGGGCGCCTCAGGCGCCGCCCGCCGGCCCATGGCCCCCCGCCCCCTCCCGCCGCAGCTGGCCGCTGGCCACCTGCTGGCGGACGTACTCGATGATGCCGCCGGCAGCCACCAGCCGGCGCATGAACTCGGGCAGTGGCGCCGCCTGATGGGTCGTGCCCTTCGTCTCGTTGACGATGCGCCCGGTCCCAGCGTCGACGACCAGCACGTCGCCGGTCTCGGTGACGTCGGGCAGGTCGCGGCACTCGAACAGCGGCAGCCCGATGTTGAAGGCGTTGCGGAAGAAGATGCGGGCGTACGACCTGGCGATGACGCACGCCACGCCCAGGCCCTTGATGGCGATCGGCGCGTGCTCGCGCGAGGAGCCCTGCCCGAAGTTCTCGCCGGCCACGATGATGTCGCCCGGCCGGATGCGGCTGGCCAGCGTGGGGTCCAGGTCCTCGAAGCAGTGCGCCGCCAGGACCTTCGGGTCCACGGTCACGAGGTAGCGCGCCGGGATGATCACGTCGGTGTCGACGTGGTCGCCCAACCGCCAGGCGGTGCCCCGGTGCGTCATCGCCCCACCCCCGCCGCCGTCTTGCCGAGCACCTCGTCGGGATGCGCCAGCCGGCCCAGCACGGCGCTGGCGGCGGCTACGGCCGGACCCGAGAGGTAGACCCTGCTCTCGCGGTGCCCCATGCGGCCCACGAAGTTGCGCGACGAGGTCGACACGCACACCTCGCCGGCGGCCAGCACCCCCATGTGCCCGCCGATGCACGGCCCGCAGGTCGACGCGCTGACCACCGCCCCGGCATCGAGGAAGATCTTCACGAGCCCTTCCTCCAGCGCCTGGCGGTAGATGGCCGGCGTCGCCGGGATGACCAGCATGCGCGTGCGCGGGTGCACGGTGCGGCCCGCCAGCAGGCGCGCGGCCACCCGTAGGTCCTCCAGCCGCCCGTTGGTGCACGTGCCGATGAACACCTGGTCGACCGGCACCCCCGCCGCCTCGCGCACGGGCACCACATTGCCCGGCGACGAGGGCGCCGAGACCACGGGCTCCAGGCGGCTGGTGTCGTACTCGACCACCCGGGCGTACTCGGCGTCGGGATCGGCGAACACCGGCGTGAACGGCCGCCGCGCCCGGGGCCGCACCCAGTCCAGCACCACGTCGTCGGGCTCCATGATGCCGTTCTTGCCGCCGGCCTCGACCGCCATGTTGGTGATGCTGAACCGTTCGTCCATGGTGAGGTGGCGCAGCGCCTCGCCCGCGAACTCCATGGCGCAGTAGCGCGCGCCGTCGACGCCGATGTCGCCGATGATGCGCAGCACCAGGTCCTTGCCCGTCACCCAGGGCGCCGGCCGGCCCCGGAAGACGAAGCGCAGCGTCTCGGGCACGCGGAACCACAGGCGCCCGGTGGCCATCACCGCCGCCAGGTCGGACGACCCGACGCCGGTGGCGAACGCGCCCAGGGCGCCGTGGTTGCACGTGTGGGAGTCGGCACCGACGAACACCTCGCCGGGCAGCACGAACCCCTGCTCGGCCAGCAGCACGTGGGCGATGCCCGCGCGCCCCACCTCGAAGTAGTGCGGCAGCTGGTGGCGGCGGGCAAACTCGCGCATGACCTTGCACTGCTCGGCCGACGCGATGTCCTTGTTGGGCGCGTAGTGGTCGGGCACCAGGGCCACCCGGTCGGGATCGAACACCGTGCCGACGCCGGTCTTCTCGAACTCGCGGATCGCCAGCGGCGCCGTGATGTCGTTGGCGAAGCAGAAGTCCACCCGGGCCTCGATCAGGTCGCCCGGGCGCACCCGGGGCAGGTCGGCGTGGGCGGCCAGGATCTTCTCGGTGGTGGTCATGCCCTTGCCGGGGACCCCGTGCGCTCGGCGGCCTCGCGCGCGGCCGCCAGCCGGTTGATGGCATCGAGGTAGGCCCGGACGCTGGCCTCGAGGATGTCGGTGCTGCTGGCGCGGCCGGTCACCACCACCGCGCCGTCGCGCACCCGGACCGTCACCTCGCCCAGCGCATCGGTGCCGCCGGTGACGGCGCGGATGGCGTAGTCGACCAGGTGGGCAGCGGTCCCCGTCAGGCGGTTCACCGCCGCGCACAGGGCGTCGACCGGCCCGTCACCCGTGCCCGCCTCGGTCACCACGCCGGCGGGCGTCTGCAGCGTCACCGTGGCGGCCGGCGCCGAGGCGGTGCCGGTGGAGACCTGGAACGCCTTGAGGACGAACCGCGCCGGCACGTCGTGGCGCACCTCCTCGTCGACCAGTGCCAGGATGTCTTCCAGGGCCACCTGCTTCTTGCGGTCGGCCAGGTCCTTGAAGCGCTGGAAGGCACGGGTCAGCGCCTCCTCGTCGAGCCGCACCCCGTGGTCCTCGAGCGCCTTGCGGAAGGCGTGCCGGCCCGAGTGCTTGCCCAGCACCAGGCGGTTGGTGGGCAGGCCGACGTCCTCGGGCCGCATGATCTCGTAGGTGGCGCGGTTCACCAGCACGCCGTGCTGGTGGATACCCGACTCGTGCGCGAAGGCGTTCTCGCCGACCACGGCCTTGTTGGGCTGCACGGCGATGCCCGTGATCGCCGTCAGCAGCCGGCTGGTGCGGTAGAGCTTGGTGGTGTCCACGCGGGTGGCGAGGCCGAAGACGTCGCGGCGCGTGCGCAGGGCCATGACGATCTCCTCCAGGGCCGCGTTGCCCGCGCGCTCGCCGATGCCGTTGATCGTGCACTCCACCTGGCGCGCCCCGGCCGCCACGCCGGCCAGCGAGTTGGCCACCGCCAGGCCCAGGTCGTTGTGGCAGTGGACGCTCCAGACGACCCGGTCGCTGTCGGGGATGCGCTCGCGCAGCGTCCGGAACAGCGCGGCGTACTCGCCCGGGGTGGTGTAGCCCACGGTGTCGGGTACGTTGATGGTGGTCGCGCCCGCCCGGATCGCCACGTCGAAGATGCGGCAGAGGAAGTCGATCTCGGACCGGGTGGCGTCCTCGGCCGAGAACTCCACGTCGTCGCAAAAGCGGCGGGCCTGCCGCACGGCGGCCGCGGCGGCCTCCACCACCTCGTCGGGGCGCATGCGCAGCTTGTCGCGCATGTGGATCGGCGAGGTGGCGATGAAGACGTGCACCCGGGGTCGCGCCGCGGGCCGCAGGGCCTCCACGGCCGCCTCCACGTCCTTGGGGTTGGCGCGGGCCAGGCCGGCCACGGTCACCTCGCGCACCTCGCGGGCGATGGTGCGCACGCCTTCCAGGTCGCCGGGCGACGAGATGGGGAACCCCGCCTCGATGACGTCCACGCGCAGCGCTTCCAGCTGGCGGGCCAGCTCCAGCTTCTCGGCCGGCGTCATGGAGAACCCGGGCGACTGCTCGCCGTCCCGCAGGGTCGTGTCGAAGATGCGCACGTGGTCGTCCATCGCTTCGCCTCCTGTGGCGGCGGCCTGCCGCCGCCCGGCGTGTGGCCGGGACGGCGGCGCCTACGTGTGCTGCGGGCCGCGCACCAGGGTCACCTGGCCGGTACGGGCCATCTCGCGAATGCCGTACTTCTTGAGCAGCTCGACGATCGCGTCGACCTTCTCGCTGCGCCCGGTCACCTCCAGCGTCAGCGTCCGGTCGGTCAGGTCGACGACGCTGGCCCGGAAGACGTTGGCGATCTCCATGATCTCCAGGCGGGTGCCCGGCGTCACGTTCACCTTCACCAGGGCCAGCTCGCGGTCCACGGTGGGGGTGCCGTCCACGGCCGTGGCCCGCAGCACTTCCACCAGCTTGCGCAGCTGCTTGGCGAACGACTCGGTGCGGTCGGGCGGGGTGTCCACCACGATGGTCATGCGCGAGATCGACGGGTCCTCGGTGGGCCCCACCGAGAGGCTGTGGATGTTCACCCCGCGCCGGCGGATGAGCCCGGCCACCCGCACCAGGACGCCGGGGACGTTCTGGACCAGCACCGAGATGGTGGCCGCGTGGGGTTCGCTCATGGTCGTCTCCCTGACGCCGATGCCTGCCGCCCTAGCGCACCGCGATGTCCACGGGCGGCCGCATGGCGGCCAGCTGCGCCAGCACGTCATGGATCGGGTGGTCGCGGAACGCCGCCACCAGCGCGGGGTCGGCCGGCTGCGCCTGGGCCGCCGGGTAGGCGATCTGCGCCAGCAGCGCCTCGAAGCGCGGCCCCCACTTGCGCGTGCCCAGGCGCGCCGTGGTGGAGCAGTTGTCGACCATGTAGGCCACGCCCCGCGCGTGCATGTAGGGCAGCAGCGAGTCCACCGCCTCGATCACCGACTCGTTGGCGATCTCGGAGTAGGGGTGGCCGCGGGCGATGAGCAGGTCGATCTGGGCCATCATGGTGCCCAGGAACGTGCCGGCGGTGAAGGCGTGGACCTCGGCGCCGGCGCGGCCGCGGGCGGCGCGCACCTCGGCGCCCACCTTCCACATGCCGCTGCCCTCGATGGGCGGCATCGGGTACTGGGCCAGCCGCTTGGTGGCCATCACCACGCTGCGCAGCTCGTTGCCCGAGGCCACCTCGTCGTAGATCTCGACCAGCAGGGGCCAGGTGACCTTGTAGGCGGCGGTGTAGGCCCGCTCGAACTCGTCGCGCTCGGCGGGCGCCAGGCGTTCGTAGACCGCGCGCAGGCCTCCCCGGGAGATGGCGGCGGCGATGGGCCCGGTGATGCTCTCGCACGCGTGCACGAACGCCTCCTGCGGCGCGTACCCGCGGCCCAGGTAGTGGCGGTAGAGGCTCTCCACGATGCCCCAGACGGCCCCCAGCAGGATCGCCCGCTCGCCGAAGATGTCGGAGAGGTACTCGGAGCGCAGCGTGGTCTTGAACGTGTACGGCGCGCCCAGGCCCACCGACCACGCCAGCGCGATGTCCGTGGCCCGGCCGTCCACGTCCTGTTCCACTGCGAACGACGTGTTGATGCCGGCGCCGTTCAGCTCGCGGCCCTGCTCGTACAGGCGCCGGACCGACGGCCCCATGCCCTTGGGACAGACCCCGACGACGTTGACGTGCGGCGGCCAGGTCTCGCCCACGTTGCGCAGGTGGCCGAGCAGGAAGCCGTGGGACAGGCCCAGGGTGGCGCCGGGCCGCAGTGCCTGGAAGATGCGGGGGTAGAGCTCGGCCTGGGCGGCGTCGGCGATGAGCAGCAGCACCAGGTCGGACCGGGCGATGACGTCGAACATCTCGCCCAGGGTGCCGTCGGCGTCGGTGAACCCCGCCCGGCGCGCCGCGTCCCACGACGGCGAGCCCTCGCGCAGCCCTACGACCACGCGGATCGGCGTCCCGGCCAGCGACTCCCGCAGGTTCAGCGCCTGGGCCGGGGCCTGCGAGCCCCACCCGATGACACCGATGGTGCGGATGCCCTCCAGGGCCCGCGGGAGCAGCGGGAAGAGGTGCCGGCCGCCGCGCACGAACGACTCGCGCCGCCCGGCCAGCTCCAGCGTCTCGACCGGGAAGACCGTCGAGGTGAACGTGTTGTCGCCCGCAGCGCCGGCCGCAAGACCGCCAAGCGCCTCTGTGGTCTCACGCATGGTCGACCCGCTCCCTGCCTCGCCGCCGGCGCACCGGCCGCCAGCGGTCGGTCGTGGTGCCCTCGCGCCTCAATGGCGCGCGCCGCGCCCGCCCCGGGCGCGCCGGGCACCGGCCGTCGGACCTGCTGGCCTCACGCATCGATGATGATCTCCTTCACCGACTGGCCCGAGGGAATCATGGGCAGGCAGTTCTCCTCGGGATCGCACAGGACGTCGACGACGCAGGGGCGCCCCTCGGTGGCCAGGGCCTCGCGCAGCGCGGGCTCCACCTCCTCGGGCCGCTCGACGCGGATGCCGCGGCACCCGAAGACCTCGGCCAGCCGGGCGAAATCGGGGTTGCGCAACAGCGACGCCGACAGGCGGTTGCGGTAGAAGAACGACTGCCACTGCCGCACCATGCCCAGCGCGTGGTTGTTGAGCACGATCACGGGCAGACTCAGCCCCCACTCGGCGGCCGTGATCAGGTCCTGCAGCGTCATCATGAACCCGCCGTCGCCCACCACGGCGATCACCTGCCGGTCGGGCACCGCGAACTTGGCGCCCATGGCCGCCGGGAAACCGAACCCCATGGCGCCCAGGCCACCGGAGGTGATGAACTGCCGGGGGCCGCGCGGCTTGTACCACTGGGCCATCCACATCTGGTGCTGGCCCACGTCGGTGGTCACCACGGCCCGGCCCTCGGTGAGCCGGTTGAGGAGATCGCAGACGTACTGGTGGCTGATCACGCCGTCCTTCTGCCGGTAGCGGAACGGGTAGCGCGCGCGCCAGGCGTCGATCTGCTTCCACCAGGCGTCGATCTGCGGCGGGCGCACCTTCTCCACCAGGGCGGCCAGCACCCGCTTGGCGTCGCCCACGATGGGGATGTGGGCGGGCTTGTTCTTCCCGATCTCGGCCGGGTCGATGTCGATGTGGATGAAGCGGGCCCGGGGCGCGAAGTCCTTCAGCCGCCCGGTCACCCGGTCGTCGAAGCGCACCCCCACCGCCAGGATCACGTCGGCCTCGTTGACGGCGTAGTTGGCGTAGACGGTGCCGTGCATGCCGAGCATGCCCAGGCAGTACGGGTGCGTCTCGTCCACGGCGCCCTTGCCCATCAGCGTCAGCGCCACGGGGATGCGGGTCTTCTCCATGAGCGCCGTGAGCTCGGCGGTGGCGTTGCTGCTGATGATGCCGCCGCCCGCGTAGACGATGGGCCGTTCGGCGGTGGCCAGGGCCTCGGCCGCCGCGGCGATCTGGTTGGGGCTGCCGTCCAGCACCGGCCGGTAGCCGGGCACGGTGACCTCGTCGGGGAACTCGAACGCGCCCGTCTCCTGGGAGACGTCGCGAGGGATGTCGATCAGCACCGGGCCGGGCCGGCCCGTGCGCGCCAGGTAGAAGGCCTGTTTGACGACCCGCGGGATGTCGGCGGCGTGCAGCACCAGCGTGTTCCACTTGGTGATGGGCATGGTGATGCCGGTGACGTCGGCCTCCTGGAACGCGTCGTTGCCGATGACCGGCCGCGGCACCTGGCCCGTGATGGCCACGATCGGCACCGAGTCCATCATGGCGTCCGTGATGCCGGTGACCAGATTGGTGGCGCCGGGGCCCGAGGTGGCCGTGCACACCCCGACCCGGCCCGAGGCACGGGCGTAGCCGACCGCGGCGTGCGCGGCCACCTGCTCGTGCCGGACCAGGACGTGGCGGATGTCGGGGGCGTCGTAGAGCGCATCGTAGATCGGCAGCGACGCGCCACCCGGGTGGCCGAAGAGGAGCTCGACCCCTTCCCGCCGCAGCGCTTCGACCAGCGCCTGCGCGCCGTTCGTGGGCTGGCGCGCCGGCTGGGCTGCCGGGCGCGGGGTGCGCGGTGCCGTCATCTGTCGAGCCATCGTCCGCCTCCTGGTCGCGCGCAGGGTCGCTGGCGCCCTGCGCGAGTCCTGCAACCCCGGGCGGAGCACGCCCGGGTGCCTCCCGCTGGCCGAGGCAGGGCGCCCGCTGCGCCTGCCAGCGCACGCACGCCGCGCACCCCGGCGGGGCCCCGCTGCACGCCCGCGGTGCCCCTGAAAAACACGAGCGGGACGCACCCTAAGGACGGTGCGACCCGCGGTACCACCTTAGTTCTCCCCGGCACGACACCCGGGGAGCCCTCGATGCCCGTAACGGGGGCAGCCGGCGAGATCTACTGGCCGACCGCGTTGGCGGCCGGCGTTCGTCCCCGCGGCTTGGGGGTGAGATCGTTCAGGGGGCGGGAACCGGCTCGCACCGGACCCGGCTCGCTCCTTCCCGCGAGCCCTGCCGACATGTCCCCTTCACAGCCTGCCGCACGACGCTGCGCCAGAGCCCGGGCGCCGGACGGGCCCGGGACACAGCACCCTCGAACTCACGTGAGGAATCGCGTCGCCGTGCTGGCGTTTGAAGTTACCGCCCATGCTACCCAGGGCCACGCGGCTTTGTCAAGCCCCCTGCGGGAGGAGATTGGGAGGGGAGTGTCCGGCAGGCTGTAGCGTCCACAGCGATGTCGCCACCTGACGAGGGCACCTGGCAGGCCGCGAGCCCCGGCTCCCGGGGTGGTTGTCGAGGGAGGTGCGGTGCCCGGCGCGCACGTCGCGCCGCCACCCCTCAGCTCAAACTCAGGCCGCCGTCGACGATCAGGGTCTGGCCGGTGACGAAGTCGCCGCCGGTGACCAGGCCCACGATGGCGCGCGCGACGTCGTCGGGCGTGGCGATACGCCCCAGCGGGTAGGAGGCGGCCGCCGTGGCCGCGACCTCCGGGTAGCGGTCGCCGAAGTGCGCCTGCACCCAGCGGGTGTCGGTGAACGCCGGCGCCACGGCGTTGACGCGCACCCTGGGCGCCAGCGCCACTGCCAGACCGCGTGTGAGGTAGATCAGGGCGGCCTTGGTCGCGCCGTAGGCCAGCGACGACATCGTCTTGGGTGCCAGGATGCCCGAGATCGACGCCACGTTGACCACCATGCCCCCCGTCGCGGCCAGCAGCGGCGCCGCGGCCCGGGCGCAGCGAAACGCGCCCTTGAGGTTCACGTCCAGGAGCTCGTCCCAGACCTCGTCGGTGATCGCCTCCAGATCGCCCAGCGGGATCCAGTGCGTGGTGCCGGCGTTGTTCACCAGCACGTCCAGGCGGCCAAACCGCGCCTCCACCTGTCGCACCATGGCCCGCACCGCCTCGTCGCGGCGCACGTCGGCCTGGACGGTCAGCGCCTCGGCGCCGAGCGCCGTCACCTCGCGCGCCAGCGCCTCGGCCTCGGCGCGGGTGGTGCGGTAGTTGATGGCCACACCGCGCACCCCGGCGCGGACCAGCGCCAGGACCGTGGCGCGGCCGATGCCGGTCGCGCCGCCGGTGACCAGGGCCACACGGTCGTGCAGGTCCATCGTCTGTCCTCCCTCCTGCCGTCTTCCGTCCAGGCGCCATCCGTGTTCGCCCGGCATCCCGGGCGCCGCGGGCGGCCCGGACGGGTGGTGCGGTGCGATCTGGACGGTCGCCACCCGCGCCGGTCCCCCCTGGCGTCCGGAGCACCGGGTCGTACGTGCCGCCACACGCGCGTGCCCGCCGACGGCCAGGGCGCCAGCGCGGCGCGGGCGTCAGAGCGCGGTCCAGCCTCCGTCGACGACGATCGCGGCCCCGGTCACGAACGACGACTCGTCGGACGCCAGGAACAGGGCGACCTGCGCCACCTCCCGTGCGTCGCCGAAGCGCCCCATGGGCGTCAGGGCCACGATGTCCCGGGCCCGCGCAGGGTCGGTCGTGAAGGGTTCCATCATGGGGGTGCGGATCTGGCCCGGGCACAGGCAGTTCACGCGCACGCCGTGCGGCGCGTACTCGACGGCCAGGTTCCGTGTCAGCCCCAGGACCGCGGCCTTGGACGCCACGTAGGCGTGGTTGTGCGCACGGTGGCCCACCAGGGCGCCGATGGAGGCGGTGAGGATCACGGAGCCGCCGCCGGCTTGCACGATCGCCGGGATGGCGTACCGGCACCCGAGGAACGCGCCGGTCAGGTTGACCGCCAGGATGCGCTGCCAGGTCTCGAGGCTGATGCGCTCGAGCCCCACGTCGCCGCCGTCCGGACGGCGGTCCACGATGCTGGCATTGGCGTAGAAGACGTGCAGCCGGCCGTACCGCGCCACCGCGGCCTCCACCATCGCCCGGTTGTCGTCGGGATCGGCCACGTCGCAGCGGACCGCCAGGGCCTCGCCACCCGCGGCCCGGATCGTCGCCACCGTCTCGTGCGCGGCGTCGTTGCGCACGTCGGCCACCACCACGCTGGCCCCCTCGGCGGCGAAGAGCAGCGCGGCCTCGCGGCCCATGCCGCCGCCGGCCCCGGTGATGAGCGCCACCTTCCCGGCCAGCCGCATCGCGCCTCCCGTCCGCCCCGCGCCTCCCGGCTGCCCCGCGCCTCCCGGCTGCCTCATCCGCCGGCGGGAGGCCCGTCGTCAGGCACAGCGGCGGGGCCGAAGGGCGTCGGCCCGAAGGGCGTCTCGAGGAAGCGGGTGAAGGTGTCCATCGGCTGCCAGGTCAGGCTCTCCAGGGCCAGGGCGTCCAGCCGGATCCAGTAGCCCAGCCGGGGCGACGCGATCTCCAGGCGCTCGCCGTTGCGCGTCCGGACCTTGCGCACGCGCACGGTGGCGAACTCGTTGGTGATCTCGATCGGCTGCTCGCCGGGTTCGGCCGTCATGGCCGTCCTCCTCCTCTCCCGCGCCGGACCGGCGCCGTCTGCGAGCATGCGCCGGTCGCCGACGTCGTCGATCCTGCCCGCTTCCTCCCCACGCCGGTCCGCCGGCTGCGGGGCCTGCGGGCCGCAGGGGGGCGAAGCGGCGTCCGGGCATCCGGACCGGCGTCCAGGCATCCGCGGCGCCCTCAGACCAGGAACGAGAGGTTCTGGGTGCCGAGCGTCGCCTGATCGACGATGAACTCCCGGCGCGCCAGCTTCCAGCCCCCGGCCTCGCGGCGCAGGATGTCGTGACGTTCCCCCGACAGCAACTCGGCTTGCGGGCCATCGCCACGGTTGCGGTAGATCAGCACGTAGGAGCGCACGTAGACTTCGTCCGGGGTCGCGCCGGGCGCAACGCGCACGTTGGAGATGAAGTGCCGGGTGCGCGAGGGCGGATCCTCGGCCCACGCGAAGTCGGTGCGCAGGCGGCGCACGCGCAGCTCCAGCGTCGCGCGGTCGTCCCAGAAGTACTGCATCTCGCGCGTCACGTCGGTGGGGCTGCCCCGCTCGCGGGTCAGCCGCAGCGGCATCCGGTACTGGACGTCGTCGGTGAGCAGGCCCAGCCACTCCTCCAGCCGGCCGGCGTCCACCAGCGCCGCTTCCTCGTAGAGGAACTCCAGGACCTCCTCGCGCAGCGCTGCGCGCGCCTGCGCCGGCTCCCTCGCCGCGGTCATGCCTCCACCGCCTCCTGCAGCAGGTCCAGCCAGCGCCGGTAGAACCCCCGGGCGTTGGCCTCGCTGTACTTCCCCTCGTAAGCTTCGCCGGGGCCGGCGAACGCGCCCGTGGGCTGCGCGTCCTTCCCCATCTCGTAGATGAACCCCAGGCGCCCGGCCACCGGTCCCCGGCTGTTGCGCGTGATCTGCGTCCAGTTCTCGGTGTCGTCCTGCGAGAAGACCCCCGACGGCCCGAAGGTCAGGACGTACGCCTGCCGCGACAGCTCCTTCCACGCCGGCGGTGCGCTGCGCTCGACCAGCAGCCACGACAGGACCTCGATGCGGTCGGGCGCCAGGGGCTGCCACTGGTAGAGCTCGGTGTGCGAGACCAGGCGGCCCTTGAGGGTGACCGCGGAGATCAGGAACGAGAGGTTCGGGAAGACGGTGCCCGGCATGTTGGCCAGCGTGCGCAGCAGCGCGAACTGCTCGGGCCGCAGCCGACGCGCGTACTCGGGCAGCAGCTCTTCCGGGAAGATGCACCGGGCCGCCGGCGTGCCCACCATCACGCCGTGGCCGCGCCCAGCGTAGACGTGGTAGCCGTCCTTGGCCCAGCGCGGGGTGGGCGTCAGGCCGATCTCGGCGGTAGACGCGTGGGTGTGGAGCGTGTGGTAGGCGTCCGAGGCGAAGTTCTCGGCCGGCAGCTTCCAGTTGGTGGCGAGCTCGTGCCGCCACGGCGGCCCCACCACCTCCATCTCGGCCCGCCCGGCCAGGAGGTCGAGGTACCAGGCCATGGCGCCCAGGTAGTCGCGCAGCGGCTCGGCCCGCTCGTCCCACGTGGCGAAGACGAGCCCCTGGTAGGCCTCGCTCCGGGCCTCCAGCAGCCCGAAGCGCCCACGGTCGACGGCGTCGCCGTAGATCTCCTTCTGGAAGGGGATGCCGATCAGCTCCCCGGTGTTCTTGTAGGTGAAGCCGTGGTAGGGGCAGCGGAAGTGGGAGGCGTTGCCCAGGTCCGCCCGGCAGATCCGCATGCCACGGTGCCGGCAGACGTTGAGCAGCACGCGCACGCGCCCGTCTTCGCCCCGCACCATGATGACGGGGTGCTCGCCCATGCGGCGGGTGACGTAGTCGCCGGGGGCCGGCACTTCGGTCTCGTGGCCCACGAACAGCCAGCACCGCGTGAAGATGGCGTCCATCTCCAGGCGGAACAGGTCGGGGTCGGTGAAAATGAAGGCGGGGATCTCGCCCCGCTCGGGATGGACGCCCGCCAGGCGGTCGAGCGCCCGTCGCGCGGCTCTGGTCGTACCCGACATTCCCATCGCCTCCCCGATCCGGCGCCTGGCGCTCACCCCAGCCGCCGGACGCGCTCATTCCCCCGGGCAGCACACCCGGCTGGCGCCCGCGACCCTGCTCGACCTCGGCGCGCTCGGGCCACGGCGCACGGGCACGGGTCCCCGGGCCCGGAGCGTTTCCCGACTGCCCGCCGCGGCCGGCGTCGCGTCAGCGTCCGAACATCTCCAGCACCCGTCGCGTCTGGTGGGCGGCCGCGGGCCGCAGCAGCGGGATCTGCACCCCGGCATCGCGGTACGCCTGCACGCGGCGGCGGACCTCGTCGGGCGTGCCGCTGGCCGTCATCCCCTCCACGTACGCGTCGGGGATGGCGCGAATCAGCGCCTCCATCCCGCCCTGGCGGTAGGCCGCCTCGAACCGCGGGATATCTTCGGCGTGGATGTAGGGTTCGCCCACCCGCATCTTGGGACCCGCGATGAACGGCAGCTGCACGGGGTCGAACTTCGTGGCCACCTCCCACCGGATGGCGTCCAGGGCCGCCGCGTGGTCGTCCTCCACCGAGACGTTGATGATCTGGGCCACGACGAACGTCGACAAATCGCGCCCGGCCCGCTGCGCGGCCTCCCGCACGATGCGCAGGGCGTTCCGGGTGTACTCGGGCGAGCAGACGGCGTTCAGGACGACCCCGTCGCCGATCTCGCCCGCCAGGCGCAGGCCGGCGCGGCTCGTGGCGGGGATGTAGATGGGAATCGTCTGCCGGGGCGGCGTCCACCCCAGGCCCACGCCGTGCAGGCGCACGTGGGTGCCGTCGTAGGAGATCCGCTGGCCGGTGAGCAGCAGCCGGATCACCTCCACCCACTCCCGCAGCGTCTGCACCGGATCGGCCTCGGGCAGCGCGTGGACGCGGGCGTGGCTGCGCGTGCAGGCGCCTGGGGCGATGGTCATGCGGCCGCCGGTCAGCTCGTCGAGGCTGGCCGCGGTCTGCGCCATCACCACCGGGCTGCGCAGACGCACGATCTGCGTCGTGCCCAGCACCAGCCGCCGCGTGGCCAGCCCGATGGCCGACAGGGCGGTGACCGAGTCGCGCATCAGCTCGATCGTCTCCGAGAAGAAGCCCATGGCGAACCCGCGCTCCTCGGCCTCACGCATCAGGCGCGCCATCTCGTGCACGTCCGTGAACTTCCCGTACCCCAGCGCAAAACCCACCTGGTCCATACCCCGCTCCTCCCGCACGGTCACGTGGGCCCCGTCCCGCCGCCCGGGGCCCGCCGCGCCCGCAGCGCAGCCGTCGCTGCCGCGTCGATCTCCCACTGCTCGGGCAGCCGCACCAGCTCGTCCGGCTGCCCGGTGAACCGCACCACCACGCCGTAGTCGCGCGCGGCGGCGTCAGGCGTCACGTACCCGTGGATCACGTCGTGCAACACGCGTTCGGGCTCGCGCTCCCACGGGTCGCCGTAGCCACCCCCGCCGGGCGTGTCGACGTGCACCACCTGGTCGGGCGCCAGCTCGATCAGCGCCTTGGGATTGGGCCGCGTCCCGTCCTCCAGGCGCACCTCGCCCGGGGCGCCCGCGCGGCCGCCCCGCAGGCCCGGGGCCGGAAAGCGCGTGCGGTCCACGATGCCCGACACGCTCCACCGCCCGCCGGCCCGGTTGGCGAACGCGGTGTGTTGCCCCAGCCCGCCCCGCCAGCGGCCGGCCCCGCCGGAGTCGGCGCGCAGCGCACGGTGACGAAGCACCAGCGGCGTCAGGCTCTCCACGACCTCGGCGGGCACGCCGGCCACGCCGCTGGGGAAGCCCATGGCGCTCAGGCCGTCCTTGGTGGGCCGTGCGCCGGTGCCGCCCACCTGGAACATCGTGAAGGTGAACGGGGGCGCTTCGCCCCGCCAGACCGTGAGCCAGATGGCGTCGGCGCCGGGCGCCAGCAGGCGTCCGGGGAGCGCGCCCGCCAGCGCGGCGAAGATGGCCGTGGGCAGCATGTGCCCGATGGCGTGCCGGCTGGCCACGGGCGCCGGCGGGGTGGCGTTGAGGATGCAGCCC